>ERZ506941.495-NODE-495-length-13380-cov-13.3027_pt1 | contig 13380 bp, 9 predicted proteins | sample MGYA00512901_ERZ506941 | MGnify/ENA metagenome assembly ERZ506941 | reverse complement strand
ACATGGCTTTGAAACATCAGCCCGTCCATGATATCTAAGTCCAAAAGCACGCGCTTTGTCTCTTGCTTCAAACGAACGATGTAGACGTTATTCTTTTTTAATTTCATTTTGCGACGGACCAGCAATTCGCTGCGCACGTCGTAATGATCTTTTAGTAAAGAATAGATGCGTCTGGCAATCGCCGCGTTTTCTGTTTGAACGTTTAAAACAAATTGCTGGTTGTTGATACTTAATGACCCATTCATCCGAATCAAAGCTGCCAATTCTGCCTTGGCATGTTCGCGATGAACTTCTAATGCAGTCAATTCTTTTTTCACTTCTGCTGCAAAGGACATAAAAAAATCCCTCCTTTCTTAGATTTTGGCCCCGTAAACGATACGTAGAAGTTCTTCAATCACTTTATCTCCGTCATGAAAAACTCCGCCATCTCTAAGCTCCAGAAAGTCAGCTGAAATGACACGGCTGGCTTCTTCTCGCAATCCTTGGAAATCGTGTTTCACTTGTACAAGATATTCATCATAAATCTCTGGGTCCATATACCCTTCTGGAACTTTCTCGGTATTAACTAACACCGTATCAATAAAGGGTTTGCCTAAATGCTTATGCAGGACCCGCACATGGTCGGCATCACTAAAGTGTTCGGTTTCACCTTTTTGGGTCATAATATTACAAATATAAACGGTTTCCGCTTGGGTTTCCAACATTGCTTGGCCAATCTCGCTGATCATGAGATTGGGCAAAATACTAGTAAAGAGACTACCAGGACCCAAGACGATCATATCTGCCTCCATAATTGAAGAAACAACTTTACGAGCTGCTTTCGGCTCATCATTATTTTCTTGATTACGAACAAAGACTCGATCGATTGTTTTGCGATCGACCGCGATCTTGGACTCGCCTACAGCTTCAGTGCCGTCTTTAAACACTGCATGTAAGACTAACGGCAGATCAGAGGAAGGAAAAACCCGTCCGTCGATATGCATGATTTTCGATAAAATCTGAATGGCTTCGTAGGTGCTGTTGCGCATTTCGGCAATCGCCGCAATAATCAAGTTCCCAAGGGCATGATTGGCTAAAAATTTGTCTTCTGCTTTAAAACGATATTGAAAAATATCGTTATACAGTTGCGGCATATCAGATAGAGCCGCCAAAACATTGCGCAGATCCCCCGGAGGTGAAATCGATGAAACCAAATTGCGGATTTCGCCGCTGCTGCCACCATCATCAGCGACCGTAACGATCGCTGTGATGTCAACGCCTTGGTTTCGTAAACTTTTTAAAATGACTGGTAACCCAGTTCCGCCACCCACCACAACGATCTTCGGCTTTCTGATCCGGTATGTTTTCATTTTCATGAGCGATTCACCGTCTCTTTACGCTTATCTTTGTCACGATGGGTAATATTTACACGATAGTCTTCAGACAAAGTTGCCCCGATTCGCTCCGATAAAGCAACCGAACGGTGTTGCCCACCGGTACAACCAATGGCAACCGTCAAGCTGCTTTTCCCTTCCTTGACATACCCTGGCAAGATGGTTTGCAACAGCGTAGTAAATTGCTGATAGAATTCTTCCGTTTCCGGAAAAGACATAACGTAGTTATAAACCGGCTCATCTTTACCAGTTAAAGGACGCAACTCAGGAATGTAATGAGGATTTGGTAAGAAACGCACATCCATAACGATATCAGCATCGATCGGCAAACCGTACTTAAACCCAAAAGATACGATCTCAACACGAAAACCCGTCTCATGGGAAGCCCGAAACTCTTGATTGATTTTTTCTCTCAGTTGCCGTGGAGTTAACGTCGTTGTGTCGATAACGATACTGGCACGAGTCTTCAAATCATCCAAGATCGCACGCTCTTTGCGGATCCCTTCCGTAATTAAGCCATCCATCGCTAAAGGATGAGCTCTTCTCGTTTCTTTGTATCTTGATACCAGTTCATTGTCCGATGCATCTAAAAAGAGCATCCGGGTGTCGATAAAATTCGTATTTTCAATATCGATCAGCATACTCTGGATTTCTTCAAAAAACGATCTAGAGCGCAAATCGACAACTAAGGCAATTTTTGTCACTTTCCCTGATTCTTTGATCAGTTCCCAAAATTTAGGAATCAAGCTTGGGGGCATATTGTCGATACAAAAGTACCCCATATCTTCAAAACTCTGGATAGCGACCGTTTTGCCGGCTCCGCTCATCCCAGTAATAATAACCAATTCTAAATGATCCACTTCAGTCATAGGTAAAACTCCTTTCTGAAACAACTCTATTATATCATGCCGGGCGTATCATTGGAACACCGGCATAAAAAAAGACGTTAGCTCAAAAGATGCCGCTAACGTCGCTATCAGCTTTAGATTGCTTGGCGATCTGCCAATGCTTTTTCGATCGTCCGATCAACCAATATGGATTGAGCATCCACGACTGGATAAGGATTGTCAGTCACAAACTCATCCATCAAGGACAACTCGGTACATCCAAGCACTACGCTTTCACAGCCGATGCGTTCGGTGACTTCTTCCAATATCTCAAAGTAAAGCCCTTGATCAAGATGATCATTCTCTTTGATTCGATCATAGATCAATGTATTGACCTTTTTTTGGATCGCTGGCTCTGGCAGATAGACATCAAGTCCCAACTGGCGCAGTTCTTTCTCATAGATGCCGGCTTTGACGCTGCCTTCTGTCCCAAGAAAAGCCACTTTGCCAGTAACGCCTTTTTCAAAAACGACTTTCGCCGCCTCCCGAGGCATATGCAATATCTCAATCTCAGTGGCTGCTTGTAAATCATCAAAGAAATAATGAGCCGTGTTACAAGTCAATACAATAAAATTGGGTTTTAATAGATTTTGCTTTTCGATATCATCCATTAAATAAGGAACCGGATTTTCTAACGTATTATCTAAAATATACGCGGTCCGATCTGGAACTGTCGCATGATTGAATAAAACATAGTTCAAATAGTCTTGGTCTTTATGGGTCTGCGTCCGTCGGTTTAAGATGCGAACAAAACTTTCCGTCGCTAACGTTCCCATGCCGCCTAAAATACTAAAAAAATTCTCCATCTTCTAGCCTTCTTTCGTATGGAAATACGTTTTGAATCGTTTGTTGTACAGATGGAACATTCTCTTTAATAGAATCCAACGCTTTAAAGATAAGTCTTCTTTGTAAAAAACAGTCGTTCCCCAACGATCTTCTGCTAATAATTTTTTTGCCCGTTCTTTCGCAGGATTTTCTTTTGCATAGGTCAAGAAGATGTTTTTTGGTACACCTAACCATAATTTCGCTTCTGGCGCGTCAGCTTTGCCATAAACCGTTTCTGTGTAAGGTTTATCGAAGACTAAATCTTCTGTGATAAACTTCGCCAGATTCAATCCGCTTAAGGTAATAAAGAAACTGCTTCTTCCTTGACGCAAGTTGATTTCAAATAATTTGTATTGCCCGTCTCGTGCATCATATTTCAAGTCAAAATTGGCAAATCCAACATATTCGATCTCTTTTAGAAACTTGCGGATCATTTGATAAATTTGCTCATTTTCGTCTGGAATAATCACGACATAGTTCCCAACAGCACCTGGGGTTGGGTCTTCTAGTAACGGATGACCTAAACCCATCACGCGAACTTCATGATTCTCATCAACATAAGCATTTAAAACCCGCATGTTGCTGTCGTCACCAGGAATAAAATCTTGGACGATCATTTCATATTGATACCCCGCTTGATAAATGCGAGAAACGATTTCTTCAAATTCTGCTCGATCATCAATGATGAAAGCTTTTTTGCGACCTTCAAAATCAACCGAAAGCCACGCGACACTATTTGCAGGTTTCAAGGCTACAGGAAAATCAAACGGCAGCTCTCCTTTAAACGTTCCTTCCGTCAACAGTTCAGGCGTTAAAATGAACGTCTTTGGATAAGGCAAACCATACTCCTCGCAAACTTCGTAAAAACTTACTTTATTGATCAACCGTTTTAATAAGGAATAATCATTGGCGATAAAGGTATAATAAGGTTGCAATTCTTCTTTGTGTTTTGCCAACAGTTCCGCATAGCCATCGCCGCAAGGAATCAACAAATACTTCATTGTAGGATCGTTGTAAGTGTTTTTCCCTAACTCAATCAGCGTCTCAGTGAATCCGGGATCATGGTCAAAACCTTCCACTTGATTGATTTTTACAATTTTACTAAAGCGGGTTGGCGCAAGTTCCGCACCAGCATAGGCAACTGATTGAATGCCATAAGCTTCGTGGAATGCTCTGGCCATACCATAAACATTCATATCGCTTCCTAATAATATGGGAAGAAAATTTTCCTGACTCATCAAAAATCACTCTCTCTTTTGAATACGAAAAACGACCGCTCTCGTTTCGTTTAATTACAATAGCATTATCATACCACAAAGAAAAAAGCAATCAAAGTATCTATCTTTGATTGCTTTCTCCCACTTTGAACGGATAGAACTTATAGGCAGTTTATTCAATGCGAATATACGTATACCTATTGCTATTCTATCAAATAAATTTTTGATTTCAAGCCTTTATCATGAAATTTACAGATATTTCAGGCTTCCTTAAACTTTAGCGAAACCTATTGACAGATAAGTAAAAAAGTGGAAGCTTTCCCTCTTGATCATAGGACTTTTTTCAAATAATGACCGGTATAGCTTTCTGGAACGGCAGCAATTTCTTCTGGTGTACCAGTTGCAATGATCGTTCCACCGCCTTCGCCACCTTCTGGACCTAAGTCAATCACATAATCCGCTGATTTGATGACATCCAAGTTGTGTTCGATCACTAAAACAGTATTGCCTGCGTCAACAAACCGTTCCAAGACTTTCAACAAACGGGCAATATCATCCGTATGCAGACCTGTTGTCGGTTCATCTAAGATATAAAAACTCTTACCATTGGAATTTTTGTGCAGTTCACTTGCAAGTTTCATCCGTTGCGCTTCCCCACCAGACAAAGTAGTGGCTGGTTGTCCCATAGTGACATAACCTAAACCGACATCAACGATCGTTTGCAATTTCCGATGGATTTTTGGAATATGTTGGAAAAATTCCACTGCATCTTCCACGGTCATATCTAAGATCTCAGAAATATTTTTTCCTTTGTAATGAACTTCTAAGGTTTCTGAGTTATAACGTTTGCCATGACAAACCTCACAAGGTACGTAGACATCAGGTAAGAAGTGCATCTCGATCTTGATAATTCCGTCCCCTTTACATGCTTCACAGCGTCCACCTTTCACATTAAAACTAAAGCGGCCTTTTTTGTAACCACGGACTTTCGCCTCATTGGTTTTAGCAAATAAATCGCGAATGTCATCAAAGACACTGGTATACGTTGCTGGATTGCTTCGAGGCGTCCGGCCGATAGGGCTTTGATCGATATCGATCAATTTCTCAATAGCTTCATAACCAGTAATGGTTTTAAAGCGACCGGGCTTGTTCGAATTCCGATTGATTTTTTGCGCCAAGGCTTTTTTCAAAATTTCGTTGACTAATGTCGATTTACCAGAGCCGGAGACCCCAGTAACGGCGACGAACTTTCCTAATGGAAAATCGACCGAAATGTTTTTCAAATTATTCTCAGAAGCACCGGTCACACGAATCTTTTCACCATTGCCTTTGCGGCGTTCTGCCGGTGTTGGGATTTGTCGTTTCCCAGATAAGTATTGGCCTGTTAAAGAAGATGCATTGGCTGCAACTTCATCTGGAGTGCCGGCAGCCACGATCTCACCGCCTGCGTGTCCCGCACCTGGACCAACATCAATCAAGTAGTCCGCTGCCCGCATCGTGTCTTCATCATGCTCAACGACGATCAGGGTATTCCCAAGATCACGCATTTTCCGTAATGAATCGAGCAAGCGATCGTTGTCTCGTTGGTGAAGACCGATCGATGGCTCATCAAGAATGTAAAGCACTCCAGACAAATTGGAGCCGATTTGTGTTGCCAAACGAATCCGTTGCGCTTCTCCACCAGAGAGCGTGCCTGACGCACGGCTCAAGGTCAAATAGTCCAATCCGACATTTTTTAAGAAGCTTAAACGATCATCGACTTCTTTCACAATGGGACGTGCGATCATTTGCTCTTGTTCCGTTAGTTTCAATTCTTCGACAAAGTTCAAGGCATTGTTGATGGCCATCTCACTCATTTCACCAATGTGCTTCCCGTTGACTTGCACGCACAGCGCTTGAGGGTTCAAACGATAGCCATGACAAGTTTTACAAGTCAATTCCGTCATGTACAGACGCATTTGATCCCGGGTAAAATCAGAATTGGTTTCATGATAACGGCGTTTGATATTTGGTAAGATCCCTTCAAAAGCGACCTCAACATCACGTACCCCACCAAAATCATTCTCATAATGGAAATGGAAAATTTCTCCATTCGAACCATTTAAAATAATGTCTTTGTGTTCTTCTGGCAGTTCTTCAAAGGGTGTGTCCATATCGATATTGAATTCTTGGCAAGCCTGTTCTAGCATTTGCGGATAATATTGAGAACTGATTGGGTTCCATGGCAATATGGCACCTTCACGTAAGGTTTTGGTTTGATCGGGAATCACTAAGTCTACATCGACTTCGAGCTTCACACCAAGACCATCACAGTCTGGACAAGCACCAAAAGGCGCATTGAATGAAAAGAGCCGTGGTTCTAATTCACCAACTGTAAAGCCACAATACGGACAAGAATAATGTTCACTGAAAAGCATCTCTTCTTGACCAATCACATCGACTACCGCATAGCCATCAGCTAAACGTAATGCCGCTTCAAAGGAATCAAACAGACGAGAACGGATGCCTTCCTTTACAACGATTCGGTCAATGATGATAGCAATATCATGCTTTTTATTTTTTTCCAATTCAGGCGCTTCGGAGACATCGTAAACTTCGCCATCCACCCGCATCCGAACATAGCCTTCCCGTTGGATACGTTCAAAGACTTTTTTGTGCTGCCCTTTCTTTTGATAAACGATCGGTGCCAACAATTGGATCTTGGTGCGTTCTGGTAACGCCAAAACTTCATCCACCATCTGCTCAACCGACTGACTAGTAATTTCGATATGATCATTGGGACAAATCGGGTGACCGATTCGGGCGTAAAGAAGACGCAGATAATCATTAATTTCAGTAACCGTCCCTACTGTTGATCGTGGGTTCTTGCTGGTGGTTTTTTGATCGATGGAAATCGCTGGACTAAGTCCATCAATGCTATCTACGTCGGGTTTATCCATTTGCCCTAAAAACTGACGGGCATACGCCGATAGACTTTCGACATATCGGCGCTGTCCTTCAGCATACAGCGTATCAAATGCTAAGGAGCTTTTCCCTGAACCCGAAAGACCAGTTACCACAACGAGCTGGTCTCGGGGAATCGTCACATCGATATTTTTTAAATTATGGGCCCGTGCCCCATGGATCACAATTTTATCATTTGCCATATTGTTTCTCCTTCTAATCAGCAGCCTTCAGCTCAAGAATAGTATCTCTTAAGGTAGCAGCCGTTTCAAAATCCAATGCTTTTGCAGCATCTTTCATTTCTTTTTCTAATTTCAGCAACAAGGTTGCTTTTTCTTCACGACTTAGTTCTTCATAAGATGTCGTAGTGTATTCACCGGTCTCTTCCGCCACTTTCGTGATCGCAATCAGATCGCGAATCTCTTTGATAATAGTTTTCGGTACGATCCCATGTTCTTTATTGTACGCTTCTTGAATACCACGGCGTCTGGCTGTTTCGTCGATTGCTCGCTGCATCGAATCCGTCATTTTATCGGCGTACATGATTACTTTTCCTTCTGAGTTACGAGCTGCCCGTCCAATAGTTTGGACTAATGAACGTTCGCTTCGTAGGAAACCTTCTTTATCGGCATCAAGAATCGCAACCAGAGAAACTTCCGGTACGTCAAGACCTTCCCGTAGCAAGTTGATCCCCACTAGTACATCAAATTCACCGAGACGTAGATCGCGAATGATTTCTGTTCGTTCCAACGTTTTGATATCACTGTGTAAATACTTGACTTTGATTCCTAATTCTTTGAAGTAATCCGTCAAATCTTCTGACATTTTTTTCGTCAAGGTCGTAACAAAGACCCGTTCGTTTCGCTCAACGCGCTCATTAATTTCTCCCACGAGATCATCGATTTGACCCATAATCGGTCGTACTTCGATCACCGGATCTAACAGACCAGTTGGACGAATGATTTGTTGAACGACGGTATCGGTTTGATCGTACTCATAAGGACCAGGCGTGGCCGAAACATAGACGATTTGATTGACATGTTTCTCGAATTCTTCCAAACGCAACGGACGGTTATCCAGCGCAGAAGGCAAGCGGAAACCGTAGTCCACTAGCATTTGTTTTCTCGCCCGGTCACCGTTATACATCCCACGAACTTGCGGCATCGTTACGTGTGATTCGTCGATTACTAATAGAAAATCATCTGGGAAGAAATCCAATAACGTATAGGGCGGTTCCCCTTCTTTTCGTCCATCCATGTGGCGAGAGTAGTTTTCGATCCCTGAGGTGTACCCCATTTCCCGCATCATTTCAATATCATAATTGGTTCGCTGCTCTAAACGCTGTGCTTCTAGCAGCTTATTTTCCGCTCGCAAGACTTCCAGTCGGGCATCCAGCTCACTTTGAATCGAGGCGATCGCATGTTCCATATGGTCTTCATTGGTCACAAAGTGGGTTGCCGGAAAGATCGACACATGTTCGGTGTCACTCATGATCTCACCCGTCAAGGCATCGACTTCACGGATCCGATCAATTTCATCCCCAAAAAACTCAATGCGTAATGCTCGCTCGTCACGAGAAGCTGGAAAAATCTCCACAACATCGCCACGCACGCGAAAACGTCCCCGTTGAAAATCGATGTCGTTTCGCTCAAATTGGATCTCGATCAATTCTTTTAATAGTTGGTCTCGAGACTTTTCCATCCCTACTCGTAAAGAAACAACTTGTCTCGCATACTCAATCGGCGAACCTAAACCGAAAATACAGGAGACGGACGCTACAACGATCACATCGTTTCTTTCTAATAAAGAACTGGTTGCCGAATGCCGTAGCTTGTCGATTTCATCATTAACACTGGAGTCTTTTTCAATGTATGTATCACTGGAAGGAACATACGCTTCTGGTTGATAGTAATCATAGTAACTGACAAAGTACTCGACCGCATTATTTGGAAAAAAGTCTTTGAACTCGCCATATAATTGTCCAGCCAATGTTTTATTATGGGCAATGATCAATGTCGGTTTATTGACTTCCTTGATTAGATTAGAAATCGTATAAGTCTTACCAGTACCAGTGGCTCCCAACAAAATCTGTGCTTTTTTTCCACCGACCACCCCGTCAACCAACTGACGAATCGCTTCCGGCTGATCACCTGCTGGTTGATATTTTGATACTAAGTCAAATTCATGGGAAGTTGTTCTTTCGATCATCTTCATTCCCCCTCGATTATTCTAAACGACAACAAAAAAAGAAAAACTCGCTGCCGCTTTTCCATAAATAAGTATATCATAGCGAACATACTTTCGCCATCATTTGCTATGAAAGTTTCATGCGATTTAGCATAACTTAATATGTCCGATTTTCTAACATCCAATGTGAGGTTTGCAGGATTTTGTCATATTTTTAAAGAGAAAGACTTGTGTGTTGAAGAAAAAATCCATATAATTTATAGATACGTTATATCTAAAGGAGGAATTTTCTTGAAAAGAAAACACATGACCTTCGCTATAATCGCGCTGATCGTCAGCTTTTTTACTTTTTCGGTAAAGTCAGCGAATGCGGAGGAAACTACGTATAAGATAGGAACAGATTTAACATTTGCGCCTTTCGAGTTCAAGAATGAAAATAATGAATATGTTGGGATCGATATAGATTTATTAAACGCGATCGCTGAAGATCAGGGTTTTGCAGTTGATTTACGCCCACTCGGTTTTGATCCTTCCATCCAAGGTGTTTTATCCAATCAGTTGGACGGAATGATTGCTGGGATGAGTATCACAGAAGAACGCAAAGAGAACTTTGATTTCTCTGACCCTTATTTTGATAGCGGGATCCAAATGGCTGTAGCTGCAGATAATGACAGCATTACTAGCTATGAAGATCTTGAGGGCGAAACGGTCGGTGCAAAGGTTGGTACCGAAAGTGCCCGCTTTTTAGAAAGCAATAAAGACCAATATGGCTACGACATCAAATTATATGATGACGCTACTGGACTATATGGCGCTGTACGCAATGGTACTGTGGCAGCCGCTTTTGATGATTATCCAGTGCTTGGCTATGCTATTAACAATGGCGAACCGATGAAACTTGTCGGCGAACCTGAAAAAGGTGCTTCTTACGGATTCGCTGTCAGAAAAGGCCAAAATCAAGAGCTACTTGAAAAATTCAATGCTGGTTTAGCCAATATGAAAGCTTCCGGCAAATACGATGAAATCGTCAATACTTACATCACAACGTCTGATTCAGATGCAGACACTAGCGAAATGGTGAAAGTCGAACCAAAGAAAGATGTTTACCGCATTGCCAGTGATTCCGCTTTTGCCCCATTCGAGTTTCAAAACGAAGACAACGAATATGTGGGAATCGATGTTGATTTAATGAATCGGGCTGCAGAATTGCAAGGGTTCAACATTGAATTCAATTTCATCGGTTTTTCAGGAGCTTTGCAAGCGTTGGACGGTAACCAAGCAGATGGGATGATCGCTGGGATGACAATCACTGATGAGCGTCGTCAATCCTATGACTTTTCTGATTCTTACTTTGAAAGTGGTATTCAGATTGCTGTAAAAGAAGGCAATGATTCCATCAAATCCTATGAAGATTTAGATGGGAAAACCGTCGGTGCGAAAGTTGGGACAGAAAGTGCAGACTTCTTGATCGCCAACGAAGAGAAATATGGCTATTCCATCAAATATTATGATGCCGCCGATCAATTATATGCGGCTGTTAACGGTGGGCAAATTGATGCCATGATGGATGATTATCCAGTGATTGGCTATGCCATCAGCCAAGGACAAAAACTGATGACACCGATTGAAAAAGAATCTGGCGGTCAGTACGGATTTGCGGTGAAAAAAGGCCAAAATCCTGAATTGATCCAAATGTTTAATGAAGCATTGAAAGAAATGAAACGTACTGGGGAGTACGATCAAATCATCAACAAATACATTGAAGATGGTTCTGCCACAGAAAAACGAGTAGATGAATCAACGATCACTGGTTTGATCAGCAACAACTATAACGTCTTATTAAAAGGATTATGGAATACCCTTTTACTAGCCTTGATTTCATTTGCTTTAGCATTAGTGATCGGGATCATTTTTGGACTATTTAGTGTCGCACCAATCAAAGCTTTACGGGTTTTTGCAGGAATCTATGTAGATATCATTCGTGGTATCCCGATGATGGTATTGGCTTTCTTCATCTTCTTCGGTCTTTCCGATGCGATTGGTATCACAATTCCGGACTTTGCAGCCGGGGTCATTACATTGACCTTAAATGCCAGTGCTTATATCGCTGAGATCGTTCGTGGCGGGATCAATGCGGTGCCAAAAGGTCAGATGGAAGCTTCTCGAAGTTTGGGGATGACCTACACTCGGACGATGCAGAAAATCATTTTACCGCAAGCAATCAAAATCATGATTCCATCTTTCGTTAACCAATTCGTTATCTCGTTGAAAGATACAACGATCATCTCGGTTATCGGAGTCGTAGAATTATTGCAAACCGGGAAAATCATCGTTGCTCGGACCACGCAAAGTACCTATGTTTACTTGATCATCGCGATTATTTACTTAGTCGTGATCACAGCTTTAACGAAACTTGCAAAAGTTTTAGAAAAGAAGGTGAAATAGCATGAAAGAAAAAATCTTAGTTGAAAACCTTGTGAAAAAATACGGAGACAATACCGTATTGAACAATATCAATGTTTCAATCGCTGAAGGAGAAGTTGTTTGTGTGATTGGTCCTTCAGGATCTGGAAAATCGACGTTCTTACGCTGTTTGAACCGCTTAGAAGAACCAACCAGCGGTGATATCATCATTGATGGCGCGCATCTGATGGATAAGAACACCAACATCAATGCTGTACGACAACATATCGGCATGGTGTTTCAGCATTTCAATCTCTTCCCGCACTTGTCAGTTTTAGAAAACATCATTCTAGCCCCGATGGATCTAAAAAATGCTTCTCGGCAAGAAGCGGAACAAAACGCGATTCGTTTATTAGAGACGGTAGGTCTGGCTGATAAAAAAGACATGTACCCTGACAATCTATCTGGAGGACAAAAACAACGGGTGGCGATCGCGAGAGCTTTAGCGATGAATCCCGATGTGATGCTGTTCGATGAACCAACCTCCGCACTCGATCCCGAAATGGTTGGGGATGTACTAAATGTTATGAAGGATTTGGCAAAACAAGGAATGACCATGGTGATCGTCACTCATGAGATGGGCTTTGCCAAAGAAGTAGCGAACCGCGTGATGTTTATTGATGGCGGTAATTTCTTAGAAGACGGCACACCTGAGCAAATTTTTACCAACACTAAGCACGATCGTACGAAAGATTTCTTAGATAAAGTATTGAATATCTAAAAAAATCCTCTGGAACAGTTCTTTTCTCGGACTGTTGCAGAGGTCTTTTTTCATTGATTTTTTCTTTTTGTTTCTTCTGAGATCCGTTTTTGATTTTCACCTAAAAATACTTTTGTATCGATCGGGTTTGCTTTGTTTGCCCCACCGATGCCGGTATCAACCATCTTTCCCCAACCTTTCAATGGCTCTTTTCCTTGCGCACGAAGCCTCGCATTTTTTAAACGTAACGCTTGTTTTTTCGCTTCTTTTTTCGCTTGATGTTTTGCTTGCCATTGCTTTAAGATGCTCATCTTCTTTTCTTCCTCTCCTTCTTTATTAAAAAAAGAATTGCTTACATACATTCTTGGCAAACCGCGTGCTACTTCCTACCGACCTGGTAAGAGCCACTAGGATTCACCTTTGATATAGCACATTTTTATTGAGTAGTTAATTCTATTATAACATTTCCTTTTCACCCGCGTAAGTTGCAACTCATAATTTATTGAACCTATCAAATAATATTTGAAATCCAGTGAGCAGATCAGAAGCGACATATTACACTTATTTACCAACGTTCACCCCAAAACTAATAAGCCTTACAAAAAGATAACAAAAATGCAGCTTATCACTTTGAAGAACCCCAAATATTGAATCCTCTTCTTATTGCTTAGCCAACAAAAAAAGTGCCCGTGAATACAAACACAGGCACTTTTTTCTATGATCTTTTTCGTTTAGGCAAAAACGGTCGACCAATTGTCACGTTCATCAAGAAATTCTTGCGCTAA
>ERZ506941.479-NODE-479-length-14100-cov-8.22442_pt1 | contig 14100 bp, 10 predicted proteins | sample MGYA00512901_ERZ506941 | MGnify/ENA metagenome assembly ERZ506941 | reverse complement strand
CGAAGTTGCATCATCCATATTATATTTAACGATCTTCATATGTTTTCCAAATTCTTTTTCGATTAGAGGAATCCCTTTTTTTGTAAAAAATTCACAATTAGCACAACCTTCAATATAATAATACCGCAAAGTATATGTTTCATGATACTTATCTTGACATCCTAGTAAACTAGTAACAAAGATAACAATCACTAATATCTTTAATATTTTTTTCATTGCTCATTATCATCAAAACTCTTTTTCTGTCATAATTTTACAACTAATCAAATACGATATTATCCCCGCACCAGCAACCATTAAGAGTAAAATCATCAACAACCCGCTTAATCCAATCGTGCTTAATGCATCAATCATCGCAAATACATCAATTCCAAAATTTGAAAGAACTGACACAACTAAATAGCCAATTGCAAAAGCACCACCCATAACTAACAGCATTGCTACATTTCCTTTACTTTGACCAAATTTAAGTTGAACTGGAATTATTATTAAGACCATCATTAATGCCACTAACAAGATCATTGCCGCAGTTAAAAACCACTCCAAAATAATAACCTCAGTTCCTTGAATAAAAACAACCACTATCGATAAAATTGTAGCTGCCAGCCATGCCCCGGTCGCCAAAGTAGCTGCAAATAAATATTTTTCTTTGACATATCCAGTTCTTGTCACTGGTAAAGTAAAGAGAAACGCATTGCCATTATTAAATTCATCATAACTAATACTGCTTATAACGAACATTGCGGCAATAAAAGTAGCATAACTAATTACAAAAAATATATTTGTCTGGGTAACCGCAAAAAATATTGCCATTGCTGCAATTACGATAAAAAACATCTTTTGATTCATCATTAATTTAAAATCTTTAATATATAGGCCTTTCATTATTTTTCACCCCTAATCATTAATGTCATTACCTCATCAATACTACTTTTTTCAATAACCACGTCAGGATAATTTTCTAAATAAAATTGTTTCTGATTAGTTAAACAGCGGTATCCAAAACTTTCTCTCTTTTGACAAAGCAAATATTGTTTATCTAATTCATAAAACTGTTCCTCATCAACTTTCAAAATCGCATAGTCACTTAATAATACATCTGTTTCTTCATGCATAACAATTTTACCCTGATCAATCATATATAAATCATCACATAGTCCTTCTAAATCACTGGAAATATGAGAACTAATAATGATTGCACAATCTTCATTTTGTTCCATATAATCACGAAGCATATCCAGCAATTCATCTCGCACAATAACATCTAAGCCTGCTGTTGGCTCATCTAAAATCAATAACTTACTTTGGTGTGATAAAGCAATCAAAACTTTTAATTTTACTTTCATTCCCGTTGAAAATTCTTTGATTTGTTTGTTTAATGGTAATTCAAAATGACGAACTCTTTCAATAAACATCTGTTTATCAAAATGACGATACAGTGATTCCATAATAGGGATGATATCTTCAATCCTCAGATATTCACTAAATCCCGAATCCGATAACACGACCCCAATATTTTGTTTATCTTCTATACTTAATCTTTTAATATCTTTGCTAAATAATTTAACAGTCCCACTATCTACTGAAATCAGACCCAAAACAGCTTTAAAAGTAGTACTTTTACCAGCACCATTTTGTCCGATCAGCCCAGTAACACAACCAGCCTTAACTTCTAAAGAACAATTAAGCTTAAAACGTCCATAATCTTTTTGCACATTAATTAGTTCTAACATATCTTATTCCTCCATAATCAAATTAAATAAAGCTTTTATCTCATCGTCGTTCATCCCGTAACGTCTTCCTTTATCAATGGTACTTTCCAGTTCAGTTTCGACTTCTTTGCGCCGCTCCTCCAACAACAACTCTTGATTCGCCCCTTTTACATAAGTACCTTTGCCATGAATCGTTGCTGTAAATCCTTCTGTTTCAAGATGATCATACGCCTTTTTAACTGTTAATGCGCTTATCTTTAATTCTTTTGATAACGCACGAACTGATGGTAATACATCATTTTCATGCAATTGACCATTTATGATTTGAGCTTTTATTTGTTCAACAAGTTGTTCATAGATTGGCTGCATCGATGAATTATTTATGATAATCTTCATCTTCTCCCTCCTCTTCACAAACAGTATATAACAGTGTATAACTGATTGTCAACTGTTATATGCTGTTATAAAAAAAGATAAGGACCCACAATGTGAGTCCTTATCGCAAGGAGAGAGAGTTTTATCTAACAATCACAAAATTTTCTTTTTCTTGATCCAATCCATCCTAATCCAGCTAATACAAGTATACCAAACATACCCGTGATATTTACATCATCACTAGTCTTAGCTGCTTCAACTACTTGTCCTGGAATAGTCTGTTGACCACTATTATCTGATGGTGTTTGCTCATCAGGATCAACTGGTTTAACATCTGGTTCGATGTCCTTAACTTCAACCGTTCTTCTAAATTCTACTTCATTACCTAAAGCATCAGTTATTCTGTAAATAACTTCATAACTTCCCGCTTTACTTGTATCAACACCATCACTAATTACAATAATATTTTTAGTAATATCCGTACCATCAACATCTAAAACTTGTATACCAGCTAATGGATCAAATTTATCGCCAACTGTTAATACTTTATCTTCAACAATTAATTTTGCAGGTTCAACTACTTTAACTGTAAATTCTTTACTTGTTTCATTACCAGCTTCATCACTTACAGTCACTGTAATCGTATAAGTTCCTGCAACATTGTAATTATATTCGCCACTAATTGTTACTTTATCTAATAAATCACCATCAACATCATCAGTAACTATTAATCCTAGTAAATCTTTAATATCTGTTGCATCATTTACATAGATAACTGCATCATTACCCGTAATTTCTGGAGCAGTGACATCCTGTTCCCCTTTAAATGTTAATTGGAAATTACGATAATTAAAGCCGTCTAGATCATCATAAATACGAATAAATTGTTTACCAGCTTCTAATTTAATTTGAATCGTGTCACTATCTTTCCAATTTGACCAGCCACCAGAATTCTTTAAAGTAACTTCACCCAAAGTAGCAGTTATTTTTCCATCTACTGTCATGATAACAGCTTTAGTATCGCCACCGCAATCATGACTATAATTAACCTTTACATCGTATAATCCTGCCATCTTTACATCAAGATAATAATCTTGATAAGCTCCTGCAGATCCAAAACCAATATTTTTAGTTGTTGAACCTTCAATCCCCCAACCAATTTCTTTAGAACCATCAACTACCTTGTCAGCCGTTATCGTCGTTGTTTGATCAAGCGTATCACTAACTTCAATTGCTTGAGTTAATTTTTCGATTTTTAAATTAGTTAATTCAAAACCAGCACTATTAACTTCAAATCTTAAAGTCTGTTCACCAGCTTTTAAATTCAACATCTGTGCATAACCTTGTGCATTTCCCCAATATTTACCAAAAGAAACACTGCCAAGATTATCAGTAGCCAATCCTAAACCACCACTTAGTTTTAAACCATTAGTAATTGCTTCACTATCTTTAATCTTATATGTCAATACATAATTTCCTTCTTCTTTAATATTCAAATAGAAGTCAATATAATCTCCCTTAGCACCATTAACCAAAGTACCTTTTTTACGATATGCATCACTTTCTTTTAATCCTACCGCAACATCACCAACATCAATACTATCTGGTAGATTATTTGTTTTTAATAATTTAAGATTTGCTGTTAAATCGACGTTGCCATCGCTATAACCGTTTGATTTTATACTAATTGTCCCTGCAACATCTTCATAATTAGTATTTTTACGTTCTAATGTTACTGTTACTTTGTTTCCATCAGCACTTACTTTTATCGCTTTAACAGTCATATAATTAGCTGCTTCTTCACTTAAAACAAGATCATTTACTTTTAAATCTTGATTGAATTTTCCGCCTTCAATCATTAAATCAAATTCAGTTGTTCCAAAAGCAAGATCACCAATATCTAATAATGTTTCGTCATCATCAACTGCAGCAATCATTACACTATCACTCAAACTATAACCAGTATCACCAATCTCACCAGCATCAACTTTAACAGTCACTGTAAGATTACTATCATAATCTACAACTTCATTACCTTTTAATATAATTACTGCTTTTGTATCATTTATTCTCTTTAAAGAATAAGTAATACCTGCAGGCAATCCTTCAACCACCCAATTAGCTTGATTTAAATCAGTTTCAAATTTTCCATCTTTTAAATTAACAGTAATTTCTTTACCAGCTAATTTACCTTCTTCTAATTCATCACTAGAAATTTGAATATATGAGCCAAACGATAATGCTTTCAAGTTAAAACTTACACCACTTTGTGGGACAAAACTAATTTGACTTTCACCTTCAGGCAGATTAATCTCTACTACCCCAGTACTGTAAGTGCTATCGTTACCAGTACTAGAGAGTGTTGCTTCACCAATTGAAGCAGAGATACCATTTTGAATTAAATCCATCCAAAATTTTGCTTCTCCATCACTAGCATAGTTCATCTTCATTTGATAAGTGCCAGCTTTTTGTACATTAACCCGATAATTAACTCGGTCGTACTCACCAAAGAAACCAATATTTCCATCTTCTACAATAATTCTTTCACCGTAACAGTAATCTGTAGCACTAATGTACCCAGGCACATCATGGCTGTATTTTGTCTTATTGATCTTAATTTCACTTAGATTCATACCGCCATCTGGCAATTCGATCGTTAGAGTTTGAATTCCTTTTTCCAGATTTGCTTGAACTTGGATATAACGGTAATCTTGCCATTCACCACCCCAGAAATTAAATCTTTGTGCCACAGTAGTACCAACAACTGTATCACCTGATTTAACGTTTACTGTTTTATTTTCCCAATCTTCACCAGAAGCAACTTTAATCATAACATTATATGTTCCGGCTTCTTTTACATCAACCAAATAATCTATACTCGCATTTTTATTTACATAATCAATAATATGGTCTGTTGTATTAATATTAGCATTAGTAGCTGAACTACATTTATCAGCTGTAAATGTTCCCGGAACATCTAATGCATTTATTTCAATATCACTACCATCCCAAATATATGTTGCAACATTACCAGCCGGTAATACCGCATTAAATTGAGCACCCTTCATCATTACTTTGAATTTTTGATCAGTACCACTTCGGTTTGCAACAATCATAACAATTTTTCCTGTTTCAGGATCTTTAAACGCAACGTTTGTTACAGTTGAACTAGAACCATTATTTGTATCAACACGGACATATCCCGGTTTTACATATTTAGTAAATTGCGACATGATATATACTTCTGGAGTAGCCCAATATCTTTGAGGATTATTAGCATCCTGCACAAATAACGTTGGATCTGGAGTTCCAACCCAATGATGAGTTCCAACATTACTATCTAACATCGTAACCCAGCTATTATAACTTTCAGAACCGTTTCTTAACCAAGTAATAATATCATTAGCACCACTAGTACCCCATACTGATCTTTCCGTTAAGTTCATACTTAATTGATCTTTATATCTATCATAGAAAGAACCCATTGTTGAAGCATTACCACCATAAGGATGGAATGCAATACCATCAATATTTAATTGATCACCAGCTTCTTTAAAGAAATCAGCCATAAATTTATCAGCACCATCAAAATTATGATCAAACGCCCATAGTTTAACTTCTTTTTCATTATCCTTTAACACAGTGCTTTTCGCTAATTCAGCTTTGATTGCTTTAGCAATTTTTGCTTCTTGGGTTCCTGTCATTGCACAACTAGGATAATTAATTTCTAATAATGGCTCATTCTGAATCGTCATTGCATAGATAGGAATACCACATTTTTGATATTCTTCAACATAACGAACCATATATTTAGCTAAATCATCAATATAATCATCATTTAATTTACCACCCTTCAATAATAATTCATTATCCTCATATGAATTACTACTTGAAGTAGGTAACTTCATCCACCCTGGTGGTGTCCAAGATGAAGCAAAGAATTTCAGATTATCTTCTACTCCTAATTCTTTTGCGATAGCCTGCATCTCATTAATAACTTTAATAATTCCTAAATCTTTATCTTTTTGAATACTAAATCCTTTACCAGTAACATTATTCCAATCTGGTTTACCATCTAATTCTTTTCCTGTACCATCATAATAAGTGTAGAAGTCTTGTGCCGTAAAATCTGATGTTCCCACTGTTACCCGCATTAACGACATTCCCATACCATTAACAGGATCTAATAATCTTCTTAAGAAAGCTTGACGATTTTCATCAGTCATCTTTAATAAATTGTAAATTGTTGATTCTTCAATTGAAGTTCCCATTCCTAAAACACTTTGATATGTTTTTTGGTCATTTACAACAATTGTTGTTTGACTAGAATCATCTGCAACACGTAAATCAAGAGGATCTTTTGTTGCATTTTTATTAGAAATCTCAAATTCACCTTTATACCAAGCCATATCTTGTGAATTTTCAGAAGAAGACATGCTTACTTCAACTGCTCCTTCTTGTAACATTGCTCCAGTTCCCTCATTTGTTACTTCATCAGGAATGATTGGACCAACATAATCACCAGCTTTTTCAAAAATATAATAATCAATATTAAAATCTTTATCGCGTGCTACAAGTTTAAGTTCGTGTATCCCCGCTTTTAAACTAACCAAAGCTGTCATCTCTTGAGCTGTGAACTTAGTCCAGCTGCCCGTTGAAACAATTGGTGTATTTTTCTTTTCTAGTACCAATTCATCATCTAAATATAATTCAAATGCTCCATCAATTGTCGCTGCATATTCACGTGCTGCTTGAACAGTTAATTTATATGCTGCTTGTTCTGGCACATTAATTTTATAAGTCATATGCCGTCCATCTTGTAAATACCCTACAGTTGTACCATTATTTTCTAACTTAATTTCACTGTGTGCATCCACAAACGCCTCGGCTTCTAATTTTCCATTAGTTTTCGCTAAATCTATCACATTAGGATCAGCTGGTGCTGTAAAATCACCGGTTTTTTGAGCTTTTTTCAATCCATATCCAACCGGATATAATACTTTGCTTGAATCATCATACTTACTAGTAATATCTTGAGGATACCATGTCCAAGTAATTGGATTTGTTCCTACAAAATCTTTATCACCTAATAGTACATCAGCAACCCCATCACCTTCACTACCTGGTAACCATGCATTAACAATCCCTTTGATATGATCATCATTAACATAATCAGCCATTGCAATTGGTCGCCCTGTTGTTAAAACTAAAATAATCGGTAAATCAGGATGACTATTTTCAATCCGTTTAATTGTACTAATATCATTAGCTGGTAATTTTAATTGTCCAGCACTGCGATCACCATTACTTTCAGCATATGGGTCTTCACCAACTACAACTATTGCTGCATCAACTTTATTGTCCGAATTTGTAAATACACCATTAGCATTATAGCTGATTGTTCCACCCTTTTTATCCATCGCTGCTTTTAAACCACTGAAAATAGTTGTACCAGGTGTTGTATTTCCAGTTGCCCCTTGCCAAGTAATTGTCCAACCACCACATTGTTTACCAATGTCATCACCAGCACTACCAGCAACCACGATATTATCCATATCTGCTAAAGCCTGCATCACTGTTTTACCAGCATTAACTTCATCATTTTTTAATAAAACTAAAGATTCACTAACTGCTTGTTTAGCTAATGCCCGATGTTCACTACCACCAAATTTAGCTTGATCTGCCTCATCAGCATATGCTTTTGAAGGATTATCTAAAAATCCTAATTCTTCTTTAGCAGTTAGAATTCTTGCAACTGCATCATTTAAGCGTTCTTCACTAATTTTTCCTTCATTAACAGCTTCAACTAAAGCATTATATAAATTTTTCCAGCGTGGTGTTGAACCATCTTTTTCTGCTACCATCAAGACGTCAACACCAGCATTGATACAAGCAATTGCCTTATCTTTATAAGTTGCTTGATTCTCAATTTGATCAAGACCGTTATAATCGCTAATAACAATGCCATCAAAACCAAGATTTTCTTTTAATAACGTTGTAACAACGTCCTTATTTCCATGACATCTTTTACCATTGATACTATTATAGGTAACCATAATTGATTTAGTTCCTTGTTTAATAGCTTGTTTATAAGGTGTTAAAAGTTCCTTAACCATTGGATTATTCATATTTGCATTGATTAGATCTTGATAATCAACATCACTAAGCTCTACATTACCTTGGTTAGCTCCATTAGTAGTTAATCCTTCTCCTAAATAATGTTTTGCTGACGATAGAGTATCACCATCACTTTCAATTCCTTTAATATATGCAGTACCTAAATTAGTTACCCGTTCAACATCATCACCAAAAGTTTCATATGTACGCCCCCAACGTTCGTTATGAGGTACACCTAATGTTGGTGTAAATGTCCAGTTGGCTCCCATTGCTCTAACTTCACTTGCAGTAGCCTCCCCAATTTGTTCAACTAATTGAGTATTATTAGCTGCTGCCAATCCAATGTTATGAGGATAGATAGTCGCTCCATACAAATTGTTATTTCCATGAACCGCATCTATTCCATATAACAATGGAATACCACCACTATCAATTACTGCTTTTTGATAACTATTTGCTGAAGTTACCCAATTACTTAATTCATTTCCACTAGTTGGTGCTGCTCCCCCACCACTAAGAATTGAACCAATCTTATACTCCGCCACTTCAGCTGGAGTGATCCAGCGAGTATCCGCCTGAATCATTTGTGCGACTTTTTCAACCGGTGTCATACTATCAATAATTCTTTGTACTTCGGCTGAAATCTTCGACTCTGCTTTAACCCCAATAGTTGATGAAACAACCATTAGAGCTACTAATGCTCCCTTCAATATTCTCTTCATCTTTTCTCCTCCAAATTTATTGGTACAAATTTATTATATTCCAATGAAGAATTAATGTAAAGCGCTTTCACAATAAAAATAGAATAAATTATATTCATACCAATAAATATTGTGAAACTTGACTAATATGATATAATGAGTTTTGAGGTGATTATATGTTAAAGTATGAAATGATTGTAAATGATCTTCAAAAAAGGATAATGAATGAAGAATTTGAAGAGACTCGAAAATTACCTACTGAAGAAAAACTGATTGAAGAATATGGGGTTAGTCGTAATACAATTCGTAATGCAATTAAAATATTAATGAATTTAGGCATTATTTATCCAGTTCAAGGAAGCGGGATGTTTGTTCGGGCCCCAAAGAAAAAAGGAACAGTGTATCTTAACTCGACCCGTGGGGTGACAATGGATAATCCCGGTAATAAAATCATTAATAAATTATTAGATATTCAAATAGTTGAAGCTGATGAAAAGTTAAGTGAACAGATGAACTGCAAAGTTGGAACTCCAGTTTATTACTTAAAGCGTCTTCGTATTGTCGACGGTATCCCATATGCTTTAGAGCGAACATATTATAATAAGGAAATCGTACCCTATTTAGGTAAGGAAATTGCTGAAGGATCAATTTTTAATTATTTAAAAGATGATTTAAAAATCTCTTTTGGTTTTGCTGATAAATATCTAACTGCAATAAAATTAAGCAAAGAAGATGCTGCTTTACTAGAACTTGAAGAAAATGATCCAGCCATTATGATCAATGATAATATTCATTTATCAAACGGACAGTTATTTAACACTTCAAATATCATTTATAATTATCAAACTACTAATTTCTATAGTGTTGCTAAATAGCAGAAATAACTGCTATTTTTTATTTCAATAATTTTGTTGAATAAAAATAATTTTTATAATATAATAGTGATAGAAAGGGTGATACTTATGGAATTTGAATGGTCAACTAATGATATTGCTAAAAAAACAGTTACTATCTACAGCACCAATCTAACATTAAATAAAGCAGCCTGTCGGCACTTTGAAGAAGTAGATTTTGTTTTATTAGGAATCGATCGAAATAAAAATGTTTTGGGAATTAAGCCAGTTGGTAAAAAAGAAATAAATGATGCGTTATATCCAGAAGATCAATTGCATAGAATTTCCATTGGAAAAAGCTACGGACGAATTTCAAATAAAAACTTTATTAGTGAACTATCAAAAGAATATAATTTAGATTTAGACAATAACAACTGTGTAAAGTATACTGCTAAGTTTGATGTAATACATCAGATTCTGTTAGTGGATCTTTAAGGAGGGGGATTATAAATGATACCTATTTGGTTAGGCATTATCATCGTAGCAATAATTGTTGAAATTATTACTATTGATCTAGTAAGCATCTGGTTTGCTGCAGGTGGTGTTGTTGCCCTAATTGCTGATTTATTAGGGGCTAGCCAAGCAATTCAAATTGCCTTGTTTGTAATTGTCACAACGATCGCAATCTTTGTTACAAGACCTATTGCTAAAAAATATTTAAGAACAAATATTGAAAAAACCAATTACGATCGTGTAATTGGTAAGCATGGGCTTGTAACTAAGACGATTACTGCAGATACTAAAGGTGAAGTAAAAGTTATGTCAACATCATGGCTAGCTGCAAGTGTTGATAATAACACTATTAACGAGGGTGAGTACTGCGAAATCATGGCAATCGAAGGAGCTCACTTAGTTGTTAAAAAAATAGAAGAATAGAGAGGGAAATATTATGGACGGAATTGTCGCTATTGTATTATGGGTTTTTCTAGGAATTATTGTAATTACGATCATTGCTTCAACAATTAGAATTGTTCCACAATCACGGGCATATGTCGTAGAAAGAATCGGAGCATATAATCGTACATGTAATGTTGGATTGCACATCTTGATTCCTTTCTTTGATCGAGTTGCCAATAAAGTTTCATTAAAAGAACAAGTTGTTGACTTCGCACCACAACCAGTTATCACTAAAGATAACGTCACGATGCAGATCGATACTGTTGTTTATTATCAAATCACTGATCCAAAACTATTTACTTATGGTGTGGATCGACCAATCAACGCAATCGAGAATTTAACAGCAACTACATTAAGAAATATTATTGGGGATTTAGAATTAGATGAAACTTTGACATCAAGAGATATTATTAACTCAAGAATGCGTAGTATTCTTGATGAGGCTACTGATCCATGGGGAATCAAAGTACATCGTGTTGAAGTTAAAAACATTATTCCACCTCGGGATATTCAAGAAGCAATGGAAAAACAAATGCGAGCTGAACGCGAAAGACGTGAAGCAATCTTACAAGCAGAAGGAAAAAAGACTGCTGCTATCTTAAATGCTGAAGGTGATAAAGAATCAATGATTTTACGTGCAACAGCAGATAAAGAAGCTAAAATTGCAATTGCTGAAGGAGAAGCAGAAGCATTAAGATTAGTTTATGAAGCCCAAGCCAAAGGTATCACATATATTAATCAAGCAAACCCAGACAGTGCATATGTAACATTACAAGGGTTTAAAGCCTTAGAAGAGTTATCTAAAGGTGAAGCCACAAAAATTATTATTCCTAGTGAGATTCAAGGTATTGCCGGTTTAGCTAGTTCTTTAAAAGAATTAGTAACTGATAAACCAAAAAAAGATTAATTAAACATTGTGGACGTCATATTACTGACGTCCTTTAAAACATTTATAAGCTATTTATTTCTTAACAAAAAGCAGCTATATAAATAATATAGCTGCTATAAAACTATTTAACTGTAATAATAACTCTTTAACAATGTTTCAACTGATGTTTACCATTATCTTGAACTTCTACGACCACATGAATAGTATCGCCTTTTTCAGCATCCTTCGGTACCTCGTAATTCTTCGTAAAGCTCACCATCAATAACTTTACCATCTCCCATCAAAGCATAATTAGCCATTAAAGGGCCTTTATCTTTAACTAAATTTTCATAACTCTTAAAGTTTCATTTAATCATCCTCTTTACATCTATCCTTTCTCTTGTGAATATTCTAAGTATCTCAAAAATAAAAAATCTGAAATAATAAAGAAGTGGGCGGTACTACCATAAAGAATATCTGACATCCCTACTTTAAACGTTTCATATCTAAAAGTAATCATATCATCACAATACTTTGATAATAAAGTATTTCCAACCTTAGCAATTCCAATTCTTGGAATATGTAACCCTCGTAAAGCGCGTGCTAAAGTTACTGCTGTTTCATTATCGCCCGATAATGAAATAATAATAAACAAATCATTTTTAGTTACATTATTTAAGATTGTATCGATTTCCGTTCCGTTACCTACAGCATGAAAAACCTTGTTTGTATAAAGAAAAACCCGCCGCAGTTCACCGGCCATATTTGCTTGAACAACTCCAGTTCCATAAACAAAAACTCGTTCAGCTTTTTCAATCATTTCCATGATATTAGTTAAATCTCGATTTTTCATTCGTTCCATTGTTTCAATAAATTCATGATAAGTATCGTCTATAATTCGTGGTTTGAAATTTGGCTTTTGCGCCAAGTCCCATTTCAAATGCACCTTCAATTCACTAAACCCCTCAAGCCCCAGCTTTTTTGTAAAGCGTAAAATACTAGTATGCGATACATTGCAATTACGTGCTAGATCTTTAATCGAAATTCTTTGACATTCCCGTTTATGATGTAAAATATATTGCCAGATATATAAGTCATTTTCATTCAATTGATGGTAATTATCTTCTACTAATTTATCTAATGTCATTATTCATTTCCTCTACTTTTAGCATATTCAATATAATTGGCAATAATAAAATCAATTAAAATAAAATAGTTCCCCACCAGATCTTCACGACGCCCTTGATTTGTCATGACTGGTAATGTCTTTACATGCAGACTATAATCGGCCACATGAGATAAAGTACAATCATTATTAGCAATAATAGCCACAACAATGACTCCCTTAGCTTTTAAACGATAAACATAATCTAATAAGCGTTGATTTTCACCAGCATAAGAAATAGCAATAAAAACATCATTACTACCAAACAAATTAATATAAGCCTCAAAATCTGCTAATACATCAATGTCTAAAAATAACTTATTCACCATTGAAAATGAACGTTTTAAATGTTGCGCTGTATTATCTTGAATTACCCCAGTTCCATAAACATAAAGATTTTTAGCTTCATAAATACTTTGTACAATTTCTTTATAATGATAATCCCGATATTGTTCTAAAGTTTCTATATAATGATTAAAGATATTATCTGTTAAAGCATTTTTATCATTTTTTTGATTATCGATCCGTAAAAAAACTTTAAATTCAGCGTATCCTTTTAAACCCAGACGCTTAGAAAAGCGTAAAATAGTACTTCGTGAAACACTACATCTTAAAGCTAGTTCATCAATCGATAAACGCTCACACTCTTTACGATGATGAATAATATAATTCCATATATATAAATCATTATCATTAAGTTGTTGATAATTCCTATTAACTAGTTCTTCTAATTTCATATCATACCTCTACATGTATTATTATAACAATATTTTAAGTAAAACAAAATCAATAACTAAATTAGAAAAAAATTTATCACAGTAAAGAAAAACCACATCAATTTGATGTGATTTTATTTGTATTCGATTAAAGGAGATTCTACTATATGAACATTTTCATTAATATTATATTTTGTGATTTCATGACCACCATTTTCAACAATAACTAACATTGTTATATCATTGATTCCTTTAGTCACAAAATCTGTTTTATCATAAGAAATTAATAATTCACCAGTTTCTACACTGTCACCGGCAGATACATGAGTAGCAAAACCCTCACCCATTAAATTAACAGTGTCTAAGCCAACATGAATTAATAACTCCATACCATCTTCGGTTTCAATCCCCAAAGCATGTTTCGTATTATCCATCACCATTGAGATTTTCCCATTACATGGCGCATAAATTTTACCATCATCTGGAATTACAGCAATTCCATCACCCATCATTTTTGTTGAAAAAACTTCATCTGGTACATCTTCAATGGCTACACTTTTTCCGTTAGCCATTGAAGATAGTACTTTATTTTGTTTTTCTTTCTTTTTAAATAGTTTTAACATCTTATTTCAATTCAGGCCAGAAATCTTTATTCG
>ERZ506941.435-NODE-435-length-16273-cov-9.95641_pt1 | contig 16273 bp, 11 predicted proteins | sample MGYA00512901_ERZ506941 | MGnify/ENA metagenome assembly ERZ506941 | reverse complement strand
CTAAAATATTTTTCATTTTTTTCCACCTTTACTTTAAGTAAGTTTTAATCACAAAACGTAGTATACTATAAAATAATTTTGCTTACAATAAATAAGTACACTTTTTTTAAAAAAGCTGGAATTTTACAGTTTTTTTCACACAGATTTGGTAAACTTTAGAGAAAACAGGAGGATTTCTATGAAAATATTCGTGGTCGAAGATGACAAATCGTTAGTCAAAATGATGGAAAACCAATTATCCCGCTATGCGTATCAAACCTTTGTTCCAGAAAATTTCGCTGCGGTTTTAGATGAATTCTTGATGATCCAACCTGATTTGGTTTTGTTGGATGTCAATCTACCTTATTATGATGGGTTTTATTGGTGCCAAAAAATCAGGGAACGTTCGTTGGTTCCAATTCTCTTCATCTCCGCCCGTGACGGCAATATGGACCAAGTGATGGCTCTAGAATATGGTGCTGATGATTATCTAGTCAAACCTTTTTCTTATGACTTGCTGCTGGCAAAAGTAAAAAGCCACATTCGCAGAGTCTACGGGGATTATGCACAGTCTGATCGGGCGAGAAGTTTGAAAGCCGGCGAATTGATCTACTATCCCGAAGCATTGAAGATGGTCTATCGTGAAGCCCGTGAATGGCTGACTGTTCGAGAAGGAGAATTATTGACCCTGTTAATGTCGGCACACCCAGAGATGGTCAAACGGGAACGGATCTTAAATCTATTATGGGATGATGAACGCTTCGTTGATGACAATACGCTTTCTGTCAATGTCGGCCGTTTGCGAAAAAAACTGGCGGCAATGGGCATCAATGATCCGATCCAAACGATTCGCGGAAAGGGCTACGCTTTATCAGTGATAGGTACGGAAGAATGAAAGCATATGCAAGTGTTCATTTACCTAAACTACTCGTTACCTTCTTAGCCATTTCATTGTTCGTTTTAGTGATTTGGTTGGATGGCTATCGAAATTACCTCGTAATTGGTTATGGTCTGCTTCTATTTGGGCTGTTCATTGTTCTTGTTTATTTGGTAGATTACCTTTCCAATACTGCGTTTTATCAGTATATCAAGCATGGAAGAGCGACACACCGAAGCAATGGCTACCTTTCCAAGCAATGGCGCAAGCAGTTCGATGCCCATGAACAGAAAGAGCAAGAGCGGCTGACAGAATTAGATCAGCATCATCAAAATCATATTCGTTTCATGAATATCTGGGTTCATCAAATGAAAACACCTGTCTCAGTTTTGGCGCTAATGGCTGAAAGTGAAGAAGTCGATAGCTATGATCTTTTGGCTGAAACAGATCGCTTAAAAAGTGGCTTGGCGACTGCGCTGAATTTTGTGCGCTTGGAAGATTTCACGGAGGACTTCGTTATCGAATCAGCCTCATTGTTGGAATTGTTAAAACACAGTATCGGTGACCAGAAGCGAAATTTTATTCGCAGTGAAGTCTATCCGAAGCTGATGAGTGAAGCAGATATCACGGTGACAACAGACAAAAAATGGCTAGGTATTTTGCTCTTTCAACTCATCAGCAACGCCATCAAGTACTCAAAGCCAGACAGTAAAGTCTATTTTGAGATCGATCCTTTTTCTAGAAGCTTAACGATCGCAGATGAAGGCTGCGGGATTGCAGCAGCGGATCTCCCGCGAGTTTTTCGCCCCTTTTATACAGGTCAGAATGGGCGGCAAACAGGAGAGGCAACTGGGATCGGTCTTTATTTAGTTGAAACGATCAGTACGCAATTAGATATCGATGTGGCGCTTGCCTCTAAGGAGAATCAAGGCACGACAGTTACCTTAACATTTCGGAGGTGAAGGCTTTCTTACAATTTTGTAAGCTTTCTATCATGAAATCGATAACTGATTGCGGTGCCGCCTGCTAAACTGGTAGCAAAGGAGTGAAGATGATGGCTTTACTAGAATTGAAAAATGTATCGAAAACCTATACAGGGGAAGTGTCTGTTGAGGTTTTACAACAAATCGATCTCAAAGTGCCAGAAGGAGAATTTATCAGCATTATGGGTCCATCTGGCAGTGGCAAGACCACCATGCTGAATTTGGTGGCAACATTGGATAAACCGACTTCAGGTTCGGTGATCCTCAAGGGAGAGCAGCCACTAGAATTATCTAAGCAAAAACTCGCGGAGTTTCGTCGTCGGCAACTAGGCTTTGTTTTTCAAAACTACAATTTACTTTCGCCATTGAGCGTGCTTGAGAATGTGATTTTACCACTGACATTGGATCGGGTGGCAGTTCCTGAGATGAAAGAACGTTCGGAGCAGCTATTACGTGAACTTGGGATCTATGAGAAAAAAGACAAACGCATCTATCAGCTTTCCGGTGGGGAGCAGCAGCGGGTTGCGATCGCTAGAGCTTTGATCCATCAGCCGGAACTGCTTTTAGCAGATGAACCGACGGGTAATCTTGATTCCAAGGCAGCACGAGATGTCATGGAAATACTAAGTCAGATGAACAAGCAGCGCAAGGTGACCACCATGATGGTCACCCATGATCCTTATTCCGCCAGCTTTTCTGATCGGGTCGTTTTTATCAAAGACGGAAAGCTGTATAACGAAGTCTATCGCGGGGCTGATCAACAGCAATTTTATCAAAAAATTCTTGAAGTCCTAGCACATTTAGGAGGTCGCCGTCATGAATTTCAGACAGTTGATCATTCGTAATCTGCGGGGGAATTTTCGAACCTATGCGGCCTACTTCGTCAGTAGCGCCTTTGCGGCGATGGTGTTTTATATCTTTAGTCTTTTGCTCTTTCATCCGCAATTGGAAGAAAATTTGTCCAATAGCGGTACACTTTCAGAATTGGCGAAGGTCGGTCTATCCGTCGCACTTGTGGTGATCGCTTTACTGTCGCTGTTGTTTTTATGGTATACATTTGTGGTCTTTTTAAAACGACGCAAACGTGATCTGGCAATCTACTTGATTTTGGGGATCGAAGAAAAAGATCTGCGAAAGATTTTGTTTGTCGAAAATGCCCTTTTAGGAACCTGTGCCACAGTGACCGGTATTGGGTTAGGGATTTTATTGACGAAATTATTGCTGCTGATTGCGCAAAATGTCATGTATCTAACAGAAGGACTGAAATTTATGGTTCCTATGGAAGGTTTAGGATTGACCTTTGGGATCTATGTCTTTATTTTTCTCTTGATCTCCTTTTTCAGTACTCGGGCCTTGCAAGGAGAACAGATCATCTCATTGATCAAGGAAAATGAAAAACCACGTCCTGAGCCAAAAAGTCATTGGGCATTGGCATTTTCAGGAATTATATTATTGGTGGCGGGCTATGGATCGGTCTTTTATTTTAGCTACCAAACGTACTCAATGCTGCCACTTATGCTAGGAGTCTTATTGACTGTTGCAGGCACGATCTTGTCGTTCCATCAGTTCAGCGTATTTCTGTTGAAACGATTAAAAAAACGCCCGACCTTCTTACGAGGGACTCGGATGCTGACTATCAGCGAATGGATCTTTCGCATGCGAGACAATGCGGCGATGTATAGTCTGATCGCTATTAGTACATCCGTGGCATTCGTTGGGATTTCCGTGATGCTGGCGATCGGCAGTTCTTCTTTTTCTTCAATCCAAGGAATCAGTGTAGCCTATGTGTTTCCGTGGTCTGGGCCAGAAGACCTCGATCATTCTGAGGGGAAAATGAATGAAATTAAAACTGCCATAGAAGAAAAAGGGTACTCACCTGTAACGGATAGTGTTTCCTTATTATGGGCCTATGCGAATCTTGATGAATCTGCAGTTATGAATGATTCATTTTATACGACGAATGGCTTTTCAATTATGCGAGAAAGCGACTATCAGAAAATGATGAAACAAATCGGTGAGGAAGCTGATTCCGTTGCAGATAATCAAATAATGACACTTAGTGCTAATTATTCACGTCGAAAACAGCTCCTAGAAGTCCCTGAGAACGAACGCACAAGTATCTACCCACTTGAATTGGGTTCAGAAACCGGTATAAAAAAGGATATTACGATTGTCCACAGCCCCTCAATGCTTTCTCTGGATTTCTTTGGACTGTCAGTTGTGACAGATAAGACCTTTGAGGAGTGGCAAGCCCTCTTACAAAACTCTAACGATGATATGGAATCTGGTTTTATTTGGTTAGACTATCCAGAATGGGCTGAAACACCTGAATTGGTATCTGATTTCAATGGGAATTTAGATAAAGAAAATGCCTTGATCGATCAGCAATACGAAGAACTCAGTCGGGAGTTTGAAGCCAAAGGTGACTATACAGATGAAGAGTGGTCAGAAGCGGCAAAAGATATTCCGATGCGTACGTCTTATACCTCAAAATACCAAGTTTTCCAAGAAAATCGTCAAGGAAATGGCATCATCTTAATGATCACGGTATTACTAGGTTCGGTTTTCTTTATTTTCTCCGCTTCGATTATCTATTTCCGTTTATTTGCAGATTTAGATAAAGATGGTGCGTATCATCGTTCCTTGCATATCTTAGGTGTGTCGCCCAAGGAGCGTCACAACGTTCTGAGACGCCAGCTGCAAGTGATGTACTTCTTGCCAACAGTCGTGGCAATGATCCATTTTGCGGTGGCAATGACCGCTTTGCGTATTTTAGTAGAATTGCCTGTTTGGCAATACTATGGCGTGATCGTTAGTCTCTTTTTGATTTTCCAAATCGTTTTTTACTTTGTTTGTCAGTACCGGTACTTCCAGCAAATTGATCGAATCGCCGATCCGACAGAGTGATTTATTTTTTAGCCAAATCCCTTTCAATCAACACAGATTGGGATTTGGTTTTTTGTTTGCTGCATTGTTATTTTCTTTCACCAATGAAGCGTTTTAATTGTGTAAATCACCGAAAAGCAGATAAAATTAGTTAACACTGATTCTATTAGGCAGTCGCGGATACCCTGCAAGAATGTGGCAACTGGAAGTCTATTTTTCTCACCGTGAAACGAAAAGACAACTGTTAATGAAAATATTCATGTCGAGTACAGTAATTGCTGTGACCGATGGGTTTAGCTAAGCGATCACTTAAGGGAGGAAACCAATGATCAAACGTTTAGGAAAAGCATTTGCTGTCTTGCTGCTGTTGATTCCTGTTTTTGCTGGTATGCGGGTTGTTTATGGGGAAACCGATGTGGGTGCCAAGCTGATCACCAATGTATCGATCGTTAATAGCCACAACGAGGTCATCACAAGTATTGAAAAGGATGATTCCTTTAAAATAGATATGACTTGGAGTTTGGAGGACTTAGGTGATTTAAAAGCAGGTGACAAAGCGACCGTCACCTTGCCAGCTGAGATTGAAGGCGTCAATAATACGTATGCTTTATACGATGAAAATAACAACTTAGTGGTCAATGTTACCCAAGTTGGCAATCAGCTGACCTTTGTTTTCACGGAATTTGTCGAACAAAATACCAATGTACATGGGGACTTTTATTTTTGGACAAAGTTCAGTGATGACGTGATAGAAAATCAGATCAACAACATAAACTTTGAAACGGCAAATGGGACGCAATCGGTGCCTATTTTTATTCAAGCAGTGGATGATTCAGGGGAGGGTGCCTTACTCACCAAACAAGGACTGTATTTAGGTACGCAAGAACCCAAACGGATCATTGATTGGCGAGTGTATATCAACTCGTTTGACACGGACCAAGTGACGATCAAAGATGGAACGTTTATTGACTTTGTAGGTCCTCATCAGACTTTAGTTAGTACGAGTGCTCGAGTGGTCTATGGACCCAGCGTTTCCAACCCAACGTATGTCGAGCAAGTACCGATCGTTTTAAATAGTGACGGCTCCTTTGAAATTCCTTTGCGGGATACAGAGGAACGAATCTACATTACCTACAAAACAGAAACGGATGGTTCATTGGAACAATATACCAATCGGGGCATCCTTGATGCTTTGGTCAATGATGTGCCAAGAACAAGCAGTATTACTGGCTATACGCCACGCTATGGTGGCGGTGGTGGCGGAACCGGTGAACCCGGAGAGTCCAGCAGCACGGAACCAAGTAGTGAAAGCAGTACGAGTAGTAGTACGGAACCAAGTAGCGAAAGCAGCACGAGTAGTAGTACGGAACCAAGTAGTGAAAGCAGTACGAGTAGTAGTACGGAACCAAGTAGCGAAAGCAGCACTAGTAGTACTACGGAACCAAGTAGCGAAAGCAGCACAAGTAGCAGCACGGAACCAAGTAGTGAAAGTAGCACCAGCAGTAGTACGGAACCAAGTAGCGAAAGCAGCACCAGCAGTAGTACGGAACCAAGTAGCGAAAGCAGCACAAGTAGTAGCATGGAACCAAGTAGCGAAAGCAGTACAAGTAGTAGTACGGAACCAAGTACTGAAAGTAGCACCAGCAGCAGCACGGAACCAAGTAGTGAAAGCAGCACCAGTAGCAGCACGGAACCAAGTAGTGAAAGCAGTACAAGCAATACACTGGAAGGTTTGTTAAATAATAGTGGGTCAAGTCACTCTTCCAGCTCGGCAAGAAGTGATGGTGCCAACCATAATAAGCAGAAGCTTCTCCCGCAGACGGATGAAGTCTTGAATGATCGGTTGATTTTCTTAGGGATAGTCATACTGTCTATCGTTACCTATATGACGCTAAAAAAATCAATGGGGAAAAGTCCCTTCAACAGATAACAAAAGTCTACAATGGGCAAAAACAAACATAATTATCCAATGGGGACTTGGGTTAGCAGAAAACAGAATAAAAAGTAGCGACAAAACCGTTCATGTGTTTTGATCGACTGATTCAGTAAAATTTAGTTCTTTTTACTGAAAGAGGTCATCAAGGGCATTATCGGTTTTTTTGCTATTTTCTCGATGGGTTGACCTACCGTTTTTACGCTTGTAGCCCGTCGATTGCAGAAAAAATTTGGCTGTTTTGGAATTCTTAAAATGGTTTCTGTAACATTTATCAAGCAGAAACGATGCGGATAACTATCTCACATACCCTTTTTATTCGCGAAGAATATTTGTATTCTTAGAGCAAGTTAATGATCATAAACCGCTTCCATATGCTGACGCTTTTTCGACATATGACTGGAAATGTGCGAGAAATATCAGAAGTTCCCTTAGTCTAGTTAGTGTTTCGGACCCTTCTTTCTAGAAACTGATTTTTGTTTCGATTGCTCGAAAAATGAGCAGAATTCTTCAAAAACATTTACTGACCAAAGGATTGTGATTTTGTTAACAAGAATGAGCGAAGAAGGGTTTAGTGGATGCACAGGAAGCAATTTATAAAAACCTAAAGCGTTTTGATTACGAAGCATGTTTTTCTTCAAACTGAACAAACCAAAAATAATAGAGAAGGTGGAATGAATATGAGTAAAAATGGTTCTCCAAAAGTGACAAAGATGCAGGTGTTTCCGATTGCTGGGTATGACAGTCCGACCCTTACCTTAAGCGGGTGTCATGCACCTTATTTTACGAGGAATATTGTTGTATTAGAAGACGAAACTGGGAATAGAGGCATTGGTGAGATCCATGGCGGTGAAGACATCACCAAAATGCTGGAGAGTTACATTCCTTTTGTCGTGGGTCAAGAAATTGCCAATTATCGTAATGTGATTACAACGATTCGCAAAAATGGAGCGGCGATGAAAGGAAATGATGGGGAAGGACTTCAAGGGTTGGATTTAAAAAATCTGAAATTTGTCGTCCAAGCGGAGGCAGCGGTTGAATGTGCGATGCTGGATCTGCTTGGCAAATTTTTAAATAAACCGATGTGTGCATTATTAGGTGATGGTCAGCAACGTAATGAAGTTGAAGTGTTGGGGTATTTGTTTTATATCGCCGATGCAGGGAAAACCGATCTGCCTTATCGCATAGAGGAAGAGCCAAAAGATGAGTGGGAGCGCATTAGAAGACAGGAAACCTTAACACCAGAGGGAATGGTGCAGCAAGCAAAAGCACTTGAGGCACGCTATGGGTTCAAAAATTTCAAAGTCAAAGGTGGCGTGCTGAAGGGAACAGAGGAAATGGAAGCAGTAGTTGCTTTACATGAGGCGTTTCCAGAAGCGCGAATCAATATTGATCCTAATGGTGCTTGGTCGTTAGCAGAGGCAATCGAGCTTTGCAAAGACAAATTAGACACGATTTCTTATGTGGAGGATCCATGTGGTCCTGAAGCAGGTTTTTCAAGTCGTGAGATCATGAATGAATTCAAAACAGCCACGAGACATCAAGTGGCAACAAATATGATTGCGACCAACTGGCGACAATTTTATCATGCATTAAATTCAAAAGCAGTAGATATCGTTCTGGCTGATCCGCATTTCTGGACATTAAACGGAAGTGTTCGCATGGCCCAAATCTTGAATGACTGGGGATTGACTTGGGGTTCTCACTCCAATAACCATTTTGATATTACGTTGGCAACATTCGCACAGTGTGCCGCAGCTGCACCAGGAAATATTACACCAATCGATACACACTGGATTTGGCAGGATGGACAAGAACTTTGCGATGACACTGTCTTGATTCAAGATGGCGTGATCAAAATCACCGATAAACCTGGCCTAGGTATTGAAATCAATATGGAGAAATTGCTGGAAGCACATCAATTGTACCAGTCAATGGACCCCAAATACCGTGATCGTGATGATTCAATTGCGATGCAATACTTTATTGAAGATTGGCAGTTTGACGCAAAAAAACCTTGCTTTGTGCGCTAAAGGTATTTATTGAAGGACTACTTGATGTCAGAGATATAGCTGAAATTTTTGCTTGAAGTTTCAGCTATATTCCTCTTTGACTGATCTATTATTCGGAGGGATATAAAAAATGAGCTATTTAGCTATTCTTGGCTTTGTCATGATGACATTGATCACGGGTTTATTACTAAGAAATAAAATTAATATACTTGTCTGTTTTGCATTGATACCTGTCGGATTTTCTTTCTTAAGCGGGGCAAGCTGGACAGCGACGGAAGGATATATCGCTGACGGTCTTGATATGACACGAGACATCTTTTTGATGATCATGTTTTCATTACCTTATTTTTCTCTGATATCTGATGCAGCAGTCTTCGATATTATGGTATTCAAGTTTTTGAAAAAAGTAAAAATCAAAGCACCGATTCTCTGCAGCTTGACTGTGTTTATTTCGGTGATCACCACATTAGATGGAAGTGTCATGTCGACCTATCTAATTGCGATCCCGTTGTTTTTGCCGCTATTTAAGAAGTTGAAAATCAATCCGGTGATACTCGTTTTTCTTTGCTCAGTCGGTATCATGTTAGGATCGATCACACCATGGAACGCACGGATCTTACGGGCTGCAAGTCTGCTTCCAGATGTACCCAATGCACCGATGACCTTATTTACCACCTTACTACCTGTTTGGATCACTGTCTTTATCGGAACGATGATCCTTGGTTATTTCTTAGGTTTAGGTGTCCATAAAAAGCATATGGCAAATGGAGAAAAATTTGAAGGGATCGCTGATTCATTAGCGAAAGAGCAAAACTATGGACCGCTTGCTCGTCCCAAGCTATTTTGGTTCAATCTGATCTTGACCATCCTCTTAGTGATCGCTTTGTCGTTTTCAAACCTACCTTCTTACTATATTTTCGCAGCTGGTTTGATCATCGCTTTGTGCGTGAACTATCCGGACTTCAAAGATCAAAATCAATTGATCAGTAAATATGCTTCAAAAACATATCCGATTGCGCCCATCGTTTTGCTTTCTGGGGTTGTCGTGGGGATCTTGCAAGGAACGGGCATGATGGATGCGATGGTTCAAGTTCTCGTGAATATTATTCCCGCAGCTGTTGGTCCCTATGTTCATATTGCGATCGCTATCTTTAGCACGCCATTGATGCTGTTGTTTACCAACGATACTTGGTTTTTTGCGCTCATTCCGATCATTGCAGCTTTAGCAGGTGAATATGGCGTTGCTCCAGATATTGTTGCCTTGACATTATTCTTTAATATTGGTGCGTTTGCTTCACTGATTGCCCAACCACAAATCATTATGGCTTGTGATTTAGGGGAAACCAATGTACGAAAATTCTTGCGTTATTCCTTCTTTAAATTCTGGGGAATCAGCTTGGCATGGACGCTAGTAGGGATCTTATTGGGGATCTTTATTTAAAAATGTTCTTTAGCACATAAATTCACTGTTTTTCGACGAAAAGTCTGCACTCGATACTCTGTATTCTTTTTTTGGGAAACAGTATATTAAAAACTATCAATTTGACTAGGAGAGATTTTGATGATTCCAAAAATCGTAAAAATGGAAGCTGTCCCTGTAGCAGGACATGACAGTATGCTATTAAATCTAAGTGGAGCCCATGGCCCTTTCTTTACTAGAAATATCGTTATTTTAACTGATGACACGGGTAATACTGGTTTAGGAGAAGTGCCAGGTGGTGAGAAAATTCTTCAGACATTGGAAGACTGTCGTGAATTAGTTGTGGGTCGGACTTTGGGCGAATACAAAAACATCGTGAAAGAGATTCACGAACGTTATGCGCAGTTGGATGCTGGTGGGCGCGGGAACCAAACATTTGATTTGCGAACGACGGTTCATGTTATGACTGCTGTTGAAGCGCCATTGTTGGATTTACTAGGACAGCACATGCAGGTGCCCGTTGCCGCTTTGTTAGGTGAAGGACAAGTGCGCGAATCAGTGAAGTTTTTAGGTTATCTGTTTTATGTAGCAGATCGCAACAAAACAGACTTGCCTTATGCTTCTGGCAATACGCTCGATGATTCATGGGGAGCACTACGTCGTGAAGAAGCGATGACCCCAGAAGCAATCGTCAAGTTAGCAAAAGCTGCCTATGAGCGCTATGGTTTTGAGGACTTTAAATTGAAAGGCGGCGTGTTACCAGGGCAAGAAGAAGTACAAACCGTCAAAGCGTTGAAAAAAGAATTTCCCAATGCTCGGATTACCCTTGATCCGAATGGCGGATGGTTACTAGATGATGCAATTGCGCTTTGCAAAGACCTTCACGGCGTATTAGCGTATGTAGAAGATCCTTGTGGTGCAGAAGGTCGCTTCTCTGGTAGAGAAACGATGGCAGAATTCCGCCGAAAAACAGGATTGCCGACGGCGACGAATATGGTAGCAACGGATTGGCGAGAAATGAAAGCAGCGATTCGCTTAGATAGTGTGACGATTCCGCTGGCAGATCCGCATTTTTGGACGATGCAAGGCAGTGTGCGTGTGGCGCAGTTATGTCATGACCTAGATTTGACTTGGGGTGTGCATTCCAATAATCATTTTGATATTTCTTTGGCGATGGTCGCTCATACTGCAGCGGCAGCACCTGGGGAAGTAAATGCCGCAGATACCCACTGGATTTGGCAAGATGGCGAAGGCTTGACCAAAAATCCGCATCAAATCAAAAACGGTGAAATTACCATTCCAAGAAATTCCCATGGCCTTGGGCTGGAACTTGACCGAGAAAAGCTAGATGCGGCGCATCAACTATATTTAAAAGAAGGCTTAGGGGCGCGCAATGATGCGATTGCCATGCAGTACTTGATTCCTGGCTGGACATTTGACAATAAAAAACCAGCTTTAGTCAGAGAGTAATCGAGCGAATACAAATTAATCGAAGCTTTGAGTGAGAGGATTGACCATAATGGAAAAAGAAAAGATTAAAGGGATCATTGTTCCTTTACTCACGCCAGTGAATGAAGAAGAAATGATTTGCGAAACTAAGTTGCGAAAGATCGTACGGCATGTGATCGATCATGGTGTTCATGGCATTTTGGCTTTTGGCAGTAATAGTGAGTTTTATATGTTCGAACATGATGAAATGCTTGCAGCAACAGAAATCATTTTAGATGAAGCCGCTGGAAAAGTACCTGTTTTCTTTGGGATGGGCCCAATACGTACGAAACATGCGGTGGCACTTGCCAAACGGGCAGCAAAATTGCCGATCGCTGGTATTTCCGTTTTACACCCAATGTTCATCAAACCCACAGAAGAAGCACTGTACAATCATTTTAAAGCAATTGCAGACGCGGTTTCCGATACGATGGTGCTTTTGTATAACAATCCAGCAAGAGCTGGGTATTCGTTGAGTCAACCATTGATCGAAAAGCTGGCGCATACCGTTGAGAATATCGTAGGGATCAAAGATTCAAGCGGAGATTTGACCTTCCTAAGCGAATTGGTTCGACGGAATGCTGATGTTGGCTTTCGAGTGATTGCAGGAAAAGATACCATTGTTTATCCTTCACTCTGTGTGGGAGCAGTCGGCGGTGTGTGTTCAACGGCAAATATTTATCCTGAATTGGTTTGCGGTATTTATGACCAGTACGTATCTGGTGATTTCCAAGGCGCGCTAAAGAACCAATTTACCCTGAACCCGATCCGTTTATCGCAAGATGCAGCAAGTTTCCCTTCAGCTACCAAAGATATGGCAAACTTGATGGGCTTGAATGTGGGACCTTCGATCTTGCCGACGGAAGCAAGTAAGGGCGTTGTCTTAGACAAGATGATTGATGAAATGAAGAAGGCGGGTTTCTTATAATCAAGCCTAACTATAGAAAAGGGGGTGGATTCATGGAAGAACAGCGAATTGTGATTGCAGCAGATTCTTTCAAAGGAAGTGCCTCCAGTAAAGATATCTCAATGTGGTTAGAAAAAGGGATTCGTCGGGTTTTGCCTCATAGTCCTATCGATAAATTTTCAGTCGCCGATGGTGGAGAAGGCACAGTCGAAGCTTTAGTTGATGCCTTGGCAGGAAAACGAAAAAGGATAACTGTTCAAAATCCATTGGGAAATCCTGTGAAGGCGCAATATGGTGTTTTACCTAATCAAATCGTCGTATTAGAAATGGCAGAAGCAAGTGGGATTACTTTGATCGAGCAAAATGCTGAGAATGCCTTAAATGCTTCGACTTACGGGGTAGGGGAGTTGCTTTTGGCTGCCCTCGATGAAGGCGCAAAAGAGATCTACCTTGGCATAGGCGGCAGTGCAACAAGTGATGGCGGGACTGGAATGGCAAAAGCATTAGGGGTCTCCTTTTACGACGATCAAGGAAAGGACATCCCGAGAGGATTAGCTGGATTAGCAAAGCTTGCTTCGATAGATATTTCTAAGATCGATCCACGATTAAAAGATGTAAAAATCAATATTTTATCGGATGTAACGAATCCGTTAGTCGGTGAAAAAGGTGCCATTGCTATCTATGGTCCTCAAAAAGGCATTCCGATTGACCAAACGAAAACCTATGATCAGTGGATGAAACATTATGCCTCTGTGATCAAAAAAGAGATGCAGATTGATATTGCTGACGCACCAGGTGCAGGGGCAGCAGGCGGTCTAGGGGCTGCATTGCAAGTGTTTTGCCAAGCCAAAACGTGCAACGGTATTGAAACGATCTTAGATTTAGTAGAAATTGAAAAGAAAATTGCCCAAGCTGCTCTCGTCATAACTGGCGAAGGCAAGCTTGACCAGCAATCGCTGAACGGCAAAGTTCCTGTGGGAATTGCCGAGCTAGCCAAAAAGCACCATAAACCGGTGATTGCTGTGGTCGGTAGTCGGGAGAAAGAGGTTTCGGCAGCTTATGCCGCTGGAATTGACCTTATTTTGCCAATTATCCATCGACCAATGAGTTTGCAAGAAGCAATGACACAAGTAGAGGAAAATGTGGTGATCGCTGGAGAAACCGCGATCCGAGCATATTTATTAAATCAACGAAAGTAGGAGATGGTATTGATGAAAGTAGGATTTGTCGGTTTAGGAATCATGGGAAAACCAATGGTGAAAAATATAGTAAAGAATGGCTATGAGGTTATTGTGTTTGATTTTAACCAATCCGCAATCGATGAAGTTGTTTCAGCTGGTGCACATGCAGCCGAGTCAGGCGCCAAGGTGGCAGAAGCAGCAGAAGTGATTATTACGATGCTGCCGAATTCTCCAAACGTAGAAGCGGCACTATTCAATCCTGGAGGGATCGCTGAAGGCTTGTCAGCTGGTAAAACAGTCATTGATATGAGTTCAATCGCGCCAAAAGCCAGCCAAGACTTTGCGGCTCGTTTGAAAGAACAAGGAGTCCATTTTATTGATGCGCCTGTCTCTGGTGGAGAACCAAAAGCCATTGATGGGACGATCGCGGTAATGGTTGGCGGAGAAAAAGCAGTTTTTGAGAAATATGAAGCTTTATTGAAGACGATGGCTTCTTCTGTGACACGAGTCGGTGAAGTAGGGGCTGGAAATATTACGAAACTAGCCAATCAAATGATTGTAGCGATCAACATCGCAGCTATTTCTGAAGCTTATTGTCTAGCAAAAAAAGCAGGTGTTTCTCCTGAAGCAGTTTATCAAGCCATTCGCACAGGTTTGGCAGGAAGCACAGTCATGGATCAAAAATCAGAAAAGATTTTTTCTGGTAACTTCGATCCTGGTTTCCGTATCGAATTGCATATCAAGGACTTGCAAAATGCATTAGACACCTCACATGATAGTAATGTTTCTACACCATTTACAGCATCTGCAATGGAGATTATGCAATCATTGAAAGCCTACGGATTAGAAAAAAGGGATCATTCTGCAATCGCAAACTATTATGAAACGATCAATGATTTAAAATTGCAAGGTTAACAGTAACAAATCGAGGTCATTTGTTTTCTTTTTCATTGAAAAGAGAGCACAAACTGCTCACAACTAAAAGACATAATAAAAGAGCGTTTCTTCTCAGAGGAACGCTCTTTTTGTTGCGTGTATTGAAACTCAAAAATACAGTGTAAAAACAATTTTGCGTCCACTGGAAGACAGAAAACAGGGAAACGTTGCTGGTGCTATGAGTTAGGCTGTTGATGGATAATCACGCTGGTTGGAAACAGATGACTTGAACAACAAATGATACCATCGATTTTAAATGCGAAGTTTGTTACGCTGAATCATTTGCTTGTTCAACAAATCATCTCTCTAGATTAGACAAGCGATAACTCATAAAAGCAGCCGACAACACAGTAAAATCACTCAAATTACGTGGATTGTAGCCCGTCTTTTCCGTGATGCGATTCAGTTTGTTTTGAAAAGTATTCTTGTGTAAAAAAAGTGCCTCGGCACACTTCAAAATACTACCATTGTAGCGTTTATACGTTTCAAAGATCAATTGGAACTGCTCAATCTCCTCAACAGTCAGACTGCCAAGCACTTTCTTTTGCAATTGTTTATTATCTTCTGAAGAAATCCCGACAAAGAGCAACCCATAATCCATTTCTTGATAAGAAGAGATGGTCGCAATTTTTTGATTGATCAACCAATTGACGGTTTTTTGCGCCTTTTCATAACTAGACCAATACTCATCGATGGTTTCTGCTAAACCGCCGATCCCAAAGGACATTTGACGATCAAAACGCTTAGAAATATCCTTTTGCATTTGCATCAGTAAGGGGATCAGCGAAGCTTCTTCCTGCTTTTCGAAAAACAGGCAAATTTCTTGATTGATCAGCGAGAAGAAACTACCTGGAAAAATGTGCAAATGCGATTGGATGGTATGGAGCAGTTTTTCATAATTCAGATTATTTTTTTCTCTAGTAAAAAGGAATTTCCCTATCACGAGGATGCGCGGTCGTTCCAAATCAATGTCCAGGAGCGAGGCTAAATAAGCCGCCAAGCTATCATCTCTTTGAGGAGCGATCAGCATCGTAGCTAGACTGTGGTAGTTTTGCCGTTGATGGAAATTTGTCAATTGAATCCAGTTTTCTCGGATCAAAATCTCCGTCATTTTTTTGATAATATTCCCCAAAGGTTCTACCTTTGTACGCTCGCCAGTAATTCCAATAATTGCTACAACGGATTGATTAAAAAGGACCGGGATATTGATTCCTTTTTTTGCTCCTTTAAACTGATTGTCATGTTCAATCGTTAATGTCTGTTGATTTTTGGCTGCTAAACGGGCGCCTTCATGACTGGTACCAATCCGCACGGTATCTGTACTAGCTATGATCGTACCCGAGGTATCAAAAAGATTGATTTCATGGTTGATGATATCTTTTAAGCTTTTAACAATCAATTTTGCTACTTTTGGCTCTAATTCCATCGATCACGTACTCCTAAAGGTTGATTTGCTTATACTTGAATTTTAGCACAAAAATGGTCATATATTATATATAATATATATTTAAATGATAAATATTAAACTGTTTTATTGACGGAGGTAAAAGTTCGAGAAAGTTTCAAATGCGGAAGAGGGTGGTAAATATCTTTTCTATGTATAATACTCGAAATTAAAGATGCCATTTTATGGCCACTTTCCTTTTTTTTTCGGCGCATGTTTTCTCTGAG
>ERZ506941.423-NODE-423-length-17147-cov-15.0826_pt1 | contig 17147 bp, 25 predicted proteins | sample MGYA00512901_ERZ506941 | MGnify/ENA metagenome assembly ERZ506941 | reverse complement strand
CCAGAAAGCAGGGCACTGCCGATGGCAACTCGTTGTTTTTCCCCACCCGACAAGCTTTGCGGATGTCGGGCAAGGAGTGGTGTTAAGTGCAACAATGAGACAATTTCTTCAAAACGCGCTGGGTTTTGGGCTTTGATCAGCAGCTCTTTTTCCACCGTTTCAAAAAACAGCTGCAAGTTGACATCCTGCATCACAAGAAAGCTTTCCTGCAGCAGCTGCTTTTGGGTCCGCTTTTGTCCATTGATGGCAAATACTGCTTCTGGGCATTTTTTCAATCCTGACAGGACTTGCACCAACGTACTTTTGCCAGCACCATTTGGTCCAACGATCCCCACAGCTTGCTTCGTCGGCAATTGTAGTTCAGGCAAGTTGAGCGCCCAATTTCTGCTGTTTGCCGAGCGTTTTGATTGCTTGATCTGCAGATGCGTTGCCGTTAATCCAGATTTTTCTGGCAAAGATTCTCGGCAGTGCTGAGTTTCCAATGCCGCCTCACCTACTTTTCGCAATCCCAACTCGTGAATTGCCTCCTCTGATAGTGACAAAAGCTGAGCTGCTGGATAAGACGCCCGCAATCGTCCTGCTTCTAATAGACAGAAGCGATCTGCCAGTGGCGCCAAATACGCCAAGCGGTGTTCGGCGATCACAATGGTTTTCCCTTGTTGTTTTAAAGAAGCCAATCCTTGAGTCAACTTTTGGATCGCTTCTTGATCCAAATTACTGGAAGGCTCATCCAATAAGAACACATCATGGGGCAACATCGTGGCTGCAGCGAGAGCAATCAGCTGCTTCTCCCCACCAGATAGGTCAAAGACACTAGCATCAAGCAATGGGGTCAGGGAAAACTGCTGTGCTACTTCGGTGATTCGCTGCCGAATGTTTTCTGGTGCGACGCCCGCATTTTCCATCGAAAAAGCCAACTCCGAATAGACATCCGTGGTGAAAAATTGCGTCTTGGGGTTTTGAAAGACGACGCCAATCGTCTGGGCATAATGGGAGAAATCGGCAACTGACAAGTCTGTTTCTCCGACACGGATCTTTCCTTGCACTTCGGCGGGATACAGCTCAGGGATCAAGCCATTCAAAACATTGAGCAAGGTCGATTTTCCGCTGCCGCTAGCGCCGCACAAAACGATGACTTCCCCAGCTGCGACCGTCAAAGAGAGCTCAGATAATACGGTCCGATTTTCTCGTTTCACTGACACTTGTTCTAATGTGATCATCCAAGCCACATCCTTTTCACGATAAAGCCGCATAATGCTAAAAAGACCAAGCCATCCCACCAGCGCAGCTTCAGTTCGTGGACGGTGGTATGGGGAGTTTCTGATGCTACCCCGCGAACCAGCGCCGTAGCCGACAGTTCGGTTGCGGTCTTTTCAGCCGACATCAGTAATGGGATCAAAAAATACTCCGCACTTTGCAGTGGATGAAGCAAGATCGATCCTGCCGACAGCGAGATGCCGCGAAAGCGCATCGCTTGGCGAATACTTTTGAAATCTTGTACCAATGTGGGAAAAAAACGAAATAAGACTGCCAGCGGGACTAATAATACGTTGGGCACGTGCATTTTTTGCAGCGCAGCCATCCACTCACTGTTTTTCGTCCCGCTAATGGCAAAAGCCGCCGCCATGATCGTTGGCAATAAGCGGCGATAACCGATGGAAAAGAAATCCAGCAACACGATTAGTACGTGGTTGCCTTGGCGAAACAAAAAACTATCTGCCATTGTCAGCAAGACAAACACGCCATAGAGCAGCAAGCCTTTTTTCCAGAAGCCGCTGACTATAAATAGCAGCAGCAAGAAAGTGACAAAGGCAAACTCATCGATCCAGCTGATGGTCACCATCATAGTAAAACTAGCAAAGAGAATCACCGCTAATTTGCTGCGGGGATCAAACCTTGTTTTCGACACATTCCTCACCCTTTATGCGATTGGATCGTTGGTTGAAAATGTTTTTCCATCAAGCGACTGCCGATACCTAAACCAGCCACCGCACCAATCAAAACCGCCAATGCACAAAGCCCCAACATCAAATTGGAGGTATGAGCAAACACACCGGCAATGTAGGTTTCATCTTTTCCGCGAGCTACTAATGAATCGATGTAGGCATTTTTCATAAACCACAGGGGCAAGATCGGGCCCATCAAGCCAAAACTAAAGACGATATAACTCGCCAGTACGCGAACGTTCTCTTTGAGCTTTGTTTTGTATTGGATCAAATCAGCTGCTAAGGCACAAATCATATTGGGCAAAAAGGCCAATGGAAAATGTCCTGAAATCAAAAAAAAGAGCCCTACAACGGTACCCATAATGGTGATTGCGCCAAATTTCGGTACTTTATTCAATAAAATCAGATAGATAATGCCAGAAAACAAAGCGGTGACTGCTGGAATAAATAAATTATGAAAACCTGGGATCACAAAACGCAAAATCAATAGACAGACGCTCATTAAAAGAAAATAGATCGCTGTATAGATCCCCACTGCAATTAAATCTTGAACCTTTAGTTTTTTCACTGCGTATACGCTCCTTCTCGCAAGCACTCAATGAAAAAACCGTTGCTGCTTGCTTGTACAAACTTATTTTTACAAAGCCTCAGTATAGCACAAAGCAGACGTTTTTATGGGGTGATATGCTTACCAACAGTCGATTTTCTTCTAAAACAGAACCAACAAATAGAGGTGTCTTCTGAATGGCTCCATTTCAACACACAGGTACCTTTAAAGAATCACTAATGGAAAAATGAATCTTTCACACGCTTAGTTGTTTTCTCCTCTTCCCATCTTTGCGAAATTAATGAATAATAGACAAGGACAAACACTTAAAATCAGCAAAGACTCGCCATCTTTTTTCTTTTTTTTAGAAACCAGCAGGTATGTCTATAAAAAAACAATAACCAAGTTGACCGTCGCTTGTTAACGGAAGAAAATCAACGCTGTACTGCTATGTAAACACCCCAAACCCAACTGTAAAAACATTTTGACATTTGATTTCAAGGCATTGTCAAAGACATTTGATCGTTAGAATGCAGACATTGGCCTAAACTAATGGTAGAAGGAGCGGATAAAATGAACTTAAGCAAACAAATAAAAAAACATCGGGAACGATTAAGTCTCTCTCAGGAAGGGCTGGCAGAAAAACTCTATGTCTCCCGACAAACGATCTCAAATTGGGAGAATGAAAAAAGTTATCCTGATGTTCACAACTTATTATTGCTCAGTGTTCTATTTGATGTTTCTTTAGATGAATTAGTCAAAGGGGATGTTGAACAAATGAAAGAAACGATTGAGAAAACAGCAATGGATCGCTACACGAAAATAATGTTGGTCTTTACATTGTTGGCCGCATTATCTGTTGGGCCTGCTCTCTTTTTACCAGGAAACTGGTGGATTGCCCCTCCTCTATGTTTTTGGCTCGTCTCCATGTATGCCGCATTGAAGATCGAAAAAATCAAGAAAACCCAAAATATCAAAACGTATAAAGAGATCGTTGCCTTCATGGAAAATCAAGACCTCGATGCCATTAGGAAAAAGCGGGACATCAAAAAAGATTTCCTCTCAAAAACCGTCATCGTCGTGGTCTTTGCCTTGATTGTTGGCATCATCGCATGGCTTAGTACACTGCCGCATTTACTGATGCGCTGACAAAAAACAGGTTGAAGCTGCTTTTATGATGAAGCCGCTACAACCTGTGTTTTTTTCAATTCAATGATCTCATCCGCATAAATCAAATTTTTCGGGCGATGGGTGATCATAATGACTAGTTTATTTTTCAATTGGTCTTTGATCGCTGCAAAAAGCTTTTCTTCTGTTGTTTCGTCTAAAGCAGATGTGGCTTCATCAAGAACAATGACTTCTGCGTCTGAGAAAAATAATCGGGCAAAAGCGATTCGCTGTTTTTCCCCACCAGAAAGGTTGGCTCCTTTTTCTCCAATTTCAGCAGACAGTCCTCCCATGAGTCCCTGATAGAATAAGCTTAATTGACATTTTTCTAATACCGCTATGATTTCCTCGTCTGCGATTTCCTTATCAAAAATAATATTCTCTTTCAACGTTCCTTGGAAGATTGGCGCATCTTGCGATAGATAAAAGATATGCTGATAGTAATCATTTAAGTTGTAAGCAGCCAAATTTTTGTGATTAATCAGAACTGCACCGGTCGTCGGCTGATACAAGCCTAAAATCGTTTTGACCAGCGTTGATTTTCCTGCGCCACTTTCTCCTACTAACCCATAAATCGCTCCCCGCTTCAGCTCCAGTGTGCTATCGGTTAAAATTTTCTTTTCTTGAAGTATGACGGATAGATCCTTAACTGTGATGTAGTTGATGGTCTCAGACAAAGCATCTCCTTGCGTTAAAGCTTTGTCCTCTGGCAGATAGAAAAATTCATTTAACCGTGCAAAGGCAACTTTATCTAAGCTGTATTGAACAAAAATCACGTTAAATATTGCAACAGGCGTGTAGATTCGATCCACATAAATAATCAATGCTGCTAACCCGCCCAAGCTGACCGTAATCTGATTTGTAAATACCAATACCACAATTGCGACTTTGATCAATGCGACTAAAACTGCAAAAAAACCAAAGAAAAACTCATGGATCATCGTCATTTTCGTCAAACGTTCTGTTGTGTCAGCAGACATATTTTTATATTGTGCGATCTCTTTTTCAAACCGTTTATTGATCCGAAACGTGACCATTTCCGTTAATCCGCGGATAAAGGTGCTGTTCATGGCTTCTTCTGAAACTAGCGCACGTTCTTTGAGAGAGCGTAAAACTTTCAAAAGCAAATTGGTCACAATAAACACCACTAGATAGCCTATAAGGATCGCTGGAATCAATTTTTTATCGATCATAGCAATAAAAGCTAAGTTAAACAGTGTTTCGGGAAGCAATTCTTTAAACAAGCGTCCATAAAAATTCAAATGGATATTTCTGCCTGCCGTTGCTCCCGCTTCGGTTTTCTGTAAGAGTGCTCCAGAGCCGATCTGTAAGTATTCGGAATAGGTAATCTTGCTGATTTTCACTAAAGCTTGTTCTTTGAGATAGAAATACATGCTGTTGTGCAATTTCGTTTTGGGTTTCTGCTCGAGATAGGACAAAAATGGTACCAGTACAAGCGTTAACCCATAGATAAAAACAATTGACCAATCAAATGTCTTGCCAAATGAATCGAGTAGTTTTTGAAAATAAAAGACATTCGCGGCACTCAAAAATGAGACCGCAATTCCAATCCCAATATATACCGTCAATCCTTTTTTAAAATGCCGCCATAAATCAATCGCCATCGTAAGCTCCTTTTGCTGCAGTGTTCGTGGAAAAATCGTAAGGTAAATAAAACAAACGCTTTCAAAAGTATAATCTATTTTTCGCTTAATGGAAAGAAACATATGAAAGATAGTGAGAAACCATTCCTCGGTCATCGAGAAAAAACAAAAAAACCCCGCTCAAAGAGCGGGGCTAACGTTGTTGCCAACGATTGATTATTTGTTTAAAGCGTCTTTTGCTTGGTCAGCTATTAAATAACTTTAACAGAATTTAATATTACTTAAAATATGCTGATAAACCAAGCTTTTAGAACATAATCATTTACCAGAATTTAACTCAGTTTAAATTTATTCTGGGTCAAATCTGGGTCAAAATTCTTCATCTAGCGTGGGGCGTTAGTACATATCTCTCAATAATACATACCTTCAAAATCTTTAAAAATTCAGCTTCGAAAATTCGCTAGTGGATATTCACCATATGCTTTTTTATAATTTTTTAAAAGCTGTTTTTCAATCTCACTACTATTTTGACAAGTGCAATATCTCAAACTCAGATTGTATGGATTTTGAATCTGCCAGATAGCCTTTCCTCCAACATGTTTTTTGTCTCTCATAACCCCATACTTAATCAAAGAGCGTACTCTTGTTCTTAATGTTGAAGTTTTGTCTGCTTTTCCAATATATAAAGTTTTTTTGTCTCCTGTTTGGAATTTCTTTAATAGGTCTGTAACTGGATACTGTTTAACTGCTACACCATCAATGTAATTGTATGACATGCTTAATTCATTAAGTACAATTACATCTTCCAAAAACTCAACTACATAAATTCCGTTTTTTGGTGGAATCTCTGCACAATTACTATCTAGTAACTCTGACAGAAAAAAATGCTTTGAGAAGTTTTTTTCAGAAATAATATAATTGTATTTTTTAATCATAAAAAAACCTCTTTATTTTTTTGCACAGACAAATCCACCACGCTGATAGTAAAAGCTACCGTTCACTTTGTGGGCGATTTTATTTTATAAAAAAAGACCTCTAGGGTCTTAGTCAAGAAACATAAATTTAAAACGTTTGAGATAGCCTCGAACCACATACAATTTATGTCAATATTTCAAACCTCGCTGTTGGGGTTTGTGTCTTAATGCAGTATACACTATCTAACTACTCAATATCAAGGTATTGGCATATCTTTTTATCTAAAAATTTAATTGTACTAATATCTAAATTCCCAAGCTTAGCAAGTAGCCTATCTTTTGAGACTGTTTTTAACTGATCTAGCTTCACAACTGATTCAGCAGATAAAAAATTATATTCATTAGGTCTTAATAAGACTTGTGTAGAAAATCTTAGCACTTCTCTTTCTCGACCATTTTTGATTATTGTTTTTTTGACAACATTCGTACTTAGCGGAGCCACCAAGATAGTAGATGTTCGACAATTAATAAAGCTTGATGAAATTACTACTACTGGCCTTGTATCACATTGTTCATGCCCCAAATTTTCTCCAATTACACAATTAAAAACTTCTCCTTTAGATACTTTCATAGTTAATATTTTGGTTTCATTTTTGAAAAAAGATGCTGCGATTTTTTTTTTTTCAGTGTTCCAGGTATCTAAACTATTCCATTTTTCATCCGTTAATTTTTCTAGCGAATCCTCCACGTAATCACCTCATATATTTTTATGGGAATTTTTTTATTCCCTTACCATCATAATTAGGATAGCCTACAATTTTATCTTTAAAATAAGAAAAAAATCTATCTTCATGCTCTTTTTCTACGTAAGTATGAATAGAATGTGCATATAAATCAGCTAGTTCCAATGACCAGTACGATTTAGAAGAATCCTTTGTTCTTTTTTTATTAAAATATATTCCTTTAATTCTTCTTAATCTATTAGATTTTGTGTAGCTATTTCCGTTTTGGAGAAAATCGATTAGTTTATCCAAAACAAGTCTATCCTCTTGTATTCCCCTAGATTCTAAAACTAAAACGCCTTCTTTTCTTTCTCTATTCAATTCAATACAAAATCGTTCTACCATATACTCTAACGCCAAATCATATACAGGATATGGATTTACATATTGTAGTCTATGATTTATTTTATGAATATGACTTGAATAAATTCTGACTGGAACATCAGATAAAAGTGTTTCAATATCGGATATAAAATTATCATATGCTATACATTTAGGATTAAAAGGGCCTTGTCTTTTCCTTATATCTCTAGAATGAAAAACAACCCTTTTCCTTTGATACATACCATCTCTCCAATAACTATTTTTTATAGTCATTATATCCTCTTCAATAACTTTGAAGTGTTCTAATTGAATGTACACACCAATTATGCTGAACCAAATATTACGTTTATGATTTAAATCAGGTGTCCCACTTTCATCTATTGCAAAGATACAATCAATTTCTTCATTTAAAAATTCGATAGATAATGGTTTTTTTTGCCAATCCTTATCAGTCATTTTATAAGCATCCTTACTATTTTTATTATGCATTTGATTATACTACATGAATCTTATTTTTAACATACCATCTCTGATTGAATCTACTATTCATAAATAACCTTCTAGGAAAAAAACTGACATCTCCTTCTTACACAAAAATAGCCCTTACCAACGTTCAATTGTTAGTGAGTGCTACTATTTTGGTGGGTATAGGTCATAACTGCCGACGAGTATCATCGCTTGTCTAACGATGTAGATTATTTCGAACTGTTCGTTAAAGACATTTTTGTCTAACACGGTCAAAGCACCGATTTGCTAGTACGAATTTCGTACCCACTTGTGGCTATGCTACTAGGTCGATTATTTCGACTTGGCTTGATGGTTTAACTCTTTTTCCAGTAAAACCTCGTTACAATTTGTAACGCTGTTTAAATTCACTTAAAAACCGCATACTCCCCTGCGCTTTGAACTTCTCAATAGATTTCAAGGAGTAATCCATCTTTTCCGCTATTTCAATCATTCTCATTGGTTCTTTGCCTAAATACGTATAGAAAATGACTTGTTGCTCTTTACTCGATAATGCTTGCCACGCTGTGATAATGGCAAGCTGACAATTCAAGCAATGTTCACCTGCAAACTGTGGCACTGTGGCTTCACTCATGAAGCTTTCTTCTGTCACTCGATATATTTCATCAAGCGAGTACGAACAGCCTGTGAGACGTGCTAAGCGCCTATAATTCATCAAGACATTTTTAGCTTCTCGAATAAGTGGGGTCATTAAGTGGTTGCTCCTTTTTAAATGATAAGGGATGAACGTTTCGATCCCCTTTATTCTTCTATACCTATGGCATCACAAAATTGGTTGATAGCTGCTACCAGTTCGCTTCTCACTGTATCGGAAGCTAAACCTACTTCTTCACAAATATCCTTCTTAAGCAGTCCTTTTAAGCAGTACAGTTCAAAAATCAGCCGTCTTCTTTGTGTCTTGCTCTCTTTCCCATGACTTATCGAAAAATATCCAATTTGATAGATGGTTTGGAGTTCGTTAAACTCCTTGTTACTATCACTCAATCTGTGCTCATTGATGTCTTTAGCGACTTTGTAGGCATAAAAGAAAGATTGGATCCCTTTCATACGTTCCTTACTAACTTTCATAAATACGCAACTCCTCCATAAGCAAATCAGTAATAACTACTTGTCAGTAACCTAAAGTACCGTTTCGGTACTTTTGACTACACACCAACAAAAAAGGACAAGGAAAAACTCCCTCGTCCTCGCTCAAGCCACTTTTGGCCTCGGCTAGTCGACTACAACAACCTCAACCGCCTGTAAGCCCTTCTCGGTCTCCTCAGCTTCAAAGACAACGTTCTGTCCTTCTTCAAGCGCACGGAAGCCGTTTGCTACAATACCTGTGTGATGGACAAAGATGTCTTCGCCATGCTCCCCTTGGATAAACCCGAAGCCTTTTTCATTGCTGAACCATTTTACTGTGCCTTTATTCATTGTTAAATTCCTCCTAAAAGTTGATTTGTCTGTGTAATTCTTTTACCAATACTCGATTGATCAAGCCTGACCCATGGGATGTTCTTAAATTGGATTCCTCTTGATGGTCAATCGTTCTAAAGCTGATTTTTTCAGGCATTGCTACATATTTATCCATACCCACACCTAACTTTTCTAACTCCTTGTATGCACCACTGATTTCACTCTCAGCCTCCCGAATAACCTCGACAATTTCAACGGCAATTTTTTTCAACTTTTCTTCTGTTTCCTCGCCAATATTGTGAGCAAAACCTGACAAAGCACCGTAATACATGCTTTTGATATCGCTGACGAATTTGTAGCTATATTTTTCAAGGAGTTGTTTCCGATCGGCTTCGATTTCATGGGTTAAAGAAATTAATTTCGCTCGCCGTTGCTCCTGGTCTTTTCCTGCAAGATAACTATCGACATCATAATTCTTTTCCCCCTCATTGCTTGGGATCGCCTGCAATTCGTTTTTAGCTTTCGCAAGTGCTTCATCGATGACTTGATATTTTTGTTTTTCTTCCTCTTGGCGAGCAATGATTTTCTCTTTGTTCGCTTGGAATTGATCCTTGTAGCTCATACTATAAGCCTCCTCGTTTGACTGTGACGGTGATCTCTTTTGCCTGTAACGCTTCATGATCCGCTAGTTTAGGGGTGATCATATTCAATCCGATTTTCATACGAGTATGATCCCCGCTCTTCATCGCTGTAATAAAACCCTTGAATAAGTCCCCTAAGCTCTTCTTATAGCCCATTTCACGTGCATAGGACGCTCCATGTACTTCTAGATTGTTAGCTAGTGCAATCTGTTCTAAACGCCGTAAAGCCGCACCGTTACCCTTAAATTTACGGATATACCCTTCCATTTCTAATAAATCAACTGGGGTCTTGCTGATCAATTCCAACTCTGCAGCATTTTCCACACTGATGTTATTAAAGAACTTTTTATCAAGCGATACTTGTATGCTGTTCATGGCGGTTTCTAAGTAGCTGGTAGCTGATTCGTGGATCTTCGCTAGCTTGCCCTCCGTCTCATCGGCGATCTGTTTCATAACGTCTTTTAGATACTCGCCTGCGTAGCGCTCATTGGCTGTTGTAAGTGAGCGCTCCATCGAATCGTTGGCTTGTTGTGCTTGGTCGGCATAGTCTGCCAAGCGGTTCATAATGTCTGTATAGGTCATTTCTTTTCCTTCTTTCTTTTATCGATAATTTTCTTTTCCTCAAATGAAGCAAGGGTTCCTCGACTAGCTTTGATTTCTCGCCATGTATCAACGATCAAAATAATCTCATCGCCTTTTTGATATCGCTGATCAAGGTAATTCTCTGCCTCTTCTTCAGTGTCAAAGAGCAACACGTCATTTTTCATAAGCAGTGCGAGGCAATCATAGTCTGCTGATCGATACAAATAGTAAATTGGCTCATCATCGCCCATTTTCTTGATACCACCTTCTAAGCGTCTCATACGCACGCCTAAGCTGTTCCAGTCCCCTCTCATGGCTTTATACCAAAATAACTACAAAAGCTTTCATATGCTTCCTCATACCAGCTATCCGTGAAACTTTGATAAGAAACATCTAGTTCTGGGTATTTCTTTTGAAACGCTTTGACAAACTCGTTCTTGTGAGCCGTATTGAAGAATACACGTGCCTCTTCTTTGCTGATCAGGTTCTGCGTCTGGTATACAATGAATTGCTCTTCATCGTCCGTTCGTGGCGGAAGCTCTTCCTTAACAACTAGCCCTAATTGCAACTGAACGAACTCATAGGCTCGATTCGTCAATGGTGGATTTTGTTTCTGTAAAAATGTATTAACTTTACTGGCCAATGCTCGATATGCTTTACTCCTCATTCATAAACGCCTCTACTTTCTCAATTCGTTCTGCTATGTCGTCAAGTTCAATCGATCGATACGCAACGTCTAACGTATTCTTAGCCGCTTGGACACGTGCGTTCGGTGAGTTGTCCTTATCGTTCATAATCTCAGCCAAGACATCGACTGCTTCCTCAGATTTCTTCTGTAGCCTTGCGGTTACTTGTTGCATCGCTTCACGCCGTAACTTTCGATACTCGACTAAAAATGCCTCGTCTTTCAAATACTTGTAGCCTGTGGTCTTATTGATCCCTGCCATTCTACAAGCCTGTTCAATCGTCCCTGCTTCCAGTAGTGCTTTTAGGAACTTTTCCTGCCTGATATTGAGTTCCTTGTTCATTGTTGCCCTCCCCTCCGTTGGTTTTACTCACTTTTCGTTGTTAAAGACAAAAAGAGGGCTACGAGTTTCCCAACATAATGGGAATTACTCATAGCCCTCTGAATTCATTCAGCCAGACAGTGTTATTCAACTACCGTAATTATACCATATCATTAACGGAATTCATATGTTTTGACGCCATTCTCTAGCTATTTCAACCTCGTTTTTCGTATGCTTTTTCTCGCAATACTGGTTGCATCTTCTTCTTTTCATGTACATCACAATCAACGACTGTTCCGTTTTGGATTTTAAGGGTGACTGTGGCAAAATCAGGAACGAGCTGTAATTGTTGTTCCCCTTTGGTGTTTGTATAAAGTAATTCGTTTTTCTTATTCATTGTGCATTCTCCTTCATTGTTTGTTTAGCTGGATTCTCAGCCAATCTCTTTAATGATCACAATTCGTTTTCTCCACTTGTGGCGAATGAGCCGAAAATTCGGCTGATTTCATCGTGGTGGACAAAAATGTCCGGGGTGGCGGATTTTTCCGCTACCCTTATTTGACCAGTCCAAAACTGGCTTGGTCTCACACAACTGTCAATTAAAATGACCACCGTACCCATAAGTGGGCATGCATATTTTTCATACTATCCCTTTGCCAACCTCTGGGCGTAAAATTGTTTACACCCTAACTCCTGAGTAATAAGACCTGTCCAATTTTGGACTGACCCCACACAACCGATATTTTCGGTGTTGTTGCTTTCTTCCAATTTTATAATCAAGGTAACCTGATGTTTTCGGTGTACCATTCGTTTAACAGGTATATCGATTCACTCATACTGCGCATTAAATGATTGCTGTTCATCTTCTATATCATCAATCGATGTGAAACCATTACTCAACCAGTCTTGAATGAGTTTAGTAATGTATCCTAATGGATTGGCAACATTTTCTTTATAGATTGTTTTTTCAATAGCAATATATAGAAAATCCGTTCCACTTGCCTCTTCAAGTCGTGATAATGAATTCTTGTCAAGAGTGGTCAGTTTGTGGAAGTTTTTCTCATAGAGGGAGCAACAAGCACCGAAGCTGTGCGTAGCACGGCTTTGTTCTTGACCCTGCTCTATGCTTCCCTCACCTCTACTACCCTTCACTGACCTATCCTGCTCTAAACTACACTGACCTAACCTATCCTGCTCTATGCTATCCTGACCTAACCTAACCTGTGCCTCCATATGGTATCCACTTTGGTTCCTTATCGGTTCCATTAGAGTTCCACTTGGGACAATCGCTGATTTCATGCGTTTATACGAGTTATTTTCAGTAGTAGTCAGATTCCCTTTCTCTTTTAAATGGATCGTAGGGTTATAGCGATCTTTCTTGATGTAATTATTTAGTTTCCAATCAGTTATAACAATTACTCCACTTTCAAAAGAGATGATAAATTCCTTTGCTTCAAGTAGCTTTAAATCATCATCTGTGGCAGAGCAGGTTCTTTTTACTTTCTTTGGACTAGCAACAAAACCATCGTCATCTGCTTGGATCCCTAAATGAAAATATAAGTTCTGTGCCGTAGGAGGCATATCTAAAAATCTATCTGAATCAATAACGTCTTTGCTAAACATTCTTCTGTTTGCCACTATAATTCACTTCCCAACCATCATTTTCCAATTGAATAACAGTTCCCTCATGTTTTTCTGCTAATGCCACCAATGCGGCGATCATACCTTGTAAAGCTGTTAAATCATCTCTACCAATATCGGTATCGCTTGAGACTCTGTCATTTGCAAAATCATATAATCCTTTCAAAGCCCCAGTAATACAGGTCGCATCTATACACACATCAACAATATCTACTTTTTGTTTGTTTTTACTCATTGATAAGCACCTCTTGCATGTTGTCTCCTACGACAATTCCGCTAGTTCCATCGCAAAACTGAATCAGGTAAATGCCTGGTTGTATTTCTTGCAAAATAACTCCGATCATATTCTTAAATTGCCCTTTAGTTACGCTTATCATTTAAATTACGTCCTTTCTGTGATAGAATAGGACAAAAGAATAGGGGTGTCCCACCTTTTTGGGTAGGGTGTCCCACTACTTGTTGCCTTTTGCTGAATTCCGCCAAGAATTTGTACAGCAAAGGCTTTTTCTTTTGTCCTCGTTTCATTTTGTACCCTCTTTGATCACGTGTAACTGACATTTGACTGAGTAACATTGCAATTATGTGCCGCCAATTCTGGCAATTTTTTCCTGCGCCCCACGCTGTTTATTTTTTGTGTTTCTCAAGAAATGCATCAGCATCTCGTTGATCAATTTTTTCATAACCATCGATCATTACGACACGTAAACCTAATTTTTCAATGAATACATATTTCACAGTGTTGTAACTGGTGTTCATGTATTTTGCGGATTGCGCCATACCCATAAATCTAGGGAACTCTAGCTTCTTCTTATACTCCTCGATTAATAGCTGGGCTTGTTGCTTCCCTTCCTCTGCCGCTGTCTCTTTTATTACGTCAAGCAATGAGGGAGATAGGTCTAATTCGTCAATACTTAGCTTCGCCATGATTTCACCACCTAACGAGCCGTCTCAGGCATTTTGAGCGTAGTTTGATAAATGACCCCGCCATTGGCTAGAATCTCTTTTATTTGCTCGTAGTCCATTCCTAGCCCAATCAAAGTGGCGATTTGTTGCTCTCTTTTATTCACCGCCTCATGCTCTTCAATAGTCAAAAAATCTAAGATATTGTTGCCTTTTTCAACTCCTCGAGCTTTGCGGATTTGAGTAGCATTAAATCCAATTGCTGACTTGTAGCACAAATTAGTAAAGTGCTTATAGAAATGTGGTGAAAACCCTGCATCACGGATTGCATCTGTCATAGATAGACGGATTTGTTTTCCGATTACTCTCTTTTCCTTCCAAACAATTTGACCGTCCATAAAAGCAATCAGGACTTTCCTTGCCCATGCCCTGAACTCACGAGCATTTGGTTTATTAGAGAGAAAGGCAATTTCCATGATGCCGTCTTTTGTGAAGACGATTGTTTCTTGAGTTCCTCTAGCTGATCCAAGTACCCCCAATTTGTGGGTACTTGAGAATTCATTTTCTCTCAAATATGGATTTCTTGAAATTATGTTTTCAATCCCAGACTTACTTTTGTATCCTAGGACATTCGCTATTTGTTGAATGGTCATAAACGGATTTCTATCTTTATCCATCCACAAATCACAATGAATACCTTGAAACAACTCTTCTTTAGCTAAAACTAAATTTTGCATCGCTAACCTCTCTTTCGTTCTGCTACCAACTCATCAATCGCCTTCTCAACACGTTCCTTACGATCTTCACGCATATCTGTACGTAACCATACAGATAAATTACTCTGGGCAATGCCCACTTTCTCAGCAACTTCCCAATACAAGATACGATTTGATTCGATTTTATTTCGAATGTCTTTATTCGCTTTCATTTTCTACACCTCGCTAATTATATTCGTTATAACACTTCAAAAAAAAGTACAATCGATTCTTTTTGATGAATTTATACTACAATCAAAACGAATTATTGTCAACAATAAAAATAGTGTATATTGATATTTTTGCACGGATTATGCTACAATATCAAAAAAACAGGAGGTACATTATGTTAAAGAACAGATTAGCTGTGCTATTAGCAGAAAGAGAACTGACTGCAGCCAAAGTGTATGAAGAAACTGGAATCTCTAGGTCTACCCTTTCATCTTTAGTAAATAATTCTGGTGATGGAGTACAATACAAAACATTAGATAGACTATGTAATTTTTTAGAAATAGAACCCAATGATTTTTTTGATTATGCCCCTTATATATTCGAATATGAACTAGAAAGCTATGGAGAAGAAAAGAGCTCAGATATTTTCTCCCCCAAAAAGGAATATTTTTTAAATATCAAAATCACCCAAGGTCTTAAGAAAACAATGGAATCAATGGAATTTTTCTTTTTTAACGATTCTGATAAATTACCCTTTGAAAGAATTGAAGAAGCAAATCTATACGCTACTTTAGAAAGTTCTTATACTGATAATGATTTTGAAAAAAGAATTTACCCATCTATGCCATTATCTTTAAAAGCTAATATCAGGAATAAACTCATGGACATTTTAATGGAGTATACAAAAACAAAACTGCAAAATAAGATTCCAGATATCTTTAAAGAGAAAGAAGAAATCACTATATTTCTAGAAACAGCTTTCTCGTCATCTTTGAAAAAATATAGTTTCAAAAAAAATGATTATCTAGATTAGCTAATATTTCTCCAATACATACCAGCGCCCCACGCTAGGTACTGGGAGGAAAAAATATAATGGCAACAAAGTCAAATGCAATAAAAAAGTATACAAAAAAAGACGGTTCAACCGCCTACATGTTCAAGAAATATTTAGGAATTGATCCCGTTACTGGGAAACAAAGAGAAACAACAAGGCGAGGCTTCGCATCACTAAAAGAAGCCAAGCTAGCCTATGCTAGGTTAGACATCGATGTGGCTGAGAATGGTATTAAACAACGCTCGTCAAATAGGGCATACAAGGAAGTATTCGAGGATTGGTTTCATCTGGTGTATAAAACAAAAGTCAAAGAAAGCACCTATTGGAACACGAGGATCATCTTTGACAAGCATATTCTGCCTGCATTAGGATCTTACAACATCAAAGCGATCACTGTAACAGCTTGCCAAAAGCAGGCAAATGCTTGGTGCAAAGATAATCCGAACCGCTACGATCGCTATATCAACTACGCAGGAATGATTTTTAAGTATGCTGAATCAATAGGAGAAATCCCATCTAACCCGATGCAAAAAATTATTCTCCCCACTCCTGCAGAAAGCTTAGAAGGCGATGAAGCAGACGTGATTAACTTCTGCGATCGTCAAGAACTGCTATCCCTTCTAAAAGAACTCAAGGAACACTATCCGTTTAAGCGATTTGTATTCTTCTCACTCCTTGCTTATACAGGTTTGCGAAAAGGCGAGGCATTGGCTTTAACATGGCGAGACATTGACTTCAAGCATCAGACACTCACAGTTAACAAGACGCTTGCTGTTGGCAAAAATGGAATTGCCTTGATCCAAAAGCCAAAGACAAAAGCAGGAGTTAGAACAATTAGTATAGATTCCGACACTGCAGACCTATTAAAAGAATGGCGCAATCATCAGAAGAAACATATCGATTCACTAGCTATGATCCCGTCCATTGAACAGCTAGTATTTGCAAAAGACGAGGATAACTGCTTGATGAATCCAAGAACACCACAAACATGGCTCGATACCCTTTATCGTAAAAACAAATCACTGCATCAGATAACGCCTCACGGATTTCGTCATACTCATGCATCGCTATTATTTGAAGCAGGTGCAAGTATGAAGCAAGTGCAAGCACGTTTAGGGCATAGCAATATAAAAACAACGATGAATGTTTACACTCATGTCACTAAAGAAGGCAAAGAAGAAACTGCAGATATTTTTGGTGAATTTATGAGGAATGGGAAAAGTCTGGGTCAATCTCTGGGTCAAAATAAAAACCCCGCTCAATAAAGGCGGGGTAAACGTTGGCGTAACAACGTTAGTTAGATTATTTGTTTAAAGCGTCTTTTGCTTGGTCAGCTAATGCAGTAAATGCTGCTGCATCGTTTACAGCCAAGTCAGCTAACATTTTGCGGTTGATGTCGATTTCAGCT
>ERZ506941.422-NODE-422-length-17240-cov-12.9469_pt1 | contig 17240 bp, 13 predicted proteins | sample MGYA00512901_ERZ506941 | MGnify/ENA metagenome assembly ERZ506941 | reverse complement strand
AAAATTCATCTTCCTCATGGACTTGTGGTGTCAAAAATATCTCGGTCATTGTTTTGTTCAGTAATCGCCCGCTGATCAATGCATGCCAGAATTTTTCTAAGTCTTCAACTGATACATAAGCCCCGCCATCCGGTCCGCCCTTGGCTGGGATGGAAAATATATTGGTTTTCAATCCTGATTCCGTTTCAATATATCCCAATGCCGCATTGCGAGGCAGCGTGTCTTGGGCAAAGTAACCAGCATCTGTCATTTTTGCTTTTTCAAAAATATTCTTTTCAATATAGTCGGTAAAGTGCAAACCGCTAACTGCTTCTACCACCATTCCTAAGAGGATGTACCCTGCATTGTTGTACTTGACCTTGCTTCCCACTAGATCAGCCATTGCTTTTCTTTGAAAAAGCGGCAAAAAATCATGGGGGGTTCGCACTCGGTAGGTCGGCAAATCTTGCCAAAGTGCTTCAAAATCATCGGATACTTCTTCATCAAAATAGTCAGGTATACCAGAGGTATGTGTAAGCAAATGATGAACAGTCACAGCTGGATCAAAGTTTGGCAATACTTCTGGAACGCACTCCTGCAGTGTCGTGTCAAAGCTCAGTTTGCCTGCTTCAACTAATTGGCAAATGGCTAGTGCCGTAAAAAGCTTACAGCCTGAAGCAATGCCAAAACGGGTATGGGCACGATTTGGCAATTTGTCTGCCTCGTTTGCATAGCCAAAAGAGCGATCCACCAAAACCTTGTTAGCTTTGACCACACGAATGTTGCCATAAAAAGCGTACTCTTTTTGCTTTTGTTCTAATCTCTTATCAATTAATTGGGTATTCATTATTTTTCCTCCGAATGTTTCGTACAAGGACAACTTGTCGTCAACACCAGCCTACCCTTTTCATATTTGGAAACGCAACATCCTTATCTCCTCCTATCTGTTATCAGGGTATCATAGAATAAAGCGCTTCACAATGGTGGTATCTTTGTACTTTTTGTGCAAAGACACCCAACCATTCTATCCATCTGTCGTTTCATGAGCAATGACAACCTACTCGCTGTTTCTCGGAATTTTGCAAAAAAACTATGTTTATTTTATGTTTTGTTCTCAATGTTGGAATAGCAAGGATAGAGGGCTTATGCAATTTTTCGATAACTATTGTATAGGAAGGAATTTAGAGTGCGAACGAAGTTAGAAGATAGAGCGAAGAAGGAGTATTTTGAATGACCTTAAATTGCTAAAAGGTAAAAAACAGTCCATTTCTCCTTGCTTGCAAAGTGAAATGGACTGTTTTCATGAAATAACCTTTAACCGTTTGAAGCCGACTGTTATAGATCAGCTCAATGCAGTTGACGGAAACGTTTTGATCAATGTCACCGTTTCTTCTGCCCCGTTATCCCCTTCGGCATATAAAGTAAGATACTCTTCCAACAAATAGTCAGCAAGGTCTTGGGTAGATTGCGTAAAACCAGCCTTTTCGTAAAATTTGACTGCAGCAATATTTTTTCTCGACGGCCGCATCATCAATTTTTGAATGCCGAATGTTTCATGTAAATGATCACCGAGGGTGACGATCGCATCGGTGCCAAATCCTTTGCCGCAATGAATTTCCCGGTTCAACCAGATATCCAGTTCTGCTATGCCGTCTTTTAGATGAAACGAGGAGTAGCTAATAAAGCCAATCGGTTCACCTGCATGTAGAATCAAAAAGCCTCTGCCATTTTGCGGTTGGGCGCCAGTAAAGTAATACTCTTGATAGTCCTCAAAAAACTCTGCTTCAGTGGCGATCGGTGCATTAGGATAAGAAGGTGGTCCGGAATGATATTTTGTGGTTTCAGAGTGAAAACACCATTGATAGATTGCTTCTTTATCTTTGATTTCCGCAGGGGTTAAAGTGACTTTGTTTCCTGTTAGCATGTAGCATACTCCTTTCGCTCTTCCTAATGTTTACCCCAATTATAGCGGATGATGTCCCTTAAAAACAAACTGTGTTTTTTCTTTACTTGAATCGAACATCGACATTTCTTAACTACTCATTGTTGCGCCAATAATCTTCCGATTGATTCCTCTATTTTTTCATCCTCTAAAAATTAAACTCATTTTCCCAATTAAAATCAGCAGATTCTTCCAAGCTGTTCGGCCAATGATGGCACCATGAAGGAACTCTAGGCGCTTCTACTCGATCTAAACTTGGTGTGTAAGGTTTGATATCTATTAGCGGCGTTTGGTCGTTTGCATCAATATAAGGAATAGAAAGAATTCCTTTCTCAATATCGACTGATAACACTTGAACAACACTTAATGCAATTGGATTTGGTCGAATGGGTGATCTCGTAGCAAATATTCCCATTTTTTCAGGCGCATATTTATAGGGGTGATCAGCATCCAAAATCATTCGATACTTTGCATCCGCAAAATCACTGAACCACCATACTAATTGAAGATGACTAAATCCTTCAATCCCTGCTAAAGCTGGAATATATTCTTTCTTAAGCCTGAGCAAGCATCCGTCCTCATTGTTTTGAATGATCCCGATCGGTTGTAGTTTATATTCTGTCATTTTCTTTCCTCCATTTCCTCTTTGTGCTCTCAGAATAGTGCCTGACACAGTGTGAGAGTCAAGAAAAAACAGAAAAAATCTGCTACTCAACGTTTTATGAGCGGTATTTGTATTTCAGTCAAATAATTACGTTCTTCCTGCTCATTCCAAGGACCGCGATGCACGATTTGCCTGTCTGGTCCGTCCATTTGGTAATAAGGATGTTCTTGTAGCCACTCAGCCAAGGACAAATAGACGTTGGCTATGTTGGAGAATGCACCGTACACCATCGTGCACGCCATAATTGGCACTGCCTCCGTTTCGTAGCTGGAAAATACTTTGGAATCTACCTGCAGGCCTGCTTTCACTTGCACACACAATTCAACATCGACATTTTTTTCTTTAAACTCTTGGTCGTGATAAATCGAAAATGATTGTCCAAAATTCTTTATTTTCTGATTTTCCATAAAAGTGGCTAGTTCTCTCCACAGTTCCGCTTCAGCAAAATAATTTGGTATGACTTTGCGAAGGGAGAGCACATGATAACTCGGGACTGCTTTCATTGTAACCTGATAATGGCGCTCTGTTCGTTTCTTCGTCAATTCTAATTTAGCCACTTCTAGTTTGATTAATTTTTGTTTTTCCGCTTCAATAGTCGTCTTAATCTCATCTCCTTTTCTTTCTAATTGTTCTGCAAGGAAGTCCTGCTCTTTGTTTTTCAGCAACACCGCAATTTCTGCTACACTAAAGCCGCTATCACGCAAATAGAGTATTTTATTGAGTTCAGGCAATTGAGCAGCCGAATATAGTCGATAACCAGTAAACGTATCAATCCTATTGGGCTTTAATAGGCCCATCTCATCATAGTAACGTAACATTCTGATACTCACTTGAGAGAGCTTTGAAAATTCACCTATCTTAAACATATGCACCTCCGATAGATGTATTATAAAACACTTTATCCACACTTCAATGCTACTCACTATAAAAAAACCGAAACAAAGAGTTCACTCTCTGTTCCGGTTTTGCTTCATTATTCAACATTCAACGAAAAATTCTTCTAACACTTCTTGCATTTCATAGGCATGTGCCCATTTGTTCCACCTACCTATTCACTGAGACGGCCATTCGGTGATAGGTATGGCGCTTGCCTCTGATGGCGATGGATAGTTGCAAGATGTTCTCGGGATCAGCGGTCCCAGAAAAACCTGCATCTCCGATATGATGAAGGTCGCAGCCGGCACGTTTGCTAGTCAATGCCAAGGCACGGATCGTACCTGTATCTGCACCTTCCTGTGTAGTGCCAATGGTGCCCATGACCAACTTCCCTTTTTGGTGGATAAAGGCCACTAGATCACTCATGTGTTGTTCACTCAGCCCAGGAATCGTTCCCGCAATGGGTACAAGAATAACATCGGCTCCCGCTTGAATGAATGCAGACGCAATTTCTTCATCTAACACGGGTTCATTGACACCAGCACCGTGCATTTTTCCAGCAATAATGATCCCAGAGAAAACCGCTCTTGCTTGTTTGATTGCCGCTGTGATCTCTTTATTTGAAACGGCAGTGGAAGGATTTCCTGTCAGACAGATAAAATCAAATCCAAGTGCTTCTGCGCGAGCCATGTTTTTCTTTGTTGCCAAACGCCCAGTCGCGATAGTTGTCAGCTGTTCCATCTGCTCCGCACAATCGTCGACAGGCTCAAGATTGACCCCAACAGGCCGCCCCGTTAAGCATTGCAAAAAGCGAATGGGGTCATCCGTTGTCGGTAATCCTTTGATAGCACCGTTTTCGCAATCAAATAGGTTGAGCAAAATCAAATCCGCCCCAAATGCAGCGACAAATTCAGCATTGGTGATTCCTCTAGACATTGGATCGATTTGGACATCATTTTCTGCAACGATCGTCCGCCCCGCACTTCCTCGGATACTTTCCAATAGCTGGTCTTTATCAAATGATTTAAAATCAGCTGCCGTGCAATTCAATAATCGTTTTGTCTTCATTTACTCCCCACTTTCTGAACCGAGTTCACTGGCTAATGTCCGATTATCCAGCATTTTGAAGAATGGATAATAGATGGCGATAGAAACCGTCAGATTCACCAGTTGTAAGATTGCCCCCGAAATATGTCCGCCTGTGGCTAGATAACCGCCGATGATTGGCGGCATCGACCAGGGAACCAAAACGACGGCAGGTTGGACGATCCCCATGGCAACTGTCGTATAAGAGATGATATAGCAAACGACCGGCGTCAGAATATATGGGAACAAAATCAATGGATTCATGACAACGGGCAATCCAAACATGATGGGTTCATTGACATTGAAAACCGTTGATGGAAATCCGAGTTTCCCCAACTCTTTTAAATACTTGCTTTTACTTCTGACTAATAGCAAGATCGCTAAGCCCAAAATCACCCCACTACCGCCAATCCAGACAAAGGTATTCATAAAGGTATAATTGATGATATGCGGAATCGTTTCGCCGTTTTGAAAAGCGATTCGATTCTCATCGATCATTTGAATCCATGTCGGCTGCAAGACGCTCAAGACCAAGTCCCACCCGTGGATACCCACTGACCAAAACAATGACGTAAACATAATGGCAAACAGTCCGCCTATAAAGCCTCCGCCAATGATCGACAATGGTTGTCCCACAAGACTGTACAGCAGATCATGAACATTCGTGTTACCGAATGATTCCACTAATAAACGAATCACCCAGAAAAGCGAGAGGCAAAAGAATGAGGGGATCAATGCAATAAAGGAGCGACTGACCGCCGGGGGAACGTTTTCTGGCATGCGGATCACGACATTCTTTTGCACAAATAGTCGGAAAATCTCCGCCGTGATTAGACTAGTGATGATTGCTACGATCAGCCCGCGGCTACCAAGATAAGACATTTGAATGCCGCCATCTTCAATCGGAGTGACTAAAAGAAAAACCGAAGCTGCCAATACACCGGCAGATAAACCGCTGACGCGGTAAGTGGTTGCTAAACTATACGCAATAGCAAAGGAATTGAACAGCGCCATCACACCAAAGGTCACTTGTACGACAAAGTCTAATTTGCTGCGCCATTCCCCGCCAAAAATACTCGTAACAAATAGGTTAAAGCCTTCCCATGGAACGTTAGATAAAATAACAAAAATGGAACCGATAATAATCAAAGGCATCGTGGTGACAAGTCCATCACGGATGGCAACTAGATGCTTTTCACCGCCAATTTTCATTCCCCATGGCAGCATTTTTTCTTCCATAAATTTCTTTAACGAATCCTTCATAAGCTTCCTCCTTAACCTTAAAAGAACGCTGACAGATTGCTTTCAGGTATCTTTTCGAAGTGTGAATAGAAACCAAGGCTTGCCACCTTCAAGAACCTAGGATTGAAGTGCTGATCGCCAGAACGCTATTTCTATGAACACAGTAAGAACGCATGGCATTGGATTTCTCAACTATGACTGCCTATTTTCCATGCGACTGTCCTCAACTGATCTTCACACCTGTTATTTGCCGCAAACGATCCTGCGCATGAACCGTTTCAAACGACAAAAAAGGCATTGGACAAGATTGTCCAATGCCTTTGGCATAGCAAAATAAGCGTCCAGCATCCCACGGTTTTTGCCCAAAAACCTGCCTAAATCTACTAGAAATCGACAAGGAAATCGGGTACAATAAACACGTTGATGCCTTTGGCGATCAACTATGGCAACTTGATTGGTCATCCTGCTTAGGGGTCTGACTGATCAGGGCCTCGTAAGTCTGCGCCAACAGAATTACGGGGTGCCTATTTTTTTGGTTTCTATTCGCTTACATTCTATAGAATGTTTTCCAGAAAAGCAAGCGAACATGACAATAAAATTGCAAATAATGGTCATAAAATATGAAAAATGTTGCAATTACTTGGATTTAAGCAGAAAAATATTGATTAGATTGCGTATTTATCAAAAAAGGAGGACCGAATCATCCATGATTCAGTCCTCCTTTTCGCGCTAGACAAATACAAACAAAATTCCAGAGCAGATCGTGCCTACCAATAGCCCACGAATACTGCCTTCTCCTTCATTGGGTAACTCAAATTTGATGATATTCACCAGCAAAGCGCCGGTGATCAAGGCTTCAATGATGACTACCAAATAGTAGGGCAATGAGACAAAGAGGGAGAACGCCGCTCCCGCGAAAATACTGAAGGAAAGCACAAAGCGTCCATATTTGTTATAAAGGGCACCATGATGGTGATAGAGCAACCAATCGTTCATGAGAAAGTGCAAACCAAAAGCGATAAAGTAGGTCAAAATGTAGAAACGCTCTGATAGCGTATTGGCAATCACGATATAGCCGATCATAATATTGTAAATCACATGAAAAGCAATATCCGACCAAAAAAAGGCGTTTTTGGCACTGGTGATGTCTTTCTTTTCTAACACCATAAACGTCCGCTCATCGATTTTGTAGATCACGTAACTGAAGACTAAGCCAAACAAAACGATGCCATAGACCCCATGACTATAAAAAATCCCCGAATCCCAACCAAATTCATCGATCAACACCGTTTGAAAATACGCCAAATGGGGCAATAGATGAACGATCGCATAGGAGATTCCTACCCCAGCGGCAAAGGAGCTCATGTATTGCACGTTTAGTTTTCTGGATGAGATAACATTTGAAAATAGATGGATGAAGATAAACCCTAAAGTGATCATGCAATTCACAAAATTGTTTGTTAAATACGTCATTGTTTTCTCCTTCTTACATTCCGTTTACAGCATCTTTTAATCGCAATTTTCAATAACAAAGTCTTTTTAATTAGTTATTTTTGGTTATTTTCACGAAATATTCTTGTTTGCTATACAGTAAGAGGGCTTGGGGGGCAATAGGTTTTTTAGGTTTTTGGGGGAGAAATATTTTTGATAGAAAACGGCCTTCATTGTTGCCGATTTTTTACCGATGATCTTGTCTTCATTTTCGGATAGGATAATCTTGTTTTTGCTCTAGCAGATACTAGGTCTAACTTCATTTTTTATCAAAAATTGCGCTTATTTGAAGTTAACTTCAAATTTCCGAAAAATTGTAACCAATTTGAAGTTATCTTCAACTTTCTCAATTATGTCAGATTTTTAACGTTCGTAACCAATCACTGATGAATTCAGAAAGCCGTTGTTGCTCCTATTCCATCAAAAAAAAGAAGCAAGAACTTGCAGCGTCCTTGGTTCTTTTTTTGTTACAATTCATTATACTTCTTTTTCGAATCTTTACTTTCTCTCACCGGATACTTCATGTTGTTTTTTTCCAGCTTTTCTTTGATGATCTCATCAATATCAAGACCCAAATTGTCTGCCAGCATATAAGAATAAATCAGAACATCGGCAATTTCTTCTTTTAGATGTTCGAAATCTTGAGTGGCTTCTTCAGGTGTTTTCCATTGAAAAATCTCCAACAATTCGGCGGCTTCGATGGAGATAGAAATAGCTAGATCTTTTTCATTATGAAATTGTCGCCAATTGCGATCATCTCGGAATTTATTGATCCGTTCCATTGAAGAGGGTTGGTTTTGCATGGTAGGACTGGCTCCTTTCGTTTTGTAGGATTAAGAGTTTTTGATAGAGAATTGGTTTTTCATATATTTACTTAGAGTGCATGTAATCTATTTTGAAGCAAACGTGTTTGAAATAGCAGATTTTTACATTATCTATGTAATATGAATCTTATTTTATATTGAGTCTCGCTATAATCTTGAAAAGACCTTCAAGATTATAGCGAGACTCACACCTATTAAATTTCAGAATTTAAACTAAATGAACCAATATTCCATTAGATAAAAATCAAAGAAGAATGCCCGTCATATACTATTCTCCTTGTTGATTTTTATAGTTCAGCCAAGACTGCTTAATCAAACTAGCAATATATTCAATCTCTAAATTATCTTTTATAACGATCTCATAATCCCCGTTTCCCCAATGTCCGATTTCACTCACATTTCTCGCCACATTTCGTGAATCATTTAACTGACCTGTCTTTAGATTAATCCAAATTTTTAAAGCATTTTTTTGGATGTGAATATCAACGATGTTTCTCTTGAGTTTAAACGAATTGTATAACTTCACAGCTTTTACCTTGATGTCGCTATCCCAACTCAATATTATTTCTTTTAATTCTAAATACAATTCTTGAATCTCTTCTGATCCTTTTAGCAGGTGTTCTTGCTCTGTATAAATGCTTATTTCTTTCGATAGCCCTTGCTCAGAAGACGCCTTTTCTACCTTCTTGATTGGTTCTATAGTGTTGTTTGTTTTTGTTAAAGATTCTATATTGATCAAATTATTTTTGTACTTTTTCGCAATGACTAACTCGATAGGCAGATTTGGATTGTTGACTGCTCCGTATTGATAATTTGTATATTCATTAGCGACAAAAATAATACGTGTCTGAGACCAATCAATTTCGTCAATTCGTTTTAAATTTTCTAGATAACGCTCATTGTACTTAAGTACAAATTCACCTTTATGAGCCAATAATGTATTAAGATAGGCATATCCTTGGTCAATGACACTGTATCTCTTTCCTTTTTTATACTCTATAATCACAAAGCTTTTTGTATCAGGATCATAGGCAACAGTATCTAAACGAAAATTCCCAACAGGAAACTCAGAGGCTACAAAGAATAAATTAAACAAAATCTCTAAGTTTTCTTCGATAATAGCTTGTAACTGTTTTTCTTTCACAAAAACTTCTTCTTCAATTTCTTCCATTTTTAGATTGCTTAATTGATAAAGCACCAAGTACTTATCCTCCTTTGCAGTTATTACCTGTCATTTTTAAACAATATTGATCCGATAATCTTTGCTTTTATTGCGACTTGATCAAACCCTTCTTTTCCCTTTACCTCAACTCATTCTCAAGTGGTATCAATGTATCGTCTAATACGAGTCGCCAAGCTCGTTTCATTTGTTGCGGGTATTGAAATGGTTTTGCATTTGGGTGTTTTTCTTTGTATGCCTCAAAATCTTTGCTTTGAATAATGCCTTTCATATTCGGAATAGGATCTTCTCCAACAACATATTGAATGCTTGAATAATGCAGTTCATCAGTGGAAACATTCCATTCATTTGCAAACCTATGAATCATCTGATCCCTTGCTTGCACAAAAAATCGTCGTTTGATTGCAAAAATATCTTCTTTCTCATCAAGTTCTCCAGAATCTATTGCATTTAAGATTTGACGATACACTTCTTTGACACATTCAGTTTTGTTTAACTTCTTCAGAGCTTTCTCTATTTCCTCGCGCACATCAGAACTATTCGCTGCATAGGTACCTAATAATTGATCGATATACGAAGAGTCGATATCATATAGTCGAATTGAATTATCACTATAAAATTCAATAGCTGAGAAATTAATATCCTCTTCTTCTTCGTATTCTTCTATCAGTGATCCTTTCACCGTCTCATAAAATCCAACTTGTTCTTCTAAGATTGATACTTGTTCTTTTAGAACTTCCGATTGTTCCATTTCTTCATTGTAATTGTCATATGTGACCAATGCCTCATAAGCTTTGTTCAGCTCTTGGAAAGCTTTCACATAATCTACCCGGGTTTCTATCGGAGTGTTTTCCGTTGTTCCAGGTATTACGGTAAATGTTTGTAATTGCTTATATGCTTTTTCAAAGCGAGCTTTTGATTCTTCATAAGTTGGATAAATCAACCCGGATTCTTCTTGTGCTTCTGAATATAGCTTTGTAGCTTCTGTCACATTATATTCCATTGTCGCGGGTTTTCTAAATGTAACGACTAGCCCTTTCTTCTTCTCGGGATATGTACGATTCGTTCGAGAAAAGGCTTGAATTAATCCTGCATATTCTATATTTCGATCGACAAACAATGTTTGGATCGTAGGGGCATCAAACCCGGTTAAAAGCCGATCAACAACGATCACTAAATCAATTTGCTTACCAAATTGCTTAAATTCTGCTCGTTTCCTTGCTAAACGATTATTGATATCACCGTTATAGCGTTCAATTTCTGCGATTGACCACGCTGTATGGTAATACTCATTGTATTCTGAAATAATTCGTTGCATTTCATCTTGCTTTTCTTTGGCACTTGCGGCATTTTCATCCATTGAGTACGTAATAGCAATTCGCGGAAAATCTGGATCATCCATCGTTCTTCCTTCACGAATCGGTTGATCAGGAAATTCTTTTTGAAGCCAATCTGATTCTTTCGTCATTTCTTTGATCGCTCGATAGTATTGCTTTGCCATCTCAATGGAGCTTGTTGTCAAAATAGCCGACTTTGTTGGTCGTCCATTTCTAAAATCGAATTTTGTATAGGCATTATTAGGACGAAAGATTTTATGGATCACTTTCTGAATATGATCCTCTGATTCATAAACAATCGGCTCAATATAACTCTCCTTTTTCATTTGATCCATATTATCCACGATCAAATTGATTTGTTCAGGAGAATATTTGGCATATTTTTCAACTTCAAGTAATTTCTGGTGAATTCGATTATCTAATGATGTGGGTTCAATGGTATTTTCATGCTCTACTTGAAAGCCCAATACTGAACCATCTTCTAAAGCATTTTTGATTGTATAGGTGTGCAAGACATCTCCATACTGATCTCGAGTAGTACGAGCCAATTGTCCTTGGGCCTGCTTCTTATTCACTTCAAAAATTGGCGTTCCTGTAAATCCGAACCAAGTAGAGTTTGGAAAGAACTGCTTGATTTCCTCCATATTTTCAGCGCTTAAAGCTCGGTGGCATTCATCCACGACAAAAACAATATGTTGCCCAATCAGCTTTTCAAATCGCTTGGTTCCATTTTTTTCCTCTTGTTTTTTTGCATATTTCAACGCTGCGTCCAATTTCTGGCGGGTAGTAATAATAATGACGTTGGCATTTGCATCAGCCAGAAGTGTTCTACCTAGCTCTTTTGCATTACCAGTTCCTACAATTAAACTATTGGCTTTCGCATCCCCCGAAGATGTCCCTGTATTAAATTCTGAGGCAAATTTTGTGAATTCATTGGTGGTTTGATTATCTAAGTCCTTGCGATCCACCAGCATAATCGTACGATCAATACCAGACTTGCGCGCTAAAAGTTTAGTTGAAACAAAACTTGTCAACGTTTTTCCTGAACCAGTAGCATGCCAAACATAGCCGGATTGATGCTTATTCGCCGCCACAAACAATGCCTCTATCGCATGTACCTGATAGGGATGTAAGACCATTAATGTTTTATTGTCTTGGTCTTCGCTCACAATCGTGTAGTTAGCGATAAGCCGATGCGCATCTGGGATATTCAACACTTGCTTACAAAATTCATAAAGATTATCTACTTTTTTATTGTCTCTTGTCCGCCAACTAAACAAAAATTTCCGATGCATGTCTTTGGGCATCGCATTGGCAAAATAGCGTGTCGTTTGCTCGTTTGAGACAACAAATAATTGAAGCGTCGAAAAGATGTTATTACGAAAGACACCTTCTTCAGCATATTTTTTTACTTGGTTAAAGGCTTGAAAGACACCGTCTTTTGCAGTGACCTGCTTTAATTCAATTTGAACAATTGGCAAGCCACTGATCAATAATGTCACATCAAACCGGCGGTCGCGTGCGTCTGCACTACTGCCTTGTTTGGCAATTTGATTCACAACTTCATACGTTGATAAGCCTCCACCTACGTCTTGGTTTGAATAGAGAATCAGCGAGATTGATCCTAAAGAAGCATCTTCACGATCAATCTTGATTCGAGCAATACCATTTTCTCCCTTTAACCATTTCGCTGCATCAAAAGGTGTTTGAGTTTTTAATAGTAATTCTGTTTTAATGGTTTCAAATTCTTTATCAGTTAAAGGATGTTCACCAATTTCTGATAGATTATTATGGGTAATTTTCTCACGGAGATTTTGCCATAAATCTGCTTCGGACTTTAACTCTGGTCGGTAGACCCATTGATTATGTCCTTCGCCTAATATATGAATCAGGTGATTTTCTACTTCTGCTTCGTCACGATGCTTTATTTCCATTCCCGCACCTCCTTAGACAAATAATTTTTGCAGAAACCCTTTTTTGGTTTCTTTTAACAAATCTAGCTCACGCTGATGAAGAGCGATAGTGTCGTCGAGGTTTTTGAAGAATGTACCGATTTTTTGTTGTTCATGCTTAATCGGGATAAAAAATTCAAAATTTTCCACATTTGATTTAGATATGTTCTGTACCTTGGTTCCAGCTCCACGTTTGCTAAAATAGGCCTGTGATCTATTTATTGCCATTGATAAAAAATATCCATTTGTATCATCATTTGGATGAATTTCTGCTACACGTTGATTTAATACAAATGTATCATCTTTCGGTATTTGGGCTGTCATACCAAGTAAACCAGGTGATTGTTCACTCAAAATCATAACCAGAGTTCCTTTGTTTAGTGTGGGAACTTTCTTATTTATAAATTTTCCAGAGCTAACTAGATTGCCAAACATATCTACAGATTTTAATGTAATTAACTCATACTTTCCTAGGTTCTCGACATCGCTCTCATAACTGCCACCATTTGAATAATTTGAAACATCCCTCAACTTACGCTGTTCCCAGTCTTTAGTAAATCCCGGAAAACGAATTTCTGGAACCTTTTCTCCTTCTTTGGGAAACATTTTTTGTAAGAATCCTTTTTTGGTTTCTTTTAACAGATCTAGCTCACGCTGATGAAGAGCGATCATGTCGTCGAGCTGTTTGAAGAAAGTGCCGATTTTTTGTTGTTCGGACCTATCGATAGGCAAAGTCAGAATTAACTCCTTAACAATGCTTCCAGATAAGTTTCCTTGTCCGCCTTGTAGATAAGATCCGATAATTGTTTTTTTTTGTTTTTTTAGCCACTGAGCAATTAAGTAAGAATGATAATTTTTAATTGGTTTAATCGCTAATATCGCTTGATTAATAGCTCCATCTATCTTAGAAATACCAACTTCACCACTGGTTGCACCGTACAACGCATATAAAATATCACCTTTACTTACTAATTTAGCTGAAGAATTATTTAAGCCCTCAGTAGTTATAAATAACTCAGTCGATTCCTCGTTGATCTCTCCCGAGCGAATGAAAGGAATATCCCCACCATAATATTGCTTATCCTCCGCACTTGGAGTTCCTCCTGAATAGCTAGAAGTAATTTCCGCCAACTTACGCTGTTCCCATTCTTCAGTGAATCCTGGGAAACGAATTTCCGGCTTATTCTTTTTCGTCATGTTTAAACACCTCTAACGCACCTTGAAGCCATTCTTTATTTTCATCATTTGTCTCAAAAGCAGCAATGGTAGAAAATAACTCTTTTTCTAATGCGTGCTTTTCTTGACGAATCTGTTTGACTTCATTCCCTACATTCTTCATATCAATACTTTCTTCTTCTTCAAATGTATCAACATAGCGAGGAATATTTAAGTTATAATCATTTTCTTTTATTTCATCAAAACTGGCTAAATAAGCATATTTATCTTCAGTTGCTCTATTTTTGTACGTCGAAACAATTTTCTCTACATTCTCAATCGATAATTTGTTTTGATTTTTCCCTTTAATAAATTCTTTGCTAGCATCAATAAACAAGACATCGCGTGTTTCACGATTCTTTTTCAAAATAATCACTGTTGTTGGAATCGATGTACCAAAGAAAAGATTTGCCGGCATTCCAATGACTGCATAAATGCTACCATCTTCAAGTAATTTCTTTCGAATAACACCTTCAGCCGCACCGCGAAACAGCACACCATGAGGCAAGACAATTGCCATCGTTCCAGAATCTTTTAAATGATAAAAACCATGAAGAAGAAAAGCAAAGTCAGCTTTAGATTTTGGCGCTAGTTTTCCGTATCGGTTAAAGCGCGAATCATCTAAAAAGGTTGCATCTGCTGACCACTTCGCTGAGTATGGAGGATTCATAACTACTGAATCAAATAAATAGGGCTCATCAGTAGGCCAATCTTTATTTAGCGTATCGCCGTTTCTCAAATTCATATCTTCTGCGTCTACACCATGAAGAATTAGGTTCATTTTTGCTAAATTAAAAGTTGTGGTATTCATTTCCTGACCATGATACTTGACATTCTCAGGATATTTCAAATAATTCCGTACATTCAGCATTAAAGAGCCTGATCCCATCGTCGGATCGAAAACGCTGAATAATTTTTTCTCTTCTTGATCAATAGTTACAATTTGCGCCATCATTTCAGAAACCTTTTTTGGTGTGTAGAACTCGCCAGCTTTCTTTCCCGCTTCGGAAGCAAATTGGCTGATTAAGAATTCATAAGCATCCCCAATCACATCGCCGTCATGTCCCAATACATCAATATCATTCAGTTTCTTTAATACTTCAGTTATTGTGACATTTCGTTGCTGGTCATCTGAACCAAGTTTTTTTGATTGTAAGTCGACATCATCAAATAACCCATTAAATTGCTCAAACTTTGAGGACAACTCAGTAAAGCCTTTGTTCAAATCATTTAACTGAAAGATATTTTGTTTTGCTTGATCAGCTAACACATTAAACAAGCGGTTGGGTTCGATTTCATAACCCAAAGTGTCGACAATCGTTGCTAACAAATCTTCTCTTGAATCTTCATCTGCCAGTAACTCTTGATACAATTTTGTCTGCTTCTCGACTTCGTCATATTCTTCTAAGGATTCATCTGCTAATAGCACAACTTGTTGTAATAATTTATCTGAAAGATATTTGTAAAAAATCAAGCCTAAAAGATAGTTTTTATATTCTGATGCGTCCATTTTGCTGCGAAGATTGTCCGCTGCACTAAATAATCGCTGATTAAGTTCTTGTCCCACGATAAGCACACTCCTAATAATAGTTATACTCTCTAATTTTATCACTAATAGCTTTAAAAAAGGCGACATTCAATAAATTTTCTTGGAATTTTAGATGCATCATGTTGGGAAAATAATAGTAAAAAATTTCAATTAATTACTGCATCAAAAAAGGCCGGAAATACCTACCAAAAGGTATTTTCAGCTTTTAAGATGGCATTCTTCTATTGTAGAAGGAAAACCTCCCACAGATGTTCTGTCAGAATTTGAACATAGAACGTACAACAGTCAAATCTTCATATGAATACTATGGAGACTTTTATCAGAATTTTTTTTAATTAGTTTTGATCTTTATTTTCTACGCTCTACCTAGAAAATTTGTAGGTATTTTGAAATTGACACTTTTCAATTTTTCATTTACTAAAAGAAGCGAAAGGAAGTATGTCTATCAAACCAAGTTTTTTATGTAAAAAAGGGGATGAAAAGCAAAATTCGTTGCTTCGTCCCCTCCCTAGTCACTATATCTTGCTCGTTCCAGAATAGTCTGTGACTAAAAAAGCCAAATGTCTAACAAGGCTTTCAAACCCTAATCCCAGAAACCCAATAAGAAGCAACAGCGCCATCTTTAGTCGGTCCTATCGCCAGCCACCCATAGCCACCTGTTCTTGGTTGACGAACAAAGGCATGGCCATTGCGTTGCACCAATACTCGATCGTATTTGACTTGTTGTCCAGGTCTTAATAGAGCTAAAATCCCTAAACTTCCTGGGTTTGTTGTGTCAGATGCGGAGGTTCCTCTTAAATTGATACCAGCACTTGCAGTCACTGTGACTGTTCCAGAACGACTGTGCCAAACATTTACAGACGGCGCGGTGACTGCATGATTGACAGGCGTAACCAAAGCCCCTGATACCCAACCATTGCCCGCTACTTCAAACCATGTCGTGATGCCACTCACGCTTTCCCCATTTCTAGTAATTCTAGTCGCTTGAAACGTATCCCCTCGCTTTAGTTATCGTAAAATAGCCGAATGAGTATTTTGTGTAGCGCGTACATTTAATACATCGGTGCTTACGACTTGCTGAACGTTCCATGGTTCTACTACATAACTTGGATTAGGAGCTGAACTGGGCCATGCAGCAAAGCACAAAAATAATTATGAACTATACAACTTAGCATTCTCTTTGCATTCAAAAATGGAACGAGAAGCCGAAGAATTTATGATTGAACAGATGGTCGAGATCTATTTGCATGAAACGGACTTTAACTTTGATAGTTTCAGCGCCATCAATTTTTTAGAAAACCACGATTTAGATTTAAAGTTTGAACCGATCGTGAAGGAATCGGCTTCCTACTATTTTGATTTAAAAGGCAAGCATACTTTTTCATAAAACACCCGACGAGACCGATGATCAAAACAAAACAGCTTCCCCCTATTTTTTTAAGCATCTATAACGTTATTCATCATAAATAACAAAATATATTTTATCTATCTAATGATTTTGACTACTGCAAAAAATAGCCGGAGCTTTTTGAACTGCAGCGAGAGCCTTTCGTTTCCGCTGCAAGAAAATGAAAATAAAGTGCACCCACTACGCTCGATTTTTCGATCAAACGTAGTGGATACACTTTATTTTTTTCTTACCCTTTTGGGATAGTCGTCGTCTGCGGGAAAAGATCTTTTTCTGACAAGGTACGTCTAGTAGGAGAACGTTCTGAAAAACAAGGAATCGTTGCTTGTTGTCAGGATTCCTGCATAGTGTTCGAACTAGTAGCAACCTGTTTTCCCTGTCCAACACTCGCTACCCCCTCGTTCTAATAAAACACGACCGGTAATCTTTTTATCTCATGGAGCAATTCTTTGGTTTGCTGATTGTTTTTTGCCGTCATTGCATTCAAATTTGCCA
>ERZ506941.368-NODE-368-length-21908-cov-7.33432_pt1 | contig 21908 bp, 20 predicted proteins | sample MGYA00512901_ERZ506941 | MGnify/ENA metagenome assembly ERZ506941 | reverse complement strand
TCGCGAAAACGTTTTCTTGCGATAACCTCGCAATCATTGCTGAATTCACATTTTAATAACGTTTCTATTGACCTTTTTGGCGTATTACGGGGGAGGTCGGGATCGTTAAAAATCATCGGCGTTGGAATACTGACGCCAGGATGAGCCACCAGGTACCATTTTTCGGCCGGTTCCACCGGGGTCAGGATCTCTCCGACGCCTTCGGCAAAGGCGGCGTGTCCGCGGACAAACACCGGCACGTCAGCCCCGAGCGTTAAACCGAGCTCGGCCAGTTCGTCCAGCGACAGACCACACTGCCAGAGATGGTTTAGCGCGACCAGCACGGTTGCCGCGTTCGACGATCCGCCGCCCAGGCCTCCGCCCATCGGCAGACGCTTTTCGATACGGATATCCGCACCGCTACCGGCTGGCAGCCGACCGCGCTCTGCGGCTGTTTTCATCAGCAGTCGCGCGGCACGGACGATCAGGTTGTCTTCATGTGCCACGCCGTCAACCGGCGTCAGGAGATGAATTTCGCCGTCGCGACGCGGTTCCAGGCTGAGGGTGTCGCCATAATCGAGGAACTGAAACAGTGTTTGCAGCGTGTGATAACCGTCCGCACGTCGTCCGGTGATGTATAAAAACAGATTCAGTTTTGCCGGAGAGGGCCACTGGGTCATCATTTTACAATCCAGTTATCCATTTTCAGCTTGATACGCTGAGCACCGTCGGAGAGTTCCATATTGGCCGGCATTGCCGGGGAGGTTTTGCTGTCGTACGCGCTATAGACCACTTTCCAGTTTTTTCCGTCCTGGCTGTAGTTCACTTCGCTCAGGCGGTACTGGTCGTCGAGTTTATAGTCGGTCGCGTCGCCCGGCAGGCCAAGGATCCACTGACGCAGGCTGTTTAGCGGGATCGGCATACCGGTCAGCTTGCCGATCATCTCTTCGGCATCGTCAGCGGTATAGCGCTGGCCTTTATTGTCCATCAATTGCACGTTACCCGGCTGCGCGTTCAGTTCAAGCTCGGTGCTGCCAAGCGGGTTGGTCAGCAGCAGGCGATAGCGATCCTGGCCGGTCTGCTGCCAGAAAAAGCGCGCATAGACCTTCTGCTCGTCGGAAATATAGGCAAACGCGCCGCGCGTTTGATACTGATTTAACTGGCGAACCTCCTGCTGATGTTGCCGCCATTGAGGTGAGTCCGGACTTTTCCCCGGGCCTTTCGGCGCGTTGAGCGTACAGGCGGTCAGAACCAGGGTTGCCAGCGGAAGCAGGCGGATCAGGCGAAAATCAGGCAGGGTCATAGTGATGACGAATCCTTGTGATACGTTGCAATAATAACCCTTAATGCTAGCGCCGCGCGGGTATATCGTCTACGTTCACGTTATCTTAATTTAAGCAATAAGCGATTACTCCAAAAGGGGGCACTCTCTTTTATTGATTCCGCGCATCCTGTATGATGCGAGCAGACTAACCATATCAACGCTGGTACTACTCCCGCAGACATGACCCTTTTAGCGCTCGGCATTAACCATAAGACGGCACCTGTATCGCTGCGAGAACGCGTAACGTTTTCGCCAGATACGCTCGATCAGGCGCTGGAAAGCCTGCTTGCGCAGCCAATGGTGCAGGGCGGCGTGGTCTTGTCGACGTGTAATCGCACGGAGCTGTATCTGAGCGTGGAAGAGCAGGACAACCTGCAGGAAGCGCTGATTCGTTGGTTATGTGATTTCCACAATCTTGATGAAGACGATCTGCGCAGCAGTCTCTACTGGCACCAGGATAACGATGCGGTCAGCCATCTGATGCGTGTCGCCAGCGGTCTGGATTCGCTGGTACTCGGTGAACCACAGATCCTCGGCCAGGTGAAAAAAGCGTTTGCGGATTCACAAAAAGGCCACCTGAACGCCAGCGCGCTGGAACGTATGTTCCAGAAATCGTTCTCCGTTGCCAAACGGGTTCGTACCGAAACCGATATCGGCGCCAGCGCCGTGTCCGTTGCGTTTGCCGCCTGTACGCTGGCGCGCCAAATCTTTGAATCACTTTCCACGGTCACTGTGCTGTTGGTCGGCGCGGGCGAAACCATCGAACTGGTGGCGCGCCATCTGCGCGAACACAAAGTGCAGAAGATGATTATCGCCAACCGCACCCGTGAGCGGGCGCAGGTTCTGGCCGATGAAGTGGGTGCTGAAGTGATCGCACTCAGCGACATCGATGAACGTCTGCGGGAAGCTGACATTATCATCAGTTCAACCGCCAGCCCGCTGCCTATCATTGGTAAAGGGATGGTGGAGCGAGCGCTGAAAAGCCGCCGCAATCAGCCGATGCTGCTGGTGGATATCGCCGTTCCGCGCGATGTCGAACCGGAAGTCGGTAAACTGGCGAACGCCTATCTCTATAGCGTTGACGATCTGCAAAGCATCATTTCGCACAACCTGGCGCAGCGCAAAGCTGCGGCAGTGGAAGCCGAAACGATTGTCGCGCAGGAAACCAGCGAGTTTATGGCCTGGCTGCGTGCTCAGGGCGCCAGTGAAACCATTCGTGAATACCGGAGTCAGTCTGAGCATGTACGGGATGAACTGACTGCAAAAGCGCTTGCTGCTCTGGAACAGGGTGGTGACGCGCAGGCCATTATGCAGGATCTGGCATGGAAACTGACCAACCGCCTGATCCATGCACCAACCAAATCTCTTCAGCAGGCCGCCCGTGACGGGGATGACGAACGCCTGAATATCTTGCGCGACAGCCTCGGGCTGGAGTAGCAACACACCCTTCTTTTTACAAGGTGCATTTACGCCTATGAAGCCTTCTATCGTTGCCAAACTGGAAGCCCTGCATGAACGCCATGAAGAAGTTCAGGCGCTGCTGGGTGATGCGGGAACCATCGCAGACCAGGAACGTTTTCGCGCATTGTCGCGCGAGTATGCACAGCTAAGCGATGTTTCTCGCTGTTTTACGGACTGGCAACAGATTCAGGACGATATCGAAACAGCACAAATGATGCTCGACGATCCTGAAATGCGTGAAATGGCGCAGGAAGAACTGCGCGAAGCGAAAGACAAGAGTGAACAACTGGAACAGCAGCTACAGGTATTGTTGCTGCCGAAAGATCCGGACGATGAACGCAATGCGTTTCTGGAAGTTCGCGCCGGGACTGGCGGTGATGAAGCGGCCTTATTTGCCGGTGATCTGTTTCGCATGTACAGCCGCTATGCCGAAACACGCCGCTGGCGCGTGGAGATCATGAGCGCCAGCGAAGGCGAGCACGGCGGCTATAAAGAGATTATCGCCAAGATCAGCGGCGACGGCGTCTATGGTCGACTGAAGTTTGAGTCCGGCGGGCATCGTGTGCAGCGCGTACCGGCAACGGAATCGCAGGGCCGAATCCACACCTCTGCCTGTACCGTGGCGGTGATGCCGGAGCTGCCGGAAGCCGAACTGCCGGATATCAACCCGGCCGATCTCCGCATTGATACCTTCCGTTCCTCCGGGGCGGGTGGTCAGCACGTTAACACCACCGACTCCGCGATCCGTATTACTCACCTGCCGACCGGCATTGTGGTGGAGTGTCAGGACGAACGTTCGCAGCACAAGAACAAAGCCAAAGCGCTCTCGGTGCTCGGTGCGCGTATTCGCGCGGCAGAAGTGGCGAAGCGTCAGCAGGCCGAAGCGTCAACGCGTCGTAACCTGCTGGGCAGCGGCGACCGCAGCGACCGCAACCGGACCTACAACTTTCCGCAGGGGCGTGTGACCGATCACCGCATCAACCTGACGCTCTACCGTCTGGATGAAGCAATGGAAGGCAAACTGGATATGCTGATTGAGCCGATCGTGCAGGAATACCAGGCTGATCAGCTGGCGGCGCTGTCCGAGCAGGAATAATGGATTTTCAGCACTGGTTACGTGAGGCAATAAGCCAGCTACAGGAGAGTGAAAGCCCGCGTCGCGATGCCGAGATCTTACTCGAATTCGTGACCGGAAAAGGGCGCACCTGGATACTGGCGTTTGGCGAAACGACGTTGACCGACGCCCAGCAGGCACAACTGGCGACGCTGCTGGCTCGCCGTCAACGGGGGGAACCGATCGCACATTTAACTGGTGTGCGGGAATTCTGGTCGTTGCTGCTGTTTGTTTCACCGGCCACGTTGATCCCGCGTCCGGATACCGAATGTCTGGTGGAGCAGGCGCTGGCGCGACTGCCAACAACCCCGTGCCGCATTCTCGATCTGGGTACTGGCACCGGTGCGATCGCGCTGGCGCTGGCGTCTGAGCGCCCTGACTGCGAGGTCACGGCGGTTGACAGAATGCCGGATGCCGTTGCGCTGGCGCAGCGTAATGCGGCTCATCTGGCTATCAACAATGTCCATATTCTGCAAAGCGACTGGTTTAGCGCCTTGCCGGGGCAGCAGTTTGCGATGATTGTCAGCAATCCGCCGTACATTGACGAGCAGGATCCGCATCTGGCGCAGGGCGATGTCCGCTTCGAACCGCTGAGCGCCCTGGTCGCCGGTGACTGCGGAATGGCCGACATTGTGCACATCATCGAGCAATCTCGCACGCGGCTGGAAGCGGGCGGTTTTCTGTTGATCGAGCATGGCTGGCAGCAGGGTGCCGCGGTGCGTGACGCCTTTAATCGCGCGGGCTACCAGGCGGTAGAAACCTGTCGCGATTATGGCGACAACGAGCGTCTTACGCTCGGATGCAAGCCCGTATGAACAGCGTTACGCTCCTGTTAGGGGTTCACCTCGCTAGCATTGCGCTTTCCGTTAGTCTGTTTGTGCTGCGTTATGGGTGGAGTGAATGTCATTCTGCGCGGGCTCACGCGCGCTGGACGCGCGTCGTACCGCCGATTGTTGACACCGTTTTGTTGCTCACTGGTGTGGGGTTGATCGCTAAAACGCACATCCTGCCATTCACGGAGCAGGGGACATGGCTGACTGAGAAGCTGTTTGGAGTTATCATTTACATCGTTTTGGGTTTTATTGCGCTCGATTACCGTCGGGCGCGCAGTCGGCAGGCGCGATTAATCGCGTTCCCGCTGGCGCTGGTGGTGCTGTACATCATCATTAAACTCGCCACCACAAAAATACCGTTACTGGGGTAAGTCATGAGGTCGTTAGCTGATTTCGAATTTAACAAAGCGCCATTGTGCGACGGGATGATCCTGGCATCGGAATCGATCCGCCTGGATTTCCCTTCGCAAACTGTCTATGACGAGCTGGAACGTCTGGTCAGCCTGGCGCAAGAAGAAATTAGCCAGCTTTTGTCTCAGGATGAGCAACTGGAAAAATTGCTGGCACTTTTCTACGGCGAGTGGGGCTTTACTGACACCCGCGGCGTTTACCGCTTGTCCGACGCGCTATGGCTTGACCAGGTACTGAAGAACCGCCAGGGCAGTGCGGTGTCACTGGGGGCAATTTTACTGTGGATTGCCAACCGATTGTCATTACCGCTGGTGCCGGTGATATTCCCGACGCAGCTTATTTTGCGTATCGAGTCGCTGGAAGGCGAGATGTGGCTCATCAACCCGTTTAACGGGGAAACGTTGAATGAGCATACGCTGGAAGTGTGGCTGAAGGGGAATATCAGTCCGGTCGCTGAGTTATTTAACGAGGACCTGGATGAAGCGGATAACGCGGAAGTGATTCGCAAGCTGCTGGACACGCTGAAATCTTCCTTAATGGAAGAACAACAGATGGAGCTGGCGCTGCGAGCGAGCGAAGCGTTACTGCAATTTAACCCGGAAGATCCGTATGAAATACGTGACCGGGGCTTAATTTATGCGCAACTGGAATGTGAACATGTCGCGCTGACCGATTTAAGCTATTTCGTTGAGCAGTGTCCGGAAGACCCGATCAGCGAAATGATTCGTGCGCAGATTAATAACATCTCGCATAAGCAAATTGTCCTGCATTAATTTATCGACATTCTTACTCATCATTAAGGCGATCCTATGAAACAAAAAGTGGTTAGCATTGGCGACATCAAGGTAGCAAACGATCTGCCGTTCGTGCTGTTTGGCGGGATGAACGTGCTGGAATCGCGCGATCTGGCGATGCGCATTTGTGAGCACTACGTGACCGTTACCCAGAAACTGGGTATCCCTTACGTGTTCAAGGCCTCTTTTGATAAAGCCAACCGTTCCTCTATCCACTCCTACCGTGGACCGGGCCTGGAAGAAGGGATGAAAATCTTCCAGGAACTGAAGCAGACCTTTGGCGTAAAAGTGATCACCGACGTTCATGAAGCCAGCCAGGCGCAGCCTGTCGCTGACGTTGTAGATGTGATTCAGTTACCGGCGTTCCTCGCGCGTCAGACCGATCTGGTGGAAGCGATGGCGAAAACCGGCGCGGTCATCAACGTGAAGAAACCGCAGTTCGTGAGCCCGGGTCAGATGGGCAATATCGTGGATAAATTCCATGAAGGCGGTAACGACAAGGTGATCCTGTGCGACCGTGGGGCAAACTTCGGTTATGACAACCTCGTTGTCGATATGCTGGGTTTCAGCGTGATGAAGAAAGTTTCTGGCAACAGCCCGGTGATTTTCGACGTGACCCACGCGCTGCAGTGCCGTGACCCGTTTGGCGCAGCGTCTGGTGGCCGTCGTGGTCAGGTGACTGAGCTGGCGCGTGCCGGTATGGCGGTCGGTCTGGCCGGTCTGTTCATTGAAGCGCATCCGGATCCGGACAACGCGAAATGCGACGGCCCATCCGCGCTACCGCTGGCGAAGCTGGAACAGTTCCTGGTGCAGATGAAAGCGGTTGACGATCTGGTGAAAAGCTTCGACGAGCTCGACACTGAGAACTAAGTCACGCAGAAACAGAAAACCCCGCCGCAGCGGGGTTTTTTTCGTCTGAGGGATCAGGCAAAGATCGTCATCAGATAGGCGGCAAACAGCGCCAGATGCGCCGCACCGTTCAGTACGTTAGTGCGCCCCGTTGAGAACGAGATATGGCACAGCACCAGTGACGCCACCATCACCACCATTTCTGGTGCGTCTAAGCCGAACACCAGGTCATTCCCCGTCGCCCACGCAATCAGCGTTACCACCGGTACCGTCAGGGAGATAGTGGCCAGCACTGAACCGAAGAACAGATTCATGGCGCGCTGCACCTGGTTATTCAGCACTGCTTTCAGCGCCCCAAGCCCTTCCGGAGAGAGGATCAGCAACGCGACCAGGAAGCCGGTAAAGGCGACCGGGGCGTTCAGTTCGGTCAGCAGTGTCTCCAGCGGGTTTGCGTTCATCTTGGTGACGGCAATGACCGCAATCAGATGAATCACCAGCCAGACGGCATGCCACACATTACTGTGCGCAGAGGGCTTACCGTGATGCGGGTCGTCGTCGTCGCTGTCATCTTCGTGCTCATAAACAAACAGACTCTGGTGCGTTTTGGTCTGAATGAGCAGGAATACGCCGTACATCGCGGCAGAAATTAAGGCCACCAACAGCGCCTGGCCGGTGGTGAAATTCGCACCGGGCAGCGCCATCGGAAACACCAGCACGATAATTGCCAGCGGAAACAAGGCAATCAGATACTGTTTGATACCGAACAGATTCATATACTGAGTGGCGAACTTACGCCCGCCCAGTAATAACGAAAAGCCCACCAGACCACCAGTGACAATCATGATGATGGAATAGAGCGTGTCGCGCATCAGCGTAGGCGCCGCATCACCGGTCGCCATCAGCGCTGAGATCAGGCTGACTTCAAGAATGACCACTGACAGGCTCAGAATGAGGGAGCCGTAGGGTTCGCCGAGGCGATGAGCCAGTACGTCGGCGTGACGAACAACGCTAAAGGCGCTGCTTAAAATACCAATCAGGGCAAGAAGGTTAATGCCGATTACCGCTGGTAGTGAATGGCTGCCCCCCCACAGGAACAGCACTACCAGCGCCACAACCGGGAAAATAAGCGATGTCTCCTTATGGCGGGTTTTCACCGCCTCATGTGCATGTGTCATGAATGCTCTCCATCTCTGCAGGTCGATTTTAGTTATAAATGTAATAAAGCGTGTAAAAAATAACAGAAAACGCAGGCTTTATGGTGATATTTTACGAAATTTTACGGCATTTCGGCCTTTCACCTTTAAAACGACAGAAAGAGAAACTCTTGTTTATAGAGTGTTTAAATAACAGAAACTTATGCAGGCTGCAGGACGAATAAACCTTATTGTAGTGGCAGAGGCGCTCAGGCTTGACCACACTTAAGGTTTAGCCAAAAAGTGGAGTCAATGATGCCCTATCAAGCAAAAAAAGATCTGCCAGACAGCGTACAACACGTCTTACCCGCCCATGCCCAGGAGATCTACAAAGAGGCGTTCAATAGCGCCTGGGAGCAGTACAAGGACAAAGCCGATCGCCGCGATGATGCCAGTCGGGAAGAGACCGCACATAAGGTGGCGTGGTCAGCAGTGAAAAAAGAGTATGCCAAAGGTGAAGATGAGAAGTGGCATAAGAAATCCTAACCACTTCAATTATAAGGTCTAACGCTATAGCTCCCGTGAACGCGTAGGCGAATCGTGCTACCCGCCCCCGTTGCTGCCTTGCAAGCGGCCCATGAATTGCATATTGTCGTGATATTGGTTTCAAAATGAGCAGTTAAAATGCCCGGAAGGCGTCAAAAAGTTGTCGCAGGGAAGTATGCAGTGGCGGAGGTGTAAGGTGTTAACGCGTGATTTCTTGATGAATGCCGATTGTAAAACGGCATTTGGTGCTATTGAAGAATCACTCTTATGGTCAGCAGAGCAACGTGCTGCGTCCCTTGCGGCGACGCTGGCATGCCGACCAGATGATGGACCGGTGTGGATCTTCGGTTATGGATCGTTGATGTGGAACCCGGCGTTAGAATTTGAGGAGTCATGTACCGGTACGCTGGTGGGATGGCATCGGGCCTTTTGCCTGCGTCTCACGGCAGGGCGCGGAACCGCGTGTCAGCCGGGACGAATGCTTGCACTAAAAGAGGGCGGACGTACCACCGGTGTGGCCTATCGTCTTCCGGATGCCTCGCTTGAACAGGAATTAACGCTGCTGTGGAAGCGCGAAATGATCACCGGCTGCTACCTGCCGACGTGGTGTCAACTGACGTTGGACGACGGACGAACGGTCAATGCACTGGTATTTATTATGGATCCGCGCCATCCGCTGTATGAGTCGGACACGCGAGCGCAAATTATCGCCCCGTTGATTGCTGCTGCCAGTGGGCCGCTTGGTACGAACGCGCAGTACCTGTTTTCGCTTGAACAGGAGTTGCAGAAACTGGGGATGCAGGATGAGTGTCTTAACGATCTGGTGACTAACGTGCGCGGTTTGTTAGGGGAGTCCCTGCCTGAAGGTGTTTTGCGGCCGGGTTTCGCGTGAGGCTTATGTCGGCCCGGCTGCGTAAGCGCGACCGGGCCATTTGCGTATCAGGCGGCGATATAACTGATGGAATGTTCAAGCGACTGGCTATGACTGTCGATCAGGACATTCCAGACGCCGGTATACGGTACGGTCAACCATGCGTTATCACGGTTCTGCACGCTTAATATGTCGGTCTGCGTGTCTTTAACGTGATTTTTTTCGCTCATCAGATGGATGTGGCAACGCTCCGAACAGCGTACGACCACGGTATCCCCACCAAATAACTTCAAACTTGCCTTTACTAATGCCATTTCTCACCCCGTATTGAAAACAACGTACTTCCTTTCGGAAGTGCTGCGTGATGTTGTTCACATTTTACCCATGAGGCATAACACCAAAGAGTTAGGCTGCGGATGCTGATTTTGATCAAAAAATGGCATAACGATTAAACAATAGTGACAAAATCCCGGAGAAAAGCGTGATCGGGCGCACTTACTTTTGGTAAAGATACGCCCCAATAAGATTAAATTCGGAAATAACCGGCTGTTTCAGCAAGCTTGCCTGAAAAGGGGGATTAAAAGGTGAGCACTTTGTCTGCGGCCAGCGTCCATTGCGCCAGTTCCACCAGCGTTCCGACTTCCACGCCGTCGATCAGCGGCAGTGTCGTGATCCCGCGCCCGTCCGTGCAGGTCTTGCACAGTTTTACCGGGACGTTCTGGGCAGTAAGGATCTCCAGCATCTGCTGGATGTTGTAGCCTTCTGTGGGCTTCTGACCGCGCAAACCCGCCGTAACGGCATCCGACATCAGAAACAGACGAAGGTCGAGGTCGCTCGCCTGTTCACGTAACGCGATCGCCAGCCGCAGGCTGTTAAATAACGATTCGCTACCGTATGCCGCACCGTTGGCAATGATCACTATCTTTTGCATGTTGACTCCTGTTAGCGGGGAAGTTTGAATTGTCAGTCACTTATGTTACCGCGCAAGCGGGGTGATACCAACGAAAGTCTGAGGAAAAGGAGAGCCTGGCAAGAGTAAGGATATTCCTGAAAGTGTGAGAAAACCTGCAAAACGACGAGGAGTCAGGTAAGCTTTTAAAGGTTAAGTTAACTGAATTCCGTAAGAAGCTATCGTCAATTTGAGTCGTTTTGTATCGCATTCCCTCCCTCTCTGGTTACTCTTGCTGTTAGCAGGCGGTCACGCCAGTGCACAATCCTCCTTTATGCAACAGGCCGAAAATCCCTTTGATAATAACCAGGACGGGTTGCCCGATCTGGGCATGGCTCCCGAATCGCATGAAGGCGAAAAACATTTCGCCGAGATGGTAAAAGCCTTTGGCGAGGCGAGCATGATCGACAACGGTCTGGACACCGGCGAGCAGGCAAAACAATTTGCCTTTGGCCAGGTGCGCGATGCGGTGAGTGAGCAGGTGAATCAACAACTGGAATCCTGGCTGTCGCCATGGGGGAAGGCCAGCGTCAACGTGCAGGTCGATAACGAAGGCAATTTCAACGGTAGTCGCGGAAGCTGGTTTGTCCCCTGGCAGGATAACTCGCGCTACCTCACCTGGAGTCAACTGGGTCTTACTCAGCAGGATGACGGGCTGGTGAGTAATGTGGGTATCGGCCAGCGCTGGGTGCGTGACGGCTGGCTGCTCGGCTATAACACTTTCTACGATAATCTGCTCGATGAAAACCTCCAGCGCGGCGGGTTGGGCGCTGAAGCGTGGGGGGAATACCTGCGGCTGTCGGCCAATTATTACCAGCCGTTTGCCTCATGGCGCGCCCATACGCCGACGCTGGAGCAACGAATGGCGCGCGGTTACGACGTAACGGCGCAAATGCGACTGCCGTTCTACGAATATCTCAATACCAGCGTTAGCGTGGAACAATATTTTGGTGACAGCGTCGATCTGTTCGATTCCGGAACGGGCTATCACAATCCGGTGGCGGTGAAACTGGGGCTGAATTACACCCCGGTCCCGCTGGTCACGGTCACCGCCCAGCACAAGCAGGGGGAGAGCGGTCTCAGCCAGAACAACCTCGGGCTGAACCTGAACTACCGCTTCGGCGTACCGCTGAAAAAACAACTGGCTGCCAGCGAGGTGGCGGAGAGCCAGTCGCTGCGCGGAAGCCGCTACGATCATCCGCAGCGCAACAACCTGCCGACGATGGAGTATCGTCAGCGCAAAACCCTGAGCGTATTTCTGGCAACCCCACCGTGGGATCTGCATCCGGGCGAAACGGTGCCGCTAAAATTGCAGGTACGTAGTCGGCATGGCGTTCGTCATCTCACCTGGCAGGGGGACGCGCAGGCGCTGAGCCTGACGGCGGGGGCAAACGCGGAAAGCGTTGAGGGCTGGACGGTGATTATGCCGGCCTGGGACAGCAGCGAAGGCGCGAATAACCGCTGGCAGTTGTCGGTAGTGGTGGAAGATGAGAAGGGGCAGCGTGTCTCTTCCAATGAGATCACGCTCACGCTGACGGAACCCTTTATGGCAATGCCAGGGGACGATCCGCGCTGGAGGTTGCTCCCGGAGGAGTAATCAGAAGATACGTTCCTGATGCACCCACACTGCCGCTTCAACACGTGATTTAAGCTTCATCTTCTTCAGCATATGCTTCACGTGGACTTTCACCGTGCTCTCGGTGATATCCAGGCGGCGGGCAATCATTTTGTTCGGTAGACCCTGGGCGATAAGCTTCAGAATGTCACGCTCACGCGGGGTGAGTTGGGTGACATCGCGATCGGAGGTGGCGCGGTTGGCGCGCAGGCTGGCAGCCAGCACCGGCGTTAACGCTTCGCTTAAGACCATTTCTCCGGCGGCAGCCTGCTGTAACGACTTAAGCAGATCTTCCGGTTCCATATCCTTCAGCAGATAACCATCAGCCCCGCGCTTGAGCGCCGTCACGACATCTTCCTCATGATTCGACACGCTAAAGACGACGATCCGTCCGGACAGCGCTTTCTCACGTAATTTGTCTAAGGTTTCCAGCCCGTTCATCCCCGGCATGTTCAGGTCGAGCAGGATCAGATCCGGGTCAAGCGATTCGGCCAGTTCGATACCCTGTTCGCCGTTGCTGGCTTCGTCGGACATGTTATTAAGCGCGTCGCCGAGCATCGCCATCTCATTACGCCCGCCGATTTGCGCGCGTTGGGTAAAGTCGCGCTGACTGACGGCACGGGCCATCGACAACAGTTGCTTCCACGGCTGAAGCAGTCGCGCCCGCAGCCAGATAATGGTAAAGACCAGCAGCAGCGCCATAAAAATCGCCATCACCCGGTGCACCATCACCACGCGTTCGATGCGCATTTCGGTGGTGTGGTCAAACGCGGAGACGAGCCGATCAAGGCCTGCGACAAACTGGTTGACGTCGGCCGCGACGGCGTCTCTGCTACTGGCTTGCCGCAGGCCGGGGGAGAGTTCGCGATGCCAGTAATCCTGGAGGGCGCGCAGTTGTTCCTGCTGACCGTCGCGTTCTGCTGCGCGGGTCAGTTCCGGGCTGAACGCGGTCTGCTCCATCTCATCAAGCAATTTCTGGTCGTCAGCGCTCAGTGGTACCGCGGCGAGCAGTCGATAGCTTTGCATCCGCAGCGATCCGGTTTTATTAATGGCGTGCGCGCTACCCTGGACGCCCTGAACCAGCCAGCCAGAGACAGCCATACCCGCCACGCCGATCGCGGTTGAGAGCATCACAATAAGCGCCACCTGGTTAACCAGCGTGAGCGGAGAGAGACAACGTTTTAGCATAAAACCTTCTTCCTTCAGGTCTCCGGACAGCGAATGGGGAAACCTCAATGAATGACGAGAGTGCCGGGCAGAATCGGCAGTGGCGTTATTCTCGACCATCCCCTGGAGTATACCCATACCTAAAGCGAGTTACCTCTTAATTGCCGTATCCGGAGGGGATTTGAGGAAGGGGGTAGCTGCGGCAGGCAGCACTGTGAAAAACCACGTATTTTTTGGTGAATTATCCTACTCACTTAGGGTGATCATGATTTTTCCGTTGAGATATCGACAACTTTTCCTTTGATTTATATCAACTTACCTCGCGCTGTAAACCCTAATGTTTCAGGCATCGAATCGAGTATCAGAGGTGTCTATGAGTCACTCATCCGCCCCCGAAAGGGCATCTGGAGCTGTAATCACAGAATGGCGGCCGGAAGATCCGGCATTCTGGGCACAGCGAGGTCATCGTATCGCCAGTCGCAACCTGTGGATTTCTGTCCCCTGTCTGCTGCTGGCGTTTTGCGTCTGGATGTTATTCAGTGCTGTTGCGGTGAATCTGCCGAAAGTCGGTTTCACGTTTACCACTGAACAGTTGTTTATGCTGACGGCGTTACCCACGTACCCGTCCGGACATGCCAAACCACGAGCCTCGTGGCTGTCCGCGTGGTGCGAGTTACTCCTGGTATCTCTACAGTGCTAACCGACTGAAATACCCGCTGATGCGCAAACGTCTGATGAAGATGTGGCGTGAGGCGAAAGTGCAGCACAGCGATCCGGTTGACGCCTGGGCGTCCATCATCGAAGACGCCGATAAAGCAAAAAGCTTTAAACAAGCGCGTGGTCGCGGTGGTTTCGTCCGTTCTTCCTGGCAGGAAGTGAATGAGCTGATTGCCGCTTCTAACGTCTATACCGTGAAAACGTACGGCCCGGACCGCGTAGCGGGCTTCTCGCCGATCCCGGCGATGTCGATGGTTTCTTATGCGTCCGGCGCGCGTTATCTCTCCCTGATTGGCGGCACCTGCCTGAGCTTCTACGACTGGTACTGCGACCTGCCACCGGCATCTCCGCAGACCTGGGGTGAGCAGACCGACGTGCCGGAATCCGCTGACTGGTACAACTCCAGCTACATCATCGCCTGGGGATCTAACGTTCCGCAGACCCGTACGCCGGATGCCCACTTCTTTACCGAAGTCCGTTATAAAGGCACCAAAACCGTTTCGGTAACGCCGGACTACGCTGAAATCGCCAAGCTGTGCGACCTCTGGCTGGCGCCGAAGCAGGGCACCGATGCGGCGATGGCGCTGGCAATGGGTCACGTCATGCTGCGTGAATTCCATCTCGACAATCCGAGCCAGTACTTTACCGACTACGTACGTCGCTACACCGACATGCCGATGCTGGTGATGCTGGAAGCGCGTGACGGTTACTATGCCGCGGGCCGTATGCTGCGCGCTGCTGACCTTGTGGATGCGCTGGGCCAGGAAAATAATCCGCAATGGAAAACCGTTGCCATTAACAACAATGGTGACATGGTTGCGCCGAACGGCTCGATTGGTTTCCGCTGGGGTGAAAAAGGCAAATGGAACCTCGAGCAGCGCGATGGTACGACCGGTGCCGAGACAGAACTGCAATTGAGTCTGCTGGGTAGCCAGGACGAGATCGCCGAGGTGGGCTTCCCGTACTTTGGTGGTGAAGGCACCGAGCACTTCAATAAAGTCGAACTGGAAAACGTGTTGCTGCACAAACTGCCGGCTAAACGTCTGCAACTGGCAGACGGCACAACGGCGCTGGTTACCACCGTCTATGACCTGACGATGGCTAACTACGGTCTGGAACGCGGTCTGAACGATGCCAACTGCGCCACCAGTTATGACGACATCAAAGCGTATACCCCGGCATGGGCAGAACAGATTACCGGCGTGCCGCGTGCACAGATCACACGCATCGCGCGTGAGTTTGCCGACAACGCCGATAAGACGCATGGCCGTTCGATGATCATCGTCGGTGCCGGTCTGAACCACTGGTATCACCTCGATATGAACTATCGTGGTCTGATCAACATGCTGGTGTTCTGTGGCTGTATCGGCCAGAGCGGCGGCGGCTGGGCGCACTATGTCGGCCAGGAAAAACTGCGTCCGCAGACCGGCTGGCAGCCGCTGGCGTTTGCCCTTGACTGGCAGCGTCCGGCACGTCACATGAACAGTACGTCGTACTTCTACAACCACTCCAGCCAGTGGCGCTATGAGACCGTTACCGCGCAGGAACTGCTGTCACCACTGGCGGATAAATCGCGCTACAGCGGTCATCTGATTGATTTCAACGTGCGTGCTGAGCGCATGGGCTGGCTGCCGTCCGCACCGCAGCTTGGTACCAACCCGTTGACTATCGCCGAAGACGCGAAGAAAGCCGGGATGACGCCGGTGGATTACACCGTCAAATCACTGAAAGAAGGTTCGATCCGTTTCGCGGCCGAGCAGCCGGAGAACGGGAAAAACCATCCGCGCAACCTGTTCATCTGGCGCTCCAACCTGCTGGGCTCATCCGGTAAGGGGCATGAATACATGCTGAAATACCTGCTGGGAACCGAACACGGGATCCAGGGGAAAGATCTGGGTCAGCAGGGAGGCGTGAAGCCGGAAGAAGTGGAATGGCAGGACAACGGTCTCGACGGCAAGCTGGACCTGGTCGTGACGCTGGACTTCCGTCTGTCGAGTACCTGTTTGTACTCCGACATCGTGCTGCCAACGGCGACCTGGTATGAAAAAGACGACATGAATACCTCGGATATGCATCCGTTTATTCATCCGCTGTCTGCGGCCGTTGACCCGGCCTGGGAATCGAAAAGCGACTGGGAAATCTACAAGGCTATCGCGAAGAAATTCTCAGAAGTCTGCGTGGGGCATCTCGGGAAAGAGACAGATGTCGTCACGCTGCCGATTCAACACGATTCTGCCGCCGAACTGGCGCAGCCGCTGGACGTGAAGGACTGGAAAAAAGGCGAATGCGATCTGATTCCGGGCGTCACCGCGCCGCACATTATGACCGTTGAACGCGATTACCCGGCGACTTATGAACGGTTCACCTCGATCGGCCCGCTGATGGAGAAAATCGGTAACGGCGGTAAAGGGATCGCCTGGAATACTCAGAGCGAAATGGACCTGCTGCGTAAGCTTAACTACACCAAGGCAGACGGCCCGGCGAAAGGCCAACCAATGCTCAACACCGCCATTGACGCGGCAGAGATGATCCTGACCCTGGCGCCGGAAACGAATGGCCACGTGGCGGTAAAAGCCTGGGCCGCGCTCAGCGAGTTTACCGGACGCGACCATACGCATCTGGCGACCAATAAAGAAGAGGAAAAAATCCGCTTCCGCGATATCCAGGCGCAGCCGCGTAAGATCATCTCCAGCCCGACGTGGTCCGGTCTGGAAGACGAACACGTCTCTTACAACGCCGGTTACACCAACGTACATGAGCTGATTCCGTGGCGCACGCTGACCGGTCGTCAGTCGCTGTATCAGGATCACCAGTGGATGCGTGATTTCGGCGAAAGCCTGCTGGTTTACCGTCCGCCTATCGACACCCGTTCGGTGAAATCAGTGATGGGCGAGAAATCCAACGGTAACCCGGAAAAAGCGCTCAACTTCCTGACGCCACACCAGAAATGGGGCATCCACTCTACCTACAGCGACAACCTGCTGATGCTGACCTTGTCACGCGGCGGCCCGATTGTGTGGATGAGTGAAACCGACGCCAAAGATTTGGGCATTGAAGATAACGACTGGATCGAAGTGTTCAACAGTAACGGTGCCCTGACGGCGCGTGCGGTGGTAAGCCAGCGTGTTCCGGCCGGGATGACCATGATGTATCACGCCCAGGAACGTATCGTGAACCTGCCAGGGTCTGAAATTACCCAGCAGCGCGGCGGGATCCACAACTCAGTGACCCGTATTACGCCAAAACCCACTCACATGATTGGTGGCTATGCGCAACTGGCCTACGGCTTTAACTACTACGGTACCGTCGGTTCAAACCGTGATGAATTTGTTGTGGTACGTAAGATGAAGAACATTAACTGGTTGGATGGCGAAGGCAATGACCAGGTACAGGAGAGCGTAAAATGAAAATTCGTTCACAAGTCGGCATGGTGCTGAATCTCGATAAGTGCATCGGCTGCCACACCTGTTCTGTGACCTGTAAAAATGTCTGGACCAGCCGCGAAGGGATGGAATACGCCTGGTTCAATAACGTGGAAAGCAAGCCTGGCGTTGGTTTCCCGAATGACTGGGAAAACCAGGAGAAATGGAAGGGCGGCTGGATCCGTAAAATCAACGGCAAACTGCAGCCGCGTATGGGGAACCGTGCGATGCTGCTCGGTAAAATTTTCGCCAACCCGCATCTGCCGGGAATTGACGACTATTACGAGCCGTTTGACTACGACTACCAGAACCTGCACAACGCGCCGGAAAGTAAGCACCAGCCGATTGCCCGTCCACGCTCGCTGATTACCGGCAAGCGGATGGACAAAATCACCAGCGGTCCGAACTGGGAAGAAATTCTGGGTGGCGAATTTGAAAAACGCGCCAAAGACCAGAACTTCGAAAACATGCAGAAGGCGATGTACGGTCAGTTTGAAAACACCTTCATGATGTATCTGCCGCGCCTGTGCGAGCACTGCCTCAACCCGGCGTGCGTGGCGACCTGCCCGAGTGGCGCCATCTACAAGCGTGAAGAAGACGGCATCGTGCTGATCGACCAGGATAAGTGCCGCGGCTGGCGGATGTGCATCACCGGCTGTCCGTACAAAAAGATCTACTTCAACTGGAAGAGTGGGAAGTCCGAGAAGTGCATCTTCTGTTATCCGCGTATTGAAGCTGGCCAGCCAACCGTCTGTTCCGAAACCTGTGTGGGCCGTATTCGTTATCTCGGCGTACTGCTGTATGACGCAGATGCGATTGAAAGCGCGGCGAGCACCGAACACGAAAAAGATCTGTATCAGCGCCAACTGGATGTCTTCCTCGATCCGAACGACCCGGTGGTCATCGAACAGGCGCTGAAAGACGGTATTCCATTGAGCGTGATTGATGCCGCACAGCAGTCGCCGGTTTATAAAATGGCGATGGACTGGAAGCTGGCACTGCCGCTGCATCCGGAATATCGCACGCTACCGATGGTATGGTATGTGCCGCCGCTGTCCCCGATTCAGTCGGCGGCGGATGCGGGTGAGCTTGGCAGCAACGGCATTCTGCCGGACGTCGACAGCCTGCGTATTCCGGTTCAGTACCTTGCTAACTTGCTCACCGCAGGCGATACCCAACCGGTGCTGCTGGCGCTGAAACGGATGCTGGCGATGCGTCACTATAAACGTGCGGAAACCGTTGACGGTAAAGTGGATACCCGCGCGCTGGAAGAGGTGGGCTTAAGCGAAGCACAGGCGCAGGAGATGTACCGCTATCTGGCGATTGCCAACTACGAAGATCGTTTTGTCGTACCGAGTAGCCATCGTGAACTGGCGCGTGATGCGTTCCCGGAGAAAAGCGGTTGTGGCTTTACCTTCGGCGACGGTTGCCACGGTTCTGACACCAAATTCAACCTGTTCAACAGCCGCCGCATTGACGCCATCGATGTGACCAGCAAAACGGAGCCGCACCAATGATTGAACTCGTCATTGTTTCGCGTCTGCTCGAGTACCCGGATGCTGCCCTGTGGCAGCATCAGCAGGAACTGTACGATGCACTCGCGTCATCTGAAAATCTTGATAAAGAGGATGCGCATACGCTCAGCGTTTTCCTGCGTGATTTAACCGCGCAGGAGATGCTGGATGTGCAGGCCAACTACAGCGAACTGTTTGACCGCGGTCGGGCAACCTCGCTATTGCTGTTCGAACATGTCCACGGTGAGTCACGCGACCGCGGTCAGGCGATGGTTGATCTGATGGCGCAGTACGAGCAGCACGGTTTACAGCTCGACAGTCGTGAATTGCCGGATCATCTGCCGCTGTATCTGGAATACCTGGCACAGTTGCCGAAGCGCGAGGCGCTGGGCGGGTTGCAGGACATCGCCCCGATTCTGGCGCTACTGAGTGCGCGTCTGCAACAACGTGAAAGCCGCTATGCGGTGCTGTTCGACCTGCTGCTGAAGCTGGCGAATGCGACGATCGACAGTGACAAAGTTGCCGAAAAAATTGCCGATGAAGTTCGCGACGATACGCCGCAAGCGCTCGATGCGGTCTGGGAAGAAGAGCAGGTGAAATTCTTTGCCGATCAGGGCTGCGGCGAGTCTGAAATCTCCGCTCACCAGCGTCGTTTTGCCGGAGCCGTTGCGCCGCAATATCTGAATATCACCACCGGAGGACAGCAATAATGCACTTCCTGAATATGTTCTTCTTTGACATCTATCCGTATATCGCCGGGTCTGTGTTTCTGATTGGTAGCTGGTTGCGTTATGACTACGGTCAGTATACCTGGCGCGCCGCGTCCAGCCAGATGCTGGATCGCAAGGGGATGAACATGGCCTCAAACCTGTTCCACTTCGGGATTCTGGGGATCTTCGCCGGTCACTTCCTCGGTATGCTGACGCCGCACTGGATGTATGAAGCGTGGCTGCCTATTGAAGTGAAACAGAAGATGGCAATGATTGGCGGCGGCGCGGCGGGCCTGATGTGTCTCGTGGGCGGCGTGTTGTTGCTCAAACGTCGTCTGTTTAGCCCACGCGTGCGGGCGACCACCACCGGCGCTGACATCCTGATCCTCTCGCTGCTGGTGATCCAGTGTGCGCTGGGACTGTCGACCATTCCGTTCTCCGCCCAGCATATGGACGGCAGCGAAATGATGAAACTGGTGGGATGGGCGCAGTCTGTGGTGACGTTCCACGGGGGGGCATCGGCGCATCTGGAGGGGGTGGCGTTTATCTTCCGTCTGCACCTGGTACTGGGGATGACGCTGTTCCTGCTGTTCCCGTTCTCCCGTCTGGTACACATCTGGAGCGCGCCCGTGGAGTATATGACGCGCAAATACCAGATTGTTCGCGCCCGTCACTGATGGGTGGCTTTATCAGAAACCTCGCATTCGCGGGGTTTTTTTTCGCCCCAGCCGAGGTTATTTCCTGCCGCCGCAAACAGAATTAACGCGCCGCCTGTCAGTTGTGTGGCGTTAAGTGAATGACCAAACACCACGTTATCGACGACGATCGCCACCACCGGATAAATAAAGGATAACGAACCGGTAACAGGCGTGGGCAATTTCTGAATGGCGCTGTACAGCAACTGGTACATGATGCCGGTATGAACAATCCCCAGCGTCAGTAAGATACCCCACGGGTATGCGTGGGTGAGCGTCGGGAACTGGGCCAGCGGCAAGAGCATGACCACCCCCGTCAGCACCTGAATAAAGGCAATATGCTGTGGCGCGATGCTTCTCAGTCTGCGGGTAATGATTGCCGTCAGGGCGTAAAAGAACGCTGCACCAAGTGCGAGGGCCACACCGGTTAACCAGGCTGTAGGATGGCCTCCGGTCAGTTCACCCGATAATAAAACGACCACGCCACCAAAGGCGAGGAACAGCCAGCCCCATTTTACTGCACTGACTCGCTCGCCCATCAGCATTCCCATCATCACCAGCATAAAGGGCTGGGTGTTGTACACCACGGTCGACAGACCGATTGAGATGCGCTCGTAGGCGGCAAACAGCAGCAACCAGTTTACGACCAGCGCGATGCCGCCCAGGATAGCCAGCCCCAACGTGACGCTGGTCAGCGGGCTAAACGGTTGTTTGCTGAGACGGATAAAGAGAAATAGCGCGATAGCCCCAATCAGGCAGCGCCAGAACACCACGTCAGTAACCGGCAGGCCGGAAAGTAACACAAACGCGCCGATTGAACCGGAAATCACCATTGCCAGGCTCATTTGCCAGACGCCTTGCTGAAGATCACGCATCACACACCTCCTGATTGAAGGCTCTATTTTCGAAAATGGCTGTTCGCTTTTACAGCGTTGATATAAGGTGAAATGCGTGAATAACTTTTTATTATCAGGAAAAATTGATGAATGACCTTATTGATGAAATCGACCGACGGATAGTCGCGTGTCTGGTAGAAGATGCGCGGATGTCATTAAAGGTATTGAGTGGTCGGGTAGGATTGACTTCACCGAGTACCGCTGAGCGTGTGAAACGCCTGGAAGAGCGCGGCGTCATTCAGGGATATGGCGCGCAGGTAAACCTGACTGCGCTGGGATATACCTTGCAGGCGCTGGTACGGGTTCGGCCTTTACCGGGCCTGCTTCATAAAGTGGATAAATATATTCAGGCGATGCCCGAATGTATTGAAAGCGACAAAGTGACCGGCGAGGATTGTTTCGTTATCCGGCTGGTGGTGCGCACCATCGATCAACTCGATACCCTGCTTGATGGACTTTCCGAGCATGCGCAGTGTAATACATCGATCGTGAAAAACTCGCCGGTGAAGCGCAGATTGCCACCGATGTAGCGTTTTGCTGGGTGCCGTTCGAATCGAACCTTAATCGAAGCTTCTCATCCTTCCCCGCATGGGCAGAATATGGGGAAATATCGATTGATTTAATAAAGGGATAACAGGGAAGTGATGGTGGTGGGGGAAGGATTACTCGGCGCGTTGCGCCTCGCCCTTCGGGTCGTTGCCTGCGGCAACGCTTTCTCGCTACGCTCGAATCGAACCTTAATCGAAGCTTCTCATCCTTCCCCGCATGGGCAGAATATAGGGAAACATCAATTGATTTGGCAAAGGGATAACAGGGAAGTGATGGTGGTGGGGGAAGGATTCGAACCTTCGAAGTCGATGACGGCAGATTTACAGTCTGCTCCCTTTGGCCGCTCGGGAACCCCACCA
>ERZ506941.365-NODE-365-length-22214-cov-12.918_pt1 | contig 22214 bp, 17 predicted proteins | sample MGYA00512901_ERZ506941 | MGnify/ENA metagenome assembly ERZ506941 | reverse complement strand
TGTGCTTGTGAATTCGACATACACAATTTATAGTGTTTCTGTGTTTTTTATGCAAGGGAAAAAAGCGGAAAATACTTAGGATTACAAGGTTTTTGCGTAATTAATACAGGGGATATGCAATCAAAATGAGTAAAAAAAATCCGTATTGTGAAGGAAGATTCAAAGTGAGGACCGAAACAGATTGACTTCTTATGGAAATGGCTCTATTATAATGATAATCATTCTCAATTAAAGTAGGTTAATTATAACAACACTTCACAAAAGGAGTAAGAAGCAATGAAAATGGCGCAAACTCGGGCTTCTGGAACATACAAAATCGACTCGTTGGCAACCACCAAAGAAATCACGGCTCATTTAAATGATCTTGGTATTCGCACGGGCGTTGAAATCGTTGTGGTACAAAAAGATCGCAAAGGCGGCATCATTTTACACCAAGGGACGCGGATCGCTTTAGATGAACGGGTCATGGAACAAATCGATGTCACAGAAACCCAGCAGCAAACCATCATTACCTCCTTGGATCAGCTGCAAGTCGGTGAAAGCGGGAAGGTCAATCAGATCGCCGCCAAAGGTGCGGTGCGCCGTCGATTGATGGATATGGGGCTTACGAAAAACGTCCATTTGGAAGTGGTGAAGCTGGCTCCTTTGGGTGATCCGATGGAGATTCGGCTCCGCGGCTATGAATTGTCTTTGAGAAGGCAAGAAGCAGCGTTAGTTTTTGTCGAAAAAGGAGTCGAAGCGTAATGACCTATCACTTTGCATTAGCAGGAAATCCCAATAGCGGGAAAACGAGTACCTTCAATCAATTGACCGGTGCCAAACAAACAGTGGGGAATTGGCCAGGCGTTACCGTGGAACGAAAAGCGGGGCGACTGCGAAAAGACCGACAAGTATTGATCCAAGATCTACCAGGGATCTATTCCTTGTCGCCGTACACACCAGAAGAACTGATTTCTCGCAATTATTTGATGGAAGCATCATTGGACGCGGTGATCAATATTATCGATGGAACCAACCTGGAGCGCAACCTGTATCTAACATTGCAATTATTAGAAATGAATGTCCCGACTGTGGCAGCCATCAACATGATCGACCTATTAAAGAAAAAAGGCTTGCAGATCAATTTCGAAAAGCTAGCTTACGGTCTAGGGATTCCCGTAGTTGGCATCAGTGCTTTGAAGCAACGCGGCTTAACCAAAATGATCGAGGCAGCGAAGCATGTAGCCAATACACAACCGTTTCCTCCCCGCTACGATGCTCGTCTAGAAGCTGGCTTGACCGAGATCATGGCGATTTTGCCAGAGACGATCCCTCAGCAGCAAAAACGCTGGTTTGCCATAAAACTCTTCGAAAAAGATGAAGCGATTCAAACAATGTGTAAACTGACTGATTCCCAGCAGGCAGTCCTTCAGGAGACGATTTCGATTTTAGAGCTGATCTTTAAAGACAGCAGTGACGCCATTCTCGTCAATGAGCGCTATGGCTTCATTGAAGAATTGTTGGCGCTGGCAGTCATCAAGGAAACAGATCAGCACTTAGCCTTCAGCGACAAAATCGATCGCGTGTTGACCCATCGCGTATTGGCACTACCGATTTTTGCCTTCATTATGTGGGGAATCTACTATTTATCGATTCAGACGATTGGTACGATTGGTACTGATTGGGTCAATGATGTATTATTTGGCAGCTGGATTCCCGAAACAGCAGCGCACTGGCTAGAACAGCTGCAAGTCGCCCAGTGGCTGCAAGAACTGATTTTAGACGGCATCGTGGCAGGGGGCGGTGCGGTCTTAGGCTTTTTGCCGCAGATCTTCGTGCTGTTTTTTTGTTTGGCTATCTTGGAGGACTGCGGATACATGGCACGGGTGGCATTTGTCATGGATCGCCTGTTTCGCAAGTTTGGTCTATCTGGCAAGTCGTTTATCCCCATGTTGATCGCTACCGGTTGCGGGGTGCCCGGCGTGATGGCAAGCCGAACGATTGAAAATGAAAAGGATCGTCGGTTGACGGTGATGGTCACGACCTTCATGCCATGTTCTGCCAAATTGCCGATCATCGCATTGATTTCAGGAGCCTTTTTCCCTCAGTATAGTTGGGTCGCCCCATCGGCCTATTTTGTCGGCATGGGTGCTGTGATTTTTTCAGGGATCGTCTTGAAAAAAACGCCTTTATTTGCAGGTGATCTGGCACCATTTATTATGGAACTGCCAGCGTATCACTTGCCGCAGCTCACAACGATTTTGAAAAGTGCCTGTGATCGAGCCATTGCTTTTGTGAAAAAAGCCGGTACGATAATTTTTGTGGCTTGTATTTTTGTCTGGTTTACCTCCAGCTACAGCTTTGCCTTGCAGCGGGTCACAGGAGACCAAAGCATTTTGGCCTTTTTCGGACGACTTTTGGCGCCGCTTTTTGCTCCCCTAGGCTGGGGAACCTGGCGAGGCGCCGTGGCGACGATCACTGGCCTGGTCGCCAAAGAAAATGTGATCGGCACCTTTGGGATCCTCTACGGACAAACTGGGGAGTTGTCAGAAAGTGGGACGGAGATTTGGCAAGTGTTGCGCGGCGATTACACTGCTGTGGCGGCATACTCTTTTCTCGTCTTTAATTTACTATGTGCCCCTTGTTTTGCTGCTATCGGTGCGATCCACCGTGAAATGGGGGACAGCAAGTGGACGTGGTTAGCCATTGGCTATCAATGCGGCTTGGCATACTGCGCCAGCTTGTTGGTCTACCAATTCGGGCACGTCATCTTTGAAGGCGGACACCTCACGCTCGGTGTTTTCGCGGCAATCCTCATTGCTGGGCTATTGGTATTTGCTCTGTTGAAGAAACCATTCCGAGGGAGTGTACCCTTGATCCAAGTCGTAGGAGGCGAAAAATGATTGCTACAATAATTCTAAGCGGCCTGATTTTTGGCTATGGCACCCGTGTGGTGTACCGCATGGTGAAAAAGGATCATTGTTCTGATTGTCATAGCAGTTGTCCCGTGAAGCATGAGGAAGCAAAGTAGAAAATAGCAGTTGTAAGTAAAAATTTGTGTGAAAATACCTACGGGTAGAAATACAATTGAAACGGTAGATCTTAGCCATGAATAGATTGTTTGCTTTAAGAAGTTCTTAGTTTATTTAAGAGCTTCTTTTTTTATTGTGGGTGCAAGCAAAAGATCTGTCCATTTTTGGTTCACTTTTTCCTTGAGAGAATAAGTTTTGTGAACTGCTCAAGAAGGTTATTGAGAAAAACTGGAGGCTAATAAAAAAATAGCCAGTATACCTAGTCTTTTTGAAAAGAGCAGTTCACTTAATCTGGAAGCGCGTACAAATATGTGGTCTCAAATCGTCTATTCAGGCCAGAACTTTTCACTTATAGTGTGTGTATAGGAATGATCTCGAGAAATTCTTTACTAAAACCTAAAGAAATTTTTTTAGAAAGGAAATCGTCGTTTGCAAACTACATTATTAACAAAAGAAAACATTTTACTTCAGCAAGACAGTACCAGTTGGCAAGAAGCAATCAAAAAAGCAGCCCAGCCGTTATTGAAGAATGGCAGCGTTACAAAACAGTATGTCGATGCGATGGTTCAATCTGTCTTAGATGCCGGGCCGTATATCGTGCTTATGCCTGGGTTTGCTTTGGCCCATGCCCGATCAGAAGATGGGGTTTGTCGTTTAGGACTAAGTGCGATGACATTAAATACCCCCATCTCATTTGGTTCGCCCAATGATCCAGTGAAAGTCATTTTCTGTTTGGCAGCGATAGACCCGACCAGTCATTTGGAACTGATGGGTGAGTTAGCAGAAGTTTTAGCAAGGGACAATATCATTGATCGTTTAGCAAATGTGCAGACACCAGAAGCATTTATAAAACTATTAGAAGAAACGAGGAGTTAAGATGGGATTCTTTCAAAAAAAGAAAAATGATGCATCGATCCAAGCAGATGCAAAACCTAAGACAAGTAATGGCAAGAAATATTTGATAGCGGTTGCATGCCGTGCGGGGATGGGGAGTTCAACGCTGCTTCACATAAAAGTAAAATCAGTGATTGAAGAAAACGGCTATCCCATTGAAACGATTCATGGAAACCTAGACGTCCTCATTGGTTTTACGGGCGATGCCTTTATGAGTATGGCAGATATCGCAGCGGAACCTGATTTTCAAAACAAACCTTATGAAGTCATAGGCATTCAAAATATTATGAGTAAAGAAGAGATCCAAGGAAAACTAGAAACATTTCTTGAAACGATGCAAACAAAATAAATTGATGGAGCGAGGAATAAATTGAATGGCAATTTTAGTAATGAACCAATTCAGAAATACTGCTGTGTTGCTAATGATTTTGGCTTTGATTGGGTTACTTGCACAAAGAAAGCCTGCGAAGGAGACCCTGAGCGGTGTCCTCAAAGTGGGCATTGGGTTTATGATTTTTAATATTGGTGGTGGTCATGTAGGAACGATTGCTGCAAATTTTGCCACGTTGTTTCAGACCGCATTTGGTGTTCAAGGGACGGTTCTGGCAGTAGAGCCTGCTACAGCGTTAGCCATGGATGTATATGGTTTTGAAATATCAATGATTATGGGCTTAGGGTTCATATTCGGATTAGTTATTGCGAAATTGACGCCTTTAAAATCAATTTTCTTAACCGGTCAGCATTATCTTTTCTTTGCTGCTGTCATTGGGTTGATTTTTATTTCGAACGGTATGCCCACTTGGGTAACAGTTATCTTTGGTTCTTTGGTGCTAGGTTTTGCAGGAGCAGGGCTGCCCAAATTGGCTCAGAAATATACAGATGAGCTGACAGGTAATGCAGGGGTTGCACTAGGTCACTTTAACTTGATTTTTTACTGGTTCTCAGGTGTCATCGGCAGTGTCATTGGAGGGAAAAATTGGCAAGCAAAGAAAGAGAAAGCAGCCAATCGCGAGCTTCCTGATTTCTTCTCCGTATTCCGAGATTTTGTCTTCTCTGTTGCATTTTTCATGATTATTCTTTTCTACATTGCAACGATCGCAGCAGTTTTAAGTGGTCATATGGATGTCGTTCAAGAAATGGCTGGCAACGACTTATGGTTCTTGTATCCGTTGATTCAAGGGTTGCAATTTGCTGCGGGGATGTCTGTACTGATTTATGGTGTGCGTCAATTTATTGCTGAATTAACGGCTGCCTTCGTGGCGATCTCAGAAAAATATATCCCAGGATCAATGCCGGCAGTAGATGTTCCTGTGTTTTTCCAATATGCGCCAACCATGGTTCCTGTCGGTTTTATTACCTCGTTTATAGGTGGGTTAACAGCGACGTTTGCCATGGCTGCTATGGGTTCTCCCGTTGTGCTTTTGCCAGCAGCTGGGATTGCTTTTTTCTCGGGTGGAACCATGGGTGTCTTTGGTTCAATAAGAGGCGGGTTGAAAGGGGCGATCATCGCATCCTTCTTAGGCGGTATTTTGCTGACTGCATTGCCTTTGGTGCTTTTCCCAGCTTTTTCTGAATTAGGCATCACAGACGCTGGATTTCCTCAAATCGACTACAATATTATCGGAATTTTACTAGACAAAATCTTAAAACTATTTAGTTAAACAGTATGATTAGCAAGGAGAAGGATGGATACAATTTCTCCTTGCTATAAGAAAGGAAAATCTGTATTGAATGAAAAAAACGTTTTGTTTGCATATAGTTCGAATTTAAAAGCCCAAAGCGATGCTCAATTTTATCGGCTTGAAGAAGAAGAAGTCTATCAACAGATGGTGAAGGCCAAAGAACTTATTCTCCATGCAGAAAAAAATCATAAGCGCGTTCATGTAACAGGCGTGGGAAAATGTTCCTATGTAGCAGGCTATGCAGCTTCACTTTTCTCCTCTGTCGGTACGCCAGCCTATTTTTTAGACACAACCGAAACTGTGCACGGATCGGCAGGACAAGTCGTGGCTGGCGATGTAGTGATTGCGATAAGTAATAGTGGGAACACCAAAGAATTAGAATATGCACTTGCTGCCTTAAAAGCCAATGGCGCTGTAATTTTAGCGGTAACAGGAAATGAAGATTCTTCCCTAGCTTCCTGTGCTGAAGTCACATTGTCTTCTTATGTTTCCCAAGAAGGGGACTCATTGAATAAACCGCCACGTTCCTCTGTGATCGCCCAAATGATCCAGCTGCAGGTTTTGTCGGTGTTGCTGCAAGAAGCAAAAGAAATCAATTTAGAAGATTACCTTAAATGGCATCCAGGGGGAAGCTTAGGAGCAACGACAAAAAAGGAGCTTACGCAATGAAAATCAGAGGAATTATACCAGCAATGGTCACACCATTAAATGAGAACGGCATCAATGAAGAGGGTACTAGAAAGCTTGTAAGGCATTTGATTGCTGGTGGTGTCCACGGGTTGTTTATTTTAGGAACCAATGGCGAATTTCATACCTTAAGCAAAGAAGAGAAAATCCAGTTTGCAAAAATCGTTGTCGATGAAGTATCGGGCAGAGTACCAGTATTTGCAGGTGCCGGAGATATCGCAACGAATAAAGTGATTGAGTTAGTAAATGCGTTTGCAAAAATCGGCGTTGATGCTGCTTCCATTATTACACCATATCTTTTGAAATATACCGATGAAGAGCTGATTCATCATTACCGTGTGATTGCTGAGCAAACGACACTACCAATCATTTTGTACAATATTCCGCCAAATACTAGAAATTTCATCAATCGTCATGTTTTCTCGGAATTACTCAAAATTGATTCGATCATTGGGATAAAAGATTCAAGCGGTGATCTAGAAAACTTTAAGGGCTATCTTGAATTAAATCATCGAGAGGATTTCTCTTTGCTGATGGGAAGCGACTCTAAGATTTTAGAAGCGCTACAGTTAGGAGCAGATGGCTCTGTGGCTTCAACCGCAAATGTTGTGACGAAAACAGATGTGTCGATCTATGAACAATTTGTAGCTGGAAACATAGAACAAGCGCGGCAAGCACAAGCAAGTATTGATGATTTTAGAGAAGCCTGCAAATGCTCAACGATTCCGTCTGGGCTGAAATACTGTTTGCGGGCAATCGGACAGGATGTTGGGTTACCGAAACTGCCTGTTCTAGATCTTACGAAAGAAGAAAAGCAGCAGGTGGATCAAGTGCTTCAAAAATATGTACAAGCGGAAGGATTTACATTGAAAGTAGAACAGTAGGCTGCAGAAATGGGGGAACATTGATGGTGAAAATTGACTATAGGACGAGAAAGATGATGATGGCTCTGATTGAAAAACCGACCATCAGTTACGATTATCTTCAGCGGAATTATTCTATGAACCGCACTCAAATAGAGTATACCATTGATAAAATCAACCAGTTTCTATCTGCCCAAAAACTACCACTTAGCGTGAATAAGGAAAGTGTGATCCGACTGCCTGAAAAAAGCAAGGAATATTTGTTGGAGTCATTTTTACATGAGCGTATGTTTAAGTATTATGAGATGAGTTCAAAAGAACGAGGAAAATATATCTTTTTGACGCTCTTTTACTACGAGAAAGACTATCTGTCGGTCAACCATTTTTTAGATGCGTTAAAAATCGGCAAAACAACCTTTATGAGTGATCTGCGCAAATTACAAGCGGAATTGCAGGGGTACGATATTTCAATCATTTACTCGAGAAAAGAGGGGTATCACTTAGCAGGTGATGAACTGATGATTCGTTACGCTTTATTTCGAATGATTTTGGAAGATGTGACTAGCAAGGACGATGATTTTATTTACCGTTACTTTATTCATAACGAACGAATACAATTGGCGGATGAGCAGGATACCTATCTTTCTCTTCTTTTAGAAAAACATGCGATAGAGTTAGTTGAAAATAGATTGATTGAATTGAACTATATCCTTATTTTTTTATACCCAAGAATGGGCTTGAATGAATTTGATCTAAAGCCCTTTTCTAATGATCATGAGTTAGTAAAAATGAAGGAGTACCGCTTTGCTGAAGAAGTTTTAGAAAACGCAGGGGTGATGAATAGTATGGAAAAGAACTATCTCTGTGGGTGGGTACTGGGAATGGCATTAGGGAATGAAAAGGAATGGCTTCAAGGAAATTTGGTCATCATTGACTTGGTAGAAAGAATTGTCGAGCGATTTGAATTGCTTTCAGGTATTCGTTTCAAGGATAAACACTCTGTCATCAAGCAATTATATAGTCATTTTCGACCGACTTATTTCCGAATGCTGTTTCGATTACCGATCATCAACCCTATGCAGGAGAAAATTTTTGAAAAATATAATGACCTTTATCAGATCGTAAAAGAAACCTTGAGACCAATCAGTGATAGCTTTGATTCAAAGCTTCCAGATGAAGAAGTAGCCTTTTTAACCATGCACTTTGCGCTTTTGATCAGAAATTCTGAAGAATATATGGTGCAACAAAAAGTGGGGGTCGTTGTCTGCCCAAATGGTATTGGAAGCTCAGCAATCATTTACAATGAATTAAAGGAAATCTTTCCCTCGTTTATCTTATTGGGACCGATTGAAACAAGCGAACTGCATTCATTTGATCAGTCATACGATATCATTTTTACGACAAAACCCAACTTTCAACTTTATCCGTTAAAAAAGCCGATTTTTGTAGTAAACCCGATCATGTCTTACGAGGAACGAACCCAGTTGTTTTTAGATGTCAAATTCGAAACCAGTACAAGCATCAAGCCTAATACTGTGACGATCGACGGCTTGATGCAGGTTATTCAACAATATTCAACAGTTACTAGTGAGTCAGCTCTGCGGCATCATTTAGAGAAATTTGTACAAGAGACCTGCTCGCCGACGGCATCTATCATGTCTCAAAAAGAGAAAAAGTCAAAAGAACCTGCAATGCTGTTGGATATGATGCGTCCAGAATTGATACAATTAAACAAAAAAGCCAGAACATGGGAAGAGGCCTTTTATCTCGCAGCCAATCCATTGATTGAAAGAAAGATCATCACTAGAAATTACATCGATTCGATCATTCAACAAACCAGATCAGAAGGCGCTTATATGGTGATATTCGATCAAGTTGCCTTACCGCATACGGTTCCTGAAGCAGGTGCAAAAAAACTTGGCATGGGATTGACAACGTTAGAATCTGAAGTATATGTCTTGGGAACGATTCCTGTAAAGTATATCTTTACCCTTTCTGCATTAGACAGCAAGCAGCATCTAAATGCGATGACTCAGTTTATTACCCTTATTGAATCCAAAGATTTTTTTCGAGAATTAGAAAAACATGAATGTCCGGAAACAGTTTATCAATGGTTTGCAGAGATTTTACGTACTGCTGTTGTATAAATTTTTTCGAAAATACTGTAAGTCTTATAGGATAAAACAGATACTCTTTGGTCTTTATTGAGAGAAGCGTGCGAAGGGGAGTCATTTGCCTTCATCATTTGCTGCTCTTCATCCGAACGCAAGCGATGTTACTCAGAACTGTTAACAGCGGAAGAATTATCTAATGATACTAATTTATGCCGTTTGAGGTTAGTCCAGTTCTACAAGAAAGATGCATTCGGGAATCAGCTACCATAGAAGTGGAGAAACAGTTCGATCACGATCGGGCTGTTTTTTTATTCTTTACAAAACGACCTATTAAAGGAATCTCAAATATAGTATAATTATTTAATAAAAAGATATTATTTAGTGAGGTTCGCAGGAAAGGGAGCAGGGAATCTCGTTAGAACGTAAACGAAGATAGGTTTTTGATAAAGCAGAGTGAAAGGGTGAGGGCATGAGACAACAACGAAGACGGGAGCGTCAGAAACACCAGCGGATCATTGTGGGGTTAAGTACAGCGTTGCTGGCAATCATACTTGGAGTGATTTATCTAGTGATTCAAGCGACAAGCATCCCCGAACAGCGTCTTACAGCAGAATCGACAAAGGCAACAAAGCCAATGCAAGAAACGAGTAGTTCTACCGAAACAAAGCTAGCAGTAAAAACCATCACAGTGACAGCTAGTGGCGATATGCTTTATCATACACCTGTTTATTTAAGCGCTTACGATGGGAAGCGTTATGATTTTGACAATGATTTTGAGCAAGTCAAACCGCTGATTGCATCGGCGGACCTTGCTTTAGGTGATTTTGAAGGAACCATCAATCCTAATAAACCGCTTGGCGGTTTTCCCTTATTCAACGCCCCTATTGATGCTGTTGCCAGTATCAAAGACGCGGGCTTTGATGTGATTGATCTTGCCCATAACCATATTTTAGATACAGGGATCGAAGGAATCAAAACAACGGCGGCTGCTTTTCACGACCAAGGCTTGGCAACGATTGGTGTCACGGTCGACAATAGCGGAATCCTGGTCAAAGAAGTCAACGGGATTAAAGTTGCTCTCTTGGCCTATGCCTATGGCTTCAATGGCCTTGAAGAAAGCTTAACTCAAGCAGAGTATGACACCTATTTGAAAGACTTGTCGTTAGATAAAGTGGAAGCAGAGATCAAAGAAGCGGAAAGCTTGGCGGATATCACCATCGTGATGCCTCAGTCTGGTGTTGAGTATTCTTTAGAACCAACGGAAGAACAACAAACTGTTTATCGGAAGATGATCGATTTTGGTGCTGATATTATCTTCGGCGGCCATCCGCATGTAGCAGAACCAACCGAAATCATCGAAAAGGACGGCGAAAAGAAATTTATCATTTACTCAATGGGGAACTTACTGTCGAATCAACGTTATGAAACCGTCAATAACAACTATTGGACCGAACGAGGCGTCATTCCAGAAGTTGAAATCTCCAAAGAAGGGCAGCGGACCTATTTAAGCCAGATTGCCTTGCATCCAACTTGGGTCTCCAAAGAACCGATCCCTGATCGTACCTATTATGATCCAGAATACGGCGTCTTGCAGGCCTTTGATTTTCAAGTCTACCTTGCTGAAGATTATCTGCCAGATGGGCGATATGCCAAAAAGGTCCCTGAAGAAAAGCGCCAGCGGATCGAAACCGCCTACCATGAAATGCTGGAGCTGTTGGATTTGAAGTGGGAGCAGTGATAAAAATATAAAATGAAAAAGAAGGCAATCTGGCTAACAGGTTGCTTTTTTATTAGCTATCGAAGAGTATGAACCATGAAATGAAAGTTAATCTATTTTTTTTAACATGACACCAGATCACCATTTATGAACAAAAAATGACACCTCAAGCTGATAAAAATAAGTAATAATGTCAACATAAAGTATTCAGAAATCATTTCCAACTCATTTCTGAATACATAAGAAAGGAAAGTAGGGTGTATCATGAGAATTATCATATTGACGAAAAATATATCATATGAGATTGATTTGCAGCGGGAGTTGCAGATTTTGAGCCATGAAGTGTTCGTGGGCAGAAGTACCGAAGAGGAGGAATGGTTGATAGAAAGTGCCAAGTTATTTGACTGTTTATTTGTCAGTGAAACAATTGCTGATCCAGAATTTTTATTGCTCAATCAGACATTGGCTCCTTATTATCAACAGCGGATCGTTCGAATCTTGCCAGGGAATGACGAACAAGAAATGATACTGGAAAAAGCGGAAAATGCGACCTATCTTAATCGGTCATTTGTCGAGTTGAGAGAATTTTTGGCGGCTTTGCCACCAAATACTCGCAAGTTAGAAAAGGCATCAGTAACGAAGGAATCGTTCCCTAAATTTCTTAGTCTGCAAGAACAGATCTTTTTCAATAATCTAGCAGAAGAGCAATTTATCAACCGAGAGGACCTTTGCTGGAAAATTTGGGGCAACGGCGGCACGAATTCCCGAAAATCGCAGCTATCGATTTTGGCGAAACGAATCAATGAGAAATTAGATGAATACGACTATACTGAAAAACGCGTCCGTACCGCTTGGGGCAAAGGATATATCTTGCAATAAAAAGCTAATAATGGGTTTAACTTTTTATGTCTGACAAATAGGCCTTCAGGTAAATTTGCCTATCTTGTAGAAACGACTCTGTTTTCAAAGCGAGTCGTTTTTTATATAAGTATATTAGCAATAAATGAAGAAGGTTATGGAAAAATATGATAATGCTTTTTTTTAGTGATAAAATAGAGATAATCAGTAATGGAAAGAAATATTGCGTAAATGAAAAAAGCATTTGTAGAAAATTGATGGAATACCTTTTGGAGGAGGAAATATCGTGAAGCAGGTTGAATGTGTGCTATTTGATTTAGATGGAACTTTATTGGATTCAAAAGAATGTAGTGTGAAGGCGACAAAAGCAGCTTTCAAAGAGATGGGACTCAAAGTACCCAGTGAAGTAGTCATTGAACATTATATGGGGATACCGATCGAAGAATCATTTTTTAAAATGTCTGAACAGCCATTAGATCAAGAAACCGCAACGGAATTGATTCGGATTTTCCGAGCCTATTACCAAACCTATGAAGAAAGTACCTTGAAAGTATTTCCAGAAATTCCCCATGTCTTAGAAATCTTAAACAAACGAAAGGTTCCTTGTTTCGTCGTTTCAAGTAAGAAGACAGCAGTCGTCAAACGAAACCTAGTTGCTCAGGACCTTGTGGCGTTCTTTGAAGAAATCATCGGCTCTGATGCGGTGACCCACTACAAACCTCATCCCGAAGGAATCAATAAAGTCGTGGCACACTATCAATTTGACCCGACAAAGACGATCATGATAGGAGATGCTATTTTTGATATCCAAATGGGAAAAGCCGCGGGTGTCAAAACGATCGCCGTTACGTGGGGCAGCCACGATCCGAAAAAGCTTTCTGAAGAAAACCCAGATGCTTTGGTAGATGCGCCACGTGAGATTTTAGATTTTCTATATGCATGATCCTTTTTTGTGCTCACAGTGTAAGAGGACGTTTTAGCCTCGCTTATATCTTGGCATGATCCAAAAAGAAAGGACAGATCGTGCTTTTACAACATGCAATTTGAGAACTTTGACCAATGATCGAAACCAGCGATCATTGGTTTTTTGTGCTGTCGTGGGAATGAAGGCGCCACAGCATTGGTTAAAAGCATTCATTTCCATTCGTTCTTTTGGTTGATCGTGTAATCATCGGAAAATCACTGCAAATAAATTCCTTTTGATCTTTCTTCTTAGATAAAGCAATGCGGGTACGCTGGATTTTTCTCTCTTATTCCTCTGCTAGAGCAAAAAGGAATTATAAGCTTGGAGAAACAAAAAACTATAATGAGAGTAACTGATTTCCTTAGATCATGCATTGGAGGTGAGCGCAGAACGGGATGCCACCCAAGGATTTCATGTGATTTGAAATACTAGAAGATAAAGCCTTTGTTTTATGTGAAGGGATGTAGGGGCGATTAACGAAGAAGGAAATCATTACGATTAAATGAGGGATCAATGCTATCATTGAAGAAAAGCCATGGATGGAAAGGAGTGATTCTGTGTTATCAGAAAAAATAAATGACCCGAAGGATTATCTGTCTTATTCAAAGGAAGTATTGTTAAGCGATGGGGTACTGACAGCCTATCCAAAACTTTTTACTTATTATCAGGAACTTTGTGTTGACTTCGATGACATTTACTATGATCGAACAAAGAACTTATTTGATACCTTTCGAGCGCTTCTGGCTGTGGACGCACAGATCCAAATTCTACTGGAACTTGTGACCAATACCAAAACTGACCTATGTCAAGAGCTGGGGATGAAGGAAGAGGAAATTATCAGTATGATCAAGCATGACAAACGGTACTATTATCGCGAGCTTACGGGTCATGCAACTAACCAACTACCTAAATGGGGGTTGATTTATTTAAGTGAAGAGTAAGCTACGCAAAGGATAAGTCACCTTAAAAGTGATCAAATGAAAGCCATTTGACGATCATCAAAGATAAAGGGCATCGAGAAAAAAGGAGAGCGTGTTTATGTATGAGTCAGTAAAATAGTCTAGCGAGGTTATCTTGTGATTTGTTATACTAATAGCAAGCGGCTGATGGTGACATCTTGGATTCAGCAAATATGTTCATGTGAGCGCTTTATTGATTGGGTTAGGAAAGAGGGAATGAAATGACGAAGAAAATTGTCTTTTTAGATGTAGATGGAACATTGTGCGATGATGCGGGAAACGTACCTGAAAGTGCTCGCCAAGCGATCACAGCGGCACATAAGAAGGGGCATGAATTTTTCTTGTGTACGGGTCGTTCAAAAGCCGAAATCACAGAAGATGTACTGGCACTGCCTTTAAGTGGAATGATTGGTGCCGGCGGCGGTTATTGCGAGGTGCACGATGAGGTGATTTTGCACAAAGTTTTTGAAAAGGAAGCCTTATTAAGACTGATCGATTTCTTAAAAGCAAGCCAAATCGAGTATTACTTGGAGTCGAATCAAGGATTATTTGCAAGTACCAATTTACGAAATCGGTTGATTGAGATCGTCTTAGCAGGTGAGCCTGTTGAAAGTGAAGCAGGAAAACAACGTGTTCAAACTATTCAGTGGTTCCTTGATTTATTGATCGAGGACGAAGCGAAAATCGATTACGATGACGTGAACAAAGTTTCCTTCATCAATCATTCCATTCCTTATGAACAGGTTCATGACCAATACCACGAACAATTCCGAATGATTCGCAGTACAGTTCCTGTTTTTGGCAAAGACAGTGGCGAGATCGGCATCAAGAATATCCACAAGAAAACAGCCATCGATTTTCTCTTGAACCATCTAGGGATCGATAACAAAGATACCTTGGCGTTTGGTGACGGCCATAATGATGTCGAAATGTTTGAAGCCGTTGCGACAGGAATTGCGATGGGCAATGCCTGTGAACAGCTATTGGCAGTAGCTGACGAGGTGACGGCTCGTCCAGAAGACGGCGGGATTGCGCAAGCACTCCAAAAGCACGGTCTGGTGTAACCACCAAGAAGCATGACCAGCACATGCTTTTTTATGCTAGTCAGGTTTCATAGCAACAAAGTTCAGAAGACCTGTGAAGTGATCGACAGAGTAGTTTTTTGCTTCATTCTTGTGAAGAAGACTCTGATTAGAAAGAAGTACTATCAGTGACTATACAACATACAATAGGTAAAAGGGGACAGAAGCCGAATTCTGTGCCTCTTTTTTTATTTCTAGATAAGATTTAACTGGGGACAAGACATGCACCCCAATATTGGAAACGGATACGTTATAATTTAGATACAATCAAACTTGGCCAAGGGAGATTAAAAAAATGGATAATAATCGATTGAATTTCATTTATAAGTTAAATCATATTGTGAACGAAAATGAAGTAGGGACGGTTGAATTTGAACTTGCTAAATTTTTCTTAGAGAACTTCAAAAGCGTGACTCGATGGAACATTTATCAGATTGCAGAAGAGCAGCATGTATCGCGGGCCTCCATTCGACGATTTGCGAAACAATTGGGCTACGAAAACTTTTTAGATATGAAAAAGAATGCGGAAACTTTTGATGATGGAATCAATGAATTTCTGAGGTTTTACGGCTACCCCAATTTTTTGACTAAGCTTCAAGACAATATTACTTCCTTAATGGAAGAATTAAGTCTGCGGTTTAATACACAAGAAGTCGATCGTCTTGTCCGATTAATCAATGATAGTCGAGAAGTTATGATTTTGTGTTCAAGCAATATTACAGGTAGTGTAAAAACATTCCAACAGCGAATGGTTATCTTCGGCAAAAGAATTACTCTATTAACGTCAAAGAGCGATCTGACGTTAGCCTTGGAACACTACCAAGATCCCTTGATCATTGTTTTTTCGCTATCGGGTCTCTTCGTTTCTTCCATGCTTGAAATACTAAAAGAAGTCAAGGCACCAACGATTTTGTTTACAAATAATAGAAACCCAATCTATAACCGCTATTTTGATAAATTGTATCATTTAAGTTCACAAACACATGAAAAAGAAATTAATGAGCTGCTTTACTATACGTATGGCATTGATTTCGTACTTGATCTGCTATTCAATGGTTATTTACTTAAATTTAAGAGAGAAGGCAATGGGCATGCATTATAAAGATAAACCACTATTTCCAAAGGATTTTTTATGGGGCGCTTCAAGTGCGGCGTGGCAAGTTGAAGGGGCTGTAGCAGAAGATGGGCGTTCAACTGCGATCATCGACTTAAACAGCAAAAAGAAAAAGCCCTATACAGATAATTCGATCGCCGCTGATCATTACCATAAATACAAAGAAGATGTCCAATTAATGGCTGATGCGGGCTTTACTTCATATCGCTTTTCGATTGCTTGGCCTAGGATCTATCCTGATAATTCAGGGGTGCCCAATCAATTAGGCATTGACTTTTACAATCAGCTGATTGATGAATTAGTTGAACATGGCATTACTCCAATCGTCACTTTGTATCACTACGATATGCCAGTCTGGGTTGATGAAGAATTTAATGGTTGGTACGACCGAGGCATCATTGATGCATTTGACCAATATGTTAGAACCTGTTTTGAGTCATTCGGCGATCGTGTGAAATACTGGCTGGCAATTAATGAGCAGAACATGCAAATTGTCTATGGAGACTGGTTAGGAGTATGCAAATACCCAGAGACTTGGTTCGAAGATAAGTGGAAAGTCAATCATATTATGAACCTATGTCATGCAAAAGCGGTGATTGCGTGTCATGAATTGGTTGAAGACGGCAAGATCGGCCCGGTTCCTGGGATGGTTCCGTTTTATCCTGAGTCAGCAAAACCAGCAGATCAGATTGCAGCGATGAATGCAGAAGAACTGACGGAAAAAATCTGGAATGATTTTAATGCAAATCGTGAATACAATGGTTTTATTAAACGTTATTGGAAAGAAAATAATATTGACCCAGATATTCGCCCTGGGGATATGGAATTGGTTGCACAAGCAAAAATCGACTTTTTCGGCATCAATTGTTACCGTAGCAATGTAGCGAAGGAGTCACCAGTGGCATCCGATCATCAAGAAATTGGGTTGAACAAATCGGGGATAAAAGGGGAATTTGTTTACCCAAATTATCCAGGGATTTTTGCGCAAACGGTCAATCCTTTTGTCGAGACAACCGATTGGGATTGGGAGATCGATCCAGTTGCTATGCGTTACTTGTTACGCTACATGGAAGACCACTATCATTTACCAATGGTGATTACTGAGAATGGTTACGGGGCGCATGAGAAGCTAGGTGAGGATGGAAAAGTACATGATCAAGAACGAATTGATTTTTTAAATGATCAGATTTATCAAGTCGGATTGGCGATTGAAGATGGCGCAAAAGTCTTTGGTTATAATCCATGGTCCTTTACTGATCTTTTGAGTACGGGCAATGGGATGGCGAAACGGTATGGACTTGTCTATATCAATACAACTGATGAAGAGTTACTGGATTTACGTAGAATCCCGAAAGATTCTTACTATTGGTATAAAGAAGTGATCCAATCAAATGGTCAAACGTTAGTACGTCCAAAAGGATGAGAAATGAGCGATAGAAGAAAGAGCTTCTATCGCTCCTAAAACTACTTTTGTGAAAGCGGTTTATAAAATAAAGTGAGGATGAATCACTATGTCAAACTATCATGAACTGGTTGTGTATATTATAAAAAATATCGGAGGAATCGAAAATGTTCAAACAGTCAATCACTGCGCTACTAGGCTTCGGCTGCAGTTAAGTGATCCGACCGCTTTTGATGACAAGCAATTAAAAGAAAATAAACTTATTTTGGGCACAGTGAGAAGAGGCCATGAAGTTCAACTGATCATCGGTCCTGATGTGCCAAAAGTATATGCAATTTTTACAGAAAAGCGAAATCAAATGAATGGTCAGACGAAGGAGGAACGAAAAACGAAGCGCACCCTCAAAGACTACGGCTTGCTGGTTGTCGATTTTATCAGTGGAACCTTCGTTCCAGTTCTACCGGTATTGGTAGCTGCTGGGCTGGTATCGGCGGTATTGAATATTGGCGTGACCTTTTTCGGACTTGCAGCTGACAGCGGAACCTACACGATTTTAAATGCTATCAATGATGCGGGTTTTTATTTTCTACCGATTTATATCGGTTATAGTGCTGCTAGAAAACTTGGAATCAATGGACTGATGGGTATGTTCCTAGGTGCGATCCTCGTCCACTCATTGATCAATGGCGTGGAAGGGTTGAATTTCTTAGGAATCGCTATCCCAACGATGAGTTATAATACAACGACTATTCCCGTAATATTTGGTGTTTTGTTTATGGCGTTAATGGATCGAATCGGGGATAAGTTTATTCCGCAATCGATCAAGTATTTCGTCAAGCCATTATTAGTTATTTTAATTACCGTACCTGTCACATTAATCGTATTAGGGCCAATTGGAAATGCAGTGGGCGGATACATTGCTAGTGGTTTGAGCTTTTTATACGACAAACTCGGCTGGTTTTCAGTTGGTGTCTTAGGAGCAATGACTCCGCTATTAGTCATGACAGGTACCAATCAAGCGTTGTTCCCCTTGGTCTTTGCTATGTTAGGAGACTACGGCTATGATTCATTTGTTATGCCAGCTATGCTGGCAGCCAACGTTGCCGTGGGTGCATCAGCCTTAGCTATTTCTTATACGGAAAAAAATAATGAAAAACGAGCTTTGGCTCTTTCTTCAGGACTGACTGGTGTGATGGGGATTACCGAGCCGGCTATTTTTGGCATCTTGATCAACTATCGAAGTGCTTTTATAGGAGCGATTCTAGGTGGTGCAGTAGGTGGGATCATGGCAGGGTTTGTTCAACTAAAACAATATGCAGTTGTTTCACCAGGTCTGGTTGCGATCCCGACTTTTATCCCGACAGATGGTTCTGGATTCAATAGCAATTTTTGGTTTGCAATCGTCGTCATTCTTCTGGCTGTATGCGTTTCTTTTACTACAACGATTCTCTTAGAACGAAAACGAGTTCAAGCAAATCAAATGAGTAAAGCCGAAGATGCTTTGAAAGTCAGCAGCCCAATATCGGGAAGTGTTATTTCTCTTGAGGCAGTCAAGGATCCGATGTTTTCGGGAAAAATGATGGGGAATGGAGTGGCGATCATTCCTTCTGATGAAACCATAGTTGCTCCTTTTGATGGCTATGTGATTATGACTACACCCACCAAGCACGCGATTGGCTTAAGAGGCGAGAATGGGGTCGAACTTTTGATCCACATCGGGATCGACACGGTTCATCTAGATGGAAAGGGATTTACCCTTTATGTAGCTGAAAATCAATACGTTAAAGCTGGAGAAAAATTGATTTCTTTTGATGGAAAAGAAATCAGTGCAGCAGGCTATGATCTAACGATTCCCATCATTGTCACCAACACAGCTGATCATGAACCCTTTGCTCAGACGATACAGCAAAAAGTAAATAGCAGCGATTATTTATTTTCAGTTCAATAATGGGTTCCCAATCAATTCTTTTTCAAGCTCCTAGGCGCGGACCTCAAATATACCTTCAAGTGAAAGCCCTGTCCTGAATTTTCAGCAGGGCTTTTTATTTGATGCCCTTTCTTTGTCGCTACCAATAAAGTGTATAGAAAAATTCCAGAATATTTCGAAAAATACCATTGCTTATTTATGGCAAAACCATTAGTATTATTAGAAAAACTGATGGTGAATCGATGAAAAAGTTTAGTTTTAACAACGGAAAAGCCGGATCAGTGGCATGAAATAGGAGTGATAAGTGTGGAAGAGTTATGGAATGTATTGAAACCAGCCGAACAAGTCGAACTGAAATTAAGAAAATTGTATACGCAGCATCATTTTTCCCCTTATCACTCGAACAACTTTGAAGAGTATCGCAACTATCAGCAAAATGATCAGTTCTTACGTGGTTCTTCCATCATCACGTTTACGGGTACGGATGGTAGGACGATGGCGCTAAAACCCGATGTCACCTTGTCGATTGCCAAAAATACACCGTCTGGAGAAGCCCGCAGAGTGTATTATGTGGAAGATGTCTATCGACAGGATCGTCAAGCAGGGGAATACCAAAAGATCGATCAAATCGGTTTGGAGCTCATTGATCAAATCACGTGGGAAGATCAACTGGAGGTTGTAAAACTGGCTTGGGAAAGTTTGGCTCAGGTGGGAAAAGGGACCTTAGATCTGTCCCATATGGGGATTTTGGATGGCATCTGCCAACGCTTCCCCGAAGCGGATCGACAAAAAGTACTGCACTGCCTGCGGGACAAGAGTTCTCATGGCATGGATGCACTGACTGAAAAAGCTGGCTTGTCAGCAACAGAAGCTGAAAAATTAGCGAAACTGGTACGTTTGTCAGGTGATTTTGAAACCAAGTATCAAAAAGCCAAAGAGCTGCTGGCAGAATATCCGCAAGCTCAAGCTGGTTTAGCAGAACTGAAACAACTGTATCAAGCATTGCAAAAAGAACAACTGTCAGCCTCCATTCGGATAAGGCTGGATTTTTCGATTTTAAATGATGCCGATTATTACAGTGGCTTGCTGTTTCAAGGCTTTATCGAAGAAGCAAGAGAGACGATTTTATATGGTGGCCGTTATGATCGCTTGATGAGTCGGCAAGGCAAAGAGCAAGGGGCGATCGGGTTTGGTATGAAACTCAACCATGTAGGGCAAAAGGTGCCGACTGACAACGAAAGTTCAGGCTATTTGAACATTGCGCTACCTAAAGGCCGCATGGGGGATGCCGTATACGATTTGTTCACGAAAGCCGGTGTGGCTGCACAAGGTGTTTTCAAAGACAATCGCCAACTGATTTTTTGTGATGAAGAAAACAAACTGCGCTTTTTCTTAGTCAAGCCTAGTGATGTGGCAATCTATGTGGAGCACGGAGTGGCGGATATCGGTGTCGTAGGCAAAGATATTTTAATGGAAAGCAAGGCAGAAGTCATCGAATTTCTTGATTTGCATATGGGGGTCTGCCGTTTGGCAGTAGCAGCGCGTACGGATTTCGAAGAAGATTTCTCCCGCCCGCTGCGGGTCTCCACAAAATATCCGCAGATCACCCGCCAGTTTTATCAAGGATTAGGTCGCTCGGTGGAATTGATCCAACTGCATGGGTCGATTGAATTGGCCCCTTTATTAGGTCTCTCCGATGTGATCGTTGACATCGTCGAAACGGGGACGACACTAAAAGAAAATGATTTGGAAGTGATCCAAGACATCGCGCCGTCTTCAGCGCGCTTAGTGATCAACCACGCCACGTGGCGTTTCAAGCAAGAACGCATTCAAACAGTGATTGAGAAGGTGAGGGAGCAATTATGAGAATTTTTTCGACCCAAAAAGATACGATCGAAACGATTGTGGCAAGGAAACAGTCGGAAACGAAGGATGTTTCAACCGTTGTCGCCCAAATCATTGCCCGTGTTCAGCAGCAAGGAGATCAGGCGTTGTTTCAATTAATTAAAGAAATCGATCAAGTGAGCTTGACTTCCTTAACCGTCAGTCTTGAGGAGGTTGAAACGGCTGTCCAAGCCGTCTCCCCTGAGCTGCTTGAGGTGATGGAACAGGCGAAAGAAAACATTTTGGCATTTCATCAAAAGCAAGTCCAGCAAGGCTTTGTCTTGACGAAGGAAAATGGCGTTGTGATGGGACAGCGGGTCTTACCATTAGCAAAAGTCGGGGTCTATGTTCCTGGCGGCACAGCAGCTTATCCTAGTACGGTTTTGATGGATGTCCTGCCCGCAAAAATCGCCGGGGTCAAAAAAATCGTTATGATCACACCGACGGACAGCCAAGGAAAAGTTCCAGCTGCTATCTTAGCGGCAGCTTCCGTTGCTGGAGTGGATGAAATCTACAAAGTCGGTGGTGCCCATGGCGTAGCGGCATTGGCTTATGGGACAGAAACGATTCCCAAAGTCGACAAAATCGTGGGACCAGGAAATATTTATGTCGCCACAGCGAAAAAAATGGTGTACGGCGAAGTTGACATCGATATGATCGCAGGGCCCAGCGATGTGCTGATCCTCGCCGATGCCAGCGCAAATCCTCGCTGGCTGGCAGCGGATCTTTTGGCACAAGCCGAGCATGATATCTTAGCGCAAGCCATCTTAGTCACAACAGAAGCAGCCTTGATTGAACAAGTCCAAGTAGAGCTTGACTTGCAGCTGAAGCAACTGCCCCGAAAAGACATTGCAGCTGCGGCACTTGAATCTAGCGGAAAGCTGATCCTAGTCAAAGATTTGACCGAAGCACTTACCATTGCCAATCAAATCGCCCCAGAACACCTTGAATTAGCAGTGGCAGATCCTTTTGCTTTGTTGGGACAGGTAGAAAATGCGGGCAGTGTCTTTTTAGGACATCATACACCAGAAGTGCTGGGAGATTATTTTGCTGGGC
>ERZ506941.363-NODE-363-length-22272-cov-15.4223_pt1 | contig 22272 bp, 11 predicted proteins | sample MGYA00512901_ERZ506941 | MGnify/ENA metagenome assembly ERZ506941 | reverse complement strand
AAAATTCATCTTCCTCATGGACTTGTGGTGTCAAAAATATCTCGGTCATTGTTTTACTCAGTAATTGCCCGCTCATCAATGTATGCCAGAATTTTTCCAAGTCTTCAACTGATACATAAGCACCGCCATCCGGTCCGCCCTTGGCTGGGATGGAAAATATATTGGTTTTAAATCCTGATTCCGTTTCAATATATCCCAATGCCGTATTGCGAGGCAGCGTGTCTTGAGCAAAATAACCAGCATCTGTCATTTCTGCTTTTTCAAAAATATTCTTTTCAATATAGTCGGTAAAGTGCAAGCCGCTAACTGCTTCTACCACCATTCCTAAGAGGATGTACCCTGCATTGTTGTACTTGACCTTGCTTCCCACTAGATCAGCCATTGCTTTTCTTTGAAAAAGCGGCAAAAAATCATGGGGGGTTCGCACTCGGTAGGTCGGCAAATCTTGCCAAAGTGCTTCAAAATCATCGGATACTTCTTCATCAAAATAGTCAGGTATACCAGAGGTATGTGTAAGCAAATGATGAACAGTCACAGCTGGATCAAAGTTTGGCAATACTTCTGGAACGCACTCCTGCAGTGTCGTGTCAAAGCTCAGTTTGCCTGCTTCAACTAATTGGCAAATGGCTAGTGCCGTAAAAAGCTTACAGCCTGAAGCAATGCCAAAACGGGTATGGGCACGATTTGGCAATTTGTCTGCCTCGTTTGCATAGCCAAAAGAGCGATCCACCAAAACCTTGTTAGCTTTGACCACACGAATGTTGCCATAAAAAGCGTACTCTTTTTGCTTTTGTTCTAATCTCTTATCAATTAATTGGGTATTCATTATTTTTCCTCCGAATGTTTCGTACAAGGACAACTTGTCGTCAACACCAGCCTACCCTTTTCATATTTGGAAACGCAACATCCTTATCTCCTCCTATCTGTTATCAGGGTATCATAGAATAAAGCGCTTCACAATGGTGGTATCTTTGTACTTTGTGTGCAAAGATACCCGACCATTCTGTCCATCTGTCATTTCATGATCAATGGCAACCTATCTCATCATTTGGTCCAATGCCTCAGCAACGAACCCTACATCTGTTCCAATAATCAACTGTAAATGCTGTTCATCAATAACGACAAGTCCTGCAATTGGTGGTTGTTTGAGTGTCTTTTGATCAACGATGCTTACCTTTTTTACGGCAATTCGTAAGCGCGTGGCACAGTGATCGATACTTTGAATGTTTTTGGTATCTCCTAATGCGACAAGAATTTTTCGGGCTAGCGCATGGTGATTATCTTGGCCTTCTTTTGCCTTCATATTGGAAGAAGGAACGTCATCTTTCTCTCTGCCAGGTGTCATTAGATTGAATTTTTTGATAGCAAAATAGAAAGTAAAGTAATAAACAACTGCCATCGCCGCTCCTAAACCAAGTAACATATAAGGCTTATTGGCAATAGGAACCCTCAAACTCAAAAGAAAATCAATAAAACCTGCACTGAAATTGAAACCAGCCGTCCATTGGAAAGTTGCCGCAATCATCAATGATAAACCAGTCAATCCAGCATGGATGATGTATAGCGGCCAAGCAACAAACATGAAAGAAAACTCTAAGGGTTCAGTCACACCAGTAAAGAAAGAAGCAAAGGCTGCCGCAACCATTAATGAGCCAATTTGTTTTTTCTTCTCTGGTCTCGCACATTGATAAATTGCGTAAGCACCGGCAGGTAGGCCAAACATCATCACTGGAAAGAACCCCGCCTGATACATTCCAGTCACACCTTTGACTCCTTCACTCGCCCAGAACTTGCCAATATCATCAATCCCTGCAATATTGAACCAAAAAACATTGTTTAAGGCGTGATGCAAGCCAGTCGGGATCAACAGTCGATTAAAGAACCCATATAAACCAGCACCGATGGCTCCCAAGCTGGAGATCCAACCACCAAATGACACTAATCCATTGTATACCGTTGGCCAAAGGAAAATTAAAACCGCCGATGCGATGGCCATAACCGCTGTTGTCAAAATCGGAACTAGTCGCTTGCCACTAAAAAATGAAAATGCCATTGGTAACTTGACTTGCCCAAACCGGTTATAAGTCTCAGCAGCAACGATCCCTGCCAAAATACCGATAAAAACATTTTTGTTATTGATGGCAGAAAAAGCAATATTGACCGCTTCAGCATCTATACCTTGAAACATAGCTACTGCGCTCGGTGTTAGCAACGTGATCGGTGTTAAAAAAGCGACTAGTCCAGAAACAGCGGCAGCACCATCCTTATCTTTAGCCATACCATATGCCAGTCCGACAGCAAACAAAATACCTAAATTATCTAAAATCGTACTCCCAGTCATCAGTAAAAAGGCAGCAAGTAAATTGTTGCCTCCCCAACCACTAGGATCGATCCAATAGCCGATCCCCATAAAAAGTGCAGCAATTGGTAATGTAGCCACTGGCAGCATCAATGAACGCCCGATTCGTTGCATATATCCTTTCATCTCTCTTGATTCCTCCAACTCTGTCATTTGTGTGTTGTGTTTTTGAATCGAATACGTTTCTCATCGTTGCAAGTTTGGGTATTGCCAGATGCCTTCGATCCGCAGCAAATCACGGTACAAAACAAGGCGCTCTTGTTCCGTTGAGGTTTTGATCAGCTCTTCATTATCTGGTTCGCCAATGATATCGATCTCGTATTTGGGCTTTCCTTGTGGATGCAGCTGGCCATTGATAATACGATCCGCAGTTTCAAACAAAACTTTTCCGCGGCGGACATGACTCGCAGAACTAATCACTGTGATTTTATTACTGAAATCAAGCTCATTTGCTAAATCAATTGAAAATAAGGCATTTTCAATCGTATCTGTTGCCAATGCTTCTTGAATAATTCGCTTCTCGTCAATGCCATTTTCAATCAACCATTGGTGCATGAGTTTTGCTTCCGTATTCTCTTTCTTCGGAACGCCTCCTGTCACAATGATTTTCGCTGTAGGATTTTTCTCCAAAAGTTTAAATGCATGCTCTAAGCGATTGATCAATGTTTCCTGCATTTGCCCTTCATCGTCCAAAGCATAACCAAGTAAAATAAATAAGTGATTGTCTTCATATTCTTTGATCGCAATCGGTACTTCTTGTTTGCGTACCACTTCTATGCGTTCAAATCCGTCTTTGAATTTTTCTGTTTGGGCTTTATTTAAGGTTTCCATTTTCTTATATACTGTTTCATCAAAGGAGCCTTCTAATAAACCTGCATATACGTAGTACTGAACAAGTGCTTGATAGTTTTCCGATTCTTGCTCAACCACACTTTTAAAAATCGCCACTGCTTCATCAAGTTTATTATTGATCACTTTTGTGCTAGCTAATGAGCGTCGATAATCGGTGGTGACTGGATCTAGACGTATCACTTGCTTCAGCAGTTCCTCACGTACTTCTTGATCCCCTTTAAGGGTCAATCCAGCAAAAACCTCACGTTCATTTTCCTTGAGGTCTCCCCCGTGCCAATAATAATACATTGCCTTATCTAACAAATAATCGATTCGTTCTTGTGTTGGGTTATTGTTTTCTAAAGTGCTAAACCCATCTTCCGTTTGTTCTTCTGCAGTTGCTGATGCTATACTCTGTTCTGTTTGTTCACTTGTATTGACTGTTGTATCGGAGGTTTTCGTTTGGTTCATCTCCGTGCATCCGCCCAATACGAGCATTGCGATGATCAATAAAAGATAATGGTGCATTTTTTTCATAAAAAGACCTTCTTTTCTATTTAATATTTCACTTCTGGAAGGTAAGCGGATTCAAAGGAATGAACCCGCTTGCCATGGTAAAGAAAGCGACCCTCTTTTTGGCGAATAGAAACCTAGGCAAGTTACGCACTTCTAGTGGATAAAGCTGATCCTAGTTCGTCTGCTGTCACACTTGTTCCTTATAGACTGAGGGACAACACAAAGTGAGATTTCATCATTGCTATCTCCTCTTCTATACCGTGGACATCACTGTCTGTCTCACCTCGTCAGGTGTAATAGACTTCTTTCTAATCGTCACTAGAAAGGCGTAGGTCCTTTCTTATCGGCACCAATAAAAAACGAAACACACGCAAAAAAAGTCATCAGACAGGAAATGTCCAATGACTTGACACAGCAAAATAAACCTCCAGCTTCCCGCGTTTTTTTCCGATAAAATCGCTGTAATCACTAGAAAAACCGCGAGATTTTCGGTACAATAAACACGTTGAGCCTTTAGGGATCAACTATGGCAACTTGATTGGTCATCCTGTTTAGAGAAGTGACTGATCAGGGCCTCGTAAGTCTGCGCCAACAGAATTACGGGGTGCCTATTTTTTTGGTTTCTATTCGCTTACATTCTATAGAATGTTTTCCAGAAAAGCAAGCGAACATGACAATAAAATTGCAAATAATGGTCATAAAATATGAAAAATGTTGCAATTACTTGGATTTAAGCAGAAAAATATTGATTAGATTGCGTATTTATCAAAAAAGGAGGACCGAATCATCCATGATTCAGTCCTCCTTTTCGCGCTAGACAAATACAAACAAAATTCCAGAGCAGATCGTGCCTACCAATAGCCCACGAATACTGCCTTCTCCTTCATTGGGTAACTCAAATTTGATGATATTCACCAGCAAAGCGCCGGTGATCAAGGCTTCAATGATGACTACCAAATAGTAGGGCAATGAGACAAAGAGGGAGAACGCCGCTCCCGCGAAAATACTGAAGGAAAGCACAAAGCGTCCATATTTGTTATAAAGGGCACCATGATGGTGATAGAGCAACCAATCGTTCATGAGAAAGTGCAAACCAAAAGCGATAAAGTAGGTCAAAATGTAGAAACGCTCTGATAGCGTATTGGCAATCACGATATAGCCGATCATAATATTGTAAATCACATGAAAAGCAATATCCGACCAAAAAAAGGCGTTTTTGGCACTGGTGATGTCTTTCTTTTCTAACACCATAAACGTCCGCTCATCGATTTTGTAGATCACGTAACTGAAGACTAAGCCAAACAAAACGATGCCATAGACCCCATGACTATAAAAAATCCCCGAATCCCAACCAAATTCATCGATCAACACCGTTTGAAAATACGCCAAATGGGGCAATAGATGAACGATCGCATAGGAGATTCCTACCCCAGCGGCAAAGGAGCTCATGTATTGCACGTTTAGTTTTCTGGATGAGATAACATTTGAAAATAGATGGATGAAGATAAACCCTAAAGTGATCATGCAATTCACAAAATTATTTGTTAAATACGTCATTGTTTTCCCCTTCTTATATTCCGTTTGCGGCATCGTTTAATCGCAATTTTCAATAACAAAGTCTTTTTATTAGTTATTTTTGGTTATTTTCATGAAATATTCTTGTTTACTATACAGTAAGTGGGCTTGGGGGGCAATAGGTTTTTTAGGTTTTTGGGGAGAAATCTTTTTGATAGAAAACGCCCTTCATTGTTGCCGATTTTTTCCCGATGATCTTGTCTTCATTTTCGGATAGGATAATCTTGTTTTTGCTCGAGCAGACAGTAGGTCTAACTTCATTTTTTATAAAAAATTGGGCTTATTTGAAGTTATCTTCAAATTTCCGGAAAAATGTAACCAATTTGAAGTTATCTTCAACTTTCTCAATTATGTCAGATTTTTGACGTTCGTAACCAATCACTGATGAATTCAGAAAGCCATTGTTGCTCCTATTCCATCAAAAAAAGAAGCAAGAACTTGCAACGTCCTTGCTTCTTTTTTGTTACAATTCATTATACTTCTTTTTCGAATCTTTACTTTCTTTCACCGGATACTTCATGTTGTTTTTTTCCAGCTTTTCTTTGATGATCTCATCAATATCAAGACCCAAATTGTCTGCCAGCATATAAGAATAAATCAGAACATCGGCAATTTCTTCTTTTAGATGTTCGAAATCTTGAGTGGCTTCTTCAGGTGTTTTCCATTGAAAAATCTCCAACAATTCGGCGGCTTCGATGGAGATAGAAATAGCTAGATCTTTTTCATTATGGAATTGTCGCCAATTGCGATCATCTCGGAATTTATTGATCCGTTCCATTGACGAGGGTTGGTTTTGCATGGTTGGACTGGCTCCTTCTTTGTAGATAGATTATCTTCTCTCTTTGAGTGATTTATAGCTTGTCGTAAAATTCCTGAATTTTCACAGCCATCAACTTCTGCCGCTCTTTTAGAAAATTGTTATAATGTGATACATCACTTTCCAACAAGCTCATTGGTATAGCATTTTCATCCATATTTCTTTTCAAATCTTCAAACGAGGCCATTTCATTTCCGAATGCATAAGTATAGTTTTGCACTTCCGTAAGATATTCATTTGGTGCATGATCACTCACTTTAATATTGATTTGATCATGTAAGTAAACATAATTTGCTAATTTATTATACATGTTTTTATTACTGAAGCCATTTCTTATCAAATATGCTTTTGGAAAAACATGATGTATCTGTGCAGTTTTCATATCTCTAACTAACGTTTTTGATAAAAAGCTTTGGTTGCCAATATATCTTTGAGCGAGAGTATACAACGTCCAGTCTGGACTTGTTAACACAGTATTATCAAACCTGCTTGGCAATGTATCCGTCCAAAAAACGTCTGTCAGATTTTGTCTTTCTAACGTCGTGACAAATTCAATTAGATCTTCAGGTGTATTAATTCTTTGGAAATCTGATGTCCATCGACTTTCAAAACTGCCACTATGCCGTTGCGTTAACAGACTAATGACAAGTAAACGACGTATTAAACTTTTCAATTTTCCATCGTCTGTGCCTATATCTTTCCCCCGTAAATACATGGCATATGCATAGTTGAGTGCATTCTGAGAGGTTGCTATCCCGGAATCTTTAAAACCCAAGTTCCACAAAATATCTTGGACAAAATGTTCGAAATTGGATTTTTTAGTATATTTATTAATCCCGATCTCTAATTTGTTGAAGGATTCTTCTGCAATAGAGAGCTTGTAATTTCTTTCTTCAAAGTCTCTACCAGAAAGCAAGGCAACTAAATCTCCCAGCTTTCCACGATTAAACTCTACAAGGGATATTACCCTTAGGACATCATTGTAAGTCGGGATGTACGTTTCGTTCGTATCATGGGCAATCCATTTTACTTTATCCCAATAAATGGATGAAGAAAAAGCATGATCATTTTCATAAATAGATGCTAATCTCTCCGATGAAGTCGCTAGTTCACAGAAATAATCGATATATTTCCGCAAATACATTCCGTATTCATCTCCAGAATTCTTTTCATAAATCGCAATTTTACTCATAGTAAAATCTGCCTGTGATAATTTCACCCCTGCATCATTAATACGAATAAATATTTCTGTCACGACATCAATAGGTAAACTAGCATCTAGGGTGATATTTCCCACGTCGGAGTTTTTAATTTGTTTTAGTTTCTCAATCCGATCACCGATTCGGTCAGCATCTTCATCTGATTCAATATTATTTAGAGCTAAATAGTCTTTAATGAACCGCATCCCTGCATCCATTGCATCAGCAATATCTGTGATCCATTCTTTCCCTCGTTCCGTTCCTCTATCCCGAACCTTAAACTCTTCGGTCATAGGATTAAACGAAATAACAATACGTTCTTTTTTGTATTTCTCATTAACGATTTCAATTTTATTAAGTGCTGTTGATAACGCTGTAATTCGCTGTTGGCCATCAATGAGAATTAAACGTCCATTTGATTGTCGTCCATCCTTTATCTTCACATCAGGGGATTTCCACGTAATAATATACCCGACTGGATAATTTTTATATAGTGAATCTATCAAATCGCGAACTTTTGCTTTTTTCCACACAAAAGGTCGTTGAATCTCTGGAATTGCGATGTTCCCCACTTGTGCATCACTCAGCAAATTGCCTACTTTAATATTCGTGACTGTATATTTGTCCATATGTCTCTCACTTTCAATACTTATAAAGGTATCATTTCGATTAGTTGGTATACTAAAAATACCAGAATGATTTTCAATTCTTTCAAATTTTCGCTAAACTAATAAGCGATATCTGTAATTGGATTTGAGTTTTTTTTAAGAATTTTTTTATTCAACGCCTAATGCTTTAAAAACAGCATCTTCAGGTGTTTGATAAAAAATTAAGTTGAACGTTCCCATTAACTCAGGCGGCACAGTTCCAATATCAGCTGCACTAATCATTGGTACCAAAACTTTTTTCGCGCCAGCATCTTTGGCTACTTGCAAACAATTCGCTAAGTTATCGACCTTAATCATGGAGCCACCAATCGTTATATCGCCCAAAACAACAAGGCTTGGCAAAACCGGTTTATTTAAAGAAACGGAGCATAGAGCAATCATTGTAGGTAAAGATAGCGACTTTGTCATGCCAAGACCATTCATATCTTGAACGTGAACAACAAAATCTCTTGTTGTCAAACTGATCGATTGGCTGATACTTCCATAATTTGCTCTCAAATAACGATAAGCAGAATCCATGGCTTCTTTAGCCCCAGTGTCAGAATTGATCCCTGTGCGTTCAAACTTTCCGTTTCCTGATGTCATCTGTGTTTCTAATTTATAAGTACCTAGTTGTCCGTTTTTCCCATAAGACACTGTGTACAAATGACCGGGTTTTCCTAATCCTTCTGGAATCAAGGTTCCACCACCTTGTTCTGGCACTGAAACGTACTCTTCACGTTCTTCTTCTAAATCAATATATGAAAAGTTAACATCATAAAATTCCATTCCGCCAATTTTTTTCAGCTGTTCTTTCACGCGTCTGCGCATTTCAAGCGCAAATCTGAGTACTTCTTCAACATCCTGTTTTTCGAAATTCCCATCAGGGTAGATCAATTTCATCATACCGGAGACGATGCGGCGAATCGCAATTGTATCGCGCTGATTCAATTGATTGCCAAGTTTAAAATATTTATCAAAGCTATCTCCGAAACTTACTTTACGTAGTTCACGCATCACTTCTGAGAAATAGTCTGTAATAAAGCCATAATCATTTGTGAAAAAATCTGGTCGATACTTGGGAATTTCCCATCCTGGTAAATAACAATGCATCCGATCTAAGAATGCCGAATCCGTCCCCATTACCTCAGGAAATGGTTCAAATAAATTTGATGTTTTTAGGATTACATCGACGCTTTGATTGATATTCCCAACAAACACCATGGATGCCGAAGCGTTTTTTTCTTCTTTTCCCCGAGCAAAAGAACCGGAAGCCATGAAATCTTTCATGATTTGAACGCCATCATTATCTTTGAATTTAATACCCGCAACTTCGTCAAAAGCAACACAATCCCACATTCCAACAAGTCCCATAGTACGACTAGCCATATTATAGAAAAGATTCGCTACCGTCGTTTGTCCGCCAGAAACAAGAATTGAATTTGGCGAGATCTCCTTATAAACATGAGATTTCCCCGTACCTCGAGGCCCTAATTCACAAAGATTAAAGTTATTTTCAATGAGAGGAATCAGTCTTGCTAGATGTAGCCATTTTACCCGTTTATTAAACTGGGTAGGTTCCATACCCACAGAGCGCAAAAGAAGATCAATCCATTCATCCGTGGTGAATTCTTTTCGTGCTGTTTTATAGGCTTCGATATCTAAGCCAGGCATTTGTATTGGATCTACCTTTTTGGCAATAAAGGGGCTATTCCAGCGATCATTTTCATCGTACCAATATTCCATTGAAACAATGCACCAAATTCCACCGCCCAGTAATCGATCAAATTTTTTTGGGTATTCTTCACTGATTTGGACATTCTTCAATCCTAGATTGGAGAATTCTGCTTCATAACAATCTTTTTTTTCGTTTAGGTGAACAGTCACTTTATCAATCACCGTGTAACCACCTAATTCTCGAATTTTTGCTTTCACTTTTTCTGCTTCATCTGGACGGACATAATTCCGAGCAAGGATGTTTTTCACGTTAGCTACACCTTTTTCAACTAACATTTCATCCATTGAAGAAGCATACATACCTAGCAAATATTCCAATACATAAACAGGTACATTCGCACCTTCTTTAATTTTTTTCGTTAAATCCTTCCTGACAATCTTTCCAGGAAAGAATTCTGATAACTTTAAAATTTCATTTTGCTCCAATAGAACTCCTCCATTCTATTCAATCTAACGGCACTTAAAGTATAGCATATTCCCCCGTTAAGCTTGATAATTTCAATAGAAAAAAGTACCCACGATTGTGGATACTTTCTCTTTATATATCAAAATCAAATGATTGGGCAAAAGGATTATCAATAACAAATTTGATTCGTTCAGCTACATTAGTTTTTTGGTTCTTAATTACTAAATAATAGGCGTCTTCTACTAAATAACGTTGATTAACAAATTCAAAAACAAACTTATTAAAACGTAGGTTCGCATCTTCTTCCTTCGAAGCTGCTAGATAAATTTCTTCGTTCGAAATTCGTTCACCATATTCATCTTCAAAATACAGACCAAAAGATGCTGCATCAAAAATATCATTCACTGCATTCTTTTGATAAAATTCTAGTGTCGTTGATAAACCTGTAATTCTTCGATTACTGGTCATTAATTCAATTGCTACAGGCTCCTTAGCGCTGCTGCCTTTAGCTGCTGTGATTTCTAAAACAGGAACAAGCATTTCTTGAACAGAAGAACCGCCATGGACATAATTTTGTCCTCCGCCAGCTTTCTTAAAGATACTGGAAGTAATAGGTACACAAATCTTTCTAGTGTCGTCATTACCTAACGATTCTCCCAATGAGAAAGTTTTTGTTCCTACTACATCATACTCCTCATCGCTAATAATAAAACGACGTTCGACTCGATCTTGTTCATTCTGCGAGGGGTTTTCAATCTTCTCTGCTTCACTCATCACGCTTCGTCTATATAGAAACCCGTGATCAGCAGTAACGATAAATCGATAGATACTCACATCATTATGCAGGCGATTAATGATACGGAAAATTTCGTTTATTGCAGACTCGCTAGCATCAAAAACTTGGCTCTCATTTCCATGATCCCCGGTTCGATCAACTTGATCATGGTAAATATAGATAATCGATTTCCCATTCAATGCTTCTCTTATCTCTGATTTTGTCATCTTAACAACATCGTCGTAATTAAGTGCGGCAGCATTTGCATCTCTTTGTTGTAAAATAGCTCTACGATTTGTTAATCCATTGGTTTTTTTGCCATCAACAAGTACTTCTGTTTTTTCTGTATAGGTTAATTGGTGATTGGGTAAAAGTGCGGCTTTACCAAACTCAGTAACAGAAGGCAACACGGAAAGAAAACTCTGCATTTTGGTCGTGTATTTTTTTTCCCTAGCAAACTTGCGATCTAAATTCATTCCAAGCTCATAACGAAAAGCATCTGAAATCACTACAACTGTTTTCGTCGAACGGTTCGTAACTACTTTATGATAAAAATTTCGTATGGATGGTCGATCTTCAAAATCAAAGGATTGATTCCAAATTTGACCAGTTTGATCCAAAAATTTCGCATAGTTGGCTTCGACTAGTCTGCGCAACTGCTCGTAGTTTTGACTTTCTTCTATACGGTCACTATTCCAAATAAATTTCCGATAATGCGTATCTACCCAATACATTTCTCGCTCATACTGAGCTAACAAATTATCTGTATTCATTGGCAAACTGAATCTATTGGCATCAACAAGATAATAAGCATGTTTCAATAATTGATATTCATGATTATAATCCGATGCAAAATGCATTTTTTCTCGTTGCTTCAAATAATCAAAGATTGATTGTCCAGCAATTTTCGTTGTCGTATCAGATGCAGTTAATCTTTCAGCATAAAACGCTAATATTTTTTTATGAATTTCTGAAAACACATCTGCTTCAATTAAATGATCAATTTTTACACTATCCAAAAGCTCATTTCCGTCAATTGCTTTATAGACTTTTTCAGATAGTTGATTAAAACTTTCAATATACCGTGTGTCATTCATGTATTGATCCATAAAGGTAATGATATTGGTTCTTAAGTGGATTACTTCAAAGGCTTTGTATTTTTGTGCCATCTCTTGATCGATTTGATAATAAAAATAGTTCAAAAACAGACAAATCGTTAACTTCTCTAGTGTTGGTTGACGGTCTGAATAGCCATATTTTGATTGGATCAACATCCAAAAACTGGTAGTTAAATGAAACTTATCAAGTTCAGTTAGTGGATTCGGGTTTCCTTCAGTAAAGCTTTTTAGCACTTCACGTAACAGATCATTCAATCGAATACTTTTCGATTTCAATAAAACAGCCATCATCATTAATTCGAGGGTTTCTGATCTATTAATTGTCATGGTTGTGCTAAATTCCCCAAGACTCTTTATACGATCCTTTGCATTAAAAAAGGAACTGTATTTTTCAACTGTCTGCTGGAGTTTTAATGGGATCGCTAGTTCACTCATAACAATTGCCAATCGATTAGCACTAAATTCCTCAGAATATTTCAATACGCTTAACAAATGGCTGTCTTCATCCTTATCATCCCAACGTGTGAAAGGCGCATAGACTAAATAATTTGACTCAGTATCTTCAAACTCAAGTAATCGTTTCGCCTTAAATTGAGCATCATTTTCAAGATGATAGATTTTTGCATTTTGAATGACTAATGAATTAATTTCCTCAAGAAAGTCCTGATTGGGATCAAACCAAAAAATGATTTTCCTGCGACCATAGTCGGGGAAACGTTGATTCAGTTTTTCTTCTATTTGTTGTACATTTATATCTGCCATAGATCTCACCTAATTATCTCTTTCTATATTCCTTATATTGACATACATTGGCAAATTTCGCACGTAATTTAAGAATAAAAAAGAAAGTTGTTGGTGAACAACTTTCTTAAAACATTTACTTTTTAGGTTCTTTGACACCTTTAGACAGAATTGCAAACTTCTCACCTGTTTCAGGATCACGCTGCAACTTGTCATAATTGACGATTACCCCATCGTCTAGGTCCAGTTCAATTCGTTTTAAAGCTAAGTGTCCTAATTTTTCATCATACTCACGAACTTCTTTTAACTGCTTCTGAATCTTCGCAATTTCTTTTGTCATCAGATTTATTTCTTTTTGGTTATCGCTGGTTGAAATTTGTTGCTGACGCAATTCGATTCGATTGTCATAGGCTTTTTGCAGTTCATGTAAGTAATCGGTACGTACTTTTCCTAACTGATCCGGTGTGTAGCGATGCAAGTACATTAACGCTTTAAAGCCATTTTGTTTTCCTGAGTCCAATTGCCAATAAATTGGGCGATTGGAGTATGTCTTTAAATGGTCTTTGTAAAAATCTTTTACGAAGTAACGACGGATAATTTCTCGACTGGTCCCTTTACCGCCTAAAGTGTCAGCGATAAATTGGAGATTTTCTTCAAGGGTTTCTTTACCAAAAGTAATTTCAACGAAATCAATGAAACGATTAACAATATCATATTGCCCATCTTTGAAATATTCATCATCAGTGATTAGTAGAACATTGTCAGCGTCAGGTTGGAATTTTTGATAGCGAGAAGGATCCCATTCACCGCCTGCGTAGATGAGACCTTCTTCATCTAAAGAATAACGTCCCAATATTATTCCTACTGAATAAGATATAAAATGGATAATTTTCCCAGTATGATTATCTAGATGAAATTTTTCTTCATTTTGTTCTTTATATGAGAGTCCATATACAGCACAAAATTTCTGGTTTAAAGTAATTTCATATGAAATTTTAGAACGTTGATATTCTAAAAATATTTCATGCCAAACATTGCACGAATCAGCTATTAAGTCACACTTATGTTTTAAAAGAGGATTGATTCTAAACTCCCATCTTTCTTCGAAGGAGGACCACTCTATCTTTGATATAGCAACTAACTTTTCTACAAGTTGACTTATAAATTCAAATTGAGTAATATTAACAGGGATTTTTTTTAGCTCTCCCACCTGAAAATTTATTGTAGCTGTAATAACCCCTAGCAGTTCGCTCAAAACTTTCGAATTCAACAACCCCAGTACATAATAAGTAAGCTTTTCATCATTTGCTATGAAAAAAGGTGCTGCATCTCCCTGTATAGAGTTATCAAAATTTATTCTTGCAGACAGCTTTCCAGAAGTTATTTTATTCCATACGACTGATTTCTTCATATAATATTTTTCATTTGGGATTATTGAATTTTCACTTGATTTTATAGCTTGTCCATTTTTTTCCCATAAAACTACTTCATCTACATTTCCATACCATCTTCTAAATTTACCACCATTATTAAATAAATACCATTTATCTCCATTCTCGAAAATATTCATATCATTTTTCTTTACTTCCCACCATTTTCTAACATATTTCGGCGCATTCCCTGTTTGAAGCCCTCTCGCAGTTTCTCCGATTTCCATTAACGGTTGTGTTGTAGCAAAAATATTTCTTAATTGTTCATTAGCCCAATACGCAATAGGCATTCCTGGGATTTTTTTGAAGTTGTCTTGATTACTAATACTGAATCTGTCATTAGTTATCGGTAAACTCTGAATTGGATGCGCATTTTTTATATCTTTATAGTCCACAAAATGATATGTTCCATTAAATCCACTACTTGTTTTATTTTTTATGGTCGTTACTACGGTCCCAAACGCAATCCCCATAACCATGTTAGCCATGTGCATCATGTTAATTATAGTGTGATTTGTAACTATTTCTGAACGAATTTTTTCGAAACTTGACAGAAACATCCATGATTGCATTGTAACCATTGTATTATATCCATTAGGAACAACACTATGATTCCATCGTTCCATAAACATAGCAAACAAGTCATTTTTACTATTTGGATAATTTTTTTTAGCAAATTCGGACAATACTTTGTCCATGCCACTACTTCCCATATAAGGTGGATTAGTAACAACAATTTCATACTTATTTGAAAGTATTTTTGCTACCTTAATTAAATTTATACATTGTGTTACTTTTTGTTTGAGCTCTTCAGAGAATAATCCTTCAGTGTGATTTTGTCCGAATTGTTTCATTTTCTCTATCAGTAAATCAAAATCAAAGACTTCTGATATTTTAATTAATGATCCGTACTCTTTTCCATTTGTAAAGTAGCAAATCATATTCAGCAATTGATCATACAATTTATCATCATTGATAAACGATTTAATTTCATAAAAGAAATCTTGATCGTGTTGCAATGTTTTTGACTCCGGAACATCAAACACCATAGGTGAAATTTGCTTTCTAAAGATTTGCCGATTATACTCTCGTCCTTTCATCATCAAAGCGAAGTATGCTAATTGCTTTGCTCGTTGATCAATATCTAGTCCATATAAATTCTTTTCTAGAATCAAACTTGCCGCTTCTCTAGAAGAATATCCTTCTTTTTCATAAAGTTGCATAAAAACTTCAAATGCATACACTAAAATATGTCCGCTTCCCATAGATGGATCAATAAATTGAATATTTTCTATCGAATAATCTGCTTTCTCTAATTGTTCTTGCTTTAATCGAATCATGACATTCTCAGGCTGGTCAGCCGTTTCTAAGTAATATTCCCATTTGAAACTTTCAGCAATTTCTTTTTCAGAACGTGAATCTCCGTTACCTAACAATTTTTCAATATAGAAACGGCCCAGAGAGTTTTCTACCATATATTTAACAATCCAATCTGGTGTAAACAGTTGGGTAACTGCTGGTATATCCTGTTTCCGAACTTTTTGTGATTTAGGTCTAGCAAATACCTGATCTTTCGGCTCACTATTATAATACTGGTATAACCACCCAATAATCTCAACTTGTCCACCATTTTGGACGTTAAAATCGTCTTCTGGGACTTGCAACAAATCAGCGATTACTCCGTCTTTTTTGATGTAAGAAGCAGTGAATAATAGTTCTGTGTAGTCTTCTACTTTTTCAAATAATTCAGGTAAATAAGTGTTTAGCTGATTACAAATTTTTATAAAAACCAACTGGTACAGACTATCCATTGCTTCTGCGGAATTGTCTGACTTCCATGCTTGAACTTGTTGCTGTTCATTACTAGAAAACTCTTCATAGATATCAGAATCATATAGATCGGTGATGATATCTGGTTCAATTTTTCCGCTTGTTTCACTAGATAAAACACGGTAAGTATCGGGTAAATAATCATTTACTTCCATAAAGCGAATAGCGATCAAACGGTTGAACCACGTATAAGCCACTTCTTCAATTAATTCTTGAAAGGCTTCTGAATGTGAACTGACAGAAGCACGTTGCGTCAATTCATCAATTAATTTGTTCCGTTGTCCTATTTCTTTTCCTTGAATTCGCATCCCTGATGACACAATTTCTTGCAAGTTACTATCAATTTGTTTTGCATTCTCGATGCCAGATTCATTAATTCCTAAGCGCTTTGCTTTTATCGTTACTTCATCTATTAGCTTTCTTCGCGCACTTATAGCAAATGTCTTAATTGCTTTTTTATCCATCTGATTTTCCCTTCTCTGATATGTACTTCGAAAAGACAGGCATTCTTTCAATGCCTGTCTTTTCCTTTAAAATTGCACCGTAATCTCTGTATTTTCTTGAAGTTGTTCCTTTAGCTTCCGATTAATTTCTGCGGTTAATTCGTCAATATCTGCTTCTGTTTTAATCGTCTTAATATGAACATTCAAGGTCCGCATAGGGACTGTTTTCTTCTGAATTAATGGCTGAACTGTTGGCTTTTGCTCTGTTTTCACGGCAGTTTCATTGTCTGTACTGTCCTCTTCACTCACTGTACTAGCAGATGCTAGTTGCTTCTGTGCTTGTTCTTTTTGACGGATAAGATTCTCTTCCTGATCGAAGCGTTGATTAAAGATTGCATACTGTTCGGTCACATTAATTGATAAGAAAACGAGATCATCGATCGTATCCGCACATTCTATCTTGTTTCTCAGCTCTTGGAAGGCTAGATCGACAACTGGAACAAACTGATCTTTAAACGGTTTTCCTTCTAACAACTTAAATGTTTCTTGTCTCTCTTCGTTTAACTTAACCAAAATTTCTTGACTTTGTGCTTCTAACAATTGATGATACTGTTCAATGAATTCCTGAATGAATTCATTAAGCTTCATCATATCCGAGTAAGGATCAGCTTTTTTCAAAATACTATTCATATCATGAATTAATTGATCAATCGCTGGACTGGAGGTCTTACGACGACTTTTCTGAATTAAACGAATTTTGTCTTGAGCATTTTCCCAAATTTTTTTCTGGGTACTATTTTGTTTGTGGAAACTTGCGATCTTATCATATGTTTCTGCCCAGTCAAATAATTCATCTCGATATTTTTTAACTGTATCAAAGAAATCTTCCACATTTGTCGTTTGAACGATGACTTCAAGATACTTTTTAATTTTCTCGTACTCACGAGCACTAGGATAGAAATACTTGTTTTGCAAATCAAAATACGAACGCAGTTCATTCAATTGAGTATTTAATCTTTCTTTAAAGTTTTCCATCGTGCGTTCATTATTGTTCTCATCAACAATGCTACGGCTTTGAAATAGCTCTCTACTAATTTCATCGACTAATTTCTTCGCTTTCGGTGAAATTATCGCACTCGGTTCAATTTTAATCTTTTCACTCTCACGTTGTTTTTGAATGACATTTACTATATTCGTTGGTTCATCCGTTCTTGATACTCGGATATTATTATAAAGCAAATCAATTTTACCTGACATAAACAATTTAGCGATACACCATTCCACATCAAGCTCTGTGAACCCATATGGTTGTTTCTTTTCAAATCGGTCACGGATTGTTTTCATTGTGATAGTAAGATGTTTTCGCTTTTGTTCATTAATAAAATTGAACATTTCTTGCACAGCTAATTCATTTGATGAATCTTCAATGAATCCATTTTCCTTTTCTTTCACCAAACGCAAGATATCCTCTTTTTCTTTAGGTGCATCGATTTGATTTAACTTATGGTAAACTTCTCCTGCCATTTTCTGAAGTGCTGCTTGATATTTTGCTTTAAAGTCAGAACCTGCTAGTTGAATTTCGGCCCCATTATAGAAAAATTTCGCCGACTTCAATAAATCACCTAATTGATTATTGATACTCGCACTTAATTCTTGTAATTCAGTAGATTTTTCAGAGCGAATCAAATCAAAATTTTTCACAATGCTTGAATAGGTTGTTGTTAAATAAAGATTCATCCGTGCATACATAGCCAAGTCATCTTGAAACTCTTTGTCCGATGGCAACTCCACAAATAATAAGTTACGAGAGCTTCTGATGGCAAGCTCTGCCTCTTGTCCTGCTAGCTCAGAATAAGGGGAGATGAAGTTAACCGTCATTTCTGCGTTTCCTACTTGTTTGTGTGGACGCTGGTCTAAGACCTGAGCATAGGTAAAAGTATAACGATTTTTAAACTTATTGCCTCCAGACTTACCCAATTTTTCATAGGCAAAACTATTTCGGTCAAGAATTCCGTCAAAAATACGTTTGGAGAGCTCAATCACTAAATCGGTATTCGAGATGTTTTGATTTCGAATTTCTCGCGTAATTTCTTGTTCTTCATCCGTCTGAAATATGTAGCTGTCCAAGTTCTTCCGAACAAAGTTTTCCTTAATTAAAAGATCCAACGCTTCTTCTACTCGTTTTTTAGTTTCTAAACGATCTTCATTGATATTTCTTATCATCAAGCTTGTGATGTTTTCCACGTTTGGTTTGATCGCTTGATCGACATATTTAATCATGAAAAGGATACGTAAAACATTCACATTAAACTCATCGGTATCCGTCGGCCGTTGGATTCGAGAATTATTCGCCGCTTGCGTAATTACCCGACTGATTGCTGTGTCAATCCAGCGCTCCAATGAATAATAAAATTGATCTAATGAGACTAAAGCTGTCGTATCATTATCCTTATTTCGTTCAGCCGCTTCCTTAAACATTGCTAATAAAGAACGTTCTCCTGATGACAAGTTTGATCCTTGATAACTGTGGTTACGAATTTCCGTAAGAATTTGCCCTAATAAGTTAAATTGATAGGGAATAAATGGATAAACTTCCGCGTAATTCTCCGCATTTTTAAAAAGTTTCAACTCTGGACTATCAATAAAAAGCAACTTATTTTTCAATTCTGTCTGAACAGTTTCATAACGCAATGCCAACGAATCGTTGGCAGATTCTTTTTTCTTTAAAATACGTTCTTTAATGACTTCATCTGCATTTGCAGACGACAAACTAACGGTTGTCGCAAACCGATCTTTGATCTTAGAAAAGTCATGATCCGTACTATTCTCAAAATTCGTTACATGATCAATCGCTTCTTGACTCGTCACTAGTACCCAAGCCTTGCCTTCACAAATCCGACCTAAATCTTCAACAACCGTTTGCAACTGCAACGTTAGTTCTCGATTTCCCCCGACATATTGTCCAACCTCATCTACGAGAAAAGCAATATGATGATCTGTCTCTTTGGTGTCAAGGTAACTTTTGACCAACTTAGCAAAGCTGTCAATGCTAATTAGATAATCACCAGCTGCTTTTTCTAAAAAATTATCGATTGCAGCTTCACTCATAAAATCGATTTGTAGAGCTGCTTCTTTGATATCGTCTTGAATCCAATCGAATTCATGACGCTCCGCTTCCCACTCAACACCGTTAATCTCTTCAAACGCTTCTTTAAAGGCCTCAAACTTTTCTTCTTTGATTAGACGGCGTTCAAAATCAGCCAAATGAGGAATGGTACTGAGTCCTTGCATCTCATTAAACACTTTCAGAAATACATTCACGATGCCGTTTTTGTCTTTCTTTCCGCCAGCATCACTTTTTGAATCAATATTAAATAAAATAACATCCGTACTTATTTGTGTACATCTTTCCATCGTGGCTAAAGTCAGTGGATCTTTGATTTTCCCATCTTCTTTAAAATAATCAATGGCTTTTTTTCCATTGATATCTCGATTAGCTAATAAATAGGAAATAATTTTTAAAAAATGTGATTTACCAGATCCAAAGAAGCCTTGAATCCAAACCCCCATTTTATCTGTCGGTTTATTAATGCTTCCTTGATAGGCATCAAAAATTGTTTTGAAATGCTTTTGCAATTCTCGGGTAACTACATATTCTTCTAACTCCTGTTGCACATTTTCATCTTTTGCTTGTCCGACTTTGATGACGCCTTGAATATTTCGATCAATCGGTTTTGCAAAAATATCTTTAATCAACATAAATCTCTTTCACCTTCCATTCCAACTAAATTCTAAAGGCACGGTAATAGTTGTCATCTTTATTTGTTTTAAGAATCGTAAGGGATTTCTTATCATATTCTCCAGGATACATCATAACAACCGGCACTCGGTCAAAAACTTGATGCAATTTGTTAAGAATAGAGTGTGCCCTTATTAAAGGATATAATTCTCCAATTCCAGTTAAAAATACAACTGATTTTTCAGGTGTATTTTTATTTACATATTCAAAAAAGACATTTTCCTCCTCCGCCTGATCCATCTTCAATAATCGACTTAAAGCTTCCACAAGTTTTTGCAATCCGCGACGCTGTTCCATTTTGATCGCTTTCTCAGTAAATCCTCGTTTCTCTAAATACTGCAGCATAATCGTGTATAAATTGAAGACCTTTATTTCATACTCCCCATTGATAGAAGTCCCGGAAATTTTTTCCATGTGTTCTCTTACAACCAGTTCATCTTCTGGATCGTAATCAAAAATATAGTAACCTACTTCATTTCCTAAGCCTCTATTTAATAAAAAATCTTCTTTTCGAATGACTTCATCTAATTTCGTTAAATGTTCTTGAATCGATTCTGACACTACAAATTTCCTCCTAATGCAAATACAATATCTTGTCGATTCCTGTCAACTAACCATTGGATCAATCTCTTGTCTATTAATATTGGTGTCATACGACCATTCTCTTTTTCCCCTCGAACCAGCCCAGTTTCAATTAAATTCGTTTGATAGGCCGCTATGAGACGTTGAATCGTATAATCTTTCCATTTTGAGACCTCTTCTGCAGTTCGCTCTTTTTCCGTAAAAAAGGAGCGGTAGTCAAGAGAGGTTAACTGCAAATGTCCTTTGCGAAGATTCTCAGAGTACACTTCAACAAGAAACTCGGTAAAAAGAGTATCAATCATAAGAATTGTAATTAAATTAAATAGTTTTTGATTATCAATATTTAATTGGCTGAAAAGTGTTAATCCTTTCTCATCCAATTGACTTACTCTTCTCTTCACATTTTGATAGATCTCTTTTTTTCTGTTACTGCTAGTTGCAAAAAATATATTTTCACGTTCATTTTTTTCTTTAATTTCTTTATCTGTAAATCCCTCTTGTCTCAACTGAATATATAATTTAAATTCTGAAAACCAAAAACGTTTAGAAACTAAACCGGCAGAATATTTATCAGTCAAAAGCTTACCCCCTATATTTTATCAAGTAAACACAAAAAGACCAACTGGTTTCATACAAAAACGCATTCACTTGATCGATTTGTCATACACGGATATATCCTAGTATAACAACGTTTCACTCTCACTATATCAGTATTTAACTATATGGCAATAGCTTCAGGGGAAAAATTCGAATTATACTGAGTAACTCTTAAAAGGAGAATAATAATTAGCCAAAAATTTTTATTGCTGTCATATACTATAAAATAATATCCGCTTTTAAATTTGTCTTCTACATGATTCTAATAAACTCTGAATCCCTGGATTAATTGACAGAATAAATTTTACAGAGATATACATTACAATCAGTTATTGAACATCCTATTTTTTCATTTTGCACCCACTTAATTATTTTTCTTTCTAAATAAAAAAGTTAAAACTAGCAATAAAGATAATAGGAAATGGCCTATTTTTATTTGCATGCTCCTTTTAAAATTATAGCTTCACTGTAAAAGAATGTTAAATACAAATATTATTTTTTCTGTAATCTGCCTTTATCGATGATTTTAAAGTATAGATATGATATGGTAGAAAAACTCTATTTTTTTACTTTGGGGTCTGTCAATTCCTATAAAAAATCATACTGCTATCATATAGCAGATGGAAAAAAGAGTTACAGGTCTCTTTTTATAAAAACTTTATTATGATCTGCTTAAAGCCAATGAAAAATTTAAAATGTCTATAAAAATAAAAGTCCGTATCGCTTAAATAAAGAGATACAGACTTTTATTTTTCTATCAAGCTGTAGAATTATATCCCTAATAAAACACGACCGGTAATCTTTTTATCTCATGAAGCAATTCTTTGGTTTGCTGATTGTTTTTTGCCGTCATTGCATTCAAATTTGCCA
>ERZ506941.320-NODE-320-length-26923-cov-10.8078_pt1 | contig 26923 bp, 32 predicted proteins | sample MGYA00512901_ERZ506941 | MGnify/ENA metagenome assembly ERZ506941 | reverse complement strand
TGGGTTGATATTCCTCTCCCAACATATGAGGAAAAAATAGCCGCCGCAGAAGCAAGTAAGTTGAATCTGAAGGCTAACGCAGATTCTGAAATCGCATGGCGACAGGATGCTGTTGATGCAGGTATCGCGACGGATGAAGAAACCGCCGCGCTTGCCGAGTGGAAAAAGTACCGGGTCTTGCTGATGCGTGTTGATACAGCAAAACCCGTATGGCCTACACCACCGGGGGAACAGGCCAGTTAATATCCTGCCTGCTCTTCCAAATTTTTATTATCAGCTATGAGAGTGGCGATCTCTTCGTCTGTCGCTGCTCTCGCTCCCATAATCTGATCTCCGACATAGATAAAACCATCGGGGTGAATCCAGTATTCCACTGGTGGAATGTCATTATTTTTCATTTACACCTCACTGATAAATGATGTGAAACTCAAACGCCCAGTTAGAGTGTTCAGAACCAGATACACCAAAAGGAGTCCCGGAAGACTTTGACATAATCGTAACCCCGGATTGCCCACAGTTAAACTGAACCTGCGTTGCCGTAAGCAAAGCACCAGTATTCCCCGTCATTGCACTGGTATTACCGACGAGAAATCTGGGAGCAAAGCCCACAGCATAATCACCAACCGCATAGCCATTATTGGCAATTACACACCGTAGCCTGATATTCAGAATGCACAGGTTGGGATCAATAGTTAATCCGTGATTGATAATTAACGGTGTATTGTCGACAAGAGTTCTTCCCGCAGAAACCCATGATTTAAGCTTAACTTGCGATGTTGTTGGCAACTCATCATCACCAACACCGACATTCCTTTTTGCCGCTGTTCCCAAACCAAGGTTTTTGAGAACCTCGTCAACCAATCCGGCGTCGGCCATTTCTTTGAGAGCATTCGCAATCAATGGGTACTGATCATGTGGATTCTCACTCGCAAGATGTGTACCCATCAAATCATCTGCATAGGATTTAGCGCTAATAATCTGAGAATCAACATAAGCGCGAGTTGCCAGCACTACGGACGGGTCAATTTTGAGCGTCACAGCGGCGGTGCTGCTAACAATCAAAATCATGCGAACAATCTGAACGCGTCCGCTACCTTCCTGCAACTGCGGTTTATACGTTTCCGCACAGTTGGCTACGGCAATCATATCGCCGTCTTCATCGAATAAACCGATTTCACGGATCCACCACCCGCCCACTTCTTCTGGGATCACCTGTTCGGCAATTATCTGGTTGGCGTTGTTCTGGTCAATGCTCAGGGTATTGAGTGGCGCGCGGCGTAACTCATGAACCAGCGCCGTTTGTGCCGGGTTCGGCGTCGGCAATGCGCCGTTACCATCGCCTACAGCCATCTGGGTGATCTCAACCTGCGCACCCAATGCTGTGGCTTTTGCCAGTTTCGCCGCGCCTACATTGGTTAGCACAGCATAATATTTAGTCGCCACTTGCGATCTCCACGGTGTCAATTAAATGGATTGCCGCCCCGGTGTAATCATCACCGCCCACGGCTATGGTTTCAGGGAAATACGGGTATACGGTCAGCGTATCGCCGGAATAACTGCCCGCGCCGATATACAGATCGCCGGTTGTTTGCAGGTGAAGAGACATTCCCAGCATATGGCGGCTGCATGGCTTTACATCGGCGATCAGGCGTTCAATCTCCTGATAGGTTTCTTCACTAATGCCCTGGTCTTCCACGCCAATATCCAGCGTGAAGGTGCCCGGTGCGGTGTCGATGTTCCACCACTCGTTAACCCGGATGAAGAAGCCGAACGGCTCCACAACCCGGCGCATGGCGCCCGTTGTACCCTTGTACTTATGCAGGTAGAACGCATCTGCCACCGCCTTTCGTTTTGTGCTGATCGGCCAGGCCTCATCCCAGCGATCAACGGAGAAGGCCCACGCCAGATAGGGCAACAGATCAGCCCGACACGTCCACGGGTTCCACAACTGACGCAGCGGTACGGGCACTTCACCCAACGACGCGCAGACGCGCGCGGCGACGCGCTCCATTCGGCTGGCGCTGGGTGGTAACAGGTCATTACTCATCGTAACCACCCACCGTTATGGTGTATTCGGTGCAGTGCGATGCCTGGTAGTCACTCAGCACGATATCCGCAACAGGCTGCGCCAGTTCCACGCGCTGGACGCCTTCGACGTGCAGGGCGGCGTATATAGCTGAAAGACGGATATCGCGCCCTAAGCGATTCTGCGCGGCAATATACGCCTGTAACTGTTGCTCCGATGCCTGCCGGACGGGTTCGGCTTCCGGCCCCGGATATATGTAAAGCGTTGCATCGATCTGATACGGCACGATCTCCGCAGACTGCACCGTTACCCTGTCGGCTACCGGGCGCACCTCTTCATCGTTCAGGGCAGCAGCGACCACGGAAAGCAGATCATCGCTGGCCGTTCCGTCACCCTCACGCGACAGCACCGAAATGGTGACGCAGGCAGGCGTAGGACTGACCGCCGAAATATCAGCTACGCGCCCGTCAGCCGAACGCCCCCAAAACTCATATGCCGCCGTTGGCCCTGCCACGCTCAGACCTTCAAAAGCCTGCTGGGTACGCGTGCGTAAATCCGGGTCTGACTCCATCACGGCTTCAATAGGCGGGGTAACGCTGTCGTCTTCTTCCTGAATCGTCAGACGTTCAACGTTGAAATTGACCGCCAGATTATCCAGATCGCTATCCGTGGAATAAGCCAGCATCACCGCGCGGGCCGCTTCATTCACCCGCTGGCGCAACAGCAATTCACGATAGCAATTCTCTTCCAGCAGCATGGTGATCGGCTCCGATTCAAGCTCAAGCGTGCGGGCGATCTCTTCCTGCTCGTCTTCCGGGTACATCGCAATAAATGCGGCCTTGCGCTGCGCGAAAAGCGTTTCGAAGTCCAGCGGTTCAACCACCACTGGCGGCGGTAGCTGCGATAAATCGATCGTGCCGCTCATACCTGGCCCCTCAATGTGATATCGGCATTAAATGGCGTCTGATTGTCGGTGCGATTGGCCTGGATAGTGGCAACCAGCCGACCGGCACCCGGTGCGCTCAGGGTGATACTGGTCAGAGAGATCCGCGGTTCCCATAAATACAGGGCGCTGTAGATGGCAGACATAACGCGCAGCTTCGTTATGGCGTTATCGACCGGTTGATCTATCAGGTTGAAAAGCTGCGAACCGTAAGCGCGGCGCATTACGCGGGAACCGATCGGCGTTAACAGAATATCGCCGATAGACTGCGCTATATGCTCGTTGTCGGTGATGGCATGGCCTGAACCGGCATTCATGCCGCTGTAACGGACTGTACTCATACCGGGCCACCTGTATTACTACCACCGGACTGGACGCCGCTATGTTTGTGCGAATGGACAACGACACCATTAGACGAAAGCGATCCGCCTGAATGGGTAATATTGCCCTTCATTTCCCCGCCGTTTTGTACTTCCAGCGTGGCGGTGATCAGCTTGTTGGTGCAGACCACTTCCGGCGTGTCCAGGGTAACGCGCGTATCTGCCTTGACAGTTACCACCGGCACGGTGGCGGTAATGGATTCCGACGCGGTGACGCTTGCCGTTTTCACCCCGCTGACAACCAGCGCGCTGGCCTCCGGGTCATATGAGATACGGGCGCCATCCGGGTGCAGGATCACGCAGGAGGTAGCGCCATCATCTGGCGGCGGTGCGTCTTCGCTGTAAAGGCTTCCGGCAATGAATGCCGTTTCCATCTCACCGCAGGGGCACAAGATATAAACCTGTTCTCCCACTGTCGGCGCCCACCACGTCACGGCTTCACCGGCGCGCGGCACCGCCCAGCGGATCCAGTCGGTTTTGTTCTCGCCGGTTTCGACGCGCGCAAGATACTTTTCCGTGTCCACTTCCAGCACGGTGCCAATACGGGCGAGATTGCAGATAAGGCGGTAGAGTTCGTTTAAATTCATAGTGCTGACTGTTTCCCGTGGTGCCGGTTACGCTGTCCGGCGTCGCTTCCACCCGGTAGCAGGCTTTACGACCGTTTCGGCTTTTGGGTTATGCAGTCAGTATCAGGAGTCGCGCGCGCGCAAACAACGCGGCGCCATTGTGGCGGGTTGGTGACAATCAAATCTCTTGCATGAAGGCTACAACAGTATCGGCCAGCCAGTCTAAATCCCCCTCGGTCATGCCCAGGAGTTCACGCACCGGGTAGCGTGCATGGGCACCCGGTACCACGTTATCGACTTCACCGTACTGGTGAACGCTGGCAATTTCGGCGGTATGCCCCTGAAATACAACCACCGCCATGCCGCCCGTACCGTAAGCCTTAAGAAAGCGTGCGGTGCGCAGCTTGCGGAACATCGGATCCTTTCTGGTGCGGTTCTGCTTGGACTGGTTGAGATTGATTTCAATATAGCGCTGGATATCGCGCTTATAGAACGTGCGCAGGGCACCGCGATCAACGTCATAGCCGGTGATTGCGCGGTGCTCACCCCTGCCCGTGGTTCGCCAGTTGCGTAACTCCCTGGCCTCATCATTCCATATGAACTTTATCCCGCCCTGGGTGCGAAGGATTTTGCGGCGGCGGGCCTGATAGCTTTCGCCGCTGGGGTTCTTCTGGCTGGCGATACGCTTTTGCTGACGCTTACGCAGCCCGATCGCAACGTCGCGCGTCAGCTTGCGACGGTGCCCCGGCGAAAGCTGCGCGGCCACGCTGGCTAGCCAGTCGTCTAACTGCTGGAAGAGGGGATCGGTTTGTTGTCCTGCCATGTTTCGCCGCTGACCTCATCAACAAATACCAGTGACCACGCGCCAATTTCCGGCCCCGGCGCAGGGTCAGCACGGTGACGGGTGACGATCTCGCCATCTTCACGGGTGACGATCACTGCCTCATCAGTCTGAATCTGGATCAGCACGTCCATCGTGCTGTTACTCAGAATATCGGCTTCGAATGTTATGCCGTTCTGCTGCCTGTCCGGGTTAAACAACAGATCAGGCTGATATAAGCGCGCCCATGCCAGCACCGGCACGCTGATAGTATCCAGAGATTCAGGGTAATCCATCACCAGCACTTCCAGCGTATAGCGATACTCAAACGCAGCAGCACGCTGGCCGGTGCTGACCATACGGCCTTTACGCAGGTAAACAGCCAGATTATCGGGATTCTCTCGCAGCCAGGGCACATGCTGGCTTATCATCTGCCGCAGCAAATCGGGTTTAAGCATTACTTATCCCTCCCTGACGTAACCGCATCATATGCGGCCTCACAGGCTAATCCTCTGGCTCTTGCTTCATCAGCATCTTTTGCCAGTTGCCCCGCTCGATCGTCAGCGCGGCGGAACAGGTCGGCGAGCAGTACGGCACCGCTGGTTTCTGCCTCGCTTCTGCCGGGAGTTCCGGCACCGCAGGCGCGTTCACGGTCTGCCAGTTGCCTGGCGAGTTTGTCGGCCCTGTCGTGCAGCCCACGAGAAGCAGCACGGGCACGATCGGCATCAGCCTGCACGCCAGCAAGCTGCTGGCTGGCTTGTTTTCTGATCGCATCAATTTCACCTTGTCGGCGTTGTTCTTCTGCCCTGGCCTCAGCCTGCCTTTGCGCCAGCGCGGTGGCTTCGCGTGCATCACGTTGCGCCCACTCTCCACGCCAGTGCTGATCGGCATCACCATAACCGGCGCTGTAACGCCAGTGGCTAAAACCCCAAACAGCAGCAGCGGCCAGCACAAGACAAACGATCACTTTCCAGCGTGACAACCCCATCTCTAAACCTCTCGCCAGCTCGCACCGTCAATACCGGACGTGCTGCAGCACTGTCAAAAATGACCGCGCTCGATACGCACGGCCAGCACGGTTAAAAATGATCAGGCCAGAAATAACGTGCGCTCGGCTTCCCGACGTTTAACCAGCCCCGGCAACACCTTGCCGCCTGCTTTATTCCATTTTGGAAACTGAGCCGCAGCCCCGGCGTAATCGCCAGCATTCAGCTTTTTCAGCAGTGTGGAACCTTCCAGCGCCTTTACGCCCAGGTTGTAGGCAAAATCAACCAGCGCATCGAACTGATTTTGATTGATAGTGACTTTAACCAGCCCCGTAACGCCTTTTTCATACTGCACCAGACCGCTACGCAACAGGCTATCGGCAGTTTCCTGCGTAATGGTCATGCCCTTGCCAACCGGCACGCCGTTGACGGGTTGAGTCCATCCATAACCGATCGTCCAGATGCCTACAGAATCCTGATAAGCGGCCAGCCTGCACCCTTCAAAGCCTTTCAGCATGTTGATGCCGTTATTGCTCATCTCCACCTTTCATCCCTCCGATTCGGTTTTCGATAAACCCGGTAACTTTGTTGCGGACTTTATCCGCGCCCATAAATCCGATTGAGGCGCCCACGAATGTTACTGCGTTGGACGGAAGCCCCAGATATTCCAGCGAACCGGCCACAGCAAGCGTGACAATCCCACATACCAGCGATCCGGTGGCGGTTTTAAGCAAAGACTGCCCATCGTAAAGGCTCATTAGCGCCGAAATACTCAGCGCCGCACCAGCCGCAAACAGTGTCGGCAGATAAGTAGCGATCCATTTCATTGTTTGTTCGAGTAATCCCGGTGGTGTGTCGTGCATACCCTCCCCCTTAATCCCATAGCTGCACGGTTTCCCGCTGGGCTGGCGGCTGGATCTCTGGCAGGTAGACAATCTGCCCGGTCTGCAACTCAGTGGCGGCGGAAATGCCCTTATTGGCATCGATCACCGCCTCGGTAACGCCTGCTGTTCTGCCGTAATAGCGCCAGCAAAGCAGGTCGATCGTGTCATTTTGCTGCGCCTGAACGTTCATTACACCAACTCCGCCAGGCCCCGGCTTTCGTCCTGGATATCACGGATTGACCAGCGCACATCCCGCCACAGCGTATCGATCTGCGTGCTCAATGCCGCCGCGTGGTCTTCGCCTTTACTGGTGGTGTCAATATCGCGGTAGCCTTCAATCAACAGCGCCTTAGTGAGTGAATACACGGCGTTTTTATAGCGCCATACCTTCACGGAGGCGCCATTCACCGGACTGGCCGGAATTTCTGCCAATGACTCATAGCCCGCATCAATCTGCACCTGGCGCCACAGGAAAAGCTGATCATTAACATGGGCCACCGCTTCCACCGTTCGCGACATCAGGCGATCGGTTGTCACCTGCCCATCAAGACGCATCGCGCGGCGTAGTTCAGCCAGCGAAATGACCGGCCAGAATGGCAGGCTTTCAACTTTCGCACCGCCATCATCAGGCACAGGATCGGATGGTGGCCGTACTGGCTCAGTGGCTACCAGACTCATGATCTCTACTCCGTATAAGTCAGGCGGTGGACGGCAGGACAAAGACGCGGCGTTGCCTGTTTTCGCCTGCCGTGCCGCCTGGGTGCGCGGGGGCACGTTCGGTTATGACGCCGCCTTCTGGCGGGCTGTCGTGGTTCTTTTCTTCGCTGCCGGCTTGCTTTTAGCGGCGGGCTTTTTGGTTTCCCGCTTCGCTTTTGGCTGGGCTGGCGGAGTTGCCGTCTGGGTTTCGGTGCTGTTTGCTTCTGGCTTGCCGTCTGCGCCCTCACCGTCAGCAGGTTGCCCGGACTTCTTAAGCGCACGTTGCAGAAGCTCAATATCACGGGTTACGCCTGCTTTTTTCGGGTTCAACACTGCCGCCTGGCGCAGGTATTCAACCGCAGCGGTAAGCGATTCAACGTTGTCAGTCAGGCGCAGCGTATACCCCAGCGCCTTAAGCAGCTTTGAGCGCACCTCATCCGGCATATCTTCGTTCAGAGTTAAGCCCCGTAACGCTTCCAGCAGGTCAGCGGCGACCGGCGCAACAGCCGGGTTAGCTTTGAATGCAGCCAGGACGGGATCGCAAATTTCTTCCACCAGTACGGTGGCGGTGGTACGGCGATACTGATCCGGCATAGGCAACTTATGGCGCAATACGTACTGACCAATGCGCAGGGCTTCGGCGATGTTTCCGCAGTCACAGCACCAGATCATGACGGTGGTTAACACGTCGTCAGACTGGCCGGAATCTGCCGTAAGTACGCCTTCAATCCACGGCTGATAGTCCGGCAGGAGTTCGCGTTTTAAATCCGCTTTAGCCTTCTGGGACTGGACACGGCTCAAACGGGCTTTATCCAGTCGCAGGCGGTGAAGCATGGTTTCGTATGCCGTCATTTCAAGCTGCGACGGCTCACGGCTGGCGTGGCGGCGTTCAGCCATCACGCGGTTAAAATGTTGTTGAGCAGGTGTCAACATGATGCCCCCAAAGCGGCCAGCAGTTAGCTGGCCTGCGCTGATTTATGGTGCCGGTGCTGGTTCGGCGGCGGTAATGCCTTCGATCAGACAGCCGAAGCCGTAATCTTCAACAACATAGGCATCATTTGACGAACTGTAGGTAGAGACGCGGTTATATTCCGGCTCTTCCACGATACGGCGACGGTGCGCACCTTCCTGCCAGTAAATCGACAGGTTTTCCCACGAAGTGATAAACATGCTGCCATCAGGGAAGAAAGGCGCGATGAACGAAGGCAGGTTGCCGATCGTCTTACGCGAGGCAATCAACTGACCGGCCAGTGCTTCGGAGTTCGGGTTATTGGTGCTGACGGCGTTGATGATCGGGAACGAACGGCTAACCGTCAGGTTACGACCAGTGATCACCACCAGATTGGGCGAATCTTTGTACCATTCGTCCATCAGTGAGTTAACCGCGTCATAAACCAGCGAGTCATAGTTACCGTAATCACCTTTAGCGATCACCTGGTTGGAATCGTCGCGACTGGTCACGGTGATATCTTTCATGACTCGTTGCGGCGCGTTCGCGCGGTACTGTTGCAGCCAGCCGATACCACAATCCTGCAAAAGCGGGTTGGCATTGCGGTCGGACTTATCCGCGTAGCTGGTTCCGTTAAAGCCGATCATGATGCGATCAAGCGCGATACGCTGAATGATCTGATTGCTCAGACGCTGCTGGAAATCAGGGAATTTAGCCCAGGCATCAAGCTGCGCATAAGAGGCGAAAGTATCCGCGTTCACCTTATTACAGGTGTACTTGTTCGAATCCAGCGCCGTGACGGATACAGGCTGGCGGCGATCGGTGGTGGAATTGTTGGTGCTGGAAATCGGGCCGCTCACGCCCAGACCGATTTTTTCACCGGACTGATCGTTAACACCGTAGATATTAATCTTCTTCAACATTTCGGAAGACTGCTGCACCTTGTCTTCAAGCGTCTGCTCAACGCTCGGATCAATGCTGAACGCCTTTGTTACGTGGGATTTGTTGATGTGATTCAGTTCAGCTTGTCGCTCAAGATACGCATCAAACAATTCACGGGTAGAATTACGCATAGTTATTTTTCCTGTACTGTTCCTTCGTTACTGACGGCGATCAGCAGTCAGCAAGCTGGGCGTTAGATTTTTCAGTTGCCCCGGTCGCTTCCGGGCGGCGGTATTTGCTGGCGTCCTGGGTAGAAAGCTGCGCTTTCATCTCGTCGAACTCAGAGCGCAACTTCTCCACCGCTTCGGCGGTCTGCTTGTTCTTAAGCTGCCCTGCGCTCAGTTTTTCCACTTTGTCCAGCAATTCACCCTGGCTTTCCGCTACCAGTTCAACCGCCTGGCGAATATCGCCATTTTCACGATCGAAGTGCTGGCGGGTTCCGGTCAGCATTTCCTTGATACGGGAAAAGAAATTCTTCCCGGTGTCGGACGCTGGCGGCTCTTCCTGCGCAAATTCGAGGGATGATTCAAGGGTTTCAGTGAAGAAGCATTCAGGTGCGTAGTGACGCGCGGCCAGTGGGTTGGCGCTGGCGTTCTGGGTGCAAAACTTCATCATTTCGGTGCCCAGGCTCGCCGGGTTATCGGTGCAGGCCAGCCCCATAAGGTAGGCTTTGCCGGTGTCGGCAAAGGACGGATGCACCTCAATGCTATGGTAGATTTTCTGGCGTTTGCCTTTCAGTTCTACCAGTTCGTCCGTGGCGTCCACCTTCACCAGAAGCGCCAGTTTGCCCTTTAACGGGCCCTCGGCAATCTCTTCGGCTTTGGCTTCAACCACGTCACCATACGCGCGGAAATCGCTTGTCGGCGACCAGCCTAAAATGTGCTCCAGATTGACGCGGGCACCATAGACCTGGGGATCGTACTGTTCGGCCATTTCGGTGATGTGCTGACGTTCCAGTACTCGGCCGTCACAGGTTGCGCCCTCTACTGCGGCGCGGAAAAAATTTGTCATTGGCATGGTGACAAAGCTCCGGGTTGGTAAGCGATTGATATTAACCAGTGCCCCAATCATTCCCTTTGCAGCCGGAAGGCGCAAAGCCTTCACTTTGTCGGACTCAGGCGACAACCAGCGGCGATATTGTTGCGCGCGCGAGCGCGATAGCCTGTTGCCATGAATACAGCCGAAGACCTCAGCACAAAAGCCAAAAGCCTCTACTGGCAGGCGTTTAGCATCACTCAGATTTCTAAGGAAATCGGGGTGAGCATTAACACGATCTACAGTTGGCGCCGCCGCTATGAATGGGATAAAGCCACCCCCATGCAGCGGGTGCAGGATCGCACGCACGTTCGTTACCTGCGCCTGGTGGAAAAGGACGACAAAACCCCGAAGGACTTCAAAGAAATTGACCTGCTGGCGCGCCAGCTTGACCGCTTTGAACGGCATGAGCGACGCGACCAGGAGAAAGAGAAGAAGGCGAAGACCCCGAAAAACCATTTCACCGAAGAACAGATAACCCAGCTTCGCGCCCTGGTCTTTGATTCGCTATACGAGCATCAAAAACGCTGGTTCAAACAGTGGAACCGGCGTAACCGCTTTATCCTCAAATCGCGCCAGATTGGTGCCACCTGGTACTTTGCCCGCGAAGCGCTGTTGCGTGCGCTGGAAACCGGAAATAACCAGATATTCCTGTCAGCCAGTCGCGCCCAGGCGTTCCAGTTCAAGCGGTTCATTCAGAAGCTGGCAAGGGAAATAGGAGTAGAACTTAAGGGCGGTGATGCCATTGAGTTAAGCAACGGTGCGATCCTGTATTTTCTCGGCACCTCCGCCGCGACGGCCCAGAGCTACACCGGCGATCTGTACCTTGATGAAGCCTTCTGGATCAGTAATTTCATCAAACTGCGCTCAGTGGCCGCAGGCATGGCGACACAAAAAGGACTGCGCCGCACCTACTTTTCGACGCCTTCCAGTGAAGAACATGAAGCCTATCCTTTCTGGACTGGCGATCAGTTCAATAAAAACCGCCGCCGCTCCGATCGGGTGGATATCGACACCAGTTATAAGGCACTGAAAAACGGCAAGCTATGCGGGGATAACATCTGGCGCCAGATAGTCACGCTGGAAGACGCCGTGAAGCTCGGCTTCGATCTGGTTGATACCGATGAAATCCGTAACGAGAACTCCCCCGATGAATACGCCAACCTGTACGGCTGCATGTTCGTTAAAGCCGGGGAACGCGCCTTCGACTACAACGCAATTCTGGGCTGCGGCGTTGATGGCTACATGCCGGACGCGTGGCCGGACTGGAACCCGTTTGCACCCCGTCCGCTGGGTAATCGCCCTGTCTGGGTAAGCTATGACCCCAACGGCAGCAGCGGCAAAGGCGACAGCGCCGGGCTGGTTGTGCTGGCCCCGCCAGCCGTGCCGGGTGGTAAGTTCCGCGCGGTAGAACGCCACCAGTTACGCGGCATGGAGTACGAAGAGCAGGCCAAATTTATTAAAGAGATCACCACCCGCTACAACGTGCAGCACATTGCTATCGACGGCACAGGGATCGGCGATGCGGTTTATCAACTGGTGATCAAGTTCTTCCCGCAGGCGGTTAAATACAACTATTCACCGGTTCTTAAGCGGTCGATGGTGCTCAAAATGTTGATGGTCATTCGTGCCGGGCGCTTTGAGTTCGACGCCGGAATGATGGATCTCGCACAGTCGTTTATGACCGTGCGTAAAGTCACCGCAGGCGGCGTTATTACCTACCAGTCCGATCGGGCCCGTGGCAGCAATCACGGCGATCTGGCATGGGCAACTATGCAGGGCATTTACAACGAACCGATCGGCGCGGAAGTGACCGGCGATAACGGCAGTTTTGTGGAGGAGTTTTAATTGAGCGGCAAAAAGAAATTCAGGGCGCCAACTGCTGCGCCAGCCAGCACGGCCAGCAACGCAGCCACCCCGCTGGAAAGCGTGGAATCTTTCAGCTTTGGCGACCCGATCGCAGTCAACGATCGCGCGTCTCTTATGGAGTGCCTCGAATGCCATAACAATGGCCGCTGGTATGAACCACCGATCAGCCCCTACGGGCTGGCGCGCATGTTCGACGTTGCCGCCTATCACCAGTCACCGCTGATATTTAAACGCAATGTTATCGCCAGTTGCTACATACCGCACCCGCTGTTGACCCGGCAGGAGTTCACCGCCTGGGTGCAGGATTATTTAATTTTCGGTAACTGTTACATGGAATGCCGCCGCAACCGACTCGGCCAGCCGATCGAGCTGCGGCACAGCCAGGCAAAATATACGCGGCGCGGCATAGACCCGGCGCAATTCTGGTTTGTTCCGCGCTACGTTGACGATCACGCGTTCGAACCTGGCAGCGTCTGCCAGATCAAGAACCCCAGCCCGCACCAGGAGATCTACGGCGCGCCGGAATATCTGGCCGCGCTACAAAGCGCCATGCTGAACGGTGAAGCAACGGTATTTCGCCGCAACTACTACATTAACGGCAGTCATGCGGGGGTGATCGTCTACCTCACTGACCCGGTAGCGAATAATAACGATGTGGAAAAGCTTAAGAAGTCGCTGAAAGATGCACGCGGCAACGGTGCCTTTAAAAACCTGTTTGTCTACGCGGCGGGCGGGAAAAAAGACGGCCTGCAAATTATGCCGTTCAGCCAGGTGGCGGCGAAGGATGAGTTTACCGGTATCAAAGACGCCACCCGCGACGACCTGCTAGCCGCGCACCGCGTGCCGCCCGTTCTGATGGGGGTAATGCCTAATAACTCCGGTGGCTTCGGCGACGTAGAGAAAGCGGCGAAGGTGTTTTCCATCAACGAACTGGCCCCGATACAAGAAAGCCTGAAAGAGTTAAACGACTGGCTGGGGATCGACGTGGTGCGCTTCACCCCTTACGCACTATTGCAGGCAGCGATCTGACGCCAACCCGGACACACCCACCACCACCGTGGAACGGCCAGCACGGCCGCAACTGACCACACCGCACGTAAGCCCCTCAGCAGCCCCTGGCAGGGGCTTTTCTTTTGCCTCAAACCACCACGACGAACCGAAAACGACGCAGCAGCGAGGCGCAGCGGCGCGAAAATCGGCGCAGATAATACCGACCCTATCCCACCCCTCAGCGCGCGCTCATTCCCCCGCCTCGCCCGCACGCAGAAACCCCGCTTTTTTGTGCAAATGTGCAGACCACCGGAAGGCCCGCCCCGTCTGGTCTGCACTGACAATACGAATGCCGAAATTTTTGTGCATTTACGTGCAATTTTTTGCATTGTTTTTGATGCAATAAAAAAGGGCTTTGTTAGCCCTTAATTTTTTATCTTCCCCACTCCCGATCAGGAAGTCGATCTTTGAAGGCAAGGTAATCGTAAAACTCACGAGTATGGGAAAAAATACATTCGCACATTGCAGCGCCTGCGTTTGAAAGAGCCAATTTCAACATGCCGTCAGGTTTTGGATTACTCACCAAATTTTCATAAACTTGAGCCTGATCTGTACCGTGGACACATAGCAAAAGTGACGACTCAAATGTAACAACGGCATCCAATAAGCGCTGATGCACTACGGCAAGGGCTGGTTGGTTTGCAACAATTGCATTCAAACAGCGGCGATCACCTGTCATGAAGATGGCTTCCGGGTTCTCTATGCACGATGCAAGCAATAGCTGTTCGCCTACATCAATTCCGGGCACACTCCCCAAAAGCTCAATAAGCTGTGAGTCCTGAACTTCTGGGATATCCTGCACAGATTCGATGAAGGCACCCACCTGCTCGTAAACAACCTGACTACCACACTTCCTGATTGCTTTATCAGGATTTTTTGGCAGAAGCTGAAAACGAGCAGCAGGGTTAATGAAGATCTGTTCGGGGGGTTGATTAAAAACCACTGGCAGTTGTGATAACAGATTGCACTGGGCCAGCTTCAAAATGACATCATTGTCAGAAAGAACAATCACTTATTATTCCCCGATTAGATTTTCTAAAACCTTAAGATCATCTTCGTGAATATTTTCTAAATCCATCCCGCTTTTCATCATGGCCCTCACAAAATCCTGATCTGAGTCTTCACCAGCGCAGAGTGATTTAACAGCGTTAACAGCAACGCCCCAGCAGTTCTGCGCGAAACCATAATTTAAAGCGATGTGAGTTGGGTCAATGTGATTATCACTTCCAAACTTTTGAGCCGCGCGAGCCAAGCCTGGCCCATTCAACCTGCCAGCGGTAGGAACGATACGTAAAGACTTCTGCCCCGAAATGACCTGGAAGGCGAACTCGTTGGCTTCTTTCTCTACGTTGTCCGTCGAAGCATTCTCAATTTTTGCATCAATATGGCACTGCCCGTTTTCTGCGTTCAGATGCCCTCTGGCGATATGGCCTAACTCATGCGCGAGATCAAACAGCATATAGCCGTATTTCTGAGGCTGAGTAAGAACAATCACCGGGCGCCCGTGACTCATTAGTGCCAGCCCGGCCATTTTTTTGGCAGCTTGAGGGAAGCATTTTAGATAAACAACAGGAATGCCAATCGAATGACAGTATGTTACTAGGCTATCTAGCGACACCCATGATTCCTTAGTAAGAATCTGGGTTCGTATCGCCAAAGGATCCAGCACTGCACTGGCATCGTAAGGGACTTTGAAATTAGACGCGACAATACCGGCCGCAGTATAGGCAACAGCAGTAGCGATATCTAAATCGTTCTCGGCTACATTTTGGCGATGTTTATATTTATGGTTTCCACCAAAGTTAAAGCATACCCCTTCGCTACCATCTTTCAGGCTATCCGGGAGAATGCTAAACATACGCGCAAGGTGCAGGCACGCATACTGGCGCCCTGATGGGGTGTCAGCAAGCTTCTCATCCCACCAGTCAGGCAACAACCTGCGGATGTAAGAGAGATTAAACCCGGCCCGGCCGAATTTAGAATATATCTGACTCATCTGATTATGGTTCGTCATAAGAGCCTCCTAACTGCGTGTGTAAGCGAAATGCCATTTATTATTAGCTTAGTTATGACACAAAAGCGCGCACACTATAAGCAGAAAACGGCGAAAGTCATAACTATTTCGGTTGTGCGGAAAATGGGTAATTGCTTCTTAGAGCGGCTTATATCGGCTTAGTTCCGCGAAAATGCTGCTTTCATCCTGTTCACAAGATCGCTTGTTTTTTGCTTCGCCGCCATCACTTGCGACGGCAGCTTATCCAGCCCCGACGCGGCGCGGTTGCACGATACCAGCCGCCCGTCCTGCACGGTCATAACAAGATCGCCGCACGCCACTGACGCACCGGCCATGATCGATCTGACCATTCCGGCGCTGGCATCAATCCCACGTAGCGCCAGCAGTTCACTGATCTGCTGCTCTTTCACGGATAGCCCGGCCCCGCCTTCCCGTTCCGGTGGCTGCGTTTTCCGCTTGGCGCGTACATCGTCACTTAACCGCTGCGCCAGTTCCCGCTTTTCTTGCCGTGAAAGAGCATCAAAATTCACCGTCTCGCCCACTTCGTGATCGGCATGTTCAACACCGTCAGCACCTGCCGCGGGATCCCGCGTACAGTTATTGACAGAACTCCGAGGGGCGGCGTTGCCGCCTGAAAAACCAACGTCAACGGCCACACCGTCAGCGCTCTGGCGCTTCGGCACGATTTTGTATTGAGTGGTGCGGGTGAAGATCAAAGAGTCACTGCCCGTAATCGGGCAATAGATACCGGTGATTCGCTGGACGTCATCGCCGTAGGCGTTGCCGTTTTCAGTGGTTTCATAATTCAGACGGATGCGCAGCTTATCGCGCTCAACCAACGGGCCACCCTGGGCTAATACGTAGTTATCCCATTCGCCACCGTTAGCGGCCTGCCTGGCGGTTTCCAGTTCAGGGTGTAATACCAGTTCGCGATCGCCCAGGCGGCGAAGTTCGCGATATACCGTGACCGGCGCACCGCCAATCTGCTGAAACTGGCGAATAGCCCAGCGAGATGCCCACGCGCTAACGCGGAGTGACATTTCTTTCAGGTCTTCCCCGGTTTCGTCGTCCTTCTCACCATCCAGCGCGAAGCCGTCGATATTCTTCGAAATGTATTTCGCTATGTAGCCGGTTGCGCTGCCGTGGGCATCGTCGATCGGCACAACCTGAAAGCGGTTTTCCTGCGCTCCCGGCTCGTTGCCGTCTTCTCTCAGGGCGTATTTTCGGAAGATATCGCGCGCCTGTTCGACCTTTTCCGGGCGCATGAAAAGAAGCAAGTGCCAGTGCGGCGTTGCATCGTGGTGCGGTTCAACAACACGAAAACCGAAAACACGGATCCCTTTTCTCTTCCATGCGGCGCGGGTTCTCGCCCAGACTTTGCAAAGATATTGCTGTGTCTCACGCGGCGACGCGCCACAGTATTTGTTATTACGGCGCCCGTTATGCTGCATAGCGTGATAGCGGGAAGGCGCTGTCAGCGTGTAGAAGTCACCGGCCAGCCCTTCCAGCTTCGCCAGATCTTCAAATCCGCGCATTCTCGTCATGAGTTCGCGGCGACGGTTGGCCGGATTGGCAACACTACCGGCGACTTTATCGATCAGTGAAATGCGTTCGCCCGTGTCCTGGTCTTCCAGTTCCATAGCCTTAAGGTATTCACGGTTAGCCTTTTTCTGGGCCAGCCATTCCGTAAGGCACGGGGCGCTACTGTATGGGGAAGATTTTTTCTGGACGTATCCCGCTGCGATCATCAAATGCTCACGCCACCGGGCATGGATACGGCGCAGGCGGTTTAACCACCACTGCGGTGACTCAAGGCGAAGAACCGCGCGTAACGCGTCCTCCGCTTCCAGTTCTTCATTGCAATACGCCGTCCAGCCGGGGATCGGCGTTTTCAGATGCACCGCCAGCGACGCAATACGGCCATAGCCAGAAAGCGCCGCGAACTCAGGATCTCCGGTGCGTGCCAATTGGTGATCGGACTCGCGTATAAACTCGCTCGTAAAGATATCGGCAAGCGTATAAGCCAGTCTTTTTAACTCTTTCTTCCCTGCCCAGAGCATACGGAAAAGCTGATCGCGGATTGGCAGCAGAATGCCGGGCATCACAGTGTCAGGCTGGTAAACACTGTTCACGCTATCAATACGCGTTAATACGTGGCGCTCAAAGGTATTAACCAGCCAGTGATCTGCCGCTTTGCGGTCTTTCGCGTCCAGTGCATCCAGCTTCGCGGCAAAGTGGCGGCGGATATACTGCGGAAGGGAAGCCAGACGGCGACGCAGCAGCTTGCTGCGCTCCGGCTTTTCGTCCTCCGCTACCAGTTCACTGAACGCAATATGCTTGCGGGCGCCGTCCGGCGTGAGATAGTCGAAACCATCCAGCCCCGGCGCTACATCAACGCCAATCGGCTGGTATGGTTTGTTCCCGCTATAAGCGTAAGGGATAGCATTATCAGTGCTACCCGGATACGGTGGAGGTGGAGAAGGGGCGCGACGGCCACGGGTTGCCGTGGTCATTGCGCGATCTCCATGTAGGCTTTTAAGAAAGTTGCTGCTGCATAGATATTTACGGCGTTTCCGCTGGCGCGTAGTTTTCCCACTCTGGAGGGAACCCCATTAACCAGAGGCTTAAGGCCGGGTTTAACTGGCCTCCACTTTCCATCTCTGCAAAAGAGCCAGTCAGCAGATCCCCAGAATCCGTTAACCGGGCCGGGCCTGCTATCTGCGCTGTCACATCCAGCGTATCCGTTGACAGCTTCCCGTGCCGCATCCTTCCCCCCTGATACCCGCCCTTTCCATCCCTCGCCGCAGGGGTGGGCCAGCCCGCAAGACAAGCAAAGTCCTGTAAGTTCGACTGCCGACCAGCCAGCTTCCTGGCGATCACCTTCTCGGCATCCTGATAAGCGTTCTTCGTATTGCTCGCGGTTGGAGTCGGCCAGCCAGTAAGTACGCTCCCGGATGTGCGGCGCACCGACGCCCGCAGACGGAAACGCCGACGCCCCGAAGGCATAGCCCAAACTTTCCATGTCAGTTTGTACAAGGTCGATCCAGACTTCTGCATCTTTGCTTGAAGACTGTTCGCCAAATATAACGACAGGGCGTTGCTGGCCTGCAAGCCAATGAACGGCGGGCCATAGGTGCCGCTCATCATCAAATTTTTTTCCTTCGCCTGCCTGGCTGAAAGGTTGGCATGGGCAACTTGCTGTCCATACTGGGCGGTCGTCCGGCCATCCTGCGACGCGCAAAGCACGGGGCCAGCCTCCAAAACCTGCAAACAGGTGGACTTGAGAGAATCCTTTAAGGTCATTTGCGGTTACTTCCTCAATTGAGCGTGTGTCAACGACGCCCGGGGCGATGTGCCCAGCGTCGATCAGGTTGCGCAGCCATTGCGCGGCGAAGGGATCGATTTCGTTGTAATAGGCAGTCATTGCGAGCGCCTTTTATTCCAGGCTTCGGCGGCATCCTGCTTTGAGGCATACCAACCGCGCCCATATTTGTTAATTATCGGGCCGCCCATCAATTCGCATGAGCACTCCGTACAAGACGGGGCATAAACACGCGTTTCTGACTGGTAATCAAAAATAGAGTCAAAGAAAGCCGCTTCACCGCAAAAGGGGCATGGCAACAGATCAGATTTTTCGGACACTGGAAGCGATGGATGTTCATCAAGCAGTCGGCGTGCCATTTGGTGAATCACGCTACAGGGAGGTTCGCAGGCGACAAGCGCCGAAAGAAAACCAGCATCTTCCGCAGTTGCAGCAGCCTCTACCGTAGTAGGCTTATGGAAAGGCCAGTTAGCGCCACGCGTAACGAAAGAAGTGAAACTAAGCAGGGCGTACCCCGGCATAAACGCGGATACATCAGCAACATGAGATATTATTACGACGTTATAACTACCCGAATATTTGCCGCTAGCAGGTAAATACTCCCGTAAAAACAAAATATCGCCCACGCGATAGTCGCGATCATTGACGCGCAATTCAGCGTATTTCACGCGGTCCAGAACAGGCTGAAAAAACTCCGGCCAAATCTTTAATTCGTGTGTTTTTCTCATTGCAGATCCCTCGCTATTACCACGTTTCCGGGTTATCGGACGGCTCGCAAATATCGCAGTTGCCTCGACAATCAAACGACCATCCCTCCTCACATGCGGCGATACCTGGGCAACATTTCGCACAGTGACCACCTTCATAGCGCCCGCAGCCATCACAGACAGGCAGCACGCCGATCACTTCTTTGGCCTTCTGTCGGTTGTCTTTGTCAGTGCTGACGGAACGTTGCACGCTGATTTCGTGCATCTTGAAGGGCTGATAAATCGCGCGGGTGGCTTCGGTATCGCTGTTGGAAATGACGACCTTCACGCCATGCTTACGGTTAACTTCCAGCAGTGCCTGGACTAACTGGCGGTGGTTGTCTTCCGTGAATGGTTCGGTATGGTATTTGGTGAAGTCCGCTGTTTTGCTCTCAGGCAGGTAAGGCGGATCACAGTAAACGAGAACATCGCCACCCGTGACGACCTGTAGAGAACGCTGGAACGGCGCGCAAAGAAATATTGCCTTTGTATCGTTGGCCTTTTCGGCAAACAGGCGGATTTCATTTTCAGGAAAGTAGACGCGCTTATACTTGCCAAACGGCACGTTAAAGCCGGTCTTACGACTGTAGCGGCATAAGCCGTTATAACCGTGGCGATTCAGATACAGGAATTGAGCAGCGCGCATGATGCACGCCATTTCGACGCCATAACGCAACCCACCGCTTTTTACCGTCCCTACCTGCTTATTGAACGCGGCGCGGACTTCGTTGTACCCCTGCGGGCTGTTCTTACTGTTGAACAGTTCGCGGGCCGCATCGATCACTAAGTCCGGGTAACGGGTGACTTCCCGATACAGGTTAATAAGATCCGGGTTGATATCAGCCAGCACATAGCGGCGGTATTCAGTCGCCAGAAATACCGAAGCGCCACCTACGAAGGGTTCGATCAGACAGTCGGCTTTAGGAAGGTGCGGCAGCAGATCAGGAAGGACACGGGTTTTACCCCCTGCCCATTTGATGAACGGGCGGATCATAATGCCGCCTCCGCCGATTTATCATTCCCAGCGGCTGCAATAGCTTTCAGATTGTCAGAAAGCTGCGCAATCTGGTTCCAGACGTCAGCGGCAGCATTGTGCTTATTCTCATCAACTAAACGGCGGGAGGCGTACCCGCAAACCATTAAAGATATTTCTTCAACCGTGCGAACATCCCGAACGTTCCAGAAATTCCATACTGGCCGGATACCAATAGACTGCATCGCGTGGCTGATGATCGGCATATCGTAGTCAGTGCCACGCGCCCAAACCTTTACCGAATCAGCATCGCAATACGCAAGAACAAACAAGTTCAGGTCAGCGAGAGCAACGCCCAACTGCACAGCCTGATCGCTTAATACAGCGGCCTGAACCTCGCGGGACTTCTTAAACCACCATTTCACAGTATCTGCGCCGATGGTTCCGCCTGCTGCCTCGCTGCTTTCAATGTTGACGGTGCGATACATTGACGCATCAACACGGCCAGTCATGGGATCAAATACAGCCGCAGCAAGAGAGACGATCGCCGCAGTTGGCTTTTTATCCAAAGCTTCAATATCAATCATTACATGTTTCATCGCGTTAAACTCCGTATGGGGAAGCGGGAATAGAAGGGCGCTGCAATTCTTCAATGCAGTGCTGGCGCAGGTTGCTGATAAAATTAGTGGTTACTGATCCAGTGGCAGAAAGGGTTAACTCACCATCACGGCGGGTTTTAATGGTTAAGCCTTCATTTTCGATAGCAGGTAAAAGAACATGCAAAATGAAGCTATATTGATCACGTCTGGTCATAATCTCTTCCTCAAAAAAAGAATGAGTTGAACCGCCGCCACTTAATAAAGAGGCGGAGAAAACAGAGTTGATTTTTTAAAACCGAATTACTTAATTAGCTTTTTAAATAATTCAGCCAGTGTAAGCAGGAAGCCTTTATTTATTTTTTGGGTATAAATAAACGGTTTATTTTTACCTTTGATAAATTGAACCTTCGCCGGTTCGGGCTTAAAAAATCTTCCGTCCGGCGTTTCCAGCCAGCCGCGTGAGTTCTTGAAGTGTGTGACCTGGCACCCGTGCTTAAGCAGGCTTGCCAGTGATGGGCCTTCATCGTGCATTACTGCCCCCTTGCTTATACATCTGATCAACCGTGCGCATGGCTTCCGCTAAAGCAAAGTCACGCCCGTAATAATCACCATTGCTGGAAATACGATAAGAGTGCTTAAACGTAAATGGATTACGCGGGCATTTCTGAATAGTGAAGCCACGATATAAATATGAATGACGACTTAACTGTATTAATTGCACAGCCACAAAAGCCCCCTCACATTCCCAATTTAAGCAATTCACCATCAACATGGCGGGCCACGTCTTTGGTTATTTTCTTAATCAGCTTTTTATCCCTGATCATAAACTCGCCGCTATTGGTGCGAATCATGAATCCCGTTTGCATATCTTTTAAATGGGTGTCCAGAATGTCGTTGCATTCACGCACCCGGTTTTCGTGGTTGGCTGTTTTCTGGCTCATCGCGATAACCTCAAAGACCGATCCACAGCAACCAAGCGTCGCGCTGCTCTCTCGGACGGTTGTAGTAGGCGTCACGCATTGCACGATTGAACTCAGGAATATAGATCCAATTCTCAGCACGGGCGCCCAGGCTTTCCGGGTTCTTCCACGGGATGATCGGCAACTTACCGTCTTCAATCATGCTCTTAACCGTGGCGGGCTTCTTACCGATTAACTCGGCAAATTTAGGGTATGGAACCGCGTCAACGGCGTGACGCACTTCAATGAACCCCTCTAACTCTTTCTCTGTCATGTGTCATAATCCCCATCGGCGCTAGGCGCTTATTTCGGCTTGTAACTGCTTATATTGGCGGTTGCTCATGGTAGAGATTACCACCCTTAAGGAGAATGTTATGGTAGAGATCCCTACCCCGTCAAGCGGCGTGGGTGAAAAAATCAGAGCTATCAGGGATGCGGAGGAGTTAACAAGGCAGCAATTCTTTGAATTAACTGGAATACCTGCTGGCACGCAGAAGTATTACGAGACAGGAAGAGTGGAGAGTATTGGTAGCGATATCTTGCTTAAGATCACTCAGCATTCACGTTTCGCAAAATACACGCTCTGGCTTATGACTGATAAGACCGCCCCTCAAGCTGGTCAAATCGCACCGGCCCTCGCACACATTGGGCCAGAGTCAACTGGATCAGACCGCTCCGAGAAACAAACTGGTTAACTGTTTATAAACATTACATTTTCACTATCTGTTATCAGGATGGGGAAATAAACGCCGGAGGGCTTTCTTATGTCGATTAAGAAGCTCGAAGGTGGTCAATATGAAGTGGACGTATGGCCGCGCGGACGTAACGGAAAACGTATCCGCAGGCGATTTGAGAAGAAACAAGAGGCAGTTCTTTTTGAGCGTTATGTATTAGCCAACGCCGACAAAAAAGAATGGCTGGGCGCGAGCGTTGACCGCCGCACCTTAAGCGAGTTGTTAGATACCTGGTGGCTGCTATATGGACAGACTCAGGAAAATGGCGAGATTGAAAAGCGGCACCTGAATAAAACAATCAGGGCGCTTGGTGATCCAGCCGTTAACCGACTGAACAAGCGAATGATTGCACAGCACCGAAGCCAACGGCTGGAAGACGGTATCAGCGCAGCAACGATCAACCGGGATATTTACCGTTTGTCCGGGATGTTCAGCACGTTGATAAAGCTGGAAGAGTTCAGAAAGGAAAACCCCTGTAAGGGTCTGGAACCACTGAAAGAAGCGCCCCCAGCTATGACTTATCTCGCCAAATCAGAGATCAGCAAATTGCTGGATACTCTGACCGGCGACGATCGACGTGTAGCACTGCTATGCCTCAGCACTGGCGCACGCTGGGGTGAAGGGAGCACGCTGCGAGGTGAGCAGGTTAATCACGGGCGTGTGACGTTCCTTAAGACTAAAAATGGGAAAAAGCGCACGGTTCCGATATCGGAAGAACTGGAGAAAGAGATCAAGACCAGCGACACCGGGCCACTGTTCAAAGTTGACTATGAAAACTTCTGCGAACGGCTCAGGCTGGTTAAGCCTGACTTACCACGCGGGCAGGCCACGCATGTGCTTAGACATACGTTCGCAAGCTGGTTCATGATGAACGGGGGGAACATTATTGCGTTACAGCAAATTCTGGGGCACGCCAGCATACAACAGACGATGGTTTATGCTCACCTTGCACCTGATTACCTGCAACACGCAGTAACGTTAAACCCTCTTGGCGGCGGGCTGATGGTGTGACAATGTTGTCTACATCTTGTCTACACCCGTAGCGCTATATCCTTCTTGTAACTGCTTATGGCTGTTGCAAGGAGGATTGATTTATAAGGGATTTTTTCTAAGTGCCTGATAAAAAAAACCCCCACATCATGTGGGGGAAGACAGGGATGGTGTTGTTTTACAGCATATAACCATCTGAATTTATTATATTTTAACTATATTTTCCGTCCACAAAACGTCCACATCGACCATAAGCCCCAGCTTTACTTCTGGGGCTTTTTAATACCCGCAATATGTTAAAAATTTTGCAGTTATCCTCACCTCATATTTAAGTCGGCCATCGGAAAACCGTCACAACCATCACGCCCCACAAAAACACCTCTTATCCATATGATTTAGCTTAATAAAACTTGTGACGGCAAAACCATCACAAAACGTAACACAAACCGTCACACCTAATAAATTCAGTAAGTTATAAAACGGTATTGTGATGCTTTAAGACCGTCACACTGTGATGCTTCCGTGATGCTTTTGTGATGGTTTTAAATACCCATATTTATTATTAAATATCATATAGATAGATAATTATTTTAAACCTTGTGACGTTTGTGACGGTTTTCCGATGCCCCCCTTCAAATTTTGAAAAACTCAAGATTGGCTAAAAATCACCCTGATTTGTTGGTAATTATGTTGGCGTGAATGTTGGTGCTGTGTATCTGGATGGATGGCAGGTGGACGGTGGTAAAGACTCAGAAATGTTAAAGGCCACCGGGGGTGAGCCGGTGGCCTTACTTACGTTTCCTGACTGCTTACGGTAAGCAGGCCAGAATCAGCTCAATCAAAGCGACAAGCGCTTTCAGAGCAATGACGGCGATTTGCAAAAATGCCTTCATTACGTACCTCCTCTCGGAAGAGGAGCGTGCTACCACTGTTAAAGCCTTTACACGCCTGGTTAACAGGGCCACATTGTTAGTAGATGTGGATGCACGCTCTGATTGAGGCACTGAACCAGCACCACCTGCATTCAGCCAGGACTTGAACTCATTTCCGCAAGCCTTGCGTAAACGTAGAAATCCATTTCCATGACCACATGCGTGGATCAAGTTGTCCTCAGAACGCGCAACTACCAACGGCAGGAATTATATGGAGTATCAGGGGGAAACTCAAAGGAATGCACCAGATTGCGGACATAAAAAAGCCCGACTGGTGAGATCGGGCTTTTTTATTTGATACCTTACTTTTGCTACCTGGTTTAGGAGCCTCAACCAGAGCGTGCATCCACATCTACTAACTGCTGTTAGTTTATTCCCGATACACCGCTATGTCAAAAGCCTCAGCCAGAATGGGGAAAGGCATTGTCAAAGATTTCAGTTCAGGAAATAGCTAACCATCTGTAATTAAAAGATTCATCAAATCAGCCATGTGCAAATCCTTTACGTTAATTTTCACGTAAACCATCACGAACCCGCGCCTGTACTGGCTTTCCCGTTTTCACACCACAGCTGGCCATCGTCGGAAAACTGAAATCTTTGAAATCTGTTTCACACATTTCAGTTGGCGAACTACTGCCAAAGCCCCAGCGCTGGCGCGGTCTGGCGATGTGTTTTGTACCACCGGAAAAACTGAAATCATTCTCAACACGAAAACCGCAGGCGGGTGCGGTGTAGCGCCGTTTCCGCCACTTCCTCCATTATTCCGTTAAGAGAAAACCTCACCTGTACTACATGTGTCGATTCACTTAGTAAATTTGAATATTTTTGATTGCCGCAGGGAAGGGTTAGCTTAAAATCAGTTTTGTAAACCAGTTTGAAGAGTGGGGAACTACTGGTAGAGAGCTACTGAGGTGAATGATAATTAATTCTATAGGAGACAGAATATTAAACTGCTAATTTGCTTGATGTTTTCGTTATCGAAGAACGCGAAAGACCTACGGGAATACTGGAGAATTGAAGTCATACGAAAAGATAAATTTTCCTGGCGCAGGTTGCTAACAAACAAATCAAACAGACGAAGAAACTTCCTTTTTTGGTGGCGTCTAGCCAATGAGATGCATAAACACGGTTCCAGACGCTACCAGAAAGTAGCGTCAAGAATAGGTGACAAGCTGAAGGAAAAATATGCAGCTGATGTTGAATTAGGTGCGATTATTGGTCCTGGTTTACATATACCACACCACACTGGAGTTGTGATTTCCAAGCGGGCGCGTATTGGCTCCAATTGTGTGATAAGGCAAAACACAACGATAGGTGCAGTACAAGGCATGAAGGAAAATGCGGTGATTACTATTGGTGACAATGTAGATATTGGGGCTAACTCATGCCTAATTGGCTCTATTAATATTGGTAATAACGTCACAATAGGCGCTATGTCTTTCGTGAATAAGGACATACCAGCAAACAGCGTTTTCATCACACGAAAGATATCAACAATTACTCACTCCCCTACTGGTTAATGCCTTTATGAATTGCCCTTAACGAGTAGATGGTAAGCCATTTAGGGCAATTCGTATCAAAAAGTAACTCGTCATTATGCGATGATGTTCTGGTACTTGTTCCGCGTTTCTCCGGCTTTCGTGGCGGTTTGCGTGAATGATGCCGCATTGGTCGGTGTGCCAACGCTGGGATGTGAGTGACTGGCGCACTGCCTTGCCAGTTCTGCCAGCAAATCAATGGTGTCCAGCATCATGGTCAGGGCATTGATACTCTCACTGCCAATATGGACAGTTGTCCCCATCACCTGCTGACCGCCAGCGGCCACTGATTTACGCAACGCGGCAATCTTCTCTGTCAGGCTTTCGCCAACCTCCACGGCTACAGCTCCGCCCACTTTAGTGGACTGCTGTCCTGCTATGTCCGTTTCTTCGTTTCCTTCAATACTGGCCAGCCTGTTACCTTTCACCGCCTGGCTATAATCACCGGCGCTTACCTGCTGGATGGCTCCGGCCAGCAATGTGGCAGTTCCCAGTACCGTAGTTTTATCCGTGGCTTTCACCGTGGTTTCACGGCTGACCAGTTCGCGCTGTTCTGTATCGGCTTTTACAGTTCGCACCATTGATGTTTCGCTGATGGTCTGATCGGTCTGCCTTACCCAGTCACCCGCCTGAGTCACCCTCTGGGATACTTCTTCCCGCTGCTGCTGTAATTGCTCACCGGGTTTAACATCCGGCAGGCTGTTGCCATCCGGCAGCGTCTGCCTGATAAAGGGTTTATCCGGTCTGCCTCCCGTGAATGCAACCTCAACCAGCGTCCCTTCTGGCGGAAACTGAAACATACCTGAATCATTCCCGGCCATGGGCACCGGCAGCGGCACCGCTGAGTAAACAGGCGTCTGATTGTCCGGGTTTCCGTCTGCGTCAAGCAGCTGAACGTCCACGGCGTAACGTGGACGGAAGGGATCGGCAAAGTTACCGCTTTTTACCGGCTCTGAATGCGCCACGACTC
>ERZ506941.290-NODE-290-length-31326-cov-12.773_pt1 | contig 31326 bp, 18 predicted proteins | sample MGYA00512901_ERZ506941 | MGnify/ENA metagenome assembly ERZ506941 | reverse complement strand
TGGCGATTCCAAGGGAATTTACATTGATCTCTGTGAGTCTGTCTGTCGGCTTCTATCTATTTTATGGTTCTGTGTTCCGTGTTTTTTCTCGAATCAATCGTTACACTAACCTAAAAGAGATGATCGCTATTTTCTTAGCAGTATCATGTAGTGCTTTTACATGTAATGTCATTTTGTTTTTTGGTGATGAGACCTATAGCGTGCGTTTAGTGATTTTCATGTACTTTCTTTCGCTCTTTATGATTATTGCAAGCCGTTTGATTTGGCGGATTTATATTGAAAGAAAAAACATGAGAGGGACCTCCAATGAGGTAGTCAAGAACACTCTGATCGTTGGCGCGGGAGAAGGCGGCCGTATTCTTTACAATAGCTTCGTAGGTTCGAAAACGGCAAGTGACATTAATATTATTGGCTTTGTCGATGACGATCCGAATAAACGAAACACCTATCTTTCTGGGAAAAAAGTCTTGGGTTGTATTAGTGATTTGCCAGAATTGATCCAAAAATACGAGATCAATATGATCACGATCGCTATTCCATCCTTGTCACGGAAAAAATTGCGGAGTATTTTTAGCTTAATTGAACCTTTGCATGTCAAAGTCAACACGATGCCATCAATGGAAGAAATCGCCTCTGGAAAAATCAGCACCTCACGTTTGAAGAAAATCGATGTCGTTGATTTGCTAGGGAGAGATGAAGTCAAATTGGATATCGACTCCATCAAAGATCAAATTACTGGAAAGACGATATTAGTGACTGGTGCTGGTGGATCGATCGGTTCCGAAATCTGTCGCCAAGTGATTCAATTCAATCCTAAAAAACTAGTTTTGTTGGGACATGGAGAAAACTCGATTTACTTAATTGACCGTGAGTTGAAAATCAATTTTAAAGACAATATTACCGAAATCGTTCCTGTTATAGCCGATATACAAGATCGAGAAAAGATGTTTGAAATCATGAAGGAAGTCAAACCGGATATCGTTTATCATGCGGCAGCCCATAAACACGTACCGTTGATGGAATACAATCCTAAAGAGGCAGTCAAAAATAATATTTACGGAACCAAGAATACTGCTGAAGCTGCCAAAGCCGCGAAAGTGAAGAACTTCGTAATGGTCTCTACAGATAAGGCCAATAACCCTCCTAACGTCATGGGAGCGACAAAACGCATCTCTGAGATGATTGTTACTGGCTTAAATGAAAAAGGTTGCACGAAATTTTCTGCTGTACGCTTTGGCAATGTCTTAGGTTCAAGAGGCAGTGTGATTCCTGTATTCCGTGAGCAAATAGCAAAGGGCGGACCAATTACAGTGACTGATTTTCGCATGACCCGCTATTTCATGACGATACCAGAAGCTAGCCGCTTGGTTATTCAGTCAGGGGCACTTGCTCAAGGTGGCGAAATATTCATTTTAGATATGGGCGAACCGGTGAAAATCGTTGATCTTGCGAAGAATATGATTCGTCTAAGTGGCTATAGCGAAGAAGAGATTGAAATTGTTGAAACTGGGATTCGACCTGGTGAAAAATTATACGAAGAATTATTATTGGATAAAGAACGGAATGATGAAGCAGTCTTTGAGAAAATTTTTGTTGGGAAGATAAAGGGATACTCGTTGGGCGAAGTTAATAGTTTTTTAGATGGCTTATCCTCTAATCAGAAATTATTGGCAAAGGAGCTTGTTTTGTTCGCAAATGCTTCTAATAAATGAGGTGATTATAAGTGGAATTAGTAATAATTGGAGCCGGCGGATTTGCGAAAGAAATTATTTTTTTAGTAGAAAGAACTAATCGCTTTAATGTTATAGGGCTAATCGACGATAATTATTTTAATCTTCCAGATAATCTACTTTCCTATCCGCTTCTTGGAGGAATTGATTATTTGAAAAATTTAAAAAAGAACACAGCAGTTGTGATTGGGATATCAGATCCGGATGTGAAAAGGTCTATTTGGGATCAATTAAATAAAAATGATAATTTGTTTTTCCCGAATATTGTTGATGATACTGCCTTAATAGGTAGTGAAGTATCATTAGGAATTGGAAATATTATAATGGCCTATACAACTTTTTCTGCTAATATAAAAGTAGGTGATTTTAATATGATTAATATTCATTCTACAATTGGGCATGATACCATTATCAAAAATTTTAATTCCATTTATCCGGCAGTTAATTTATCCGGCAATGTCCATGTTGGATCTGGTAATGAATTTGGGGTTGGGACGAAGGTGATACCAGGTATTGATGTTGGAGATGATAATAAAATTGGAGCTGGTAGTGTAGTAATACGAAATATTAAGAATAAATCAAAAATAGTTGGGGTACCTGCTAAGATAATAGAAAGTTGGGATTAATGTGAATAAAAAAAGAATATTACTTTCTTCACCTCATATGAGTGAACAAGGCTATGAGCAAGAATTCGTCAAAGAAGCGTTTGATACTAATTGGATTGCACCCTTAGGAGCTAATGTAGATAAATTTGAGGATGAATTAGCAAAATTTGTTGGGATAAAACATGCTGCTGCTTTATCATCTGGTACATCTGCATTACATTTGGCACTAAAGGCTGCTGACGTAAAAAGAGATGATATTGTTTTATGCCAGTCATTAACTTTCTCTGCAACTGTGAATCCGATTCTTTATGAGGGGGCTATTCCTGTTTTAATAGATAGTGATTTTGATACTTGGAATATGAGTCCAATATATTTGAGAGCTGCATTAGAGAAATATCCTCATGCTAAAGCAGTTGTAGTGGTTCATTTGTATGGATTATCAGCTGATTTAGAAGCTATTCTCAGTGTATGTAATGAGTTTGGTGTAACATTAATTGAAGATGCCGCAGAGTCTCTAGGAACGACTTATAAAGGGAAATACACAGGGACCTTTGGCAAATATGGTATATATTCATTCAACGGTAATAAAATTATTACAACATCCGGAGGAGGAATGCTTATTTCAAATGACGAAGATAAGATTGAAAAAGCAAGATTTTGGTCAACGCAATCTCGTGAAAAAGCAAGACATTATGAACATAAAGAACTTGGATATAACTACAGAATGAGTAATATCGTAGCAGGTATTGGTCGAGGTCAACTAAAAGTATTAAATGATCGAATTAAAAAGAAAAATTCTATTTATAATTTTTATAAATCTGAACTTGATAATATAGATGAAATTGGATTTATGCCTAATAATGTATGGAATGAGCCAAACTTCTGGCTCAGTGTAATTACGTTGGAAAATACTACTCCTGATAAACTTATAGACTTCTTAGAAAAAGAGAATATTGAAGCGAGACCTGTTTGGAAACCGATGCATTTGCAGCCTTTTTTACAAGGTTATGACTATATTGGTGAAAAAGTAGCAGAACAATTATATCAAACAGGCGTGTGTTTACCTTCTGATTCTAAGATGAATAATGAGGATCTCCTTAGAGTAACTAATGCAATAAAGAAAGTGCTGTCCATATGAAGAAAAGCAACCTTTATGAGAAGTTCATCAAACGTTTTTTAGATATTATTCTATCAGGAATGCTAATTTTATTACTTAGTCCAATTTTCATTATTTTGGCATTACTTGTTAAAAGAAAATTAGGGTCACCAGTAATATTTTGTCAGCTAAGACCTGGGAAAAATGAAAGAATATTCAAGATGTATAAATTTAAGACTATGACTAACGAATTAGATGATTCGGGTAATCTATTACCAGATCACATGAGAATTACCAAGTTTGGAAGTTTGCTCAGGTCCTTAAGTTTAGATGAATTACCGGAGTTGTGGAATATTTTTAAAGGTGACATGAGTTTGGTAGGTCCAAGACCCCTTTTAGTTGAATACCTCCCATTATATAATGAGAAACAGAGACAAAGACATATTGTTCGTCCTGGGTTAACAGGATTAGCCCAAGTTAGTGGGAGAAATTTAGTTAGTTGGGAAGATAAATTTTTTATGGACTATAAATATGTAAATAATATAACCTTTGCACAGGATTTCCAAATTATAATTTTAACTATAAAAAAAGTTTTAATTAGAGAAGGTATTTCTTCTAGTAATCATGTAACAAATGAAAAATTCAAAGGGAATGGTACCTCTGAAATAAATAGGCTTGATTTAGAAAGGAAAAAAAATGAATTTGTATAGTGATATTATTAATAAAAAAGAATCAATTAGCATTATCGGATTAGGCTATGTGGGAATGCCAATAGCAGTAGCCTTTGCGAAAAAGATTAATGTAATAGGTTTTGATTTAAATTCAAAAAAAATTGATCAGTACAAAAAAGGTATAGACCCAACTAAAGAAGTAGGAAATTCAGCTATAAAAGAGTCAAATGTTTACTTTACAGCGAATGAAGAAGATTTAAAAAAATCTAAATTTCATATTGTTGCTGTGCCAACCCCCATAAATATGGATAAAACACCTAATTTAAACCCAGTAATAAATGCTAGTAAAATTGTTGGAAGAAATCTTATAAAAGGATCAATTGTTGTTTATGAATCAACGGTTTATCCAGGCGCTACAGAGGACATTTGTATTCCGATTTTGGAAAGGGAATCTGGTTTAAAATATGGCATTGATTTTAAAGTTGGTTATTCGCCAGAACGAATAAATCCAGGTGATAAAATTAATACTTTAGAAAAAATAGTGAAGATTGTGTCGGGTTCAGACGATGAATGTTTAGAAATAATTAGTAAAGTCTATGAAATAGTTATCGAAGCTGGAATTTATAAAGCTCCTTCAATAAAGGTAGCAGAAGCTGCAAAAGTTGTTGAAAATTCTCAAAGAGATATAAATATAGCATTCGTGAATGAGCTTTCTATAGCTTTTGATAAAATGGGGATAGATACAAATGAAGTTGTTGATGCTATGAATACCAAATGGAATGCATTGGGATTTCGTCCAGGATTAGTTGGTGGACATTGTATTGGCGTAGATCCGTATTATTTTATTTATCAAGCAGAAAATTTAGGGTATAGTTCACAAATCATATCTGCAGGCAGGAAGATTAATGACAGTATGGGTGAATTTATTGCTGATGCGGCAATAAAAAAACTTGCCTTAACTGGAAAACCAATTAAAGATTCGAATGTTACCATTTTTGGATTAACATTTAAAGAAAATTGTCCTGATTTACGAAATTCTAAAGTAAATGACATTATCATTAGATTAAATGAATACGGGATAGATCCTACAGTCGTAGATCCTTGGGCTGATGAAGGGGAAGCACTATTAGAGTATGGGGTAAATTTAAAAAAAATTAATGATGTTTGTAATCAAGATCTCCTAATTTTTGCGGTTTCTCATAATGAATTTAAAGCTATTAATTTAGAAAAACTGAATAAAATGTGTACAAATCCCAAAATAATAGTTGATATAAAAAGTATTTTTAACAAAATAGAATTAGAAAAAAATGGGTTTCAAGTATGGAGAATGTAGCGATAAACTGAGGGGATAGCCGAATGATTAAGGTCTTGCATATTTGTAGTGAATTTAATAGCTCAAATTTATATGATAATTATTTTGAAGAACTCAACAATTATGTTGAGAACGATGTGATAGTTCCGGTTTCATATAAAACTAAATATGAAAAAAATGAAAATATTATATTTTTGCCGTGTTTTAATCCGTTTGATAGGATATCTTTTTATTACAAGAGCGGAAAAATATTGAAGGCTGTTATGAATCAAACTGAGGTTACAGAGTATGATATTATTCAGGCACACACTTTATTTACAAACGGAAATGTTGCTTATAATTTACACATTAAATATGGCCTACCATATATTGTCACTATTAGAAATACTGATATAAATATTTTTTTGAAATATAAGCCTTATTTGAAAAATCAAGCAATAAAAATTTTAAAAAAATCACAAGCTATAATATTCTTATCTGAATCATATAGAAAAAAAATTATCAATGTTTTGAATGATAAAGAACTTTCAGAGGTTATTTTAAATAAATCAAGCATAATTCCAAATGGAATTGATTCCTTTTATATTGATAACATTAATTTGCTTAGAAAAAATAATGTTATCACAAATAAAGTAAATTTGATAACTGTTGGAAAAATTGAGAAAAATAAAAATCAGCTTTCTGTTTGTAAGTCCATTGAAAAAATTCGAAGTTTTATAGATATTGAGTATGTATTGGTAGGACCAATCACTGATAAAGTATACTTTGATAAAGTTAATAGTTATTCTTTTGTTAAGCATTTAGGTGTTTTGGATAAGCAAGGAGTGATTGATGCTCTTAGAGAATCTCATATATTCGTAATGCCATCAAGAACTGAAACATTCGGCTTATCTTATGTAGAGTCTATAAGTCAAAATGTACCAGTTATTTACTCAAAAAATGAAGGATTTGATGGACAATTTGAAGAGGGGGTTGTTGGCTTCTCAACTGATCCTAATTCAACTGAAGAAATAGCTTTTTCTTTAAAACAATTGTTATCCAATTATTCAAAGTTTTCAAATATAGGGATACTTGCTGAAAGGTTTAGTTGGAAAGAAATTGTTAAAGAGTATTATACTATTATGTCTATAATTACTAAGGAAGATGAATAAAAGGTATATTTATGCTTACAAGGATTAAAATATATTTTTTCAACAATAATAATAAACAATTTTTTTCAGATGTGTTTTTAAACCTAATATCCAATGTATTGATGATATCAGTTGTGCAATTTCTTGTCTTTCCAACATTATCATCCAGCGTAAATAGTAACTATTTTGGTCAAATTGTTACTATTTACGGAATTAATAATGTAATTGTTAATTGCCTTGGAAATTCACTTAATAATATTAGAATATTGAATAGAGAAAAAGATGGAAGCTTCACCATGCTTGCATGGATTATTAATGTTTTTTCAGTTGTGTCAATCATTTTATTCTCAATAGTGTACACTTCAGAGATGAAAATTTTTGACGTAATCTTATTTAGTTTTGTAACTCTTCTTGCTAATACAAGAGCGTATTGCTCTTCATACTATAGAATTGTATTGAAATATAAAGACTTATTAAAACTAAATTTTTTAATTGTTTTTGGGAATATTTTTGGCTATTTAATGTTTTTTAAGTTTAATTCCTGGGTTATACTTTTTTTGTTTGGGGAGCTATTTGGATTATTATACTTATTTTTATCAAAAAATCCGCTTATGTTAGAACTAATAAATATAGAAAAACTAGGAAAAAAAGTCGACAGAATTATCTTAAGAGACTTTTTACAATTGTTTGAAACGAATTTAATAGCCAACATATTAAACTATCTTGATCGATTTTTAATTGCTCCTTTGCTGGGAGCTTTGAGCATGGGGATTTTCTATGCAGCATCATCTGTTTCTAAAGTATTTACTATGATAATTTCCCCCATGACAAATGTCTTACTATCTTATATTACTCAAAAATCTTTTAGACTGACAAAAAATAGTCTATTAAAAATAGAAGTTGGATTTCTCATATTGGGATTTCCCTGTTATTTTGTTATGAATATTCTTTCCAATATCTTGGTAAACCTTCTTTATCCAAGTTTTTCTGAAGAAGCCAGTAAGCTTATTCCAATAATTTGTGTAGGTATTTCTTTAGATTTGGTTTTTAATATTTTGCGACCATTTATGATGCGACTGTATTCCCTAAAGTATCAGACCATTATACAAATGACTTCTGGGTTTATATATATTGTATTTTCAATTTTACTTAGTATCTATTTCAATCTAATTGGTTTTTGTATAGCATATGTTTTAGGAATAGCACTTAAATTATTTTTACAAACTATTATAATTATATTTTTTAAACAAAATGATGAAGAATAGTTTTTTAAGATTTTTTAGTTGGAAAAGGGGAAATGAATTGACAATAAGAAAGCATTATAATGAATTTTATATAGTTGTAATACTTTATCTACAATCGTTTATTGGATTGTTTACACTTTTTTTACCAAATGCTTTTATTTATGTGCTAGATAAATTAATTTTTATATTGTTAATGTTCATAGTGCTCACTGCCAATAATTTTAAATTCAATAGATATTTCTGGTTTATAATTAGTATGATCTCAGTATTTTTTATGATAAATGCATTATTTTATCAAAATCCCATTAACTTGTTGGGTGTATATATAACTTTTATATCTATTTTTATTCCTGTTTTATATCTAATTAATCAAGATATAAACTATAAATCTATTTTTTATTTTTGGGAAAAAATATCTACTCTATTTACTTTGCTACTCCCACTTTATATCTATTTAGTTATAAATTCGAAAATCAGTTATTTTGATGTAGCATTATTGACGAATATAAATGTTGCTGGAATAGCGTTTAATCTTGTTTTAGTAAATAGAAATAAAAAATTCTGGAGTTTTTTATTTCTATTCGCTAATTTATTTGTAGGCTTTATATTTGGATCCAGATCCATTTTTGTAGCAACTGTATTTATATTGATATTCATCTACCTTATATTTTATAAAGACAAAAATTTTAAATTCTATCTGCAAATTTTTTGCTGGGGAGTTTTGCTAATACTTATTGCTATCAACTTAATTCCTTTGCTTTTATCTTTGCAAAATTTTTTATTTGACCATAATATAAGTTCACGTAATTTGAATTTGTTTATACAACAACTAACAGCACAAAATCGGGAGTTATACTTGAGTGGAAGAGATGATATTTATCCAGTAGTGCTTAATTATTTATCTAAAAGTTCTGGATTTCCGAGTGGATTAGGTGTTGCAAGAGTTTTAACTGGTGGCGTTTATTATCATGCTCACAACTTTTTTTTAGAACTTCTACTAACTTTTGGAGTTATTATTGGCAGTATATTTAGTTTAGTTTATATCTATATTATTATCTTTTTAAGTCTGAAAAGTAGAAAAACTTATCGTGATGCTTTTATTATAATTTTATTAGTATCATTTACGGTAAGATCTTTCTTTGCAGCGTATTTCTTACAAGATACAATGTTTATATTAGGTTTTTCAATGTTAATGAAAAACTTATTTAGTAAGAAAGGAACTCAAAATTTATGAAGAAAAAAATTTGGATCATGAATCATTATGCTAATGAGATGTTTATCAACGAAGGTGGTAGACATTACTCTTTTGCTAAAAATCTAATTAATTTTGGGTATGAGCCAATAATTATATGTGCAAGTTCATTTCATAATAAACGTGAAAAAATGAAATTTAATGGACCTTTTTCGATTATAGAAAAAGATAAGATAAATTTTGTTTTCATTGATACGTCAATAGCTACAGGAAACGGAACAGCTAGAATTAAAAACATGTTGGATTTTTATTTGAAAACGAAAAAATATTCAAAGGAAATTTCTGAAAAGATTGGTAAACCGGATATAATTTTAGCCTCAAGTGTTCATCCATTAACGTTGGTTTCTGGCATAAAAATTGCTAACTCCTTTAACATACCGTGTATATGTGAAATAAGAGATCTTTGGCCAGAAGCTATCTTTTCATTTTCCAATAAATTAAGCGAGAATAGTTTTTTTGGGAAAGTTTTAGTAAAAGGTGAATATTGGATTTATAAAAATGCGGATGCTCTAATATTTACAAAAGAAGGGGACACAGATTATTTAAAAGATCGGAGATGGATGAAATCTCAAGGTGGAGATATAAAGGACGAAAAATGCTTCTATATTAATAATGGAGTTGAAATTGATTCATTTAATAAAAATATTTCTGATAATTTCTACTTGAATGATCATCTTGATTCTGATGAATTTGTTGTGGTTTACACTGGTGCAATTAGACCTGTAAATAATGTACGAAAGTTAGTAGAAGCAGCTTCCTGTTTGGTGGATGAGAAAATTAAAATATTAGTTTTTGGTGACGGAAATGAAAAGCAAGCATTAGAAGCGGAAATCGTCTCAAAAAATTTGAAAAATATTATTTTCATGGGACAAGTTGAAAAGAAATATGTGCCATCTATTCTTAAAAAATCTAATTTAAATATATTAAATTATTCTCAGACTAATTATAATTGGAGTAGGGGAAATAGTTCTAATAAACTTTTTGAGTATCTAGCATCAGGTACTCCAGTTTTATCAACTGTAAAAATGGGGTATTCAATATTAGATAAATATAACTGTGGAACGGAAATATTTGATGCTAAACCCGAACAAATAGCTAGAGAAATATTATTTTTCAAAAATATGAGCAAGAAAGATTATGAAAAGATGTCAAAAAATGCGCTGAATGCAGCTGAAGAGTTTGATTATAAAATATTAACAAATAAGCTCATTACAGTAATTAATTATACAAATGAGAGGGCAAATACAGAAAATGATTAATATTATAGGATTAGGTTATATAGGATTGCCAACGGCTTTAATGTTAAGCGTATCTGGAAACAAGGTTATTGGAACAGATTATAACAAGGACGTGGTAGATACTCTTCGAAGTAAAAAACTAACATTTGAAGAACCAGGTTTAGAAAAACTTTTTAAAGATGCTAATGAAAAAGGTATAAAGTATAGTTATGAATATCAAAACTCAGATTTTTATATAATTACTGTACCGACTCCGTATGATAAATTAAATAAAAAAATTAATCCTTCATACTTGATTTCTGCTACGAAGAAAGTGTTAAAAGTTTGTAACAAAGGGGCAGTTTTAGTGATTGAATCTACTGTCTCACCAGGTACTATAGATAAATTTATTAGACCGTTAATCGATGATGCTGGACTGATTATCAACGATGATATATTTTTAGCTCATGCACCAGAAAGAATACTGCCTGGACAAATGATTTACGAGTTAGAGAACAATTCCAGAACAATTGGGGCTGATCTACCGGAAATAGCTGAAAAAGTGAAAACTCTCTACCAAACGTTTTGTAAAGGAGAAATTGTTTGCACTGATATAAGAACTGCTGAAATGAGTAAAGTTGTTGAAAATACATTCAGAGCTGTTAATATCGCTTTTGCTAATGAACTAACTAAAATAGCAAGATATGATAATCTGGATGTTCATGAAATTATTAGAATTTCAAATATGCATCCTCGGGTAAATATACTAAATCCTGGTCCAGGAGTGGGGGGACATTGCATACCTGTTGATCCGTGGTTTTTAGTTGGAGATTATCCAAGATTAACGAAATTGATTTCAGCGGCATTAGAAGTTAATGAATCTATGCCTGACCTAGTTTTAAACAGAATTACAGACATAATGAAAGACCATGGAATTACTGACAAGTCAAAGGTAGGTATTTACGGATTATCCTATAAACAGGATGTTGATGATTATCGAGAAAGTCCAACAGTGCAAATGTTTGAGAAAATGGGAGAGCATTTCGCGGAACCTTTCAGAGTTTATGATCCAATGATTCATAATAGAGTAGTTCAGAGTCAAATCATGGATTTTGATTCTTTTATTAATGATAGTGAGATTGTGGTAGTAATGGTTCCACATTCACAAATAAAATCCCAACAAGATAAGCTTAAAAACAAACTAGTTTTGGATCCTCATAACATATTTGATTTTTCATACAAACTTTAACGAAAATAGAGGAATAAAATGAATAAAATTAAAATCATGACAATATTTGGTACAAGGCCTGAGGCAATAAAAATGGCACCACTTGTCAAAGCTATTGAAGAAGATCCTCGATTCGAGTCAATTGTAACTGTGACGGCCCAGCATCGCCAAATGTTAGATCAAGTAATGAATATTTTTGATTTATCAGCGGATTATGACTTAAACATAATGAAAGATGGCCAAACATTAGCAGGTATAACAAGTCGCGTAATAAAAGAATTGGATCAAATTCTGGAAGAAGCAAATCCAGATATTGTTCTAGTTCATGGTGATACGACAACAACTTTTTCGGCATCAATAGCTAGTTTTTATCATCAAATAAAAATTGGGCATGTAGAAGCAGGTCTAAGAACTTGGAATAAGTACTCTCCGTTTCCCGAAGAATTGAATAGACAGCTTACTGATGTTTTAGCAGATATTTATTTTGCTCCTACTGAGATGAGTAAGAAGAATTTATTAAATGAAAAAAGAAATGTCAGCGATATTTACGTTACCGGAAATACGGCTATTGATGCTATGAAATATACCATTTCAGACCAATATAGTCATTCTTTATTAACAGATATAGGGGATAAAAAAATAATACTAGTTACAATGCATAGAAGAGAAAACTTAGGAAATCCTATGAGGAACGTTTTCAAAGCGATAAATCGAATTGTCGAACGCTTTGATGATGTACATGTGGTATTCCCTATGCATAAGAATCCGATAGTTCGAAAAACCGTAAAAGAAACTTTGATTGATTGCGATCGAATTCATTTAATTGAACCATTAGACGTGGTGGATTTTCAAAACTTTGCTAATCATAGCTATATGATTATGTCAGATTCTGGAGGAGTGCAGGAAGAAGCTCCTTCCTTAGGAAAACCTGTATTAGTCTTACGTGATACAACTGAGAGACCAGAAGGAATAGAGGCTGGCACATTAAGATTAGTGGGTACAAGTGAAGATAAAGTATTTGTGTCTGCCAAAGAATTGCTTGAAGATAATGATATTTACGACCAAATGTCTAAAGCTTCAAACCCATACGGAGATGGATTTGCTAGTCAGAGAATTTTAGATGCTATTGCATACAGCTTTGGCTTAATTAATGAAAAACCTTCTGAGTTTTAAAACAAAGTACTCTGATATCTTGTATAAATATCAGAGTACTTTTCTATTTAATATGGATTTTAACTGTTTATCTGAATCGAATAAAAACACGCTTTTTTTTAACTGCTTAAATTATTTAGTAGATGAACTTCCGCCAATCAAACAAATAAATCACCCCAATTGCTTTGAACATTAAATAGACAAAATGACCATAATTATGGCCAATCAGATGTAACGCATCAGCGGAAGCTCCTTTATTCGACCAAAGAGTAAAACCTAATATAATGGCTAAGATCAACAGACCTTTTCCTAATGCAAAGACAATTGTTTTCGCAGGAAGGGGTCTTTTTTTTGTGAGGAAAAAACCGAATAAAAGGACAAAGTTAACTAATAACAAAAAATGTGCAGCAGCTGTCCATAGGGTCATTGTTCCTGTAGGTGTTAAGAAGTCGGTGAAAACGCAAGTGACGACTGCAGTCAAATTGAGCAAGTATAGAGGAAGGCGGAAGGTTGGTTTCTTCTCCTCACTCATTCTTTCTGGTTCGTCTGCTAATTGTTCTGGTTTTAGCAGTGACTCTAAATCGATTTTATAGAGATCACTTAATTTGATCAATGTATCGATGTCTGGGGTGCTTCGATTGTTTTCCCAATTTGAGATCGTTTGTCTGGTAACAAATAAATTTTCGGAAACTTCTTGTTGGGTGAGTCCTAATTTCAAGCGACTCTCTTTTATTTTTTCAGCTATAGTCATTTCAATGCTCCTTCTGACATATCCTATCATAAAGAGGTTCAAAGAAACAATTGTAAAGCTCGATTTAACGAAAAAATGCACAAGTCATTTTCTTTGTTCTTATAAGATTAAATTAAAATGAGCTTCATTTAGATATTCCTTAAAAATTTCCTGAAATTGCTCGATTTTTTTCACTTAATCCTTCACCTGTAATAAGTAACAATTGTCATATATGAAGTGATAAATGTTCAAAGATAACACATATTGAGAGTAGAAGATAGTCTTACTCGAATCATTAAAAAAAGAAAGCCACGATTAAGTAAAAAATAGTTTCCTTTTTTGAAAAAGGAATCATTGATAAAACAAGGATGCAAAGAAGCTTTGCGCTGATTTGCACTGGATTTGCTTGAAGGGAAGGGTGGTTGGATTATAAAATTCTGAAGAGGTGATGCAATGCGATGACAAGTGAATCAGGTATACATACGCTCAATGGTATTTCATGTGTCCGCATAAAAAACTTTTGATAGGAGTGGATGATACAGCAAATAAAAAAAGGTTTGTAAATTAAAAATTAATAAATTATAATGATTTTTAGGCGTAAAAATAGGTTGGGAAAAAAAGTTTTTATTTTGAAGAAGAAGGTTAAGGTGAAAGTTTGTGAAAAAGAAGTTTAAATATATTCTATCTTTAATAATCTTACTAAATGCTGCGGTGGTAACGCCATCATTTCAGGTAATGGCGGAAAGCCAAATGTTTTCAGAATCTCAGCAGGGGGATCCGGAAGAAGTGAATGCTATCCAATCTGATGATACGAATGCTTCTGCGGATGCTGGACAAGCTACCTCTCAAGTAGAAAATGCTACGCTGACAACAACGACCTCATCGAGTGTGGATGTTAAGAACGAGCAAACACAAGCAAGTAGTGACAGTGAAGAAGCCATTAATGGATCAGAAAATAAAGAAGAATCTGCTACAAGCACTGTAGATAAGGTCCCCTCATCTGTTAATGCTTCAGCTGCAAGAGCTGTCAATGGGCAACTGACGATTCAAGTATTAGATGGTAATTCAAACCAACCGATTCAAGGAGCTTATTTCACATTGACCTCCTCGACATCTGGTGAAGTGACATTGTTAGTCACGGACAGTTCAGGAAAGGTTACAATTCAAGTTCCTTCAGGTGGCTATTTTATTAAGCAAGTTGGTACCACGAATCAAAGACTAAACTATGCTTTCACATCGGTTGGAAATTCCATCACCTTGCAGCCAGGGGAAACGAAAACACTTGAACTTTACGAGCGTTTAATTGTGGGTGAGTACGCTTTTGGAGATAGTCCGGATACGATTCATATTCCTGTAAACAGTACGTTTGATTTCTCAACCAAAGCATTAGGAATTGAGGCGTTTAAACTAAATTTTAGCGGCAATATAGAAAAAAGCATTTCTGACTCGCAAATCTATCCTTACTACACCAATGTTGACCCAAGCAAGCCAGGTTCCTATGTAGCAATTTTTATGGCTCGACAAGCCTCCTATAGCGTGAATACCACACATGTGGTCAATGTCATTGTCGATCCGGAGCAGATTGGAGAGGTAAATGTCCGATACCTTGATAGTCAAGGGCAAGAAATCCATGAGATGCAGACCTTGACCGGTACGATTGGTGAACCATATGATGCCAGCACTGAAGGTTATAAGTTAACATTTGATGGCTACACGTTAGATGAAACCAAGTTACCAGAAAACAGTAAAGGTGTCTTTGGAGAAACAGCACAGACGGTCACCTATGTGTATACAAAGAATCCGATCCCTGCAGCGGATGTAACAGTGGAGTATGTGGATACAGAAGGCAAAGAAATTCATCCTTCACAAACGATTAGTGGAAACGTAGGCGACCCATACGATACTAGTACAGAAAAATATAAACTAAAAATCGAAGGCTACACAATGGATGAAAGCCAATTACCAGAAAACAGTATGGGTGTATTTAACGAAACAGCGCAAACTGTCACCTACATTTACACAAAAAATCCTGTACCAGCAGCGGATGTAACAGTGGAGTATGTAGATACAGAAGGCAAAGAAATCCACTCTTCACAAACGATTAGTGGAAATGTAGGCGACTCTTACGATGCTAGCACAGAAAAATACCAAATATCAATCAACGACTACGTCTTAGATCGAAGTCGTTTGCCACAAAATGCGAAAGGAACATTCGGCAAGCTGGGGGCAACTGTGACGTACGTTTATACAAAAGAACAAGCTGCAACAGTTGATAGTTCTGATAATAAAGAAAAAGCTCCTGCCCAAACTGTTACTTCGAAAAAAAGCTCTTCTGCACAAAGATTGCCGCAAACCGATGAGCAGGGGACGTTGTTCCCATTTATAGTTGGTTTGTGCTTTGTCGCCACGGCAAGCTGGCTTTATTTTAAAAAGCGAAAGTAACAATTGATTAAATCATCGGGGAAAGGCGTTACTGACTAAAAAAAAGGACAGCTGCGATTCAGCTGTCCTTTTTGTTGCTTATTTACCTAAAAATGAAATGAACCCAAGGGAATCATAAAGAAAATGGCAGATCCAGCTGACCCATACGCTATTGGATTTTTTCCAAACGTAGTTGAGTGCCAATCTGGCAGGCATCAAGGTGATCAATAATTGTGCTGGATGAAAACCGTACGCTGGGATGTGCCACAAAGCGAATAGCACACTGCAAATGACGGAAGACCAGAAGAAAGAGAGTCCTTTTTTCTGTAAAGCCAACAAGAGATTGGTGCTAAGCAATTCTTCCCCCATGAGCATGAAGGGAACTTGTAGAAAGACCATTTGGACGGTGATAGTCTCGCTGATCGAATTAGTTGTCGGTTGTCCAAAAATAGCGGCATAAATAAAGGAAAAGAACACGCCAGTCAAAATGACGAAAGGCACACCCCATAATAAAACAATGAAACGAAAATGCTTGAATTGTTCCAAAAAGGTCCTTCGTAAGAGGAAGTACCCTGCACCAAATGCCAAAATCACATTCCATACAGTACCAACGATGGATAAAACGGAATCGCTTAGGGGTGTATAGGGAAGCATTTGATAGGTTAAACCGATGACTAATGTGAGAATAAATAAATACATTGCTGACTTGTGTTTCATTTTGAACACATCCTTTAAAGTAATTGCCACACGCTGAATTATAAACAGAAAAAACATCAAAGTACAAAAAGATATCTCTCATTATTTTTAAACGAAAATAAAAAGGAGTGAATACGATATCATGACTGACAGGCTTGCTTTTATTAGTATCAGAATAAAAGATTTCTAAGAACAATTCTCAAAAATGGTGAACAAAAAGAGAAGTTTATAAGAATCTATGTAACACTGTTGAAATATTATTACGCTTATGTTACATTTTGTTTACGTTATTATGTTTAGGGAGAATGTTTATGAAGAAATCAAGCAATTATTCAAATAATTCACAACATAAAGAAGCGACGTCTGAAAAACAAGCACCTTTTTCAAGGGTCGAATCACATCAAAAGCAAACAACGGGAACGGCAAGACGCACGCAAACCACCAATCGTCAAGTTTCTAAAAAGAAGCCAACCCATCGCAAGTATCTCTTTTCTTTGATGACGCTGCTGACAATTGTCATTATCGCCACTGGCGGTTATATCGCCTTTACGTTGAAGCAGCAAGAAGCCTTGGCAAGGGAAAAATATGAGGCTGCTGCTGAAAAGTTATTGGCATCGATTCAAGAAGAACAAGCCAAAGAGGGAATCCCAGCAAAACTCGAAACGCTATCCGATGGGGACAAAAAAGAATTGATTTTCCGACCAAAAGAGGAGAATGCGATTCCTGTCAAGGATGCAAGCAAGAAATTGTCGACCATGGCGAACAAATTATGCAAAAAACACACCGACAAAGAGACAGTCACCATTGCTAGGATTGAAGCACAAGCAGTCGCATCGAAAGTGTCAACCTATTCTTTAAAAGCGGACAGCTATGTTTGGAATCGGGAAACTGGTCGCTTTGAAGATGCGGATAGCGTGGTTGCCGATCCAATTTTTATTTCCGAGAAAACCGGCAATGAATTATCCTTGAAAGACTTGGTTCCAGACGAGGGAAGTTTGCTAGGGATCCAGCAAGTCATTCAGCAAAAGATTTTAGACCAAGCCAAGGAACCAGATAAAGTCATTGATGCGGTCTTGGCGATGGATCGAATCACCTATGAGTCGAAATTTACGTATGATCCTGAAAAAGTAACGATCCAGTTGCCGTCAAATCAAACTGGCGTATCTGAAATCACGTTGGCGTACAAAGAGATTGCACCATTTATTGATCCGGAACTTGTTAATGCGGACCAATTGAAAGAGCAACAATCGACATTGGACGAAAACAAAAAATATGTTGCATTGACTTTCGATGATGGACCAAACGATACCTCGACATTGGATCTCTTAAAAATCTTGAAAGACAATAATGTGAAGGCAACGTTTTTTGAATTAGGACAAATGGTGGATCGGTATCCTGAAGTATCGAAAAAAATCCATGAAGAAGGGCATGAAATTGCCAGTCACTCGTATTCACACCCGCAATTAAATACGTTGTCGCCGGAGGATGTCAAAGCGGAAATAACGAAGACCGACAAAGCGATCTATCAGGCAACAGGGGTCTTACCTAAGAATTTGCGTCCACCGTATGGGGCGATCGACCAACAAAGCGCCCAAGCAGCAGGAAAAGCGATCATTCAATGGAGTGTCGATACCGAGGATTGGAAGCTAAAAGATCCGAATAAGATTCTAAAGGTCGTACAAAACAATGTCTACGATGGATCGATTATTTTGCTTCATGATATTCATCCGAAATCCGTTCAAGCTGTACCAGGTATTATCCAAACGCTGAAAGCGCAAGGCTATGAATTTGTGACGGTGGATCAGTTGTTAAATAGTAAACAAAAACCAATGTATCAATATTTTGGTGAAACAGATGAACGTAGCGTTAGCTAATAGCTGAAAAAGGAAGTGATGATCGCTATCACTTCCTTTTTTATTAACGAACACTGCAGTTGCCGCTTTATCACTCGTCTGAGGCAAATACCTGGAGGTAGTCTTCATCCAGCAGTAAAGCAAAGTCATCAGCAAGGGCTTCTTGATCCAGTTCTCGCATGAGAGCTAGCATCTTTGTAGTTATCGTTTGCCCCGCTTTTTGATCGCCGGTTCTTAAGAGCAACACGCCTTGGAAAAATTTGCAGACGGTTTGGTGGAAAAATTCTTTGTAGTCTGTCGCTAAAAGTTTCAATTGGACAACGAGAACTTCCGTTGCATCGTATTGCTGGTGTTTTAGTGTGTATTCAATCAGATTGATCAGTAGCGCGCAATAGATTTCCCGACCTTTTTCCATATCGATGTAGTACTCGAGCATCTTGGATACTTTTTTGAAAAAGAGGAAATTATACTCGTTGTCCAAAAGGTCGATGGTGTTGGCGAATAACTGGATTTCTTGCAACGTCCAGCTTTCAACATCAATGAGGTAGGAAATAATCGTTTGACGATCACATTCCAAAACAGCTCTTTTCCGATAGACGCCATGCTCTGCCAAACATTGCAGCATGCGAATTCGCGAGCGAACCTCTGCAATACGGACATTGTTTAGTCTGCTAGTGGTTTGCTGCAGTTCCTGTAATAGCTTTTGTAAATTGGGCAGATCGTGTTTGTTTGAATACTGATTGTACCGATGATTATAGCTATTTTGCTCATCCAGACGATAGCCATTCGCGATATAGAGAAATTCATCGATATCCATTGAGAGATTTTCTAAGATTTGCAAGAGTAAGTTGGTAGCAATCTGATGCTTGCCTTTTTCAAATTCAATGGCATAGGATTTTGAAATAATCGTGCCATAGACTTCTTTTTGGGTGAAGCCTTTTTTCAATCGGATTTGTCTGATCGTTTCGCCGTACATAAGAACCCCTCCACTCTCATTGCTTTAATGAAATTGTGTCTCCTCATTATAGTAAAACAAGCCCAGTGTAGGAATCAAAAAGGTCTTATATTTCAGACTTTCTTGATTTAATGAAAGAAATTGATTGGTAAACTTAGTGATAGAGGATCCTCAGAAAGGATAATAGAAAAGCGTGAGAACATTCGATTCTCACGCTTTTTTTTAGACGAAACTAAGGCAGATCAATACAAGAATCATTACTAGCCAATGCATCGTTTTTTTGCTCCTTAAATGGTATTAGAAGAAGACGATTGGGCAGCTGCGTTTCCTTCTGACTAAAAAGTATAAGCAAAAAGAATCCAATAAAAGGTTAAGTCCGAAATGTAAGACCAAAAAGATACTGAGGAATTCTCAGGGAAGAAAAAAGTGGGATATGGCGACTGAAGAAACTCTATTTCATAATGGTGTAGACTCGATTTTAATGGGGAGTTTTCATTCTTTTTTCATAGAACTTTCTGTGAACGTTTCGATTCTTTTTTTCGCTACTAAGAGTTATTTTGAAGGATATCGTGAAAAAGCGGGTGATTTTTTTTGTTTTTTTATTTGTAGAGGTAAAAAACGAAGGTGAAATCAAGAAAAAACACAATCGTCGTTTTTCTCTAAAGAAATGCATAAGCATACAAATGTAATCGTATTCATTATATTGATTAAATATAAAAAAAGGAATGGTTAAATGACGAAAAAATAGATTTTTTTATCGTAATAGCCTGGTTTATAAGATAAATATAAATAATTTATGCTTGTTTATTAAATAAACCTTTTATGTTTTCTGAGGCTAAATTAAGTGTTTTTTTAATTATTTATCGTGTTTATAATTTGTTGGAAAGAAATAAATTTGCTAGAATTTTGGTACACAGTGTGTTCGTTTAGTTATTTTATTTTTATGATTCACAAGCGATTTCTACTATGCTGCTAAACTATTTGAACAAAAATCACTGGGTTTTTCAGAAAGCATGCGAAAAAACGTCGCGGTGCGATCGGTTACTTTTGTTTTCTCTCTATGCCTTTGGGTGTTGGGTTGAAATAGATTTTCATCTGGTATTAAAGGGGGAAAGAAGGATTCCAGAGATCATCAGTTTTATCTTTTGTCGGTTAAATTTTTTTCGAACAGGAGGAGAATGAATGAAAGGCGTTAATTATAAAAAGCTCATGGATTCAAAGAAAAACACACGCGTTCGAACAAAGAAAAACATTATTGCGAATTTAACTGTTAGTGGGATGTTGTTGACGAGTACAGTGGTCGTGCCAGCAAGTTTATTATGGGCACCAACGACGGTTGAAGCTGCTTTGGTTTCAGCTGAACTTTTCTCAGATATCACAGCATCTAATAACTCAGGCACGAGTGCGTCTGCCCCTTATGCAACTCCTGGTGCAACGAACCAAGTCAATTTCTCGATTTCTGGATCAAATGCAGTAACGGTTGATGTCTTGAATGGGGATAAAGTCGCGGTTGTTGGGGTTCCTCAAGGGCTTACTGGGTTGGTTCAACCGGCAGGAAATGCATCGATTTCCACCAATGTGATACTCCAACTGGGGAATTTCCCAGCCTTGCAAACGCTGATCGGTACAGTCACACCAGCAGTCAATACCTTGATCAGTACGGTGGATGGGATCGTCAATCAAAATTTAGCTGATGCACTGGATATTCCGCCAACAATCGTTGGGGGCTTACCGAATCCATTGTATACGGCAGCTTCAATCGTGGATGTCAGCCAAGTGATTTCCGTCAACTTAGATGAGATCACGACCCAGTTAGACTTATTAAATCAACTTGGACAATTTGGCCAAGCGAATTTTGAAGTTCCAGCTGGGCTAACCGATAACGAACGTGCCCTGATTGCCAATGTGGATGATGGTTTATTTATCGTTATCAATCAACGCATCAATCAAATTCTCGATAATTTACAAGCAGCCCAGATTCAAGTCAGTATTTTGGATGGTGCAAGTGGGATTCCAGGCATCGGTACCTTGATCGGTCAAATCAATACGTTGGTACAAAGTACCGTTAATACAGCGAAAGCTACTTTGAACGCAACGGTTGAAACGGCACAAACTGTCTTCAATGCAACGACAGATTTAGCAGATCAAATCGCTTCTGCATCTGTTTTAGGTCAAACCAATGTGGTCATTCCAACGAATGTCACCAGTCCGACCTATGCACAATTGGTTGAAAACGGCGTGGCGAATCCATCTAATCCTTACGAAGCCCGCTTCGAAGGAACGATGTCGCAACTTGATTTGATCACCATTGATTTATTTACGGATGCTGACGGCAATAACTCGATCTGGTTCGCACCAGATACACCAGAAGATCAAACTGATACACCAACGATCAATCCATTGACAGCAGGGGAGACGACGATCAGCGGAACAGCTGAGCCAGGCGCAGCCATTACATTGGCGATCAACGGCGGTGCACCTATTACGACAACCGCAGATGGTGACGGCAATTGGACGGCGGATGTCCCTGAATTGGTGGAAGGCGATACAGTCACAGCCGTAGCGGAAGCTGATGGCGAATCGGCGAGTGAGCCTGCAACGGCAACGGTAGCAGCACCAGTGGTTAATGCACCAACGGCTTCGATTACAGGAAATAGTACCGATGGGTACCCTGTGACGGGGACAGCCGCAGCAAATGCAGCGATTGAAATCACTAATGCCGAGGGTGAAGTCGTTGGCTCTGGGACGGCAAATGAGAACGGCAACTACAGTATCACGTTGAACCCAGCAGATGTAGCAGAAAATGAAAACTTAAATGTTGCCGCAATCGTCACTGCCGGTGGCCAAACTTATCGCAGTGGCAATACGCCAATCGTCGTTCCAGCAGACGATGCAGAGCAACAAACGGGAACACCAACGATTCAACCGGTGACTGCCGGGGATACAAGCGTCAGCGGAACTGCTGAGCCAGGTGCTTCGATTACTGTGACCGTCAACGGTGCAGATCCGATCGTGACGGAAGCCGATGAAGAGGGCAATTGGCGTGTTGATGTGGCCGAAGTGTCAGAAGGCGATACGGTTTCAGCTGTTGCCGAATTAGCAGGACAAACGCCAAGCCAACCGGCTAGCACCACCGTGTCCGCCTTAACGGTCAATGCACCGACGGCTTCGATTACAGGAAATAGTCAAGAGGGCTATCCAGTGACTGGAACAGCAGCACCAAATGCGGCCATTGAGATCACCAATGCGGATGGCGAAATTGTCGGAACAGGTACCGCCAACGAGAATGGCGTTTATACGGTGACGTTAGATCCAGCAGATGTTGACGCGGAAGAAACCCTCAATGTGACGGCGGTTGTCACCGCTGGCGGCGAAACCTACCGTAGCAGCCCAACACCTGTTGTGGTGCCTGCGGATATTTTGCAGACGGAAACACCAACGATCGATCCAGTCAGTGCTGGAGATACGACCGTTAGTGGGACAGCCGAACCGGGGGCAACGGTAACGATCACGCTTCCTGAAGGCGACCCAATCACGGCTGAAGCCGATGAGGAAGGCAACTGGGAAGCAACGGTTCCTGAATTATCAGAAGGCGATTCCGTGACGGTCGTAGCTGAATCCGAAGGCAAAGATCCGAGTGCACCAATCACCGTGAGTGTAAACGGTTTAACCGTGGCGGCGCCAACGGCTACGATCACCGGAAATAGCACAGACGGGTATCCAGTAACGGGAACGGCGACTGCCAATGCAGCGATTGAAATTTTGAATGAAGCAGGCGATGTTGTTGGTAGCGGAACAGCTGATGAGGATGGCAACTTCACGATCACCCTTGATCCTCAAGAGGTGACAGCTGGCGACAACTTACGAGTGGAAGCGATCGTGACGGCTGGTGGTGAAGACTATCGCAGTACAGGCACACCGCTTGTAGTTCCTGCAGATGATGTCGAAAATTTGACGGAAACACCAACGATCGACCCAGTAACAGCTGGGGATACGACCGTCAGCGGAACGGCTGAACCAGGGGCCACTGTGACGATTACGCTGCCTGAAGGCGATCCGATCACGGCAGAAGCCGATGATGAAGGCAATTGGGAAGCGACGGTACCAGAATTAACGGAAGGCGATACGGTAACTGTCGTTGCCGAAGCCGAAGGCAAAGAGCCAAGTGCCCCGATTTCCGTGACCGTTGATGGAGTTACGGTCAGTGCACCGAGCGCTTCCATTACAGGCAATAGTACGGATGGCTATCCAGTCAGCGGAACGACGACACCGAATGCGGCCATTGAGATTTTGAATGAAGCAGGCGATGTTGTTGGTAGCGCGACGGCGGATGACACGGGTGCTTATACCGTGACCTTAGATCCAGCCGATGTGGCGCCAGAAGAAGCCTTGCAGGTGGTGGCAGTTGTGACAGCGGGCGGTCAAGACTACCGCAGTAATGCCACACCAATCACCGTACCAGCAGACATTGAACAAACAGGGACACCAACGATCGATCCGGTCACAGCAGGTGATACCACGATTAGCGGAACGGCAGAACCAGGTTCGACGGTTACTGTGACGATTACCGATCAAGAACCAGTAACGGCTGAAACGGATGACGAAGGAAACTGGCTTGCAGAAGTGCCAGCAGTCTCTGGTGGCGATACAGTCACGGTCGTTGCGGAAGCCGAAGGCAAAGAGCCAAGCGCGCCAATCAGCGTTGGAGTCGCAGGAGTGACGGTGGCAGCACCGACAGCGATCATCAGCGGCAATAGTACCGATGGTTATCCAATCACGGGGACTGCACCAGCGAATGCAGCGATCGAAGTGTTGAATGAGTCAGGCGATGTGATTGGTACTGGCACAGCTGATGGTGATGGAAACTATACGGTAACTATCGCACCAGCCGATGCAACACCAGCGGAAACCTTGTCTGTCGTTGCGATCGTAACAGCTGGCGGGGATCAGTATCGTAGTCCTGCCACACCCGTGACGGTCCCAGCAGATGAGCTTGAACAAACAGAATTACCAACCATCGACCCAATCAACGCCGGGGATACGACGATCAGCGGAACGGCCGAACCAGGCGCAACGGTGACGGTAACGATCCCAGGAGAAGATCCGGTCACTGGCGAAGCCGATGACGAGGGGAACTGGACGGTTGACGTTCCTGAAGTTTCTGAAGGAGAAACCGTCACAGTGGTCGCACAAGCACCAGACAAAGACCCAAGTGCACCAATCAGTGTTGGGGTCAATGGATTGACGATCGCTACGCCAACTGCGACGATCAGTGGCAATAGTACCGATGGTTACCCAGTAACGGGAACGGCACCAGCTAATGCAGCCATCGAAATCTTGAATGCCGATGACGAGGTCGTAGCTACTGGCACCGCCAATGACGAAGGCCAATACACGATCACGTTAACGAGTGAGGATGCGTCTCCAGCTGAAACCTTACGGGTGATAGCTGTAGTCACAGCCGGTGGTCAAGACTACCGCAGTGCGGCTGCCCCAATCACAGTACCATTGGATCAAACTGCAGTACCAACGATTGAAGCGGTGACAGCCGGCGACACCACCATCAGCGGAACGGCTGAACCCGGCGCGACAGTCTCAGTCACGATTGGTGACGCAGAGCCAGTCACTGCCGAAGCAGATGACGAAGGCAATTGGACGGCAACGGTGCCCGAGGTTTCTCAAGGAGAAATAGTTTCCGTGGTAGCGACCCTTGATGGGGAAACACCAAGTGATGCAGCTACGGTCGTCGTAAATCCACTCAGTGTGGCGACACCGACAGCAGCGATCAGTGGCAATAGTTCGGAGGGGTATCCAGTAACCGGAACGGCCACGCCAAATGCAGCGATTGAGATCTTAAATGAAGCCGGTGAGGTTGTTGGTAGCGGTGAAGCAAATGAGGAAGGTGCTTACAGCATCACATTGAGCAGCGATGATGTTGATCCTTCAGAAGCACTTCAGGTGGTGGCAGTGGTAACAGCTGGCGGCGATGAGTACCGTAGTGCGCCGCTCTCCATCGTGGTACCAGCAGACCAAACGACCACCCCAACGATCGATCCAGTGCAAGCCGGTGATACATCCGTCGGAGGAACTGCCGAACCTGGTTCAACGGTGACGGTCACGATTCCTGGAGAAGATCCAGTGACTGCCGAAACGGATGAGGAAGGCAATTGGACAGTCACTGTACCAGAACTTTCAGAAGGCGACACGGTCACAGTGGTTGCTGAAGCTGAAGGCAAAGACCCAAGTGCGCCAATCAGTGTCGGTGTTGGTGCCTTGAACGTGGCTGCACCAACGGCAACGATCACTGGCAACAGTACTGACGGCTATCCAGTTACAGGGACAGCACCAGCCAACGCAGCCATTGAAATCTTAAATGCTGCCAATGAAGTGGTAGGAATTGGTACTGCCAATGGAGACGGTGAGTATACGATCACCTTGACAGAAGGTGTTTCACCAGCAGAAACCTTGCGAGTGGTGGCTATCGTATCAGCCGGCGGTCAAGACTATCGCAGTCCGGCAACTACTATCGTGGTGCCAGAAGATAACGCAGAAGACCAAACAGCGGCACCGACTGTCGCACCAGTGATTGCTGGGGCTACAACCGTTAGCGGAACGGCTGAACCTGGGGCAGATGTAACGGTTGAACTACCAAACGGCGATACTGTTACAGTGGCAGCGAATGACGAAGGTGAGTGGACGGCAACTGTGCCGACGGTTTCTCTGGATGATGTCTTGACAGTTACTGCCTTGGCAGACGGCAAAACAGAAAGTTTACCAGTAACAGTGACGGTGCAAGGGCTGATCGTGGCAGCACCAACGGCAACGATTTCTGGCAATAGTGAAGATGGTTATCCCGTAACTGGTACAGCACCAGCTAATGCGGCAATCGAAATCTTAAATGCTGATGATCAAGTGATTGGCACAGGGACGGCCAATGAGAATGGTGTTTACACCGTTACCTTGACCAGTGAAGAGGCATCAGCAGGAGAAACGGTCCGTGTCGTTGCCATCGTTTCAGCAGGTGGGGATGACTTCCGTAGTCAACCAACGGCTGTCGTGGTGCCAGCGGATCAAACGGCGACACCAACGATCAATCCAGCTGTGGCTGGCGCAACACAAATCAGCGGGACAGCCGAGCCGGGAGCAACAGTCAACGTGACGGTCGGTGAGCAAGACCCAATCACCGGTGAAGTTGACGAAGAGGGCAATTGGCAAGTTGATGTGCCAGAGCTTTCCGAAGGGACGACTGTTACGGCAGTGGCAGAAGTAGAAAATGAAACACCAAGTACACCAGCAACGATCACGGTCGGGGCATTAACGGTGGCGGCGCCTAGTGCGTCTATCAGCGGCAATGCAGCCGATGGCTATCCAGTGACTGGAACAGGACCAGCGAATGCGACCATCGAAATCTTGAATGAAGCTGGCGAGACAGTAGGAACGGGTACGACCAATGCTGCAGGGGGTTACACGATCGCTTTGACTAGTGAAGATGTCTCTCCTGAAGAAAACTTGACGGTGGTTGCGGTGGTCACAGCAGGTGGCAAGGATTATCGCAGTCCAGCGACACCGATCATGGTGCCAGCTGAACCGGGTGAAAATCAAACAACGGCACCAACGGTTGATCCAATCAAAGCAGGCGATGAAACAGTTAGCGGAACGGCCGAACCTGGCTCAACTGTGACTGTAACACTACCTGATGGCACAGAAGAAACCGCCGAAACAGATGACGAAGGCAACTGGAGTGTCGATGTGCCTGAATTGTCTGAAGGAGATACCATCACAGTCGTCGCAGACAGTGACGGCAAAGACCCAAGTGATCCAATCACTGTCATCGTTGAAGGAGTGACTGTTGCAGCACCAACAGCTTCCATCAGCGGCAACAGCACGGATGGCTACCCAGTGACTGGTACAGCACCAGCCAATGCAGCGATCGAGATCTTGAACGCAGCCAATGAAGTCGTAGGAACAGGCACTGCTGATGGAGACGGCAACTATACAGTGGACTTAACTGCTGAAACTGTCGATCCAGAAGAAACCTTAAACGTCGTTGCCATCGTAACAGCTGGTGGGAAAGAGTATCGCAGTAATCCAACAGCGGTCATCGTACCAGCAGATACGGTAGTGGATCAGACAGCAGCACCAACGATCGATCCAATCACGGCTGGGGATACCAGCATCAGTGGGACCGCTGAACCAGGTTCAACCGTGACGATCACCGTACCAGATGCGGAATTAATCACGGCTGAAACGGATGATGAAGGCAATTGGACAGCAGAAGTACCAGAAGTTTCTGAAGGCGATGCAGTCACTGTTGTGGCTCAATCACCTGACAAAGAGCCAAGCGCTCCAGTCACAGTTGGTGTGGGGGCGTTGACGGTCACTGCACCTAGTGCAACTATCACAGGCAATAGCACGGATGGCTATCCAGTAACTGGAACGGCACCAGCCAATGCCACCGTACAAATCTTGAATAGCGATGGACAAATCGTTGGTTCAGGAACCGCAGACGCGCAAGGGAACTACAGTATCACTCTTGAACCAACAGCTGTTGCACCAGCGGAAAGCCTAACAGTCGTTGCAGTTCAGACAGCTGGCGGCAAAGAATACCGCAGTAATGCGACACCGATCGTGGTACCTTTGGATCAAGAAGAGCAACAAACTGCAACACCAACGATCGATCCAGTCAAAGCTGGCGATACTTCGATCAGCGGGACTGCCGAACCAGGTTCAACGGTGACGGTAACGATTGGTGAAAATGAACCAATCACGACCGAAACGGACGAAGAGGGCAATTGGACAGTTGAGGTACCTGAAGTTGCGGAGGGTGATACCGTCACTGTTGTGGCACAATCACCTGAAAAAGATCCTAGTGCACCAATCACAGTGAGTGTGGATGGCATCACGGTTTCAGCACCGACCGCTTCGATCACCGGCAATCCAGAGGATGGTTACCCAGTGACGGGGATGGCAGCACCAAATGCGGCGATTGAAATCTTGAATGAAGCGGGGGATGTCGTTGGATCAGGCAATGCCGATGAAAATGGCAACTACACGATCACGCTCTCTGGTGAAGACGTTTCTCCTGAAGAATCATTGAACGTCGTTGCGATCATCACAGCCGGCGGCAAAGACTACCGGAGTAATGCGACACCAATCGTCGTGCCTGTCGAGAATACGATCGACCAAACCGCCACACCAATCATCGAACCAGTCACAGCTGGTGACACGACCATCACTGGTACTGCTGTACCGGGAGCGATGGTCACCGTGACGGTAACGGGTGAAGAAGCGGTTGAAACTGAAGCAGATGAAGCAGGAAATTGGTCAGTGGATGTTTCTGAAGTTTCTCGAGATGAAATCGTGACAGCAGTGGCGCAAAGCGAAGGAGAAATCGCCAGTGAACCGGCAACGACCGTTGTCAGTGGCATCACGGTCAACGCACCTTCAGCGTCCATTACTGGGAATTCACAAGATGGCTATCCAGTAAGTGGGAACGGACCTGCCAATGCAGCGATTGAAATTCTTAATGAAGCGGGGGATGTCGTTGGAACAGGCACTACCGATGGAAATGGTGACTATACGATCACGTTGACTAGTGAGGATGTCGCACCAGAAGAAAACTTAACGGTTGTGGCGATCGTCACTGCCGGTGGGGATGACTACCGCAGTAATGCGACCCCGATCGTCGTGCCTGTCGATGATGAAAGCATCAAAACTGATACACCAACCATTGACCCAGTCACGGCTGGTGATACAACGATCAGCGGAACGAGTGAGCCAGGTGCGACGATCACCGTTACCATCAGTGATCCGTTAACAAGTAGCTTACTGACTATCTTCGCAGCTGAAGGACCGATCACAACGATCGCCGATCAAAATGGTGACTGGGATGTTGAGTTATCCGCGGAAGCGACGGAAGGCGAAACTGTTACGGTTCTTGCTTTAGCCGAAGGCGAAACCTTAAGTGATCCGACGACGACCGTAGTCGGTGCCTTGACGGTTGACGCACCGGTTGCCACGATCACTGGCAATCCTACCGATGGCTATCCAGTCTTCGGAAATGGGCCAGCCAATGCGACGATCGAAATCTTGAATGAAGCGGGTGACGTTGTCGGAACTGGAACGACCAATGGAAATGGCGCCTTCAGCATCACATTAGACCCAGAGGATGTTTCACCAGAAGAAACCCTTAACGTTGTGGCTATCGTTACAGCAGGTGGCAGAGAATACCGCAGTGCAGCAACACCAATCGTTGTGCCAACAGGTGACAATGGAACGGATGGTTCAGATGGTACTGACGGCACGGACGGTACCGATGGAACGGATGGCACCAATGGTTCTAATGGTACCAATGGCACGGACGGAAGCAACGGTGCTTGGGGTAACTGGGGTAGTTGGGGGAACAACAACGGCAACGGTAGCAATAACAACCAAAGCTGGTGGGCAAGTAAGTACCTACCGAAAACGGGATCCGAAGGAACTTGGTACGCTTCAGTGATTGGGGCAGCAGTCTTCGTTGTCGGAGGAATTGGCTTGTTCTTCAAAGCAAGAAAGAAAAAAGACCAACAAAAATAGCATGACTTTACCAGCGGAGTGGACATCCTCCGCTGGTATCTCTAGTGAATAATAGTTCTGAAGCAATGATCATCGTTTCGTAAAGAAAGGGTTAGAAATGGTATGGAAAGCAGAAGGAGGGAAAAACGTTTTTACAAATGGACGATTAGCCAATTAATTCTCTTTTTGACCAGCATCAGTTTCGTCAATTTGTATCTTTTAACAACGACAATAAAAGCCGAAGCAGCAGTGAATGTTTTAGATGTGGAGATTTTAAGCAATTTAACGAGTGCCAATACAAGTGGCACCTCAGTAAGCGTTCCATGGCCAGGCAGCGTGTCAAATCGACCAGTGACTTTTTCGATCAAAGGCAACGGCGGGTTGAACGCTTCTGTCAATGTCAGTGGGGAAGATAAATTTGCTTTATTAGCGATCCCAGCAGAATTGAGAAATAGCATCAGTGCCAATGGATCAGCAGCCATCAAGACGTCGACCACAGTCAATATTGCCAATGTCCCACTGCTGAATGCGATCTTAACGGCACTTGATTCCTTGACCAGTTCACTAAATCTCAACCTTGGGATTGTTCAAATTGATTTGACAGCGATCAATCAGCAGATTTCTTTACTAAAAACTGTCGGAAATATCGGGAATGTAGAAATAACGAGTCCGTTGCAGTTCACCACCCAAAGAGAAGCTTTGTATACCAATATGAGTTCGAACCTTGGTGTCGTCTTAGGAACCAATGTCCCGCAAATTCTACGGAATTTAAGTACCGCGATTCAAAATACCCAGATCCGAGTAATCGGCATCGATATTGGCGGCGTCGTTCGCGCATTGCTGCAAGGGTTGCTCAATACCCTGCTTAGCACCGTGAATTCAGCGTTGAATGATTTGGCAACTGTCCAAGAACAAATGGCTGATGCAGCCGTTTTAGGAGCAACGGATGTTCAAATTCCGACGTTACTTTCAGGTCCAGGTCAGTTGACCGCAAATTGGACCGCCAATTTTTCGGCTTCTGTGTTGAAAGCAAAGCCGACGGATATCAATCTCTTGAACTTTAGTGCGCTAAATATCAGCAGTCGCCAAACTATGGTTTATTTTATGGTCGAAGCTTTGACGATGGATCGGACGAATCTGCCGACTCAGCTGAATTTTGGCCGACATGCCATTCAAACGAAAAAGAGCGAGACATGGCGGGCAACCGCCAACGGCGATCAAAGCGCAGCTGCTACAACTGGGATTTTACGGATCAATGATACCCGCAATCGGCAGAAAAAATGGCAAGTGAAGGTCAGACAATCCACCAATTGGGTCAATGGTACACGCACATTGCCAGCCGCCGAATTAAGGGTTCAGCTTGGAACTGTCAATTCGACCTTTACGGACGGTCGAGTGGTTTTACCTGATAATGCAACGATTGCCCTGCAGCAAAATGTCGAAAAAAATGTGGTGACGTTGGAAAATGCGGCATCGACTG
>ERZ506941.258-NODE-258-length-35237-cov-17.9573_pt1 | contig 35237 bp, 33 predicted proteins | sample MGYA00512901_ERZ506941 | MGnify/ENA metagenome assembly ERZ506941 | reverse complement strand
AGCATACCCTTTTACGAATTGGCGTTTCATTTTTGTCACCTTCGCGTCACTTTAGCACTTAAAATAACAGTTTATTTTATTAACTCCACTAACTAGACATTAAGCGGTCACAGGCTTCTCCAGTTATTTCTTACGATGACACAAAACAAAAAAACAGCTGATCTTCACAGATCAACTGTTTAACAATTCTTTAAGTCAGCTTTTTCTAGCAGCTATTAGCAGCATCATTGGTCGGCGCATTTCGTCTTTCATTCCCGGTACTTCCAGTAATTCTTCTGGTGGTTGTGGCTCGATCACCTTTTCTAAAATAAAGCCGTTTTGCAATAAGGTCATTAAATAGGTTGTCAGGGTACGATGGTATTTGGTCACCGTTTCACCTAAAAATCGCGCTTGCCGCTTGCCTTCATAATAGTAATGATCGACTGGAAAATGCTGGATTTCCCCCTGCCTATCATACTGCCAATCTTGCGATCCTTCCGCCGTATAAACCGGATGCTCCACCGAAAATACCAGCACACCACCAGATTTCAGCCAGACCGATATACTTTTGATCAATGTTTCGAACGTTGCCACATAGTGAAACGCCAATGAACTTAAAACAACGTCTATTGAGGCTGGAGGAAGTGTCACTTCTTCCATTGCGACACATTGATACGTTATTTTCGGATCAGGGTGCCTTTTCTTGGCCTCCTCAAGCATCCGTTGAGAAATGTCAGTTCCTAGTACTGCTGCCGCTCCATGGTCTACAGCATATTGGCAATGCCATCCATACCCGCAGCCTAAATCAAGTACCTGCTTTTTTTCGAAATCAGGCAACATTTTTTCTAGCGTCTGCCATTCCCCAGCTCCTTGCAGGCCTTTTTGCGAACGAGTCATTTCACTGTATTTCGTAAAAAACGTTTGGTCATCATATTTGTTTTCTTTCATCATTTATTCCTCCCATGTAAATCGTTTTTTGCTGGTCTTGATCTACATGGGCTTAGGCAATTTTTTGGGAAATAATGCCACCACACATCTGCTTTTTCCTCCTTGCTCTGATTAACGCCATCATAGCACGATTTTCAGTCTCTCACAATTGATAGCAAGCCGCTGGCGCTTCTTTGCCATTGTTTCTCAATAAACCGTTTTTTTATGTACAGCAAAAAATCACACTATGAAAAGGGTGTGATTTTCCTGTTCGATTCATTCATTTCTCTGTTGATCAATGCAGTGCTTCTTTTTTCCATTTTCGGATTTTCGTTCGGAAATTGGTAAACGGCGCTACTGTATTGATATGGATCCATTTATAGACTGGCCACTGTGCTTTGGTGGTTGCCCAATCCCGTTGCCCTGCTTCAAACAATTCCTGATCGGATAAGCCTTCGATCCACTGGCAAAGGGCCGTCACCTTTTGATCTAAGAGTTCTTGCTGCTGTGCTAAGGTCAAACTGCCGTATGTCTGATAAAAAGATTGATACAATCCGCCAAGGTTGTTCCATTTATATCCTTCAGCAGGTGTGTGAACGCTCATCCCTTGTTGTTCCTGTGCTTCCCATGACAATAACAAACTGACCCAGCCGATTTGGTAAGACAGGTTTTCTGAAGGCGTCTTATCGACCCCAGCTGTTCGCTGATTTCGTAACGCTTCGGGAATTTCAACAAATTCTTGGCGAAATTTTTGGTAACGTTCTGTGATCTCTTGGATCAGCGCTGCTTTGCTTTCATATTGTCTCATTGTTTGTCCTCCTATTCAGGAAAATAGCTGCTCTTTGTCGCTTTCAGCAATGGCGATAAAAATCGTCACCTCGCCGTCTGGTGCATACTGTTCAAAATCAAAGGAATACTTGCGCTGCAGCTGGTGGTTTTCTTCCTCTGACCAGATTTGACGCCAAGTAGTCAGAATGCCCTGCGCATCGCGCCGATCGACCGGATACATTTTCCAAGTATATTTTTCTGTATCAAAGTCTGCTTGCTCCGTTTCTTCGAAACAAAGCGAAACGGCATAGTCTCCTTGATAGTTTGACTCATACTCGTGGTAAACGCAAGCGATGACCGTTCCTTTTTCTGCGGCTTTCTTGACCGCCTCGCTGTTTTTCTCCCATAAGCCAGTGATTTTTGCTTGAATCGCCGGATCAGTAAAATTATTGGTTCTTTCCGTTGCCATCATCGAAAATTTCATTAGTGTTCCTCCTTCTTTGTCTTTATGATACGATAGAAACCTAGACACCTTGTGTCAGTGTTTTATCATCTTTTTATAAAAGGAGTAAATCAAGTGAGCACGACACGCCTGTTCGGCCTTATCTACCACCTGTTGAATCATGAAAAAGCAACGACATCTGAATTAGCCAAACAATTTGAAGTCTCGACTCGCACCATCACCAGAGATATCAATACCCTAAGCAGTATTGGTGTGCCCATCTATACCGAAACGGGTCGAAATGGCGGCGTTTATCTGTTAAGCAGTTTTGTGTTGGATAAAGTGTTATTATCAGAGGAAGAACGAAAAAACCTACTTTTGGCGTTGAAAGGGATTCGCCAGCTAACGCCACAGATCAGCGGAGAATCATTGGCAAAACTACAATCCTTGTTCCAGCAAAACGATACAGACTGGCTAGAAGTTGATTTTTCCACTTGGCATCGGCGAGAAAATGGCAACGACACGTTTGATTTATTAAAAAAGAGTATTTTAACGAACCACGTGATCACCTTTGACTATATCAGTAAACAGGGACCGCAAAAACGCGTCTGTCAGCCTTACAAACTGCTTTTTCGTTCGCAAGCATGGTATCTGCAAGCCTTCGACCAGCAAAAGAATGCCTTTCGGACATTTAAAATCAGCCGCATGAGTCAGGTCCACGTCACTGACCAGCATTTTTTTCCGGTCACTGCGCCTGATTCTGCCATTGAATTGACTGTTACCACCTATCCTGCTCGTCTATTCTTTCAAGCCGACGTTCTTTATCGGGTATATGATGAGTTCGATCATCAGGATATTACTTTGACGGAGGAAGGCACTGCTGTGGTTACCGTTGATTTACCCGAGGAAAGCTGGGTGGTGCCCTATTTGTTATCCTTTGGGAAAAGCCTACGCATTTTAAGCCCCCCTCGATTAAAGAATCGTTACCAAGAAGAAGTTGTTGCGATTTATGCCAACTTGTCTGAGAACGAGGGTGCGAACTGATTTTTCAAGAAAAGGATCCCTATTGAAAGGAGTGTTTGATTTGAAAGAAGTGATCGTAGACTATGGCGGGGTTTCGCTAGCCCGCCTTTGCCAGCAGTTGGAAGAACAGCAGATTCACTTAAACGCGTATGCCAACCAGCTCTTGCGCCATCCCCACCTCTCCCTTAGTGCCGATAAACAGCGTACTACTTGTGTGATTGTTTCCCTTAAAGAACTGGGACTCACACAAGGTGGCTCGTTGACGGAGATTTTTGCAGCTGCACCTTCTTATGGACTGACCGATTGTACCTTGGAAATGGCCTTACACTTTCGCCTCAGTTATCATCAACTGGCAAATAGCACCGGACTGAAATCCCAAGGAAAAGCGCCAGCTGCCGCAATCACGATCGCTTCTATGCCTTTGGAGAAAACCGACGATTTCCCCAAAGGATTCTACATTCGCCGCATCGATGGTTGTGACTGGTTGCGAGGCTATACTTGCGATGGACTCTACCAGTTTGCACAGGATGACCTGTTTTTGTTTAAACGACGAGACCCGCTGCCAGAGCGCCTCAACTGAAGGGGGAACAAATAGTTACCAATCAAACGTCCCAATTTCCCATTACTGCAATCATTCTGCAAGATAGGGAGGACCCAAAAGGACGAAAGGAGAAACAGATGAACTTAATACCAATGAAAGACAGCGACTATGCTGCCTACTTAGCCAATGCTGTTTTAGAATACGCCAATGACAAAGTCCAAGCGGGCACATGGGCCAAAGACGAGGCTCTCACCCTAGCCAAAGAGAGTTTTGCTTCTTTGCTTCCTCAAGGACCTGCTACCGAGAACAATCACTTGTTTTCCTTATTACCAGCTTATTTTAGTGAACCGATCGGAGTGATTTGGGTCAACACAGCTGCCCAGAAAGCCTTCATCTATGACTTTATTATCGAGGAAGACCAGCGAGGAAAAGGCTATGGTACCAAAGCCTTACAGGCTTTGGAAAAGTGGGCGGTCCAGCAAGGCATCACTGAGATCGGCTTACACGTTTTTGCCCATAATCAATCTGCGTATCAGCTATACAAAAAAATGGGCTATTTGGAAACAGATATTACGATGGTTCGACGTTTCGCTGAATGAGTGGTGTTGAATAGGCCCGATCATTAGAACAAAAAAATTGATTGATCAGTGCCGGAGCCAAACAAAAAGAAACGACAGAAAATCGTCGTTTCTTTTTTCTATTTACAGAAAACCACTCTTTCAGATAGGGAATGGTTTTTTCAGTAGCATCGCCATTGTCGAGCCTTCTTCGCTATAAGGACTACCTTTGACATCACCGAATATCTCACAAATATCAAAACCGGCAGTCCTAGCTTCTTTTATCAATGCATCTTTTGAAAAATAGGTCGTCCATAAATAATAATTTGTGACCTCATCTTCTGCTAAAATCGTTGTTTGCTCCAGCAAGACGTGATCAGGATATTTCCATCGTTGATTCAGCACAAGATGGGGCTCCCCCCGCCAAAACCCTTCTGATTCGTGACTTTCCCAGGTCTGCTCTTCATTAAGCGTTAAAAACTGTGCAATCGTAAATACATCGAACAAAAATTTGCCACCCGGTTTTAGATGCGCCAGCACATTTTTTAGAAGTAGTTTGCGTTCCTCTGGGTTTAAGGCACCATAGTCGCAATAAATCAAGGTAATAAAATCAAATTGCTGAGGTAACGCCATCTCCAAATAATTATCAAATAGATAGGTAATATTTAATTGCCTCTTACTCGCGGAATCTTTCGCATAGGCGATGGACCGTCTGGAGTAATCAACCCCTGTCACTTCATAGCCCAGCGCTGCAAATTTTTCCGCATAGATCCCTGGTCCGCAGCCGATATCAAGAAGTTGCGTCTGTTTTTCTGGCGGAACAAGGCGACTGATCCATCGAACGGATTCGTCGATAAAGTCAACCTTTCTACTCGCTCCCTCAAAATCAGGATCCCAATGAGCCTTCAACATTTGCTTGGAAATATACGCATCATCCCAAAACGCCTCTGCCATTTTTTTATAGAGCGGTGGCCGCTCGATTGCTTTTCTCAATTCTTGGTACATCTTCTTTTCCCCTTTCAAAATAATTGAAAAACAAAAAAGACCGCAGATTTCACTCTGCGGTCAACCTTCAAACGATGAAGATCAAAAAGCGAAGAGTAAAATAAAATCAATGATAGGCACTTCAAATAAAACTGCATGCAGTCAATTTTTTGCCTATGAAATTGATTTTATTTACTCTTTTCCAGTCCTACCCCTGTTAACGAAGGAATAACAGCAGATAGGCCGGAGCCATCACCTTTTTCTCTTGTTTTTCTGCTTTTAGTTTAGAAGGAGCCAGCCGATTTGTCAATGAGATTCGCCTGCTTTCCTTCGATAAAAGAAGTTCTTACTGCAATTCACACCTTGCTTAACAAAAAAATTGCATCAAACTACGTCTCTGCTTACTGTCGCCTGCTGATTTTTTCAACAGGAAGCTGGATCTCAGTCAGCCATTCCTCTTCACTTTCTTTATTCCAAATGCCGACAATATAGCTTTCACGAAAAGGCCCTGTGATTCGATAGCCGTTGTTTTCAACAAACTGAATAACTGCAGCATAGGCTCCATTATGGACCATACAAACTGCTTCCGGTACTTCTTCTATCTGCTTGAAGGCCAAATCACTATCTTGGGATGTTTAAGAAACAGACCCAATCACTTTATCTCCACCAATCCTATTCGTCAAAAATAGTACGACCAGCGGTATTCCAATACCAAAAAGGTCAGTTGATCAATTGTTTTGCGTCCATTGATTTCTTTTGACAGCCCAGCAACCTCAATCATTTTCCATAGCAATCGCCCCTTTCTACTAACGCATACTGGCTCCTCTTGAGGGAGAGTCAATAGCAGATTCGCTTTTTTCATGACGAACAAACTCATTCTCATTGGTTAGCCAAACGTGGCTTTTTCTTTTTTTACCTATTCGCAAAAATATTTAAATCACAATTAACTATTTTTAATTCCTGACCTTGTTTTTTTCTTCTATCTCCACTATATTTGTGGGTAACCCTATTTATTTCTATGTAGAGAGGATGTTTCCCTTGAATTATCCCTTATTAAATGAACAAATGCCTCAAACCATCATTCGTGTTTGGCGGTTGCGAAGGATTACGTCACTGATTATTTTCAGCCTGATTTTCGCTGCTTCTTTTTGGTTTCTAGCCACGCAAAACTGGCTGCATTTCTGGGTGATCACCCTTTGGTCAAGCTTATTGGCGCTGACTTTGATCAGCCATCTGCTTTCTTTTGTGCTGATGAGCTACCGTTACAAATTCCATCGCTACGAGATCCAAGAAAATGATATCGCCATTCAACACGGCTATCTATTCCGCAGCACCACGTATATTCCGATCCGCCGAATCCAGCATATCGAAACAGACCAAGGGATCTTTTTGCGAAAATACTCCTTAGTCTCCTTACAGATCCATACGGCTGCCACCAACCACACCATTGAAGGCCTACCAGTGGCGCAAGCCGAACGCTTGCGAGAAACCATTATGACTTTAGTCGAGGTGGTCAAAGATGATCTATGAAAAACAACGACTGCCGTTGCTGTGCATTGGCCTTTATTGGTTCAAAAATTGCAAAAATTTTCTGGTACTAGCATTTCTGCTTGTATTCAAATTATTCAACGACGCCCCTTCTTTGCCGATAATTCTGGGCGGCATCCTGCTATTTTTACTGATCTGTCTGATTTTTGCGGTACTGTCTTACACCCGCTTTACCTTTCAAATCGACCAAACGAGTGTACTAGTCAACAAAGGACTCTTTATCCAAAAGCAAACGATTTTGCCGTTTGAACGCATCCAAACGATTCAAGAGAATCATTACTTTTATTTACGTCCGTTTAAACTAGCTGAAGTGAAGTTGGAAAACGCCGCAAGTTCGAGTGGCGAAGCCGAAATTCTTTTCCCTGCATTGCCGCTGGCTCTCATCGCCTCCATCGAAGCGTCAAAAAAGGCGGCTGCGACACCACAACAGTCGACTACCCAAGCAGTTAGTGGAGAAGAAACAACCAACGATTACGCTACTGTTTTTTCGGGTGAGGAAACAGCAAATCCGCCGTTAGAAACATTCACTTTGAAATTCAAGGAGATTTTCTTGTTTTCTATCACTGATTTTTCTGTTTTTACCTTGGTTCTAGTTATCGGCTACAATGTGATCGACAACATACCCAATCTCTTTGCCTATGCATCGGATTTGCAGCAACTTGGTCTTTTATTAGGTGCTGCGCTTTTGTTGGGGCTGCTGATTTTGTTTTTCTTCCTTGCGATCGCTAGAAATCTTTTCCGCTATTATGGCTTTACGGTGGAAACGAACCAGCAACAGCTGCTGATCACGCAAGGCTTGTTTTCTAAACGACACCAAACGATACCCCTCGCTAGGATCCAAGGGCTGAGTGTCGAACAAAACCTTTATCGAAGAATCTTTCATCTAAGCTCCGTCAAATTACTGCTGGCTGCTGGCAGTTCGTCAGAAAGCGACGATACGGTCTATCTGTTCCCCATTTTGAAAGAGGCGCAGCTGACCGAAACATTGGCCCGCTTTTTGCCCGAATGGTCGTTTCAACAAACCGCTCTAGTGAAAAATCCACGACCCAACTTTTGGTACTTCTGCCGTTGGCCGCTGCTGATCGGACTGCTTGCTGTAGGAATCTCCGCCTTCTTTTTCTGGTGGTTAGCGCTGATTTTCTTCGTGTTCTTTGGCTCCTTCGTGTTATCAAGTATTTGGCGGGGCAAAATACAAGGCTATCAATTTTTAGACAACCACGTATTGTTGTGTCAAACGATTCGCGGCTTAACAAAGGTGACCGCTTATCTGAAGAAAAATAAAATCCAAGATTTCACTGTCACCACGACGTATTGGCAGCACAAAAAAGGGCTTGGCAAGTCACAGTTGACCATCAAAACCGAAGATACCTTCACCGAAAGTAAGCTGTTCTACTTTCCATTAACTGAAGCAGAAAAGTTACGGCGCTGGTTTTTGTCCTAGTTCACACAAAAAACGTCAAACAATAGGACTGACGCGCTGTTTGACGGTTTTTCGTAAGACCTGAAAGGAATGAAAAGGAAGCATCAACCATTGATTCGTTGATGCTTCCTTTTTCTATCCCCTGTCCTTACCCTCGACGATTTGCTGCTTGATTGAAGCAGCATCTAAGCCATATTCTTTTTGCAGGAAATCGGGTGTGCCGACTTGGCCAAATCGTTCGTTGACACCAATACGTTTTAAGGGGACAGCACTGCCAGTTTCAGCAAGTACTTCGGCGACGGCACTCCCTAGTCCACCGATGATAGAATGGTTTTCGATGGTGATGACTTGCCGTTTCACCTGAACTTCGCGGAGGATCAATTCTTTATCGATTGGTTTGATGGTAAACATATCGATCACTTCGCAGCTGATTCCTATTTCTGCTAATTCTTCTGCCACTTGCAGTGTTTCAGAAACCAATTGTCCGCTGGCAATCAACAACAGTTCATCGCCTAGTCTTAAAATATTGCCTTTTCCTAGTTCAAAGGTCGAGCCTTTTTCATAAATCGTCGGAACCGCTTTCCGATTGCCTCGTACGTAATGAATGCCTGATAATTGGCTAAAGGTTTTTATGATCCACGCCATTTGGACTTCATCCGCTGCATCGCAGACGACCGATTGGGGAATCATTCGCATCAAAGCCACATCTTCCCATGTCGTATGGGTGCCGCCGTTGTGCCCGACTGCAAACCCTGGATCAGAACCGTAAATATTGATCGTATTGCCGCCATAGCCGCCAGAAATAAACAACTGATCGAATACCCGACGCGTCGCAAATGGCCCAAAGGTGTGGATAAAAGGTGTATAGCCAGTTAAACTCAAGCCAGCCGCAACGCCAACCATATTGGCTTCCGCGATCCCCATGTTGACAAAGCGTTTGGGATGTTTGTTGGCAATCGTTGTCCAGCCACTGGCAGAGCCAAGGTCGGCATCTAACGCAACTAGCTGGTTATTTTCATCCATGAGTTCCACCAATGTGTCAACGACACATGTTCGCAGCTCTTTACCAGCAGCAGTGGTTTTGCTTAATGTAAACATGCCTTAGCGTCCTCCTTCGATTTTTATCGTCAATTCTTTGATTGCCGCTTCTGCCGCTTGATTGATTTCATCCGTGGTAAACTTCACGGAGTGATTGGCATCTAGTTCTTCAAAGAAAGGAACGCCTTGTCCTTTCACGCTGTCCAAGACAATGCAAACCGCTTGGTCTTCGATTGCTTTGCAACGCTCGATTGCCTCATCAATGGCATGCATGTCTGCCCCTGGAACTTTTTCTGTATAAAAGCCAAAAGCAGTCATCTTCTGCTGGATGTCAAAGGGATCAAGAATGTCTTTGGTTGGTCCATCTAGCTGTTTTTTATTGTCATCAATAATGACGATACAGTGATTCAGTTTGAAGTGGGCAATGTATTGGAAGGCTTCCCAGCACTGTCCTTCATTTAGTTCGCCATCTCCGACGATCAAATAAACAAAATTGTCCTTGCCTGCCAAGCGCAGACCCGTCGCGATCCCAGCAGCCATGGAAGTCCCCTGCCCCAGTGAACCTGTGGTGGCATCAACCCCTGGCGTTTTCCAGCGATCTGGATGGGAAGGCAGTCTCGTGCCGCCCTCATTGATCGTCCATAACCACGACCAATCAAAATAGCCACTATTTGCTAATGCACTATACAGTGCGGCGCCAGCATGCCCTTTTGATAAAACGAGTCGGTCACGGTCCGCCCACTGTGGATCTTGTGGATTGATCCGCAGCTGTTTGCCGTACAAAACGGCCAATAGTTCAACAATTGAAAAGGAACCGCCCAGATGGCCTTGCCCCATTTTCTTGATGCTGCAAAGGGTATCTAAACGAATCTTTGCCGCTAATCTTTCGAGTTCGTGGTATTCTTGCTCACTGATTGCCACTATTTATCCCTCCATCCTCTATTTATTCAGAAACAGATTTTGCCCGACTGTTTTTCTTGAAAATCGTCAATCCGATCAAGACCGCAACTACCGCAATTATCCCTGAGAAGATGGCGATTTGACCGCCCATATTGGCTAAGTTTCCTAGGAAGATCCCTGCAACTCCATAGTCGGTATCAGAGAAAGTTGAGCCTTGGAACCCAAGATCCCCCATGACTGGCATCAACAAGATCGGCATGAAGCTGATAATGATCCCATGAATAAAGGAACCAATCACGGCGCCTCGCACACCACCCGTTGCATTGCCGTAAACACCTGCCGTTGCGCCACAGAAGAAATGGGGCACGACACCTGGAATAATAACGGTTGTTCCTGTGAAGACCATGATGATCAAACTAACGATTCCACCGACAAAGCTGGTTAGAAAACCAATCAGAACAGCATTTGGCGCATAAGGAAAGACGATCGGACAATCCAATGCAGGAATCGCATTGGGAACAAGCTTTTCAGAAATCCCTTTAAAGGCTGGTACGATTTCTGCCAAAATCAGACGGACACCAGCTAAAATCACAAAGACACCAGCGGCAAACGAACCGGCTTGCTGCAACGAATAAATGATCGAGTTCGTGCCATTGCTAAGATTTTCTGTAATAAATTCACTCCCAGCAAAAATTGCTACGATCACGTATACAACAGCCATCGTAATCGTGATACTAACAGTAGAATCCCGCAAGAAAGACAGGCCTTTCGGAAAATTGATGTCTTCTGTAGATTTTTCCTTATTGCCGACGTATTTCCCGATCAATCCGCTCAATGCATAGCCGAAGTTCCCCGTATGCCCTAATGCGACGGAATCATTTTTGGTAATTTCTCGGGTAAACGGCTGTGCGATCGCTGGGAAAATCGTGTTACAGATCCCTAACGCTAAGCCGCCAAATAAAACTAGATTAAAAGTATTCATTCCAGTAACGCTCAAAATCACCGCAATCATGCACGCCATATACAACGTGGCATGCCCAGTCAAATAAATGTATTTAAAGCGAGTGATACGGGCAATCAAAATATTGAAGGCCATGCCGGCTAACATAATAAGTGCGGTATAAGTGCCGTAAGTCGTCAAAGCCAGCGCAACGATCGCTTCGTTATTAGGGACGACCCCTTGCATGTTAAAGGCTGCTTGGAACATCTCCCCAAATGGCGCCAGAGAGCTTTCGATCACCCCAGCCCCGGCAGTGACCACGAGAAACCCAACAAAGGTTTTGATGCCCCCTTTGACGATCGTGGCAATGTCTTTTTTCTGCAGTACATTCCCCAAAACAGCGATCAGCGCAACTAAGATCGCTGGGGTACTCGCGATATCAACAAGAATATCTAAAAATTCGTTCATGACTGTCTACTCCTTTTTATAGTAATCCTTTTTCCTGACAAACGGCTTGAACCTTTTGCTTCAATTCATCGAGATCGATAATACTGTCTAACACCACGATCTCACCTAGATGCTGCGCACTATCGGCTAAATCGCCACCAACAAAGAAAACATCCGCCATATCGGGTGCAGCACTTCCTAAATCATAATGGGACACTTCCACACCTGAGACACCCAATTCATTTAAAACAGAATTGATATTCATCTCCACCATAAAACTTGATCCTAATCCTGACCCACACACTGCTGCAAATTTCATTTTTCATCTTCTCCTTTTCTGATCACTTCAATTATTTGATCCGCATTGGTTGCGGAAAGTAACGCAGCTAGTTTTTCATTATTCGACAAAATTTTGGTTAAACTCGCTAACGCTTTTAGATGGAGCTCATTGTCAACTGCTGCCAAACATATAAACACTTGAATGGGGTGTTGCGGATCATCATTCAAAAGCACTGGTTCTTTGACTTTTAATAACGACATCCCGATCGCATTGACCCCATCTTCTGGGCGCGCATGGGGCAAAGCGATGCCTTTTCCAATATGGATAAAAGGACCGTGATCCACCACTTTATTGATCATGGCGGTTATATACTGTTCCTCAATTTTATTAGTCTTTTTTAATGGCGCAGCAGCTTCTCGAATGGCTTCTTGCCAAGTCAGCGGCACCTCGGTAAATTGGATGGTTTCTGCTGTTAATAAATCTGATAACATCGGACGTTGGTCTTCCCTTCTATTCAATTCTCGATTGATTTTTCTTTGCAAAATTTTTCTCAGCTTTTGCTTACTGATGCCTGCTTTTAAATCAACATAGGGCAAAATCACTTCTAACACATCGTCAATGGAATGCAAGCCAGTTTTTGAAGGAAAGAATGCCGCTTGTACGTTTCTAAGCAGTTCATCCTTCTCAATGGGCGTCATAATCGGATTGATCACATAACAGGGTCGTTTGGTTTTGATCGGGGCACTGGAAAAAATCAGATCAATCTCTTCATTGAAGCGAACATTTTCATACTCTTCGATCGAACGAGCCGGCATAAAATGGATCTGGGGAAACAGTTCCTTTAATTCTGATTCCAAAATCAAGGATGAACTGATGCCACTGGGACAAACGACTAATGCATTCAGTTGGAAGTAATCACGTTTGGCCTTTTGTTTACTGACTTCCCCACCAAACAAAATCGTAAAATAACCGATTTCTTCATCAGGGATCGTACCGACTAGGTCTTCTAAGGAACCCAGTGCTCGTCTCGTCAGTTCAAACAACTCATTGTATTGCAGCTTGATTTCTTCAATCAGTACATTCTCCAGTGGAAAACCGTAGCGGATTCGAAAATACGCCGGGACAAGATGATAGAATGTGTTCATCAAAAGGGTGCGATAGTCCACAAACTCGATAGCTGCCAGTCGTTCCATTTCATGAATGATCTTACTGGCACATTCCAATAAAAACTCTAATGAAGTATCTTCGATATCTCCTTGCAGAATCGTTTTTAGCAGAATCGTTACATAAAGCGCTTCTGTTTCCCGATCTTTGATGGCAGGAAATTCTGCTAAAAACTGCTGACTGACTTGATGGACATGCAGCGACTGTAGCAGCGATGTTTCTGTCTCCGCTAAAGAAACAGCCGTTTCTGCCATCCGAAAGGATAAATAATTAAGAAAATAAAGCATTTCTTCGAAGCGGCTCGGCACGATCACCAGATTGAAGGCAGTCAGTGTTGCGGACAAATGATCTCTGATCCGAACATAAATCGTTTTATCCTGCGCATAGATTCCCTCAAATAAAAGCAAATTCCCGTTTTTCGTATTGGATAACGCACTGACTTTTCGAAAAGCAAGAGCGCGAATCTGATATTCCTCTCCCTCTAGATAAAAGCCATATTTTCGAGAGTACAATAGTTGAATCTTGAACGCCGCAAGTTCCTCTCTGATCCCCTTTACATCCTTCAAAATCGTATTTTTACTGACATAGAACAGCTCTTGAAACTGATAGACAGATAAGTCTTTCACTGCTGAAAAAGTCAGAAGATAAATCATGGAGCGTCGCTCTTCTTCCGAAAAAAACAAGGTGTTCTTCTGGACATCGAAAAGAATTTCCGGCCATTTTCGTTGAATCAGCGAAGGAATCAAAACTTCTCCCTCATGCATCGTGATTCGTTGATTCAACCGCTGTTCAGTGATTTGATTGATCTTGGCAATCTCCGCCAGAAATTCCTCATCCCTCCACTTCGTCAACTGAAGAAACGCCCCAATATTTGGTTCTTGAAACAGATACGTCAATTTGAAATGAATCATATTTGCTACCCCCACCTAAACTATAGCTTGCACAAAATGAAATCGCCATCATTTCTCGGTACAACTGAAACTCCGTTTTTTTAAAACGATGGACCGAAGAAGAGATTTCAAGGATTACCATACCATTTTTACATAAAAAGAGGATATGCGATGACCAGTATTTGTTTTTTAACGCAAAAAAAGCGAATCAGCTTGATGATTCGCCTTTCAAAAGTGATAAGTAATAGAAACAGATGGCAAAAATGGGCTAATCGCTAGGAAAATCCAATCTAGATTGCTTATAAAAAACAGGTGCCCTTCGCATAAAGTACACCTTTTCCACCAATGATTACTCGCTCATCTGCTAAGGTACACTCAAGAAATCCTCCTCGTGCAGAGAGTTGCTGAGCCGTCATTTTGGTCTTATTCAATCGGCTGCTCCAATAGGGAATCAGGTTCGAATGAGCCGATCCGCAAACAGGATCTTCATCAATCGTCAACTTAGGAAAGAAGGTTCGAGAAACAAAATCGACCGTTTCCCCAGGAGCTGTCACGATCACGCCAATCCCTTGCTCAAAGGTTTTTATTAAAGAAAAATTAGGTGTTAACTGTTGAATCTGGGTTTCATTATCCAATACAAAGAAAAGATCTCTTGCCAAGTAAGCCTCGTTGATTTTGGCACCGATCGCTTCTTCGTATATGGGCAATATCGCCGTTTTCTCTGGAAGAATCGCTGGAAAATCCAGTGATAAAATTTCATCATCCTTCGTCACCCGCAGCTGTCCGCTGTATTTTGTCTGAAAAACGATAGAAGTTCGTTGAGGTTCATAATAATGAAACAGCACAAACGCTGTTGCCAACGTTGCATGTCCACAAAGATCAATTTCACGATCCGGTGTAAACCAGCGAAGGCTATAAGAATCTGCTTCTTTTACGGCGAAGGCCGTTTCCGATAAATTGTTTTCGATCGCGATTTTTTGCATCAAATCTTCTGGTAGCCATTCTGGCAAAATAAAAACGGCCGCTGGATTTCCTTCAAAAACCTTTGTGGCAAAAGCATCTACTACATAATACTCCAAGTTCATTTTTCTACTCCCTTTCGTTTATTGTATACGTACTCTGCGCAATAGAGATCTTCTACTGCGAGCCCCACCGCATCAAAAATCGTGTATTCTTGTTCCGTTTCTCGTCCGTGACATTTCTGAGTAACCAATTCCCCTAACGAACCTTTGATAGCAGAAGGAGGAAAGGATTGTTCTGCGATTGGAATCAGAAGATCGCCACTTTCTTGCAATACTGCTTGATAATCATCTACATACACACTGGCCGCAGCCACTAGATCACTGGTGAGTTCACGTGTTTCTGGGGTAAAGGTTCCGATTGCATTGATATGGGTGCCAGGTGAAACCATATCTTTATCCAAAAATGCCTGCTTACTAGGTGTTAAGGTACAAAGAATGTCGGTCTCACGTGTCGCTTCTATTAGATGGTTACAGGCAATGACCTCCAATTGCGGATAAGTTGTTTGGACAGCTTCAACAAAGTTCGCTAGTTTTCTTTTATCTAGATCATAAACAAATACAGTGTGGATCGGACGAATCGCCAGCATCGCTTGTAGATGGGAGGAAGCTTGATGTCCGGCACCAATTAGTGACAATTTGGTCGCTTCTTTCTTTGCTAAATAATTCGTCGCTACTGCTGATACTGCTGCCGTGCGAATCCAAGTAATACTATTTGCATCCATTAACGTAAGTGGCGCCCCATTTTGGCTATCAAGCAAAAGAATTTGTCCTAAATGAGTCGGCAGCTGTAACGTTCCGTTCTCTGGGAAAAAGGACATGATTTTTGCGCCATACACCCGGTTTGGACCTAAGTAAGCGGGCATTAAAGCAAAGAGATTTCCTTGCTTTTGATCTGGCAACGGCAATACCGCTCTTTGCCATTGAGAAACAGTTTGCTGCTCAAAATCACGAAAGCAATTTGTCATAGCTGTAATGGCTTCAGGAAATGTCAGTTCACGTAAAATCTCTTGCTCTGTTATAATCTCCATAAAAATTCCTCCTTTTTTCATTATCCTACCCTCAGCAATTCATACAATCAATGATATAATTGTATGGAATACAATTTAGGAGGTGTTTTTATGCCTATTAATTCTTATGAAGATTATGCCCTTAGTTGGCGTCCAGATAAAACGCAGCTTACCCGTCCCTATTATCGTTCCTTGATCAAGCGCTTAGAAGAAGATATCCTCTCTGGCAAGCTCGCCAAAAATACCCGCTTACCCTCCCAAAGAGAGTTAGCGGATTTCTTAGATCTTAATTTCACTACGATTGGTCAGGCCTATAGATATGGTGTCGAAAAAGGAATTCTCTATAGCCAGATTGGCAGCGGCACGTATGTTTCTGCCAATGCATTCGACTCGATCTCTATTTCTACCAGCAATGTGGCTACGCACATCATTGATCTGGGACTCGTCAGTTCCTTTGAGGAATGCAATTCTTTGATACTGCCCACGATTCAAAAAGTCGTCAATCATTCAAATATTGTTGGGATCATGAACTATCGAGAACCTCAAGGATCCGATTATCAATTGACGACCGCCAGCAACTGGTTAAAGACGCAAGGGGTCATCGCAGACAAAGACACGACGGCGATTGTTTCTGGTGTACAAAACGGCTTAGCGATTGCCTTGGCAGCTTTATTTTCTCCAGGAGATCGGATCGCAGTTGATCGTTACACGTACTCAAATTTTATTGAATTGGCACACCTATTCCATTTAGAAATTGTTCCTATTGATTACGATCAGGAAGGAATGCGTCCGGAAGTACTTGCACAAGAATGCCACAAGAAAAAAATACACGGACTCTTCGTGATGCCTTCTTGCAACAATCCGATTGGTTTTCAAATCACCGAGTCCAGACGAAAAGCACTCGCAACAATTATCGAAGAAGAATCCTTGTGGGTGATCGAAGATGATATTCATTCTTTTTTAACGACATATCAACAAAATAAAGTGATCGCTCCCTTTCAAGCGCTGCTCCCTCAACAAGTCATTTATCTTGCTGGAATGACCAAATTTATCTGTTCGGGACTGCGGATCGCTTATCTTGTTTTTCCAGAAGCGGTCCGAGGAAAAATCGAACAAGCCATTTTCACGATCAATGTAAAAACCTCTCCCTTGGAGGCAGAGATCGTTACCGAGGTTTTGAACGGTGAAGTGGCGCAAACCATCCTTCAACAAAAATTTGCTCTTACGAAACAAGCGAATGCACTTTTTGACGTGATCTTTGACTGCCAATCAAAACCAGCAGTCTATCCCTATTATCGTCATTTACCGATTCGCTCAGATGTTGCTCAATTCGATATTGAACAAGACTATTTGGCAAAAGGCGTGCGCATCTATCATTCCAATCGTTTTACGACCCAAAAGCAAAGTGACCCGTTTATTCGATTGTCCCTGTCATCGAATCATTTAGAGGTATTAGAAAAAGGATTGCGTATTGTAAAGGGCTCCTTAAAGACCTACCAGTAGCTGTCTAAAAATCAGCAATCCATTGTACAGCGCCTATTTATTTTTTATAATACTCATGTAAAGAGGAGTTATTGCCACGACTCCTCTGTAGCGCCATTTCAAAAGGCGATAGGGTTTATTAATTAAAGAATAACCGTTTTCATGCAAAAATCGACGGTTATTCTTTTGTCATTTTTCACTGCGGCTAGGATACCAAAGAGCAGCATGGCGGTAAATGTACCAAAACTGATCATTAGCCCGATTGCTTCCGCTGCGGACAAAAAGGCTTCTCCTTTCTGAAGAGTTAGTACTTACATTCATAAGCACCACCACCTTTCAAAGCTAGCCACCGTCACAAACTTTACTGCAGTCAAATGGTACCATACTTCCATCAAAGAAACTTCCAAATGACAAGGATTTATCATTATTTTTTCACGGCGCATGGTTCATTTGCTTTGATTCATTCCATAGAATCGTCAAAATATATCGCTGTTCTCTCTTCAAGCCTGATCCGCTCTTTCCCGACCTCCTCCAGCCCCTTTTCTCAGTCCCAATTAAGGGCCTTCCATCAAGAAAAATAGTCAAAAAGTCAATATCGTTCTATTCGCCAAAAAACACTTTTGTTATAGTTACAAAAAGGAGGTTTCAGATGAGAAACGAACGACAAATTATTCAAGATAGCACCCTTGGTGTAGAGGCCTTATTGTTTAACGGTATCCAGCAAGAGTTTCCTAACCATTGGCATGAATATTACGTGATTGGCTTAATGGAAGCTGGCACGCGCAAATTCACCTGTCAGAATACTTGCTATATCGTTGAAGCGGGCGATTTGATTTTGATTCCACCAAAAGCTGCCCATAGCTGCCAGCAACTCACGGAAGAGAAACTGGTTTACCGCAACATCCACTTAACACCAGAGAATATGACCGCGCAGGTGCAAAAAATTTTTAACACTCGATTGACACCCCACTTTCCTGAACCAGTCATTCGTCAAGTAAAAGAAAAAGAGGAATTCCATGCGGTGCACCAACTATTGCTGTCAGATCAGGGCGATGAATTTGAGAAACAAGAACGCTTTACTTGTCTCCTTCACGACCTGCTTGTTCAGTATGCGGATTTCACCCAAGAACAGACAGAGACGACTACAAATAAAGCTGCTGTAGCGAAAGCCTATATTGATCAGCACTATGCCGAAAAATTATCACTAAGTGAATTAAGTGACGTTCTTGGAATGAATCAGTATGTCTTGATTCGGCAGTTCACGAAAGCGTATGGCCTGTCCCCTTTTCAATATTTAAGTACTGTGCGCATCAGTGCTGCTAAGAAAAAACTGGAGGCTCAAGAGGCAATTGCAGAAGTCGCTTTTCTGACCGGTTTTAGCGATCAAAGCCATTTTACCCGTATCTTTAAAAGCTTGATTGGGGTCACCCCGAAAGCTTATCAAACAATTTATCAAGAAGATGGAGTGAATATGAATGAATAACCAAGAAAAATGCGTCATGATTATCGATGAACAATTACCGATTGGATTAGTCGCGAACACTGCGGCGATTTTAGGTGTTACTTTGGGAAAACTGTATCCAGAAGGAATCGGAGAAGACATCTATGATTCGACTGGTAACAAACACTTAGGAATCGTCAATTTTCCGATTCCTATCTTGAAAACAAACAAAGAACAATTGCAGACCATTCGCGAATCGATTAGCCAACAGTCAGACCAAGATGTCACTATTATTGACTTTTCCGATGTCGCCCAAATTACTAATTCCTATGAGCAATACCGCCAAACCCTCGAGTCTATTGCTCCAGAAAAGCTGGCTTATTTTGGTATTTGTCTAAAAGGCAAGAAAAAGCTTATTAATAAAGTTGCTGGTAGTTTACCGTTGTATCGGTGAAATCGCTAGTGAGAAGGCAGCCGTCTAAAATTTCCTTTTGTTTCTGACAGTTCTTCTTCACAAAGACACTGTTCATCTGATAGCCTAACAATTTTCATTTACAATAATCCATGGAGATAGCCTAACCGGTGGAATTTCGTCGACTAAATTCTACCGATTAGGTTATCTCTTTTTTTACAAAAAAAATGTTAGTAGAAAATCCCTAGATTTTCCACCAACACTAAATATTCTAGACCTATTTTCCTTCGTTTTCTATTCTTACGAGTAGCCACTGAAAAGCATCTTATTCTTCGTGATAAATATTCAACCCCACTTCAGTATCTTCCACACAAGTGTTCGCTGGTGCTTTAGCAATAAGATAAAGAAAGTAAAAGTCTCCCACGCAACTAGCGGCATGTACGGAAGCGATCCAAGTAAAAAGAGACACGGTCAACCAACCAAAAAAGTAAAAAAGTAAAAGACCCACAGAAATGCCAATGAATGGTGCCAATAAAATGATGGCAAATTTTCCTTTTGAATAAAAGGAATGGGGACTCGTGGCATATGCTACCCCATTTTTGAACCCAAACTTTACCTTCCCTTTGGGGTCAAAAAGCTTGAAGAAGGCACCGTGGATCAATTCATGAATGATGATGAGAACAATATACGTACCCATTAAGATCAAAAGTCCGATGAAAAACGGGGGTTCATTAGTTGCTCCGTGACCAGCTACTGTTAAAAATGTAAAAAAGACATAGAAAAAAATCAAGGCAGGGATTGCTGCGAGATTCAATCTCTTTATTGTTTTTTGATCATCCATCAAATTGATTTGTTTGAGTAATTTCATCGCTGTTCTCCTTTTTATTTTCGACATATTTCTTAGTACATGATTTCTATGAATTCCCTTTACCCAGCCAACAAGAGCAGCAAACACAAAACCAGTGCCGTTAAAACGAATAGGAAATTGATCGTTTCTGGCGCACCTTCAATTCTTCTCTTTAGTGGTGGAGGACGAAAAGTTGGATTCATGCTTTTCGTTTGGTAGTCCACGCTGCTTGATAAAAAGCTGTCGGAAGGGATCATAAACACCAAAAGAACGCCATAAATAATGGATGCCGGAATCAGGAGTGAGCATTTGGCTAGGTAACCAATCAGTAGACTCGCAATCAAAGGAATAGCTACGTACAAAGCACTTTGGTACAGTGTTCGCCGAATTGGTTTCATAGGGAAGTCTCCTTAGTAGTCATCATTACACACATCACAAAATAATTTTATTTACTTATCAAATAAATATACCATTACTTTCAAAGGGTGTAAACACGCCAGAAAACCATGTCGATGCTGCCAAGTGCGGCTGCCCAATGCTAGGTGCAAAAAAAAGAAGTGGTTTCTCTCCACTTCTTAAAAAGTACTCTACTTATTTTTTCTCTTCGCTTAACCTCTAAAGATAATCGGTAAACCGTTATACTTGCCAAAGTGCTCCCTCTCTTCCTTTTGAAAAAGATATGACTCTGGAAAAAGAAACCTATGATTCTTGTCTCTCTATTAAAATTTCTTCTGAAAAGCAAACGTCTCAAGAAAAAATAATCGTGCGATTTCTGCCTTTCCTTTTCGCTTCATACAAAGCTTGATCGGCTTGGTAGAAGGTTTCTGAAATATCTAAGGCTGGCTCGGCTTTTGAAATTCCTGCTGAAAAATAAAGAGTCAGTTGAGCTGCATCTAAATTCAACTGTTCTTTCCTTAAAAATGCATGGAACTCTTCAATGATATTTTTTACTTCACTTAAAGTATGTCCTCTAAACAAGACTAAGAACTCTTCGCCCCCGTATCGATAGACCTCCACTAAAGACGGATCCTCGATTTTTTGGTCAAGAAAAGTCGTCAGTTTTTCAGCGAAAAACGTCAAGGCTTGGTTACCGATTTGATGTCCATAGTGATCATTGATCTGTTTGAAATGATCCAAATCCAACATCCCTACAATTAGTTGATTCTTTTCAATTAATGTTAGCTTAGAGATGTCCTCGTTTAGACTGCGGAAATTTTTTATCTTTGTCAACTCATCATAATTGCGTTCAATGATTTTTGTGTTGATTTTTTCGAGAAAGTTTTTTTGATTATGAAGATAATACTTCCACAAAAAGAGAATGATCCCTGAGCCAATCCCTAGAAATACAACATCGCCAAAGCCAATTTCTCGGCGATAAAAAAGTCCTGAGTCGACCATTGGCGAACCAACAGTCACAAGAATTGAAAACAGATAAAAAAAGGTGTGATTTGCTTTACCGAAAAATGTTTTCTTTAATAAGTAGGTCACGATTAAAATGACATAATTTAAACCGATAATAAAGAACATAGCTTGCCAATCAAATTTATTGATCAATGCAAAAAAAGTTAGCAAAATAACGGGGACCAGCCCAACTAAATAGATTTTTTCTTTGAGGACGCCAAAATAATAAATAAAGATCGGAATCGTATATTCATACGCAACATAACCAATACTATTTAAAGAAAATGATATAATAAAATAGACTTGCGAAATAAACAGAACAATGCCGATCAGAATTTTAAACGAAAGACGCAAGTTTAATTCTTTAAAATTTTTGATAAACAGATCATACGATATAAGCAAGCTCACGACTAAAATAGCATACATCGCAGTATAAATCAGATGGATAATCATACGACTCCTTCTTTCTTTGCTTATTCTTCTTAAGAATATCTCGCCTATTATTGAAGGTAACGCTTCTTTCTAGCAGATCATAGACGAGCATGCGAGCGATTCATGGAAAGGATCAGGAACATTCTCCCTTCATGAAACCAAAATTAAAGCTACTCCAGAAAGGAGCAGAAACCAATGGCTGAAAAAATTGAACAAGAACTCTTATCGATATTTCCCCAATTATACTTTGATGCCCAGCCTATCTTTCAAATGAAACAAGATAGTCAGAAAGTGATTGGCTACGAGTTATTATTGCGAAGTACCGAAAGAAATAGGTTTCCCCTTTCTTTCTTCCAGCAAGTGATCAAATACAAAAAACTACACACTCGCTTACTACAATGGTATCGAAATGAAATTTCCAGCTTGCTTCATCCCAACGAAAATACAAAAATTAGTCTCAATATCCACCCGCAACAACTCAGCTATCCAGAAACCTTTCTGATGTTAGCAGACTTAGCCCCTTACCATAATCGTATTTTGATTGAGATCACCGAAGACGATACGGAACCTTCCATCGCCTGTGATCCCAAATCCTTTCTTATGAACAAAATCAACCAAATAAAACAGATGCACTTTTCTGTCGCATTGGATGATGTAGGGACGGGCATTCATTCCCTGACGAATATTGCGCCAATGCTGGACAAAATCGACGTGATCAAATTCTCTCCTATCTCATTGCGCGTGCTGCCCCAAAAAGAGATTTTCTTTTTGATCGACTTCTGGCGCAATATCGCCAGTAACCGCCAGCTCCAATTTATCGTTGAAGGAGTGGAAACCTCCGATATTCACGAGTATTTGCTTGAAGAAGAGATTTTTCTTCAACAAGGGTTTTACTTGGATAAACCTGCCCCTGCGGATCAATTGAAAAAAAGATAGGCTAGAGCAGTTGCTTTCTAACACTAATTAACAATAAACACAAACGATCGTTAAAAAGCAAACAGATGCCTTTCAAATATAACACAAATAATTTTATTTGCAGAATTTTTGCTGGTTGCGATCATTTTTGCCCTTATTTACAAAAACCGTGTAGGTCACTTCTTCAATCAGGCATTTTACACGAAAGAACTTAGAAACAAAAGAAAAGACTATTCCCAGCATGACTAACGCAGTAACGAGGAAGCGAAATAGAGAGAAACATTACCACAAAGTCGGCTTTTTGGTAGTGTTTCTCTCTATTTCATGTCTTTTTGCACTTCCATCTTCCAATTACATCGTATATAGTAACGATCCATTTCTTTAGCCAAAAAATTCATTTTTTATGCTTGAATGTTGATGGCTTCCCCAAAATATATCACTCCTCCAACCTGCGTGCCGATAGGAATCAAAAACAAATGAGCAAAGTCTCTTCTCATTGCTTTACTATGGGAAAATTTAGCTGTGAGTGGCTTACTTAATATTGAATATCAGCGAGTGCTTCGCTTCCATCCCAAGAGTATACCCGCAAAGCTCTTTGAAGTAGTAATGATAATCCTGTTCAACAATTCGGATGATCTCTTCATCTGTAAAATCATCAAACCTCATCAAATCAGTAATCAAGACAAGTTTTGCATCAATGCCTAAAATGACAGGTATTCTTTCCCAAAACGTGTCTTGCGAGATGTCTTGAACCAAACAATTGAGCTGATCCAATTGTTTGGCAACATAATGTGCTAATGCACCATTTGCTCTGAGTGACCCTGCTAACTTTTCTTGGAATTTCTCTATATATTCTTTTTTTGATGTAAAAACAGTCATTCTATGATCCGCTCCTTTACAGTCATTTCTTTTATCGTAGGTATCCTCTTTGTTACTAAGGTGTTTGTTGCTTTCACAACCATTATCAATGTTGGCTAGTTTTCATCAAACACCCTATTCAACCCTTTTAGTAGGCAGGCTAAAAAATATTTTTCTTACGTTCAAACGATCAAGTAAACTAACCTTTATGACGAATGCGTCCTTATGGCTTGCTGTATACTATTCATCGTTGACAAATTTTTCACCTGCTTCATTATTGTAAAAAATTTCTTACTTCTGTTTTCCGATACAGTCACAGCAGATGGTATTCCTCGATTCATTGCTCGTTGAACAGTAGAATAGGCAGCAGCAAGCTTGTCCTTTGCTTTTCGTGTTTTCATAGAAACTAAGAAAAAAGAGAAACTGTGGGATTGCGCACAGTTTCTCTTTTTAACGTTCGACTTTGTAGTTGATGCTTTACGGAACAAATCGTTTGCTGAAGGATCTTTTTCTTCTGATCAGAATGAACAGCACCAATGCTAAGAGTAGATACCCCAAAGATAGCAAGAACTGTTGATTTGAAGAGCCAGTTTGCGGTAATTTCCCTTGTCCAATTTGAGAAGCATCTGCCACGATCGTTATCTTATAATCATTGTCGCACTTCGGTTTCTCTTTCGATTCACTGGTAGCTTCTCCAATCCGCCCATTTACCGTGATTTGTCCTACTGTCGGATCAGCTGACGCAATAACCGGAAATCCCCAACCAATGATAGCTAAGCATCCGATAACTACAAAAAACAATTTGCTTCGTTTTTTCATGCGATTGATCCCTTCTTTATTGGGATGTTAATTATTCCTCAACAGGCGCAAAGCTTAAGACTAAGTTGAAGCTTGGATTGGATTCTTCATCTGAATCCACTGGAGTTGCTTCTCCATTGAAGCCAAAAGCGTCTTCAGCTTTGGCACCTGTATTACCCGTTAAAGTGAATAACTCAGTTTCGACAACGGTTGCTTCTCCATTGGCAAACAACTCGATGTTATTTACGTTTAACAAATCAACCTCGCCCATATTCAATGGCGTATCAACATCGGAAACTGAAACGACCACACCCTTAAATGAGTTATTAGTGACTTTGTATTCAGGTGAAGTAATCTCCGTATGTTCCGACTCTTTAGTCGTATAAAACAATGCTGTCGTCGGAATCGTTACATTGATCCATGCGTTTGGATCAACTGGATCTGGTCCAGGGGTGGTGTTATCAAATTCCCCAATGATCCCGTTTACTTGGATTTCTCCTGAAGTGTCACCCTCACGTCCATCAATGGTTTGTGTCGCAAAGGCTGTTACACCACTTGCTACTACTCCTGCGATCGTTGCGGTACTCAAAATAGCTGCTACTAATTTTTTCATTCTTATTTCCTCACTTTTCTTTTTTAATTTTTAACGATAATCGTTAATTCTGCTTCAGTGACCCCTTGCTTTTCTTTGGTCTCAGGGTCGTAGATGTTGATCGTGGCTTTGGCAGGATATTCGCCTTTATCCAATGGTGTTGTCAGATTGACATTTTCCACAAATTGGTTTGGATAGATCGCACCGGAAGAGTAGATCACTTCTCCGCTAGACAGTAAAGAGATATCCACGGCAATTGGATAAACGTTCGTTCCAGGGTTGACGATCTCGATTGAGCCGGCACTGTGGCCGTCTTCAAAAAGAGCGGTTGGATTGATTTGCAGGGTAAAATAATTGGCATCTGCGATTTCCTGCGCCCGCTCAGCCAATCGCTGGTCGGTGGCATCACCGGCTTCAGGCAACAGGTCAGCACTGATCAAAGGAACGGCTTCTTTTGATGGATAGAAATAGTACCCGATCCCACCAGCAAGTACTGCCAGTAGCAACAACCACAAGACCCATTTACGTTGTTGCTTTTTTTCGGTTTGACTCGTTTGCTCCAATGGATTCACCTCCTTAGTGTTAGGTACGATCATGTTGCTTAATCTCTGGGTACGAATCGCAAGATGATGCGATAGTTTGGTACCAATGAATCTTCGTAATAGCCCCCTTGGTCCTCTTCTGCATCTACGACCCATCGAGGATAATCACCGTAAAAATCACCAGTCAATGAAATCGGTGCCCGGCTCCTTTCTTCTAAGCGCATCAGGGGTTGTTCTTCCATTGCTTCATAGAGCTGGATTTCCGTTTCTTCCGTTTTTAGATTCAAACGTAACAACGGTACCGAGATGTCGTCATAGGTCAGGATAGGGTCTTCCTCTTCGCTTTCACTTTCCGCATAATCAAGCGGATCTTCGCCAGCTTCTAAGAGCACGATACCGGCACTATCATCAATAGCTACTTGATTGATGTAGGTAGCTACTGCCAAGGAAGAGTGATTACGGATCTCATACGTTTGACTCTCAAAATTACGATTAGACTCCGCCGCATTGTATAAAGATTCGAAAACCATTTTCGTCGGGATCGTCACCCGCATATGCTCAAGTTTGGAAGTCACGTCAATACCGATCACCTGTTGATAGGCTTTATTCCCCACTTCAAGCACCGCATAATAGCTGCCATCTTCGTCAACATCCAAGGTGACATCCGTATCAATGACACGAAAATCAGTCGTCATATCGGCATGAGTCAAGACATTTTCGGCTTGTGCTCGGCTTTCTTCCAGAATCAAAGCATGGAGTGCTGCTTCATTAGCTAGTTCATTGACTTTGAAGCGATCCAATGTGATATTGTAGGCTTCAAAATCCACCCCTTTGATGACTGTGCGACGGGCTGTGGTATCAATTAGTGTCTCAACAGAAGGTTTTGATAAGAAGACTGAAACTTCTGTCTCCGTTTCCAAGCGTTCATTTTCTCTCAGTTGGATGCGGAAATACCGATAGAGTTCACTTTCATCACGGTATCCTTCCCATTCGATACGTTCAGAATCCTTGGTCAACTCAACGACCTCACCCGCCGTATTCGTGTATGTCACGACTGTGACATCTGTATCTTCATACATTGAACCAGTGATCTCAGTGGACTGATCACTCAAGGCATCAATTCGTGCCACCAACCCTTCTGGTTCAGAAAAAGCGATACGACGATAGTTATTGGCACTGATTGCGGCAACAAAATCCACATCATTTAATGAGGAGATAGATCCTTCCGCATTTTCCACACTGATATAACGAGAACGCGCATTTGCGTTGAATGTTCCCCATGACGGGTTGACCCCATTGTTTCGATTAATCCGCAATCTACCTGAAACATTGATAAATTCTTCATTGGGTTGCTCACCAGTTCCTGTCCAAAGGGAAACTTTTTGATTTTCAAAATTGATCGATAATCCATTCGCCGCGGTGTTATTATTCGAACGAATCAATTGCTGTAATGTCGTTCGACTTGTTCCTGCACGTGTCGTAGGATGGATCAACTCAAATCGTTGAACCCCTTGAAGATTTAAGCTCGCACGGGCGTTTCTAAAATAAATCATCTCATTACGGTTTACTTCGGTTTCGACTAGAAACACCGCTTCTTCATCCACCGTTATAGTATTGGCAATGTCGATCATCGGTCGACTGGTTGAACGATTCCTCGTTCTACCAGCATCTGTCACATGAAAATTAGCATTTTTACCAATCGTCATTTCACTGAAACGCCGTGTGCTTGAGTTAAAGCCATTGGAAGTATTGGCATAAAAGGAAGCACCTTCTTCCATGACAAAGCTAGCTCCTCGCGGGGCGTAAAAAGCAGGTCCTATTTGCTCTATCGACATTTTCGCCCCTTTGCCCAAGGTGACAACGCCGTTCGTATTATTGACCCGAATCGCCCCAGCATCATTTCGGTTGCGCTCACGGACAACGGTAAGTTCTGCTTCTTCACCTAAAGTAAAAATATGACTTACTCGAAATGGTGAATCAGATAAGGTTTCTGAAACAGTCAAGTTCCCACTGGTTGCTTCCGTATGATAGATTTTTGCTTTGCTACCTGTGACAAACGAACGAATCGTACGCCGTCCGGTGAAGCCGTAACTGGCTTTTGAGTGAATCTCCGCTCTATCGCCTACATAAACATTCGTTGTCGTGGTTCCATAAAAGGCGATTCCCCGTACTTCGACGAATAGCTTACTGCCTTCTTCCATCGTAAATTGAGAGCTAGCACGGGTCAGACGAATCGCTTCTGCCGCTCGAGTAGATGTTCGATTGATATGCAATTCTGCACCAGCCTCTAGTTTTAGCTCATCCCGCAAACGAATAAAGTTTTGGTTGTCATTGGTTCCGTGTTCAGATAAAAAGAGCTTCGTTTCTTTCCCTACGATCATTCTTCGAGTGGAACCGTTGTTTCCGGTCAAACCTTGACCGGATGTCAGATTGATGACATTTTCCTCACCGAAATGCAGTTCACTTGTTGTAGCGATCCCATGAAAAATCGCTCCTTGTTGGGTAATCGTCATATGATTGTTATTGCCAGAAACAAAGTGAGCATTTGCCGCTTGCAATTGCAAGAATGCCGCACTACCGACAGTGACTTGGCGCTTAGAATTCAAAATAACATTATCACCCGTAATGAAGGAATCACGAACAGAAAAACGGCGCACATTTGAATTATTATTCGCACGCTCTTCTAACTCAATATGGCTACGGTCCTCCATGCGAAACGTTTTGATCATCGTATCGGCAGTAAAACCATTACCGGTGGTTGCATCTATCCGAGCATTTTCCCCCACAACGACATCCGCTAAAGAAGCGGTCAGGACTGGACCGGTCTGATTGACAGTCATCTGAGTAAAGGCACCGATGTGGACCTCTGCTTCTGCACTGCGCAAATGGATAAAGGCACCAGTTGTCGTTCCTGTGCGTGTCCCAGTAATCACCGTTGGCCGTTCAGCAGAACTATTTTCGACGATCAATCGGCGTCCGGCATTGATCGCTGGTGTGGCGCTAACTGTTCCAAATTCAGAAAACTGCACTTGACTTCCTGCTTGGATCACCACTTCCCCAAGGGTACTCGTCGTATTGCCTGATAATCCTTGACCAGTTCCAACGTCAAGTGTCGCTCCCGCAGCGACCGTCAAGCGGCTATCTTGGTTGGCATTTGGTACAGAAACCACTGCCCCAGACTGACGGATCGTCGTCACACTTTCTTGCCCAAATACAAGTGTAGCTGCTGCTCCAGTCAAATGAAAGACGGTCCCAGCATTGGTATTTGCCGACCGTGTGACGGAAAATACTGCTTGTTCCGCAATCACTCCTTGATTTAGTTCAAAAATCGGAGTGGTATTTGTGGAACGATGATCGATCGTAAATTCCCCTTCTACGGTCAAGCGGTTGGCAGTAAATAGTGTCGGAATCGATGCGGCTGCGGTCGTTAACCGATTGCTGCCTTTGAAATGCAGGTGCGCTTGATCATTATTCACCAATCGTCCAGTAGACGTTGTTAGCTCTAGTTGAGTATTTTCAAAAACGATCGTGGATTGCCCAGTTGTTTGAGCCAAACCTTGGGCCGAAATGATCCCTTGCAGCTGAAGACCTTGCCAAGTTAGTTGCACTGGATTGGCAAATTGCATCAAATCATTCGCTGTTGCTTGAGAAATGACTGCTTGTTGCCCAGTAAACGTAACATTTGTCCGCTGAATCTCGCTGATTGGTGCAGTCAAAGTGAAAGTGCCAGAAAGAGTCAGAAGGATGGCTTGGTCATTGGCGATTTGTCCATAGTCATACAAAGTGTCTTGACTATCCGTATAGGATTCTCCTAATAAAATCGCCCGCAGTTGCTCCTCACCTTCAACTGAAAGTGCCAGGATTTCTGCTTCTGTGTCCAAGGCTTCGACTTGTGGTTCTTCCACATCTGCCTCATCATCAACCTCGTTTGCCAAATCTGCCTCGTTCGTGCTTTCTTCTGGCAATGATTCTTCTACTAGCTCTTGGTCTTCTTGACTAGCTGGGGACGAATCTTCCGGAGATTCAGAGGGCGCTGGAGGTTCTTCACTGCTTTGCTCCGTTATTGCCGGAAAATCAGCTAACTCATCCGAGCTACTCGTTGGCTCAAGGTCAGCTGACGCGCTCGCTTCTGTAAGCGAAACAGTATCTGCCTCAACTACTTGTTGGAATGTCACTATCGTGTTGATTCCAGAAGTACTTATTAGTAGTAAAGCAGAAAACAACGTAATTAATTTCATCATGTCCTCCTTTCTTCAAGTATTATTCAGTAATATGAAGTCCTTATGCCTAGGCTACTCGCCCCCTTTTTCCCATAGAATCGTCCCATAAATCTTCGTTTTTAAGAGGATAACTTTCTTATGTAGTTGTTATTTGACAAAACCCTAACTTAACAACTTTTTAAAGACATTTGATAAATTCAAATGTCTTTTTTTGTCGATTCTCAAAAACGAAGGTTTATGAGACAGAATAGCTGTAAGTGTTTCACACGTGTGCCTTACTAACACTTAGGATACCGTGGTCTCAAAACAAAAGAAAATCATTATTTTCATCAACGCCTGAAATAGATGAAAATAACAATCGTTGTCCTTTCTAAAGCTTCCTATCACAAGCTTTGTACTAAAAAAGAGGTGATTGGGCTGAGCTTAATTTTCTTTCCAAATAGTCCCAATCTTGCTCATCTGGAAGTGGTTTTAGTAAGAAGTACTCTGTTTCGATATGATAGTCAGAGAGGTAACGTGGATAATTTGTGACAACCATATCGATATGGGTCTCATTCAAGGCTTCTTTGGTCAAGTATTGTAGTGGAATAAAGGTCAAAGAATGCCGGTTTCCAAATTGACGGAGCGCGCGTATTTGGATATGCTGACAAACAAAATGATCTCCTTCTAAAAGAAAATAGACTGTTTTTTTGGAAGCGTAAAAATCGAAAATCAATTCACTATATAGCGTGAGACTCACACATACATCCTCAAGATAACTTGTGTTTAGAGCGAGCTTGTTGCGATGTTCTTCAAGAAAATGCAAATTTTTCTGGTAAAGCTCGCAATTCGAGCGCATGATTGCTTCTTTGATATCACTCATTTCTTTGTTCAAGACAGGGGTGATTTGATGGTTGAGCTTTCTTGATAGGAAAAAGGACCGTAAGAAGGTTTGGATAGTCGCTTGCTTTTCTTGTGGTACGTCTCGTCCCCTCAAAAAGAGTTCTGTCATTTCTGCAATTTCTGATCCCCGATTAAAATGCTGATAAAATTTCTGTTCTTGTTCCTCTTGATTGAATGTTCGCTTACAAAGAGTTACTAGATAGATCCAAGCAAATTCTTCTTTTGACAAATGCAAATCGTAAATACTTTCAATGTCTTCTTTTAAGGTACAAAACGCAGAAAAACCACTACACATATAGGCAAGTTCCGCTAACTCTTCTGGAAGATCGATCGAACAACCGAGACTGGCACGCTTGATGGCGATGTAAAACGTATAGTTAAAAGCCGCAGGCGTTACCCCCGAACCTAAATCATAATCGCCTGTTTGTCCTTGCAATTTCTCAAGGATCAACTCGTGTAACTCAGGATCTGGAATCATCGTATAGATCGTTTCAGCACCTTCATAATAAAAATCTTTGAAAAACTTCCGCAGATTTGCTTCGCTTCCTTCAATTGTTAAAGGATTGGATGTCCATTGCAAACCATAACTTTTTAATATGGGGTTACGCTGGTTAAGCAAACGGCGAAACGTACTTTCTGAGAAATGATAGTGATGGGCCAATTCATCAACTTTGGCCAGCTTCCCATGGAAAATATCGCCAATGATCTCAAATAAGCATTCATTTTTTAGTAGGTTCTGTTTTCGTTTCTTGTAAATTTCGGCTTGTTTTTCTTCGAAAATAAAGCCGCTATTTCCCGAAAGCAAGGAAATACTCTCAGCAAAATATTCTTTGATATATTTAATGTCACTGGCAATCGTACGCTGAGTCACTTGGTTTCGCTCTGCTAAATCACCAATAGTGAAAATACGGTCACGCTCTATCGTACTCAAAATTCGAAATAAGCGGCTTGTCGTTCGATTACTAATAAAAGCCATCTGTAAATCTCGCATATTTTTTCTCCTTGTTTAGTGTTTTCTTTTCTTTACTATTACACAAACAAGAGAAAAAGCGAAACATTTATGCATATTTTAATCATTTTTCTTAAAATTATGTACGTAAAATGATATAAATTGTAAGTTATTTTCAAATCCAAAATTCATGACTTCTGGCATGAAAGCAGCACTCTATATTATGGCTATGTACCGTCCTCTGCAATAAAATGGTCGGTGTGCTTTGACCACAGTTACTCGCTCAGAGACCAACAGTTTTTTAATCCCATCAAAAAAACCACACCTGCCTCTCTAAGAGTCAAGTGTGGTTGATAGGTTTTATTTTTCAAACAGATACTGCGCAGTAATCGACGATTGACAATTGATCAGTTGTTCTGGGGTTCCTTCGTACAAGATTTCACCACCGCGAATCCCACCATCAACACCGACATCGATCAGCCAATCCGCTGCTTTCATGACCTCAAGGTTGTGTTCGATCACGATCACCGTGTTGCCTTTTTCTACTAATCGTTCGATGATCGCCAAGATGCTTTTGATGTCGGCCATGTGCAATCCGGTCGTTGGTTCATCCATAATGTAGATATTGCCTTTTTTGCTTAATTCTTTTGCTAACTTCAGTCGTTGGCATTCACCGCCAGACAAGGTATTTAATGGCTGTCCGAGGGTCATGTATCCTAGACCCACAGCCAAAATCTGTTTTAATTTTCTTTGGATGGCTTTTTCCTCAAAAAATTCCACCGCTTCCGTGATACTCATGGCCAGGACTTCATCGATCGACTTGCCTTTCAAGCGATACTGGTAGACTTCTTCTTTAAACCGTTTGCCGCCGCAGGCCTGACACAAAACCTCGACGGAATCCATAAAGGACAGCTCCATCTTGATAGTACCATGGCCCTTACACGTTTCACAGGCACCTTCGGAATTGTAGGAAAAAAGACCTGCTGAAACCTTGTTTTCTTGCGAAAACAACTTGCGAACGTCATTCATGATTCCTGAATAGGTTGCAGGATTAGAGCGAATATTCCCCGCCACCGCTGATTGATCGATCGTAATGGCTTCAGGGTATTCTTTGGCAAAAACACCATTTACCAAACTGCTCTTTCCAGAACCAGCGACACCGGTCACCACCGTAAATACCCCTAATGGCACCCGCAGTGCTGTATTTTTCAAGTTATGCAGCGTTGATTTTTTCGTTTCGATAAACTGATGACTCTGGCGAGGTGCTTCTTTAAAGTCCATCATCTGTCCAAATGCTTTGCCAGTCAGTGTATCTGAGCGCAGCAATCCTTCAAAGGTTCCTTCGTAGGTAATATAGCCGCCATTTTTTCCAGCTTTAGGACCAACATCGATAATATGGTCGGCTGCTTTAATGACATCTGGATCATGCTCCACTACGATGACGGTGTTTCCTTTGTCCCGTAGTTTGACTAACAATTCATTCAATCGATGGACGTCCCTTGGATGCAGCCCAATACTCGGCTCATCAAAAATGTAGATCACATCGTTCAAGCTAGAAGACAAGTGTTTGACCATTTTTACCCGCTGGCTTTCCCCACCAGAAAGGGTCGTCGTTTCACGGTCTAAGGAAACATAATCCAACCCGATATTGATTAGATCAGTGATTCTCGCTTGGATGTTTTGAAGCAGCGGTTGGACACTCTCCTCCGAGATTTCTTGAAGAACCGTCAATAGTTCATCCACTTGCATCGCCAAAACGTCCGCAATCGAATAGCCCGCGATTTTACACGCGAGTACTTGTGGATTGAATCGCTTTCCCTGACAGTCAGGACACTTCTGCTCATTCATGAAAGAAGCGATTTTCTTCTGCGTAGCAGCGGAGCTTTCATTGCCACCTTTGATATTGGAGCGATTAAAACGAGCGACTAAGCCTTCATAGGTGGAACTCATGCCTTCCATATACAAGGAATCGATTTTTTCTCCTTGGGCATACAAAAAGCGGTTCATTTCCTCTTCGCTATATTCTTCCAACGGCTTGTCATTGTCAAAAAAGCCCGTATTGGTGAAGGACTTCAGTAGCCAAGAGCCAACTTTGTAGCCAGGAAGCAGGATCGCCCCTTCGTTCAAGGACTTTTCAAGATCCAGTGCCTTTTCTAAATCTAACCCGACGATCCGCCCAATCCCTTCGCAAGTGGGACACATCCCATGAGGGTCATTGAAGGAAAAATTCCATGCAGGACCTAAATACGGTTGACCAAGACGAGAAAAAAGCAAGCGGATCAAGGGGTTGATATCCGTGATCGTCCCTAATGTGGAGCGGGAATTGCCGCCTAAACGGCTTTGATCAACTACTACCGCCATCGAAAGATTGTCGATGGCATCCGCATCGGGCTGGCTATATTTTGGCAAAAAGTTGCGGACAAATTTCGAAAAGTTCTCATTCAGCTGTCGGCCAGCTTCTTGTGCGATCGTGTCAAAGACGATCGATGACTTGCCTGAACCAGAGACACCCGTGAAAATCGTGATTTTTCTTTTGGGAATCTTCAAGTCAAAGCCCTTCAAATTGTTCTGCCTGGCGTTGTGGATCGTAATGTATTCCTGCATGCTATACCCTCCCAGATTCTATTGAATTTTTACAGTGAGCGACCATTATAGCACAAACATTCTCGCTGTTTCTCGGAATTTTGCAAAAAAACTATGTTTATTTTATGTTTTGTTCTCAATGTTGGAATAGCAAGGATAGAGGGCTTATGCAATTTTTCGATAACTATTGTATAGGAAGGAATTTAGAGTGCGAACGAAGTTAGAAGATAGAGCGAAGAAGGAGTATTTTGAATGACCTTAAATTGCTAAAAGGTAAAAAACAGTCCATTTCTCCTTGCTTGCAAAGTGAAATGGACTGTTTTCATGAAATAACCTTTAACCGTTTGAAGCCGACTGTTATAGATCAGCTCAATGCAGTTGACGGAAACGTTTTGATCAATGTCACCGTTTCTTCTGCCCCGTTATCCCCTTCGGCATATAAAGTAAGATACTCTTCCAACAAATAGTCAGCAAGGTCTTGGGTAGATTGCGTAAAACCAGCCTTTTCGTAAAATTTGACTGCAGCAATATTTTTTCTCGACGGCCGCATCATCAATTTTTGAATGCCGAATGTTTCATGTAAATGATCACCGAGGGTGACGATCGCATCGGTGCCAAATCCTTTGCCGCAATGAATTTCCCGGTTCAACCAGATATCCAGTTCTGCTATGCCGTCTTTTAGATGAAACGAGGAGTAGCTAATAAAGCCAATCGGTTGACCTGCATGTAGAATCAAAAAGCCTCTGCCATTTTGCGGTTGAGCACCAGTAAAATAATACTCTTGATAATCCTCAAAAAACTCTGCTTCGGTGGCGATCGGTGCATTAGGATAAGAAGGTGGTCCAGAATGATATTTTGTGGTTTCAGAGTGAAAACACCATTGATAGACCACCTATTTATCTTTGATTTCCGCAGGGATTAAAGTGACTTTGTTGCCTGTTAGCATGTGGTATACTCCTTTGCTTAGTTAGTATATGATAGCTGCTGTGCCTATTTTAATCAAAGG
>ERZ506941.252-NODE-252-length-36535-cov-10.9533_pt1 | contig 36535 bp, 34 predicted proteins | sample MGYA00512901_ERZ506941 | MGnify/ENA metagenome assembly ERZ506941 | reverse complement strand
TGAACGTAGCTCGTTGCCAGGTTCTCCGGTTCCCTTTCTCAGGGAGCCTTTTTTTGTTTCTCGCATCATTCAAACCCAAACAGATGATAAAGCACGTTGTATAAATTGAACGTGTGGAAAATTAATTCGCAGAGAAAAAGGCAGAATGCGGCTTCAATAAAGCGGAAAATTTCTTTCCTGATCGCAGCGACGTCAAGCTTGCGGCTCAATTTGTGAAGAAATATAATTGAAAATAAGGAGGATGAACAATGAGAACAAGAATCTACAATAAATGCACTGACGCAGAAATTACGGAATATTTGAAAAACGGCGGGGATACGCTGTTTATGAGCGTCGGGGTGACTGAACTTCACGGTCAGCTTCCGGTGGACTGCGAATCCATTCTGGCAGAAGCCGCCGCCATCATGATGGCGGAGAAGGCTGATGGGCTGGCGGTGATTAATCTTCCATTTTTTCATGCCGGGGCCAACCGCGATCGGACAAAGTACGGTGAATATCTCCATTAAAGCGGGATATGATTACTTGAAAACTCTGGTTTATGCCTTTTATAAACTGGGATTCAAGCGGATCTTTTTCCTGAGCATGCATGGACCGGCCTATCTGACGATCAATTCCGTCTGCATGGATTTTTTTCATGAAACACAGAATCCAATATGTCATCTTGAGCTTGGCCACGTCATGGAAATCGCAAGGGAAAACGGTTGGGAATGCGGCGAGGATCGCATGGAAACATTCACAGATTTGATGTATGGTGCGTATAAAGCGATGAATCAGCTGGAATTCATTCCGGTTCTGCCTGACTTTGATCGGGAAGCCTTCCTGACTAAACGCCGGGAAGGAAATGCGAAACAATGGTTTAAGAAAGATTTGCATAAACTGAATTCCGGCACCGGCGGATTCGGCTCGTTCTATGCGGAATTAGAAGAACATGGCGGACTGGAGTATTCTGTTACAGAAGAAGAACGCGAACAGCGCGGAGAGAAAGGTTTAAAGCTGCTGCAGGACATGATCGAAAAATTTGATCCCCGGCATTTCAGCACGCTGCTTCAAGCTCTGGATCAGGCGGTGAATGAAGAGATTGTTCCCCGTTATCCGCACTTAAAGATGGATAAGCCGTATAAATAAGAAATACGGAATATTGAGATTCTCATAAAAAAACCTGTTGTTTTTGCCTTATTGAAGGACAGAATCAACAGGTTTTTTACAATGTGTTCAGATAAAGTGTTCCGAAACCGATCAATCTGCGATGTGAAATCCCCGGTTTCAAAAGAGGCAAGTCGGAAAAAAGTGAACGCCCCACTGGCTGGGAGTGATCTCTTGCACTTTACTGAAAACTCTGCGAATGTGAGTTTGCGGCATCGAGTAATTCCTGCTGCTTTTGACGAAACACGCCGTTGACACCGTCAAAGATAAGCAAACCGGTGATTTTGGAAATCTCTTCCAATGAAGGCTCTGATTCATTCGCATCGAACCACTGCTGATAAACGGCGATCAAACCGGATGCGATGAATTCCAGCACATATTGCGGCAAAACCGTATCGTTGGGGAAGTACTTATCAAATTGAATCAGAAGATGATCTTTGATGACGCCTTTAATTTTATTTAACAAGTGACTATGCCCTGAGGATTGAAGCAGACAATGGAAAAACTCCGCGTCCTGATTGATCATCGCCGTCAATTTCTCGAACAGAGGATACGGATTCAGCCGTTCTGCGGAAAAATCCGTACTGTCCAGAATCTGAATCAGCGATTGGATGATTTCGTTTTCAATATCGTTAAGAACATCGTAAATCGAATCATAATGAGTATAAAAGGTCTTGCGGTTAATCAACGCGGTATCCGCTATTTCTTTAACAGTAATCTGTTCGATTCGTTTAACGCCCATAAGTTGAATGGTTGCGCCGATAATTGCTTTTCGGGTTTTGATCACGCGCTTGTCTTTTGCATTTAAGTTTTTTTCCATATCCTCACCTGATTTGAGCCTAGTATAATCCCCATGTGTTGCTTATGTCAATAAAGAAGCAGGTTTGTTGAACAAAAGCCTTTCTATTTCATTTCAGAGCAGAAAAATTTCTTAATAAAACAACAAATGCTGTGAAATAAGTCACATAAACCACGCTGCACAAGAATCTGACCGTTGTTTCAGATAACGATAGGGCTTATACTTCTATCATCCAATAAGTACCAGGTGTTGCTTATTCTCCAAAATGATAAAAAAACACCATGACTTGTAGTTTATAACGAGGAGGAAGTTCCTATGAGCGAATTTATTCTGATGACTGACAGCACGGCGGATATGCCGGAGTCTTTCTATCGCGAGAATCAGATTCCTGTTTTATCCCTGACTTATACACTTGACGATCATACCTATACGCTGGCGGACAGCCTGCCGATGACGCAATTTTATGACAAGCTCCGGCAGGGCGCAATGCCAGTCACTTCCCAGGTGAATCCTGAAGCGGCCTTGATGGGCTTTCGCGAAGCGGCGCGGCAGGATAAAGACATTCTGTGCGTGTGCTTCTCATCGGCGCTCAGCGGCACGTACAACAGCTGCCGGATCGCGGCCCAGATGTTGAGTGAGGAAGGCTTCAGCCGCCGGATCGTCGTGATCGACTCGTTGTGCGCTTCAACGGGAATGGGATTACTTCTTTATCAGGCCAATCAGATGAAAGTCAGCGGCGCTTCGCTGGATGAAACGGCATCCTGGATTGAAGCGCATAAGCTGAACGTCTGCCATGTGTTTACCGTGGATGATCTGAATCATCTCTACCGCGGCGGACGGGTGTCGAAGACCGCCGCTATCGTTGGCTCAATGATCAGTATCAAACCGATCCTGCATGTCGACGACGCCGGCACGCTGCAGGTGATCGGAAAAGTCCACGGCCGCAATAAATCATTGAAGACGCTGGTAGATCTGATGGAAGAAAAAATGGGCAGCTGGAAAGACAAAAATGAGATTTTCATGATCTGCCAGGGCGATGTCCAGCCGGAAGCTGAACAGGTTGCGCAGATGGTGAAAGACCGCTTCGGTATTTCCCAGTCGCTGATCAGTTATACCGGACCGGTGATCGGCAGTCATACCGGCGCGGGCGTTATCGGCTTGTTTTTCATGGGTGATCACCGATAATCCTATTGAATAAACGGATAAAGAAGACACGTCTTCTCCTTTTTCGGGCAAGCAGCTGTCAAAGGAAGGGGTTCGTGTCTTTTTGATTTAAGAAAAATTCCCAAGATCAAACAAAGCTGAAAAGGATATCAAAAAAAACAGCTTTCCTGCGGTATTCTGCAGGTAAAGCCGTCTCCTTAAATAAAGACCGCCGGTTTCACTTCAGGTATTGCAGCTGACGTGATCCCAGTCGTTCTGTCCATCGACGTCGATCAGCCAGTTCAGTCCCCAATGCCGTTCATAGACGACTTCGCTGTTCAAGCCGGCCGGAGCCGGTTCGCCTTTGATCCGCGCGTCGACGCACGCCCAGTCATAGCGGAAGATTAAATCCGCTTCGTCGAGAATGTCGTCGATCGGCCGCAGCTGCACGTCCTTCATGAATTCGTCAAACGTCGCTTTGGTGCTGACGACTTCGATTGCTTTCTGACAATCGCAGATCTGATCCGGGAAGGCCAGCGAATCGACCAGACCCAGCGCCCAGATCAGCGGCCAGTAGGCTTCGTATTTCCAAACCATGTTGACCCAGTCCTGTTCCGTTGCCGTACCGTTAAAGATCGCTTTTTCTTTCTCCGTCAGAAACAGCCGAACGCCGAAGCGGTCTAACAGTCCGGTCATAAACAATCGCGAGTCCTCAACGTCCTGTTGATTCTGTAAATCGCAGGCCAGCTGGATCGTGATCAGGCAGCAGATCGCCCGGCGCGCGATTTCCTCGGCGCTGCGCAGGCGGACGTCGTCGGCGGTTTCAATGACTGGCAGATGTTCAATATAAGGCACGCCCTGCTCTTTCAGCAAAGCGATGGATTGTTGCTTTCTCTCTTCAGCGCTTTTCATGGCAGCCTCCTTTTTTTATCTCCTCTATTCTATCACGAACAGGTGATGAAAAGCTGACGTCTTTGTCAACGATTGTTGAAATTCATGAATTTAACTTGAATATCGTTCAAGAAAAGCTTGCGGCAGTCCCGCTCACCCTCTATAATAAGGAGGAAGTAGTCATTCCCAAGCATTTTTTTAAAGAATGATGTACAATAGAAGCACTCTTGGGAAAGCTATATGAAGCGAGGTGTAAGAACATGCAACATGATAAAATTGTGATTAAAGGCGCGCGTGAAAACAACCTTAAGAATATTGATCTGACGATCCCGCGGGATAAGCTGGTCATCATGACAGGTTTGTCCGGATCAGGGAAAACGTCGCTGGCGTTTGATACGATCTATGCGGAAGGACAGCGTCGGTATGTCGAGTCGTTAAGCGCCTATGCGCGGATGTTTTTGGGCGGTGTGGAGAAACCGGACGTCGATTTGATCGAAGGCTTGTCGCCGTCGATTTCGATTGATCAGAAGACCACGAGCAACAACCCGCGTTCGACTGTCGGCACGGTCACGGAAATCTACGATTACCTGCGGCTTTTGTATGCCCGCGTGGGCGTTCCGTATTGCCCGGTTCATAACGAACCGATCGTTTCCCAGACGATCACGCAGATGGTTGACCGGATTATGGAACAGCCGGAAAAGACGCGGCTGGAGATCCTGGCTCCGGTGGCGCATCGGGAAAAGGGAACATTTAAGGATGTCTTTGAGAAACTGTTGAAGGATGGTTATCTGCGGGCCCGCGTCGACGGACAGATGATTCTGCTGGAAGACGTCAAACCATTAGAGAAAAACAAAAAGCATTCGATCGACGTCGTTGTTGACCGGATTGTGAAGAATGACGGTATCCGCTCCCGGCTGCATGATTCACTGGAAACGGCAGTGAAGCTGGCCAATGGCATCGTCGTGGTGCTGGCAGGCGAAGACGAGCTGTTGTTCTCTCAGAATTATTCCTGTCCAAAGTGCGGCTTTTCAGTTCCGCGTCTGGAACCGCGGTTATTTTCGTTTAACTCGCCGCTGGGGGCGTGCGACGAATGCAAGGGTCTGGGCATCACCCAGCGAGTGGACATTGATTATCTGATTCCGGATCGGTCGAAGTCGATCCGCAAGGGCGGCATCGTGTATTACAAAAATATTGTCGACACGGAGAACATTGAATGGCAGACATTCAATACCTTGTGCCGGCATTACCATATCGACCTGGATAAGCCGATCCAGGATTTCACGCCGGAAGAACTGGAAATTGTTTTATACGGTTCCAAAGAACCGATTGCTTACAGCATCGCTTCCCGTTCCGGCAACCGCTTCAGCCGCAACGATTACATTGAAGGCGTCAAGACGTTGATCGAGCGGCGTTTTGTCGAAACGACCTCGACGATGTCGCGCGAATGGTACGCTTCGTTCATGGCGGAGTCGCCGTGTCCGAAGTGCGGCGGCAAGCGGCTGAACGAGATGGCGCTGAGCGTGCGCGTGGGCGGCAAGAACATCTATGAATGGACGACGATGTCGGTCATTCAGGCGCTGGACTTTATGAAAAACCTGCAGCTCGATCCGATGCGGGCGGAGATCGCAAGACTGGTCATCAAGGAAATCGTCAGCCGGCTGACGTTCTTGAAGGACGTGGGTCTGGAATATCTGACGCTGGACCGGCTGGCGGGCACGTTGTCCGGCGGCGAGGCGCAGCGGATCCGGCTGGCGACGCAGATCGGCTCACAGCTGACCGGCGTACTGTACGTGCTGGACGAGCCGTCGATCGGGCTGCATCAGCGTGATAACGCGAGACTGATCAAGACGTTGAAGAATATGCGCGATCTGGGCAACTCGCTGATCGTCGTCGAGCATGACGAGGAAACGATGATGGAATCCGACTGGATCGTCGATATCGGACCGGGTGCGGGCGTGCATGGGGGCGAAGTGATCGCCAGCGGAACGCCGCAGGAAGTCATGCAATGTGAAAACTCGATTACCGGCCAATATCTCAGCGGCCGCAAAAAGATCGACGTTCCGACCAAGCGCCGCAAGGGCAACGGTTTGTTTCTGGAAATCAAGGGCGCGCAGGAGAACAACCTGAAAAATGTGAACGTCAAGTTCCCGTTAGGCACCCTGACCGTCGTCACCGGCGTCAGCGGCAGCGGCAAATCCTCACTGGTCAATGAAATCCTGTGCAAAGCCGTGCAGCATTCGCTCGGCCGCACGCGCATCAAGCCGGGCAAGCACAAAGCGATCCTGGGCTTGGAAAACATCGACAAGGTGATTGAGATTTCGCAGGATCCGATCGGCCGCACCCCGCGTTCCAATCCGGTCACTTACACCGGGGTGTTCGATGATATCCGCGATCTGTTTACCCAGACGCCGGAAGCGAAGCTGCGCGGCTATGACAAGGGGCGCTTTTCCTTCAATGTCCGCGGCGGCCGCTGCGAAGCATGTCAGGGCGACGGTGTGAAGCGCATTTCGATGCACTTTCTGCCGGACGTCTACGTACCGTGCGAGGAATGCCATGGCAAGCGCTACAATGAGGAGACGCTCCAGGTCACCTATAAAGGGAAGAACATCTACGACGTGCTGGAGATGACGGTTGAGGAAGCGATCGAGTTCTTTTCCTCCATCCACCGCATTAAATCCAAGCTTCAGACGCTGCATGACGTCGGCCTGGATTACGTCAAGCTGGGCCAGCCGGCGACGACGTTGTCCGGCGGCGAAGCGCAGCGTGTCAAGCTGGCGAGCGAACTTCAGCGCAAGGCGACGGGCAAGACCGTCTTCATCCTGGATGAACCGACGACCGGCCTGCATACCCACGACGTTAAAAAATTACTTGCGGTCTTACAGCGAATCGTCGATAATGGAGATACGGTCATTGTCATCGAGCACAATCTCGATGTGATTAAATGCGCCGACTACATCATTGATATTGGCCCGGAAGGCGGCGACCAGGGCGGCACGATCATCGCCAAGGGCACGCCGGAACAGATCGTCAAGGTGGAAAAGAGCTATACCGGCCAATATCTGAAATCCATGCTTGAGAAAGGATGAGGCTATGGAATACGAAGGCAAGGTCATGATCAGCGAGCTGCAAAGTTATTTTAAATTTGAACAGCTCTCTGGCAATGAGGAATCATTAAACCGATGGGTGATTGTACCGGATGTCAATCGTCCGGGCTTAGAGCTGGCGGGCTTCTATAAGCATACCGAGCCGCGCCGGATCGTCATCATCGGCGATAAAGAACAAGCGTATATCGACACGCTCTCCGTGGAAATCCAGCGAGAGCGTTTTGAACAGCTGACCGACGGGTATACGCCGACGATCATTCTCACCCATCACCGCGAATGTCCGCCGGTGCTGCTGGAAGTCGCGGGGTACAAGAATTTCCCGATTTTCCGCACGGCGATGACGACCTCGCGGCTGATGGTCGATCTGATCAGCTTTCTGGACGAACGTCTGGCACCGTCCGACAGTATTCATGGTGTCCTGATCAGCGTCTATGGCAAGGGCGTGCTGATCTGCGGCGAAAGCGGCATGGGCAAGAGTGAAACCGCGCTGGAACTGATCCGTAAGGGTCACATTCTCGTCGCGGACGACCGCGTCGACGTGGTCCGCGTCCACAATAGCATCATCGGTCATTCCCCGGAGCTGCTTCAGGGAATGCTGGAAATCCGCGGCATCGGTATCATCGACGTTGCCAAGATGTTCGGCGCGAGCGCGTTATTGCCTTCGGCAACGATCGACCTGGTCGTGTCGCTGGAGAAGTTTGATTCCAGCGCAGAGTATGCGCGGGTGGGAATTGAAACGGAACAGTTCATGCACATTCTGGAGGTCGACGTACCGAAGATCGTGCTGCCGGTTAAAGAAGGCCGGACGATCGCGGTCCTGATCGAATCGGCGGTCACGAATTTCCGCCTGAAAGAAATGGGCTTTGACAGCGCGAAAGCGTTTGAAAACCGGGTGTACGACTACATCGAGCGGCAAAACGCCGCCAATGCCGTACCGCCGGAAACAGAAAAGGAGTAATCGACAATGCAGTTTTTTCCTGATCCGCAGACTTTTATCGCTATCGGAAGTCTGTCAATTAAATGGTACGCAGTGATCATCCTCTGCGGAGCGATCCTGGCGTATTCTTTCTGCGTCAAGGAAATTAAAAAGATGGGGTACAAAGCCGAAACCGCAGAGGACCTGTTCCTCGGCTGTCTGATCTGCGGTCTGATCGGCGCGCGGCTGTGGTACTGCGCGTTCTATAACCTGGAATATTACCTGGCCAATCCAATCCATATTCTCTATACGTTTGAGGGCGGTCTGGCGATCCAGGGCGGATTGTTCGGCGGGGTGCTGTTCGGTCTGTGGTATGCGCACAAGCATAAGATCAATTTCATGCGGATGGCTGACGCGATCGTGCCGAATGTGCTGTTGGCGCAGGGGATCGGCCGCTGGGGCAACTTCATCAATCAGGAGGCGTTCGGCCGCACGGTCAGCGAATCCTTCTACCGGTTTTTCCCGGAGTGGTTTAAAAACCAGATGTATATCCAGGGAGCCTACCGTGAACCGACGTTCTTCTATGAAAGTGTCGGCGATATTCTGGGCTTCATTCTGATCGTGTTTGTCTATAAGAAATATTCCAAACCCAAGCGCGGCGATATGGTCTACGCCTATCTGCTTTGGTATGGGGCGGTGCGGATCGTCGTCGAGGGTCTGCGTACAGACAGTCTGATGTTCGGCCGGCTGCGGATGGCGCAGGTGATCTCGGTCGTCTTCATCATCGTCGGTCTGCTGGGGATGCTCGGCGTCTTCCGCAAGGTCATGAAAAATCCGAAGCCGGTGATTCTGTTCGATCTGGATGGAACGCTGCTGAACACGGAACCGGCGATCTTAAAGAGCTACCGCGAACTGTTTAAAAAGTACAGAACAGAAGAAGAATTCACCCGCGATAAACAGCTGGCAGTGCTGGGGCCTTCGCTGCAGACGATGTTTGCGCAATATTTCCCAGAGCAGGATACCGAGCAGCTGGTCAAAGAATACCGCGAGCACAACCGCGCCGCGCACGCCGATCTGGTTAAGCCGATGGACGGAGCGGTCGAGCTGCTGGAAAGTCTGAAAGCGCAGGGCTATAAGCTGGGCATTGTGTCCACGAAGGTTAAGGAAATGGTTCTGCTGGGGCTGACGTTGAATCACATGGATCATTATTTCGATGTGATCGTCGGTCATGATGATGTGCAAAACGGCAAGCCGGATCCGGAAGGCATTCTGACGGCCTGCCGGCTGGTCAACGAGGGTCACGACAGCGTGATCTACATCGGCGACAGTCCGATGGATATTCAGGCCGCCCGTAATGCCGGCGTCTTCTCGGTCGGTTATCTGTTTAATCTGGAACGCCGGGAACAGCTGGAAAAGGAGAAACCGAACCGGATCATCGACGATCTGCGGCAGGTGGAAGCACTGGTGAAGGAGGATCTTGCATGGACTTACAATATGATGTAATCATCATCGGCGCGGGTCCGGCCGGCATGACCGCGGCGGTGTATGCCAGTCGTGCAGGTCTGAAAACGGCGATGTTGGAAAAAGCGGCGCCCGGCGGCAAGATGATCAAAACCTTTGAAATTCAGAACTGGCCGGGAATCAAGGAGATCAATGGCGCGGAACTGGCGTATCAGATGTTCGAGCATTCCACTCACTTCGGCGCGGAATATCTCTATGGCGACGTTGAGAAAATCATCGACGGTCCGATCAAGCAGGTGGTCTGCGCAGACGGTCAGATCTATACCGCTCCGGCGGTGATCATCGCCACGGGAACGCGCGAGCGGCTGTTGGGCATTCCGAATGAGAAAGAGCTGACGGGCAAGGGTGTATCCTATTGCGCGGTGTGCGACGGCAGCTTCTTCCGCGATCAGCCGGTGACGGTCATCGGCGGCGGCAATTCTGCGCTCGAGGAATCGTTATATCTGACGCAGTTTGCCAGCGAGGTTCACATCGTGATCCGCCGCGACGTCTTCCGCGCGGAGCCGATCATCCAGCAGGCGATCGAACAGAACCCGAAAATCGATATCATCCGCAGCCATGTTCCGGTCGAAATTCTGGAACAGGAGGGGAAAGTCGGCGGCATCGTATTGAAAAATGTTCATGACGGGCAGCTGATGAAGCTGGAAACCAAAGCGGTGTTCCCGTACATCGGCGCAGATCCGTGCACGGAATTTGCGCAGGATCTGGGGATTCTGGACGAGCGTGGTTATATCCGGGTCAACAACAATATGGAAACTGCCCGGGCCGGCATTTACGGCGTCGGCGATGTGACGGCCAAGACGCTGCGGCAGGTGGTCACCGCGGCCAACGACGGCGCGATCGCCGCGCAGCAGGCTTTCCATCAGATTAAGCAGTAAGCGCATCGACATAATCGTCAAAGCGTAGAGTAAGAAGGAACGCGCAGGGAAACCGGAAATGGAATCCTGCGGATTCATGAAGAAGCAAAAAGGAGGAACGAAAAAGATGACATCAAGAACAATTCGATTTGCCAACGGCTTCAACGGCGAACTGCTGTTGGACGAGGGCAGCGTCAAGATCGGCCGCGGGGCGGGCGAGGCAGCGCCTTACGACATGCTTTACGGCGCGCTGGCATCCTGTTTGTACGCGACGTTCTCAGGCATTCTGGAAAAGAAACGGATTGAAATTAAAGGCGCGGAAATCGTGGTCGCAGGCGAAAAGCGCACAGAGGTTCCGACAACCTTGAAAACGGTGCATCTGACCGTAACGATTCACGGAACGGATAAAGAAGACGCGGTCCGCAAATCCTTTGATCTGGCGACGAAATACTGTTCCGTCTACCAGACGATCAGCCACGTGGCTGAAATGAGCTACGAGCTGCATTTCGCCTAAGCGTGACGAATTGAACCTGAACCTTATCCGGTTCAGGTTTTTTTCAATCGTCTGCGGTTTTTGATGAAGGGAAAACGGCACGAAGAAAAGAGGAAAATTATGATCTATACTGTCACCTTAAATCCGGCGCTGGATTATTACTGCACCATGGAAACGTTCAAGCTGGGGGCAACGAACCGCTGTGTCACCGAGAGTCTGATCGGCGGGGGCAAGGGTATCAACGTGTCGCTGATGTTGGCGCAGCTGGGCGTGCCGACCACGGCGCTGGGCTTCGCCGCCGGGTTTACCGGCGAGGAATTGATCCGCCAGCTGCGGGATCAGGCCGTCAATGCGGATTTTATTCGCTGTGCGCAGGGACAAACGCGGATTAACGTCAAAATCAGTGCGGGAGTGGAAACAGAGATCAACGGCCGCGGACCCCAGGTCAGCGCATCGGAAAGAGAAGCTCTGTTAGACAGGATCCGCCGGATTCAGCCCGGGGATACGCTGGTGCTGTCCGGGAATGTGCCGCCCACGCTGCCCGGAACGATTTATCAACAAATTCTGGCACAGGCTGCGGATCCCGCCATTCGCGTCGTTGTGGACGCCGAAGGCGAACTCCTGCGGGATACCTTGCCCTTCCATCCGTTTCTGATCAAGCCCAATCTTGCGGAACTGCGCCAGCTCGTTGCCAATCCTCAAGCGCCTATATCGGATCAGATTGAGGAGCTGCGGGATCAGGGCGCCGGGCATATCCTGGTGTCGATGGGCGCGGAAGGCTCAGTCCTCTTTGCGGCCGGGGGCGGCGTCTATCGCCAGCTGCCGCTGGCAGGTCCGACCGTCAGTACCGTCGGGGCCGGCGATTCCATGGTCGCAGGCTTTCTGGCAGCGCTTGAAAATCCTGCCTGCACGCTGGAAGACAGTCTGCGCTGGGCAGCCGCCTGCGGCACTGCGACGGCGTTCAGCCGCGGGATCGCCCGGCGGGAAAGGGTCGAAGCTTTGCGGGATCAGATTCAGATCGAATTCTGAAAAACCGTTTCTATCCTGATGAATTCCGTGCAGATGAGGAATAAGGCTCGTCCTGCGAACGATCCGGATGGGTTCTTCCCTGGTTTTGGTTTCCATTGAAACCCGAACTTTTTCTGATGGAAATTCAGGCTCTGCTTCTTTATAGTGAAATCAGAGCATTGCAGAAAGAAGGTACAAATGAATGAGAAAGCTACTATCCCGTCAGATCGTGACAGAACAGGGCATCGTTGAAGGCAGTTTGACATTTCAGGGAGATACGATTACCGCCATTCAGCCGGAATCGCTGAATGAAGCGGAAGGAAGTGAAGCCTGGGCGATTTTGCCGGGCATCATCGACATTCACACCCATGGGGGCGGCGGATATCTCACAAATTATCTGGCCAATTCCGGCTCGATTGATGAAATCCGCAAGCTGTCCCGGTTCTATGCTTCCCGCGGCGTCACTTCGTTTATGGCGACGGTATCGCTGTGGTCCGAGGAGAAAATGGGCGCGATCATGTCTGGCATCGCGGATCTGGTCCATCATGAAAAAATGCCGGGCGCACAGATTCTGGGCATCAATCTGGAGGCGCCGTGTTTCAGCTTGAAGAAATCCGGCGCCGGGTTTATGACGTCGCAATGGATGCCGAATCCGAGCCGTGAACTGGCTGAGCGTTTCATCGAAGCCGGGCGCGGTCTGCTGAAATATGTAACGCTGGCCCCGGAGCTGCCGGGGGCGCAGGCGGCGATTGAAACGTATCGGAAAGCGGGAATTCAGGTGGCGGCCGGTCATACCGACGCTTCTTCGAGCCAGATGAAGCAGGGAATTGAATGGGGCGTGCGCAGCGTGAGTCATGCCGGCAACGCGATGTCGATGATCCATCAGCGGGACATCGGGGTGTTGGGCCAGCTGATGCTTCATCCGGAAGTGATGGCCGAGCTGATTTGTGATTTTATCCATCTCAGCCCGGAATTTATCCAGCTGATGCTTCAGGTCAAGGGCAGCGATCACTTGTGCATGATCGCCGACGCCTCGGAGCTGGCTGGTCTGGAGGAGGGCGTCTATGATACTCAGCCCCGGCCGGTGCGGCTGAAGCCGAATGGCCGGGTGGTTGTGGAGGGCAGCGACGTCCTGTGCGGAAGCAGTCTGTTCGTCATCGACGGTCTGCGCAATCTGACCTCCGCTCTGCACTTACCGTTGACGGAAGCGGTGAAAATGTCTTCGCTCAACGCCGCCCGGCATTTCCAGCTGGATTCTCGGATTGGCAGTCTCAAGCCGGGGAAACAGGCGGACTTGATCGTCATTGACAAGGAATTTCACGTCCTGGAGACCATTGTGCAGGGACGGACGGTCTATCGCCAGAATGATAAGATCGAACGGAATCCGGCGATTACAGATCTCAAAATCGGCTGAATGCCAAAATGGCAATAAAGGTCCGGAACACTCGGGATTGACCGAGGAGTTTCAGATCTTTTTTTGATTTCCTGCCAGCGAAATTCCCTGCATAAACTCCGGGTTCATCCCGTTGTTTTTGTATTTGACAAACAGGCAGTCTTGAAAATGCAGGGAAAAGGAACTTTTTACGCAGGAAAAAAGCCTGGAGAAATTACCGGTTAAACACGAATTCTGTGCGATGGTATTTGCTTCCCAAGCTCTTTACAATGAAGTTATCAGAAGCGTACCGCAGGATCTCTTCACACGATCCCAAAAAGAAAGATGAATTTCTGGAAAGAGAAAGCGAGGTGAAAGTGAATGATTCAGTTATTGCGGATTGACGAACGTCTGATCCATGGGCAGGTCGCTACGGCCTGGACGCGCCAGCTGGGGATCACCGCCGTGGTGGTGGCCAACGATGAGGCGGCAGCCAACGAGCTGGTTACCATGACGCTGCGAATGGCAACACCGCCGGGGATAAAGGTCGCGGTAAAAACCGTCCGGGAAGCGGTCAGCCTGTTCCACGACAAGCGCACGGCAGGGTTAAAGATTCTGATCGTTGTGGACAAGCCGTGCGATGCGCTGAAGCTGGTTCGGCAGGTGCCCGGGATTCCCTGTGTCAATATCGGCAACTTCGGCCGCGTTGGCGACCGCCGGGGACGCCGGGCGCTGACTGACAATTTCTCAGCCAGTGAAGAAGAGCTGGAACAGCTGCGGGAAATCGCCCGATCCGTCCGCTGCGAGGTGCAGGTGCTGCCGTCGCTGCCCAAAAAAGACCTGAAACAATTTCTTTAAGAAAGAGGAGGAAAATCCATGTTACAAAGTGCCTTGATTCTGGCGTTTGTGTACTACATCGTCTACCTGCTGGACTGCAGCATGGCCTGGGACGCTACCTGGCGTCCGCTGTTCGTCGCATTTCTGACCGGACTTGCGTTAGGGGATATGAAAACCGGTCTGATCATGGGCGCTTCCCTGGAAGCGATCTACATGGGCATCTCCGCGATCGGCGGCGTAATTCCTTCCGATCCCTGTTCAGCTTCGATTCTGTCGGTGGCCTTCGTCGTGCTGACCGGCGCAGATCTCAATCTGGCGCTGGCGCTGGCGGTGCCGATCGGCACGGTCATGCAGTATGTCAGCACGCTGATCTCCCCGATTGATATTTCGTTAGTCGGCTTGTTTGAAAAATTTGCCCGCGAAGGCAAGGATAAATCTTATACACTGCTGCATTATGCAAGCCTGTTTATCATCCGTCCGCTGCCGAAAACTCTGGTGGTTTTCCTGGCCGCTGCGCTGGGCGTGGAAAATCTGCAGGCGGTTACCAACCTGCTTCCAGCCTTCGTCATGAACGGGCTGAGCGTCTCCGGCGGCATGTTAGTGGCCGTCGGCTTCGCGATCCTGACCTCGATGATCTGGTCGAAAGAGCTGGGGATTTACTTCTTCATCGGCTTCGCCTGCGTCAAGTTCCTCCATCTGCCGATCATCGGCGTCAGTATCTTTGCCCTCGCCGCAGCGATTCTGAACTACACCCGCCAAGGCCAGATTAAGAAAATGAAGGATGAAATCATCGCGCAGCTGCCTGAAAATCAGGAAGGGAAGGAGGACCTGTTCCAATGAAAAAGACGTATACACCGGAAGAAAAGAAAAACCTGAGACACCTGTTCTGGCGTTCCGGTCATTTCTGGGCGACCTTCAACATGGTGAAGATGATGGGCCAGACCTATGCGTTCTGCCTGTTCCCGATTCTTAACGAAGTCTACGCCGGAAAGGAAGACCTGCGCCGGGAAGCGATGCTGCGCAATACCGAGTTCTTTAACTGCAATGCCAGTATGTCCGGTCTGTGTCTGGGCGTCAGCTACGCGCTGGAAAAAGAGCGGGCGGCCAATCCGGATTCCGTCTCGCCGCAGATGATTACCAACATCAAGACGTCCCTGATGGGACCGCTGGCAGCGATCGGCGATTCCCTGTTCTTCAACTGCATCCGCGTCATTTCCGGCGGCATCGGCATCGCGCTGGCCTCGCAAGGCAATCCATTAGGCGTCGTGTTGTTCGTGGCGATTTACGGCGGTCTGTTTCTGGCGCTGAAATGGACGCTGATCAAGCTCGGCTATGGCTTGGGTACCAACGTTATCACCGAAGCCTTCCATTCCGGCATCATCGGCATGATCACCCAGTCGGCGTGCATCATGGGCTTAATGATGGTCGGCGCGCTGGTGGCGCAGATGGTTTCCGTGCAGATTCCGCTGGTTGTCCCGATGGGCGGCGGCGCGGAGATGGTCGTCCAGACAATCTTCGACGAGATCATGCCGGGCTTGCTGGAACTGGGATTGTTGTTCGGCATCGTTGCCCTGCTTAAACGCAAATGGAAGCCGATCACCGTGATCGCGCTGATTCTGGTCATGGCGATCACCGGCTCATTCTTCGGCATTTTCTGATCGGCTCGCAAAAAAGGAAGTCCCCTTCCTTTTTTGTGTTGATTCAAGCTGAGAAGACAGGAATTCCCAAGAAAAGGAAAAATTTGGCATAGGATTGCTGACCTGAAAGAAAGCGGCGCAATGCTATAATGAGGAGGAAACAGGCATGAAAAGCAAAGGATGTTGGGCATGAACGCAAATTACCGGCAGCTGTCCCTGCTCTACGAATTTCTTAATCATACGGGACAATATCTGACTTATTCGATGCTGTGCGAACAGATGAACGTCTCCGAGAAAACAATCCATAACGATATTCAGGTGATCAACGATACCATCCGCAAGAATAACCTTCAGATCTGTCTGCGCAAGAACCGGGGATTTCTTCTGCAGGCGCAGGATCCGCGGGTGATCCGGGAGCTGAAAAACCAGTTCCGCTACCGGTTCTACAATGTCTACGATCTTCAGGAGAACTTCAAGCTGCGCATCAACACCATTTTGAAACAGCTGCTGATCAGCGAGGAGTATATCAAGCTGGAGACGATCGCCGATCGGATGTGGCTGAATCCGCAGTCGATTTCCCGGGAGATGAAGGAAGTCCGGAAAATGCTGGGCGATTACAATCTGGAACTGATCAGCCGCCCTTACCGGGGGATGAAGATCGAAGGCAACGAAATCAACTACCGGTTCTGCTACATGGATTCAATTTGTTACTACAACCACAAGGTAAAGATGATGGACGTGTTTCTGGACGTCGATCACAAGGATCAGATGGAAGGCGAGGAACGCGAGGCGATCGCGAAAATGGTTTCCGATTTGATCTGCACGCGGGAAATGGGGATCAGCGACCTGGAAACCCGGAAATGGATCGTCATGATCATGTTGTCGGAAAAACGCCGGAAGGCCGGCCATTTTGTGAGCTTTTCTGAGGAACAGGCGCAGCTGCTCGATCAATTCCGGCCGCTGTTTCCGTTGGATGATCTGGGTTCGCAGCTGGCAGCGTATTATGGAGAACCACTGCCGCCGCAGGAACAGCGCTTTCAGCTGTTGTTTCTCTTATGCAATCTGGACCTGTCCGATACGGCGATCGAAGAAACCCGATTCGGGCCTTTTTATGATTTGGCAGTCGTCCTGTTTGATAAAATCCGCAGAAAATTCGCCTCTTTAGACATTTTAAACCTCACGGCGATGGAGGCGATGAAGACGGAATTTCTGCGTTTTCTGATCCCGATCGTCGTGCGGATGTCGTTTAAAATCCCGGAAAACAACACGACCTCCGAGCTGGTGCGGATTGCCAAGCAGACGCCGGTTTCCTGTCAGATCGCGATCATCATTCACGATATCATTCAGAACTGGTTCGACTGCGATATCGGCGAGGTCTCGCAATGTCTGATTTCACTGTTTATCTATCGTCAGATCAAGAAGATCGAGAATAAGCGGATGCAGCTGCGGCTGGCTCTGTATCCGGTCGCGAATGTGTTTGTCGGGGAGGCGCTAAAGGAAGCGCTGCTGGAACGGCTGCATTATTATGTCAAATCCGTGGATATTCTAAGAGAGCGGGAACTGGCGGACATTTCTTCGGAAACCGTGGACTTCTTAATCTGCTTTGACGAAAGCGTGCCGGTTTCCGTGTCCTCTTCCATCCCGGTTTTAAAAATTGACTACTATCTCAACAACGATGACTACCAGTCGCTGTATCAGAATATGATTCAGCCGTCGCTGAAATATGAAACGCCGTTCTCGCCGCTGAGCCGGGAGGACGTTTATCTGGACGCCCGTTTTTCCAGTATGGAGGAACTGAAGCAGACGCTGATCAGTTTTTATCTGGAAGAGCTTGACCAGCAGTGGCTGGCTTATTTATTGTATCGGAAATTTCTGCATCTGGACTGGCTGGTATGGGATGAGACGCTGAATATCATTCTGTTTACCTCGGAAAAAAGACGGATGATGACCAAGCTGTTCGATCTTGCGAAACCCTTGCCGGTCAAAAACAAGAAGATCAAACGCATCTATTTTTTCGTGATTCAGACCGGCGGCGACCCGATCCGGTTAAATACGGCGGAAACATTGATCCGGCGGATGACGGAGGGACAGCCCCGGATTCTGAGGGATGAGGCGGGAAGTCTGTTAGATCCGTATGCCTATTATATTCATCACCGCAAGGTTAAAATCAGCTGATCGGGAAGTCGGCCGGGCGTTTCGGAATAAGAAAGCGATAAGGTTACAAGGTTTGATAAGCCGCCGCCATCTTATTGACAAGGAGCCGCCGGATTTTGACTTCTCTTTTTTTGTGAAACAGATGCGCTCCTCAGGAATCTTTTCCGGACTAAACGCTGAAGCTGAAGAAGAAAGTTCTCCGAATAAAAATCGGCATGTTCCCGATTGAGAACCGCCAGGGGCTGTGGTAAAATACAGCTAACAAAACAAGAGGTGATCGAGATGAAGAAAAAGCGTGTAATCCTGGTCAGCGGAATGTCCGGCGCAGGCAAGACGAGCGCGACCAGCGTTTTGGAAGATATGGGTTATCACTGCATCGACCAGTTTCCCGTTCAGCTGTTAAGCCTGTTGGTGGATCTAATTGAAAGCAGTACCGATCCGCGCTATTCCTATCTGGCGCTGGCAACGTCGGCCAAGGATTTCCCGGAGTTCCTGAATGCTTTTGAGGGTGAGGATATGGATGTGCGCGTACTGTTTCTGGACGCATCCAATGATGTGCTGCTGCACCGCTACAAATCCACGCGGCGCACGCATCCGCTGCTGATCTCCAACGTCTGCAATACGCTGGAGGAAGCGATCAGCGTCGAGCGGCAGATGTTTCAGAATTACAAAGACACCGCGTTTCTTTCCGTCGACACGACGTTTTTAAAAGCGTCGGAACTGAAGCAGAAAATCGAGAAGTATTTCTCACTGAGCAGCGCGCCGGTCTTTTCGATCAGCTTCATCTCGTTTGGCTATAAGCACGGCGTCCCGCTGGATGCCGATCTGATGATCGACGTGCGCTTTCTCCCCAATCCCTATTGGGAAGTCGAACTGCGTCCCTACTCCGGCGACGATCCGCAGGTCTACCATTACGTCATGGACAAACCGGAAACCCGGGAATTTATCAAGCGGCTGCTGGAATTTCTCGATTACGCGTTTACCGAATATGTCAAGGAAGGCAAGAATCACTTCACCGTAGCGATTGGCTGTACCGGCGGCCAGCACCGCTCCGTCGCGATCACGAATTTCCTGTATGATCACTATAAGATCCAGTATAACTGCTATAAAGAACATCGCGATAAGCGGGGGCTGGATGAACAATAACCCGTTGAAGGTCGTCGTTATCGGCGGCGGGCATGGCCAGTCGGTCATCCTGCGCGGCATTAAATTCATTCAGGATATTCAAATCTCGGCGATCGTCACCGTGGCGGATGACGGCGGCAGCACCGGACGGCTGCGGCGTCAGTTTCATATCCCCGCGATGGGCGATATCCGCGCGGTGCTGATCGCGCTGGCGGAGTCGGAAACCTTGCTTAAAAATCTGATGGAGTATCGCTTTGAAGGCGATCCGGATCCTGATCAGGAAGATCAGGGCGTCATGGGCCACAACCTCGGCAATCTGATTCTGACCGCCCTGACGCAGAGCTGCGGCAGCTTTCTGGAAAGCATCGGAATTCTTTCCAAGATCCTCAATGTGCGCGGCGATATCATTCCCGCTACTACTCAGGTGATCACGCTGTTCGCCCGGATGGCCGACGGCACGATCGTGCGCGGGGAGTCCAACATTCCCAATATCAATAACCGGATCGACACGGTGTTTTATCAGGAAACCGTCAAGGCCTCCGAGAAGGCAGTTCGGGCGATCCGCGAAGCGGATGTGATCATTTACGGCATCGGCAGCATCTTCACCAGTATCCTGCCGAATCTGATCATTCCGGAGATCGCCGAAGCGATCCGCCAGTCGGACGCTTACGGCGTGTATTTGTGCAACGCGATGAGCCAGCCGGGTGAAACCGACGATTTTACAATGGAGGATCATGTCGACGCACTGGTCCGTCACGGTGCGAAGATCGACGAGGTGCTGGTCGCTCAGGATCCGATCCCGGATGCGGTCCTGAACCGCTATGCGTTAGAAGGCGGAAAGCCTGTCAGCATCCTGCAGCAAGAGCATCCCTATCAGGTTACCCCGGCGCCGCTGCTGGATTTCAGCGACGATTTGGTCCGCCACGACGCCGATAAGATCCGCCGCTGCATGCAGCAGCTGTTAGCGAAAATAAAGGAGTAAGTATGTCGTTTACCACTGAAGTCAAATCCGAAATCGCTCAGAATGAGCTGAAACCCTGCTGCCAGAAGGCGGAGCTTTCCGCTTTGGTGCAGCTGTGTTCGTCGTTAACGATCAACGCTCAGGGCATGTCGTTGATGATCAAGACGGAAAACGCGGCGACGGCAAAACGAATCCTTAAGCTGCTGAAGGAAAATTACGCCGTGGAAACCGATCTGTCGGTCATCAAGAAGATGAATCTGAAAAAAAACAACATCTACCGGCTGCAGGTGCTGAACAAGACGACCGAGATTCTCAACGATCTGGGCCTGTTCACCGATCACGGGCTGCAGAACCATCCGACCCGCAAGCTCGTTCAGAAAGAATGCTGCGCACGGGCCTATCTGGCCGGGGCGTTCATGGCGATGGGTTCAGTCAATTCCCCGCAGAAGACCAATTATCATCTCGAAATTGTAACCAACGACGAAGCTCACGCGCTGTTCATTCAGAAGCTGATGCATAAATTTGATCTGCCGGCCAAGGTGATCGCCCGCCGCACGTCCTTCGTCGTGTATTTGAAAGCGGCCGATAAGATCGCTGATTTCCTGCGCTGCGCCGGTGCGTATGAAGCGCTGATGAAGTTTGAGGATATCCGCATCCACCGCGATTTCCGCAACAACCTGACGCGGCTGGACAACTGCGAGGTCGCCAACGAAATGAAAAGTCAGGCGGCGGCCAAGAAGCAGCTGGAGGATATCGCCCGGATCGAGAAAGCCGGCCGGCTGCGGTTTCTCGATGAAAAGCTGAAAGCTGTGGCCCAGCTGCGCGTGCAGTTCCCGGAGGCCAGTCTGAACGAACTGAGCGCGGAATATGAAAAACAGACGGGGGTTGCCATGTCCAAATCCGGCATGAAGCACCGCTTCGGCAAGCTCCACGAGATCGCGGAGCAGCTTCCCCCAATTTCGGAAATCCAGAATGAATCCTGAAGAATCCGCATAAAAAAAGCCAGGATGTTCCATACTTCTAAGGAGGTGAGGACATTGGCTTTTTTTCTTTTATTGATCCAGCTGGCCGGTTTATCCTGGAATTTAACGTACACCGCGGAAGAATGGAACTGCGATCAGGGGCAGATTACCGTCGTGCTCCACGAACAATCGCTGCCGATTTCCCTGTTTGATGTCGAGCTGACAGACGCCGGGAAAACCCGGGCTTGCGAAATTGTGAGTCAGGCGGAAACACTGACGTTGGAAATCGACGATCATGTCGCCCAGACCTCGCCGCTGCCGGTATGGCTGTTTGCGGATGGGGAGCTGGTGCAGCGCTTGTTGATTGAGGAAGGGCTGGCTTCGGTTTCGATCTCCAACCCGGAATACACCTATGCCGCCCAGCTGCAGGCCGCCCAATCTCAGCCGGTAATCGCCCACGGCTCTGTCAATTCAGTCACGGAGTACAGCCGCCGGCGGGGCGAGGTGGGACTGGCGGTGCTGTGCTTTATGACGTCCGGCTTTCTTGTCCTGTGGATTCTTGGCGTCCGTCATGCCCGCCGCCGTCATCCGCAGAGAAGCTGAAGAAATTCTTAAATTTGAGGTTCGGGTTGCAAAACTTTTCTCTTTTGCGGTCAATTAGGATATAATGAAACCGGTGATAAACATGAGATTTCTAACGATGATTTTTACAATCCTGCTGATCATCGCCTTTCTCAGCATGGCCTGGCCGTTTATTCTGGCGATGCTGGCAGTCATGGCGGTCTTGGGGATCTTTGGCATGTTCAAGATCAGAAAGATGACCAAGACGATGAACGACCAGTGGTCGTCGAAGGATCAGAATCAGGATTCAGTTTGGATTGACGAACAAACTCAGGACAGCCCGTTTGAACAGCGGGTAGCTCAGCCTGAGGTTTTTGAAGCGGAATATACTGAAAGAAGGACGGATGAGGATGGAAGCCAGTCAGATACAAAGGGACTTTGATCCCGTTACCGTAGACGATTATCCGCTGATCCAGCGTTATTTATCGTTGGCGCAGTATGAAGAAAGCAACCACAACTTGGTCAACATGATCCTGTGGATCAATTCCTATCCGCTGTTTAAGTGTCAGAATGAAAACTGGCTGCTTCTTTTGGGCGTGCACGAAGGCACGTTGTTTATTTACATGCCCTTATGCCGGCCGGAATATTTCAAGGAAGCAATTCTGGCAGCCAGAGGCATCTTTGAGCATTATCGGCTGCCATTTGTGCTGAGCTGCTTCACAAAGGAAGCGGCGCAGTGGTTTGCGGATACGTTTCCCAACACCTGTCTGGAGGAAAACCGCGACAGCGCGGATTATGTTTACCTGTGCGAGAAGCTGAAAACCTTCGCAGGCAAGAAGCTGCAGAAGAAGCGCAATCATCTCAACGCATTCTATAAGGAGTATGCGGGACGCTGGGAATATGAGTCGTTCAACGCGGATAATGTGAAGGAATGTGAAGCGTTTCTGCGGCAGTGGCATGCCGAGGATCCGGATGAATTTCTGCAGACGGAACGGCGCGGCGTTTTCCGGATTCTGGAATTATTCGGGCAGATTCCTTACCGCGGCGGTCTGATCCGCATCGACGGGGAAGTGAAGGCGTTTGCGGTCGGCTCCTGGCTGAGCGCGCGGATGTGTCAGGAAAACATTGAAAAAGCTGACGACGAGATTCGGGGATTATATCAGGCGATCATGAAGGAATGGCTGACGCATGAGTTTGATGAAGCCGAGTACGTCAACCGTGAAGACGACATGGGCCATGAGAATATCCGTCAGGCTAAACTGGCGTACCATCCGGAGTTTTTGATCGAGAAGTACCGGATTTGCGGAAAGGAGAATCAGCTATGATCAGCAAGGCGCTGCCGCAGGAAAAAAAGATTGTGTACGGCATCTGGAAGCAGGTGTTTGCCGGCGATGACGGTGGTTATACGGATTATTTCTTCCGCACGCTGTATAAGCCGGAGAATACGCTGGTGCTGAAAGATTCGGGGAATATCGTATCGACGCTGATGCGGATTCCGCATTCGATCATGTTAGCCGGGCATGTTCTGGAAACGTCGATGATTTTAGGCGTGGCGACGATTCCGTCTTACCGCAAGCGGGGCTGCATGCACGAGCTGATGAACGACGTGCTGGACGAGGTGGAGCACAGGGAGCTGGTGACCTTGATTCAGGCTTACAATCCGTCGATGTATACGCAGTTTGGCTTTGAAATGGTGTATTACCGCCGGCGGTATTCCATCCATCGCTCCCAGATTCCCCTTTGCAGCAACGAGGGCCTGACCTACAAGGTGCAGTCGCAGGATCTGCTCGATGTGTATACGGCGTATGTGCGGCGCTTCGATGGTTTCTATCTGCGGACGAAAGAGGACTTCGATCATCTGCAGGAGGAGTGCAATGCCGAGGGCGGCAAGCTGATCGCCTACTATGATCAGAACAAACAGATTCAGGGCTACGCGTCATTATATCAGACCGCGCAGGGCATCGAGGTGCGCGAGTGTATTTATCTCAACAGCGTCGCGTTGTTCAAATTGTTGAATCTGGCGCTGCAGCTGAAACCGGAGATTATCCTGCATACCACGCAGGATGAGCATCTGGAAAAGATTATTCAGGGCCTCACATGGCAGGACTATGGCTTCACGATGGCGCGGATTAACGATTACGATCTGTTCAACCGGCTGTACGGGAGCGCGGTGACTTCGCCGAAGGAAGCGTTTGCGCTGAGCGGCAAGCCGTTGTTTATGCACGAATACGCGTAAAAGAGAATGAAGTACCAAGCTTTAATGATAAGGGTTATCTCGCGGTTCTGTCAGGACAGGAAGCAGTCTGCTGAAAAGAGTTATGCCGCGCATGCTGGTGATCCAGCGCTTGAAAAGTCTTGTGGACAGAGATCGTAATCAGAAAGAAGCGAAGGAGGATCCTGCCGATGATTATGGTATTGATCATTGCGTTTTGTTTCTGGTATGGCGGATATGCTTTTAAAAATCCTGAGAAAGTCTGGGAGTACCAGCATTTCCTCACGGTTAAAGATGGAACACCGACTCTATTTTCCATCTATTTTATCAAAGCTTGCGGTATTTTATTGATCATGACTGCCATCGTCATGGTATTCCCTTTTATTGAGGTGATATTGGATAAAACAATATTCAAATGATATTTTTAAGAGTCATTATAAAAATCAGGAACAATGTAAAAACAAAGGCATTGGGTTAAGTCATCGAAACAACTTAACGTAATGCCTTTATTTTACAGTTTACAAACTTTTCAGGGATTCTTCTATATTCCAATCTTGGACTTCGCCAACCTGCGAAGTGAAACCAGAAACGCCCGGAGTACAACGGCGGGTGATTCTATGTTAAGATAGAAATGATCATCATGAAATCAACAAAGAAGGCAGGTGAACGGCGGTGCTTTCGGGGAAGCATCCGCAGAAATATGGTCACAAGCAAGAAGTTTTGCGCTATTTCAGGGATTACCCTGGAGACGCTGCGGCATTATATCGACCTTGAGCTTTTAAAACCAGCGAAAGTGCTGGCGAACGGCTATCGGGAATTTTCCATTGATAATGCGGTCGAGGTCTTCTATCTAAGACATGAACGGGGACTGGGAGCGAGTCTGAATCAATTCCATCCCGAAAACGAGGCCGAAAATCTGGCGGATCAGGATGGGCGCTATCAGGAAAATCTGCTTCAGCTGCAAAAACAAAAAGCATTGCTGGAACGGCAGATTGAGCGTAATATCTATTATCGGAATTTAATTCAGCGCGCGATCCATCAGAAGGGGCAGCCCTTGTATTTGAATGTGCAGCAGCTGTTCAGCCTGAGCTTCCTGGAGTTTTCTCCCGCCAATCTGGATCGCCAGAACGTCTTGAAAATGATTGAAAAATGGATGCAGTTTCCTGAACTGCTGCATCTGGCTTTCCGGATCGATCCAAAGCAGCTGACATCTGATTCTGATATCTTGGAACCGCGTGTCGGATTAGGGATCCGAACCGATTTTGCCAGACAAAACGAACTTCCGTATGCGGAAGCCGAGACCAGCTGCGGCAGCGGAAAAATGGTAATGATTGTTTCGCGCAGTGAAAGCTTAACACAAATCCCGAAAACGGCGCTGGCCTCTTTGCTGGAATGCACCGATCAACCCATCCGCAAGGAGCTGGTCGGTCGGCTGATCACACGGGTTCAGGAAGACGGCAAACTCTGGTATTATTTCAGCTGCAGTCTGGACTTGGGATCTTGACCCCGTGGTAACCACGGGGTTTATAGTAAGGTCAGATCGATTGTGAAAATATCGACGAGGGAGGAAAATATGAAAAGACTTGGCCTTATCTTGATTTCTCTTTTCATGGTGCTTTCCTGCGCTGCCTGCGGGCAAACGAAGGAAGAAACGAAGAAAGCAGAACTCAAATTCACGGCTGGAAGCTATACGGCTTCAGCACAGGGCTACAACGGGGAAGTGTCGATTGAAGCGACTTTCTCAGAAAACGCAATTACGGACATTCAGGTTCAAGAACAGAAGGAAACGGCGCATGTCGGCGATGTCGCTTATCCCATTTTGATTGAGGATATCCTGGCAGCCAACGGCACGGGGGTTGACGTTGTCAGCGGGGCGACCTTTACGAGCATCGCTTTGAAGAACGCGGTCAACGCAGCGGCGGAAGCGGCGGGCGCTTCTGATCTGGACGCCTTTAAGAAGAACACCGTAGAACATGCGGCGCAGGAAGAAATTACAGGGACCTGGGACGTCGTCATCGTCGGCGCCGGCGGAGCAGGCATGATGGCCGCCGCGCAGGCAGCCCAAAACGGGGACACGGTTCTGGTATTGGAAAAGAACGCGGAAATGGGCGGAAATACGTTAGTTTCCGGCGGCGCTTATCAGTCGACCTTTGACGCTGTTGTCTGGGATCCGGCCAATCCGGATGCGACGACCGGCGAATACAATGGCGAAACCTATGAAAAAGTTAAAAATGACGCGGGACGGATTGATACGCTGAAAACAATTCTGAACTGGTCGGAAGAACCGTTTGACGGAACGATTGACGACGAACATCCGTTTGTCGCGGGCGATATTGCGCTGAATGCGGTGCGCGGCGTCCATGAGGAATATCTGCCGACGCTGAAAGCGCTGAAAGAAGAAATCCGGGCTTATCTGGATTGGGCCCAGCCGCAGCTGGATGCGGGCGTCCATGAAACAAAGCTGACGTTGTTCTCCACGATCAACCTGCATATCTTCCAGACATATTATGGCGGCTTGCGTCCAAACCGGGAGAATACGGAATGGATTTACGGCGATGAAAAGCTGGTTCGCCAGTTTGTCGAAGGTGGTCAGGAAATTAAAGACTGGCTGGAAGCTCAGGGAGCTTCGATTGATCAAAGCCGTGCCTTTACGTTAATCGGATGCTTGTGGCAGCGTGAAAACGCAGTCAATGGCGGCACGGTTGACGGCGAATTCTATGAAGGCAAGTGGGGCGGATATTTCGCGGTCCCGGCCAATACGGTTTTAAAAGCGAACGAAGCGAATAAAATTATGACCCGCACGACGGCGAACGAATTGATCACGGATGAATCCGGGCGCGTTACCGGCGTGAAGGCGACGCAGTTTGACGGAACTCCGGTCACAGTCATGGCCAACAAAGGCGTCATTCTGGCGACCGGCGGCTATGGCGCGAATATTGAGATGGTCCAGAAGACAAATGATTACTGGAAAGATGAATTTATTGCCAACAATATCGGGACAACCAATCGTTCCAGTCTGAAGGGCGACGGCACGACGATGGGTCAGGCTGTTGGTGCAGCGACAATCGGCGAAGGCTGGACACAGATGATGCCGTTAGGCTGGGTTGATAATGGAAATCTGGCTGGCGGCGCCGGCGAGAACGTCATTTACGTCAATCCGGAAACGGGCAAGCGGTATGTCGATGAATCCGCGGAACGCGACGTTCTGTCAGAAGGCGGCTTTGAAAACGGAATGAGCGAAGCAAAAGCAAAGGAACTGGGATTAAAATATGTACCGGGGATCTACGTTGAAATTTCCAATGTGGGAACAACGGCTGGCACCGGCGGTTTCAACAACATTCCTGAAGATGTTGAAGGCCGGATGATTTTCAGAACGGTGGAAGAAACCGCGGAATTGATCGGCTGCGACGCGGAAACGCTGCGGCAGACAATTCTGGATTACGATAACTACGTCATGGGCGTTGCCGATACGCTGGACGTGGAGAAGCTTTCGTATCGCGGAACTGTCGGTCAGGTCGAAATGGACGACGAAGGCAATTATCTGCCGGATACGTACAAGCTGGACATGATCCGGGTTCGTTTCCTGGCTCCTTCCACGCATCACACGATGGGCGGATTGAGGGTCGATACCGATCGCCGCGTCCTGAATGAAAACGGCGAAGCGATCAAGGGATTGTATGCGGCAGGCGAAGTCACCGGCGGCTTCCATTCAGGAAATCGTCTGGGCGGCAACGCAATCACGGAGATCATCGTTTCCGGACGCATTGCCGGAAACAGCGCTTCCAACGAGAAATAAAGAACATCAGGCAAACATGGTGAATCCTCTTATCGAGGGCTCGCCATGTTTTTGTTTTCAGAGGTGATTGTATCCTTCCTTTCTCGCAGGACATGCAGCGTTTGCTATAAATCCGTTGTCCAAAAATTTTTTCGGGCAGACCCGGCTTCAATTTACGATCCGGGAAAATCAGGATAACGAGGCAACTTTGCATGAAATTTCGGATCAATACCCGAATTATCAATTTTGCGAAGGAGAAGAGAATGATGCATGATTCCACCATGTTCTGGTTTTATCTGAACCAGATTCCCATCGTCATGTTCTGGTCTTATTTCTTTAACGGTTTTTTGCCGGTTCGCTGGAATCCGCAGCCAGTTATATTGTGATGACGCAGCGGCGAATGCAATCTTTAATTATTTTGCGCATCAATGCGAACAGGGAAAAATCGCGTTTGAAATTCAGATTGAGGGCAGTCTGCTGGGATTGCCGGAGAGTCTGGATTTGAATACTTTATTAAGCAATATTCTGAAAAATGCGGTCGAAGCGTCGCAAGGCTGGATTATGCTTAAGATAAAGGTTAAAGGAAATCTTCTGGCTGTTGAATGCAGGAATTCCTGCGATCGTCAGAAGCTGTAAAAGAAGAAGTATCCAGGTCAGGGAATGACGATTATTAAAGGAATTGTAAAGAAGTATTGGGGAACATTGGAATTCTCGGTGGCGGATCAGGGGACAGTCAGCTTAAAAATGTTATTGCTGGGAAAGAAAGCACCGGAAGATCTGAATTGAACTTTGCGCTGCATAAGTAAAAGTCAGATCATTTTATGCTTTCTTTGTGCATGTCTTTGGTAAGAGGAAGGAATCCCTGCGGCTTTTCTCAGCTTGGCGATCAGTTGGCGTGATAGGCGAATTCCTTTTTCCTGCAGCCGCATTGATATCTGGATATCGCTTAATGGATAATCGGGTGATTCCTGTTTAATCTGACTCTGAATGAAAGCAGTCAGCTCTGCTGTACTGTAATTCTGAACGCTGGATGAAGCAAAGAGCGCTTCAATGGGAAGCAGTTTTCCCCGAAATAGAAAATACTTGTTCTGAACCGCTCGTGTCAGCGTGGAGGGGTGAATACCCACGCGCCGGGCAATCGTTTTTTTCTGGCATGCGTGCAGCGGTGTCTGACGAATCAGCGGAATTTCCTGAATTTGAAGCAATTCGTTCATAATCAGGCTTAACGTGAGTGTACGCCGGTTCACAGCGTCGAGGAAAAACCGTGCTTCGTGGAGCGCCTGAGCCAATTCCAAAGAAGGATTTTCATTTAATTCCAGATCAACTTCCTGCATGCTTTCCAGAACGCAATGTTCATCTTCAATGCGAACTTCAAATTCTGGAAGAATCCAGCTGACCGTTTCCGATTCATAAGCGGCGCAAGGGAAAGGTGTGCATTCCTGCAGCTGTTGGAAATAAGTCTGAATCATCTGTTCGCTGCAATGGAGCCTGGCTGCGGCGCCAGCCCAGTCATGCACCAGAATCTCCGCTTCACACTGCGTTAAAAAGGCGATGGCCTCGGTCTGACCGCGGCGCTGCAGCTGCAGGATCAGACATTCTTGAGCGGAGCGGGCCGCGATGCCCGCAGGTTCCAGCTGTTGGAGAAGCCGCAGTTGTTCTTCCCAATCAGACAGCGGCTGATGAAATGCCTGCGCTAATTCATCGAGCGGTTCATCGAGGAAACCCCGGTCGTTTAAGGATTCGATCAGGATCTGACAAATCGTTTCTCTATATGGTTGGTTTAAGGTGTGCAGCTGGGCGTAAAGATCATCCTTGAATGAGGAGGCTTGTGTTTGAAAATCAAGCCAGCTGGATTTCAATTCCCGCAGAAACGGATTAGTCCGCTGCTTCCGGCGCAGCTGAGCGACCAGCTCAGCCCGGTTCCAGGTTAAGATCTGCAATGATTTTTCCAGACTGGGTGTAAAATGAAGCGCAGGCTTCGGTATCGGCCGGATCTGAATTGAGGATGACATACGTGCTCCTTTCCCGCTTTACTTTCTGATCTGTAAAGCAATGTTCAATCCTATAAGATAATAGGAATAAATTGGATAAATAAATAATTACATTGACCATGGACACGATTGATTCATGCTCCTAAAACGATTATACTAAATTTATTAAAATACTACTATTTATCTTTGAAGGAGAGGCAATGAGGGAAAATCAAACCTGGATTCAGAACGAGATACTGGCCGTTTTAAATAGAACGCCGCTTGATTCCGATCATGTCGAACGGTTTACGGCTGTCTGGTTATCACAGAAATTGAATTACAGCCGCAATTTTATCAGTCAGCTGTTAAATGATTTAGTCGCGCAGCGGCAGTGTGTGAAAATTAACACCCGGCCTGTATATTACCTGAGCCGCCAACAGCTTTTATCGCTGGGCTATGAAATTCCTGACGCGATTAGCGTTATATCAGGCTGGCCGGATTTAAAGAAATATAAAAACCGGAAAGAAGCTGATGTGTTTGATTCGCTGATCGGCAAAAATGGCAGTCTGGCTTACGCGATTGAGCAAGCCAAGGCCGCGGTTACCTATCCCCCGCAGGGCCTGCCGATGCTTCTGACTGGTGCGACAGGAACCGGGAAAAGCTTTTTAGCGCGGTTAATGGTACAGTATGCCCGCAGCCAGGGAACGCTTAAAGAGAATTGCCCATTTGTAACGATCAACTGCGCTGAATATGCGGATAATCCCGAACTGTTTCTGATCCATCTATTTGGCTATAAAAAAGGTGCATATACTGGAGCCGACAGCGACCGCCAGGGTTATTTAGCCTCAGCTAACGGCGGCGTGTTGTTTCTTGACGAGGTTCACGCGCTGAAACCCGAATGCCAGGAAAAAATCTTTCTGTTTCTGGATCAGGGTATCTATCACATGATCGGCGATCATGATACGTTGTATTCCAGTGAAGTCCGGATATTGATGGCAACAACAGAGAATCCGCAGGAGATTTTATTGAAAACACTGCTGCGTCGAATTCCGATTCTTGTGCAGCTGCCGGATCTTGAGCATCGCCCTTTGCCGGAGAAGCGGGAGTTAATTTTGACCCTGCTAAAGAAAGAACAGGAGAAGCTGGGGTGTTCGTTATTGATCAGCGACCTGGCTTATCATACACTGGAAACTGCCCATTTCCCGGGGAATGTCGGGCAGCTTGAAAATGCGGTAAAGGTCAGCGTCGCCAATGCGTTTTTGCGGCGTGGTGAGAATCAGCTGGAAATTCATATTCAGGATCTGCCCGCAGCACTGGCTTCCGGGATGACCTTTGATTTGCTTCAATGTTCCGATCAGATGCTGCATCCGCTTCGAGCCGTAGTTTCACCTGTGCAAAGTCCAAGCGGCTACGGGGTTTTCAATCAGGCTCTGCTGCATACCTTTCAAAGTTACCTTGACCGACAGATGAGCTTTGACAGCTTTCTCGCTGTCGCTTACATTAAGCTGGAACAATACGCCGACGCGCTGATTCAGGATCGGTGGATTACGCCTCAGGAGGAAATCTTTCGCAATTTGTCCGGGTTGATTTTATCGCTGACCTCTACGCACAGTTCCCACCGTCGGCTGTCCAATAATAAAATTAAAATATTAACACGCTATTTAGCTGACGCGGCCCGCCAACTCCAGCAGGAATTTCCGCTGGGTGTCCAGGATAAGGAGGCTGTGGAGGCTTTTCTGGCCCTGATTCAGCAGCGGTATCCGCTGGAAGCTCGCCAGATTCGGGAAATTTTAGACCTGGCAGTCAATACACTCTCGCTTTCCTCGACCACTCTGCCAACACTTGATCTGTTTATTTTCCTCCAATATTTCAGCCGTGATTTACAGCGGGCTTCAATTCCAGTGGTGATTTTAGCTCATGGCTATGCGGTAGCCAGCGGAATGGCCGAAGTTGCCAATCAGCTGCTGCGGACGCAGATGTTCGACGCGATTGATATGCCCGCGGACTGCCGGCTCGACGACGTGACCACCCGGTTAAACGAATATATCGACTCATTGGAAGGTTGTCTGGAACTGATTATCCTGGTCGATATGGGATCTTTGGAAAATATCAGTGATACACTGGGACAGGATCGGAAGATGAATATCGGAATTTTGTCGAATGTTTCAACCAAGCTGGCACTAGACGTTGGTTCGATGATCATGGAAGGCACGCATTCGCTGAAAACAATTCTTAAAGAAGCCAGTGAGCGCAGCGTACATCGCTATGAAATCATAGAAAATCAGTACAAAGCCAATGCAATCCTGGCCGTATGCTCTACGGGAATCGCCACGGCGGAGAAAGTACTGGCCCTGTTTCAGTCCAGTTTGCCTGCGCCGGTGAAGGTTGAACTGATTCCCGTAGATTATGCTTCACTCCATCAGGGCAGAATGATGAGCCTGAGCGCACAGTATCATGTACTGTTGATCGTCGGTACCCTTGACGCGGCAGTGCCGGGCATTCCGTTTGTTTCAGTGGAGGAGCTGGTCGATCAGAAAAATATGGACGTCCTCGACCGGTGTCTGAAAGGCATTCTGACAGAGGACCAGATGCGGTTGTTTAAGCGCAGCATTATAAAGAACTTTTCATTAGAAAACCTGTTGAACTATTTGACAATTCTCAATCCTAACCGGATTTTGGTTTACGTCGAAGAAATCCTTGATCGGATTCAGGAAAGACGTCAGTGCAGTTTCAGCGGCCGTACGATTATCGGTCTGTATCTGCATATCAGCTGTTTAATTGAACGACTGGTGATTGGTAAGGAACCTGCCCGGTATCCTGATCTGGAGACGTTCACGCTCAGCCAGGCAGAATTTATCCGTATAGTGCAGGACAGTTTCGTTTCCGTTTGCAAGGCGTACAACATCACGCTGCCTGTCAGTGAGATCGGATATCTGTATGATTATATCGAACAGGGCAGTGTCGCAAACAAGACGGACAGTGTCGCTGATCCGCAAGACGAAGATTTTTTTGCCGGTCAAGCTTGAAAAAACAGAATAATTCATGTGATAAAAAAACAAAAAAAGATGAGAAACGGCAAAGAAAACCGAAAAACTCATCTTTTTTTACATGATTGGATTGGTTGCCACAGAAATTGCTGGAAAGAGGGCAGAACAACCCAAGAGGAGGTGGAAAAAGGATGATTAAATTATTACGCGTGGACGACCGGCTGATTCATGGACAGGTGGCAACGACCTGGACGAAAACGCTGCAGGCGGATTCCATTATCGTCGCGAATGATGAAGTCATTCACAATGAGCTTCAGATCATAGCATTGAAGCTGGCGGTGCCGGCGGGCATGAAGGTGGCGATCCGCAGCGTGGAGGACGCGATCGGACTGCTTCAGAATCCGAAGGCCCGGTCAATGAAAATCTTTGTCGTCGTCAATCATCCCCGGGATGCGCTGCGCATCGCGCAGGCGGTTCCGGAAACTGTGGAGGGAATCAACATCGGGAATTACTACGGAAGCAAACAGCTGCGGACCGAGGAAAAAATCAAACTCGACCGCAATATCTATCTCAATCCGGAAGACGTCGAAACATTGAAGAAAATCTGCGCCCTGCCGGTTGAATTTACCATACAGATGGTGCCGCATGAACCGAAGAAAAAGGTCAGCGACTGTCTGCAGCACCTGGGATGTTAAGGAGGAATGAAAAATGATGATCGTCCAAGGTTTGTTAGTCGGGCTTGTCTATTACGTCTGTGATTTGCTTTCCCTGGCTTGGTGTGCCAATCCGATGGTGAACCGTCCGATTGTGCTGGGGCCGCTGGTTGGTCTGGTTCTCGGCGATTTGCAGCAGGGTATCCTGATCGGCGCTTCAGTGGAACTGGTTTTCTTAGGCGTCGCCAGTATCGGAGCGACAATGCCGGCCAACGCGGCGCTGGGCGGCACGATTGCCACGGCGTTCGTGATTCTGACTGGCGCGGATATGGAGGTCGCGCTGGCCTTAGCGGTGCCGATCGGGATGCTCGGCGTATTTACCAATGAATTGCGCAAACTGATCACGGCGAATTTCCTGCCGATGTTTGACCGCTTTATCGAACAGGGGAATATCAAAGCCTATGACCGTTCGATTTTGTGGGTTTCCGCGCTTGTCCAGTCGTTCCAGGCGATTCTCGTCTTCCTGTGCGTAGCGTTCGGCACGCAGTCGATCGACGTCATGTTAGCGGCGATTCCCGCCGCGATTATCGACGGAATTAAGGTTGCCGGCGGAATGCTTCCTGCGTTAGGCTTAGGTATTCTTACGATTATGCTTCTGGGGAAGAAAGGCGCGTTTCTGTACTATCTGCTGGGTTTCGTGCTCGTGATTTTCTTTAACGTTTCAACGACAGCCGTTGCCTTAATCGCCTTCATTCTGGCGGGGATTGAACTTTACCGGGAGCTGGATTTCCAGGCGTTAGTCAAGCTGAAACAACCAGCGTCGGATCCTGCAGAAAAAGAGGAGGAATTCTTTCTATGAATAAAAATTTACAAGCCTATCCCAAAGAAGAAGTCACCGCTTTAAAGCGGATGTACTGGCGTTCTAACTTTCTGGAATCCTGCTTCAACATGGTCCGCTTGCAGGGGCTGGGTTTCGGTTACGCGATGATTCCAATGCTCGAGTATTACTATAAGGATAACCCTGAAGGTTTAAAAGAAGCCTTAAACCGGCATACGCAGTTCTTCAACACCTGTCCAAACGTCGTTACGTTTAATCTTGGCGTAGCGGCGGCGATGGAAAAAGAAGCCGCCTCCAATCCGAACTTCGATCCAGCGGCAATTAACTCCGTTAAGACCGCCCTGTTAGGCCCGACCGCGGGGATCGGCGATGCGATCTTCTGGGTCGTCTTACGCACGCTGGCAGCCGGCATCGGGATTTCCTTAGCCCAGACGGGTTCCATTCTGGGGGCCATCGTGTTTGTTCTGTTGATTAACGTGCCAAGCTTCATTGGCCGCTGGTATCTGGAAATTGCTTCGTATACCACAGGTACCAAACTGGTTCAAAAAATGGACGAGAGCGGTCTGATCACCTTGATCTCCAAAGCAGCCGGGATTATCGGCCTGACGATGGTCGGCGCGATGGTTGCTTCCAATGTCAGCTTGTCTACCCCGCTGACCTTGAATTTCGGCGACGTTCCGTTTGAACTGCAGAGCGCCTTTGATATGATTATGCCGGGCTTCCTGCCGCTGATGCTTTCGCTGCTGGTCATCGCGCTGCTGCGCAAAAACGTCAAAGCCAACTGGATTATCATCGGGATGATGGTCGTCGCCATTGCGGGACGGTTTATCGGGATCTTGTAGAAAGATGCGGAAGTTCTTAATCGCAACGCACGGCACGTTGGCTTCAGGAATCCGGAACGCGCTTCAGATCATCACTGGCGATACGGACAGGCTGACGGTGATCGACGCGTTTGCCGGCCCGGAAAATCCGGCAGATCAAATCCAGATCTATTTCGATAAGATCAATGTTCAAGACGAGGTGATCATCCTGACCGATCTGCCTGGAGGAAGTGTCAACCAGATGCTGGTGAACTATTTAAAACGACCCCATACACATCTGGTCAGCGGCGTGAATTTAAGTTTGGTTCTGGCATTGATGTTGGATCCTGGTGAAATGGATACAGGTTCACTGATCCGACAGGCGATCCCTGAGGCCCGGCAGCAGATGTTGTATATCAATGAAAAAGTTGAACAGATGAGCGCGGAGCTGAACGCCTTTTTCTAAACACATAGAAATAGATGTTTGTTCCATAGACTACAAGAAAGGAAGGTGGAATGATTTATGAAAAGTATTCACAGTCATCACATCGTCACGGAAACTGAAGTCGTCGACGGATGGCTGACGATTGACGACGAAGGCCGAATTGCGGGGATCGGCGATACACCCGTGGGCACACGGATAGAGGAGGTTCAGGACGACTGGCTTTTACCTGGTTTGATCGATCCTCATCTGCATGGCTTTATGGGCTGGAACGCCTCGAAAACAACCGATGAAACGCAGATCCTCCACATGGCCGATGCACTGTTGTGGGCGGGAGTGACAGCCTGTGTACCTTCTTGCATTTCCTCCCCGATGATGCTGGAAAACGTCCACGCGCTGCATGAGGCGAGAACTCATCAGCGGCAGGGGGCTGAAATTTTGGGCCTATATATGGAAGGGCCGTTTTACAACCCGGAGTATAACGGCGGGACGCCCGTGCAGTATTTCCAGAAGCCTTCGGTTGATCAGGCCCTGCGGTTTTATGAAGCCGCTGGCGGTGATTTAATCAGTCTGGGTCTGGCTCCGGAACTGCCGGGAGCGATGGAGGTCATCACGGTTTTAAATCAGAAAGGCGTGCGGGTCGGCATTGCGCATACCGGGGCCGACTATGATCAGACGATGGACGCGATTGACGCCGGCTGTAAGATGGCGACGCATTCGTTCAACGCGATGCGCGGATTACATCATCGGGAAGTTGGCGTGACCGGCGCGATTCTTCTGGATCCGCGGATATACAATGAAATCAACTGCGATTTCATCCACGTCTGTCCGCAGATGATTGAAATTCTGCTGAAGATGAAACCGTGGGATAAGATTTTGATGATGACTGACAGCGACAGTCTGACCGGCATGCCGCCGGGCACGTATCAGATCGGTGAGACCCCGGAAACGCTGGAATCGAACGGGAAAATTCATTTGCCGGACGGCACGATCTACGGCAGCGGACGGCTGCTTCTGCAGGACGTGTTCAACCTGATCGACACTCTGAAAATTCCAGTGCCGGAAGCGGTGGCCATGGCGTCGCTGAACGCTGCGCGGTTCCTGAACGTCGACGACCGGCTGGGTTCGCTCAAGGTGGGAAAGCAGGCCGACTTCATCATCGTCGACCCATTGCACCAATGCCGCGCGACATTTAAAAAAGGGGTGCAGGTTTGCGGCCGCGATCAGCGCAATACGCTGGTCAATCCGGAGTTTATGAATCTGAAAATCGCATAGAAAAAAAGAGAACGTTTTGCTTGGAAAGCAGGGCGTTCTCTTTCGTGTGCCGGGCATGGCATACATCTAGTTGGTGAAAATCCAACCACGGGTATTTAC
>ERZ506941.231-NODE-231-length-39735-cov-9.40151_pt1 | contig 39735 bp, 34 predicted proteins | sample MGYA00512901_ERZ506941 | MGnify/ENA metagenome assembly ERZ506941 | reverse complement strand
CAGAATATCTGTTTGATAAGCTTGGGCTTAGCAAGCGGGATGCCAAAGAACTGGTCGAACTGTTTTTCGAAGAGATCCGTCGTGCTCTGGAAAACGGTGAGCAGGTAAAACTCTCTGGTTTTGGTAACTTCGATCTGCGTGATAAGAATCAACGTCCGGGACGTAACCCGAAAACGGGCGAAGATATTCCCATTACAGCACGGCGCGTGGTGACCTTCAGACCCGGACAGAAGTTAAAGAGCCGAGTCGAAAACGCTTCGCCCAAAGATGAGTAATCAGATCTAACCAAAAAGGCCGCTTTTGCGGCCTTTTTTCTTTTCTGCGGGGGTATCGCACCGTAGAATCAATGACATCCTTTTCAGTTGAACGGAAATCATGCTGACTTTTGCCCGTCAACAACAGCGACAACATGTGCGCTGGATCCTGAGTCTGTCGGTACTGATGTTACTGACACTGTGGTTGAGCCTGTGCGCCGGAGAGCAGTGGATATCGCCCGCTGACTGGCTGACGCCGCGTGGTGAACTCTTTGTCTGGCAAATTCGCCTTCCGCGCGCGCTGGCGGTTCTGCTGGTGGGCGCGGCGCTGGCTTTGTCCGGCGCAGTGATGCAGGCGCTGTTTGAAAACCCGCTTGCGGAGCCGGGGTTGCTCGGCGTCTCCAACGGTGCGGGCGTGGGGCTGATCGCCGCCGTGCTGCTGGGGAAGGGCATACTGCCGCACTGGGCGCTTGGACTGTGCGCGATTGCCGGTGCGCTGGTTATCACGTTGATCCTCCTGCGTTTTGCCCGTCGTCATCTTTCGACCAGCCGCCTGCTGCTTGCCGGCGTGGCGCTGGGGATTATCTGTAGTGCGCTGATGACCTGGGCCATCTATTTTTCTACCTCATTCGATCTGCGTCAGTTGATGTACTGGATGATGGGGGGATTTGGCGGCGTTAACTGGGAGCAGTCCTGGTTGATGCTGGCCCTGATTCCGGTGCTGGTGTGGATCTGCTGCCAGTCGCAGGCGATGAACATGCTGGCGTTGGGGGAAACCTCTGCCCGACAACTGGGACTCCCCCTGTGGTTCTGGCGAAATCTGTTGGTGGTTGCCACCGGATGGATGGTCGGTGTCAGCGTGGCGCTGGCCGGGGCCATTGGTTTTATTGGCCTGGTCATCCCCCATATTTTACGCCTGTGCGGCTTAACGGACCATCGCGTGCTGTTACCTGCCTGTGCGCTGGCGGGGGCCATTGCGCTGCTGCTGGCCGATGTGGTCGCTCGCCTGGCGCTGGCCTCCGCCGAATTGCCGATTGGCGTGGTCACCGCGACGCTCGGCGCACCGGTTTTTATCTGGCTGTTACTCAAAGCCGGACGTTAGGTACGACAAGACAGTCTATGATTAGAAGCTGGTATTTGAATCACTCACGATCCTGGAGAGGCTATGCAAGACTCGATTCTGAACACGGTAGTGACAACGATTGATGGCGAAGTGACCACGCTTGAGAAATACACAGGTAATGTTCTGCTGATTGTTAACGTAGCTTCAAAATGCGGACTTACCCCACAGTATGAGCAACTGGAAAATATTCAGAAAGCGTGGGCCGACCGTGGCTTTATTGTGCTGGGCTTTCCCTGCAATCAGTTCCTTGGGCAGGAACCTGGCAGTGATGACGAGATCAAAACCTGGTGCGCGACGACCTGGGGCGTGACCTTCCCGATGTTCAGCAAGATTGAGGTAAACGGGGAGGGGCGTCATCCGCTGTACCAGAAGCTGATTGAGGCGGCACCGACGGCTGTGGCCCCTGAAGAGAGTGGTTTCTATGAGCGAATGGCCAGCAAAGGGCGTGCGCCGCTCTATCCTGACGATATCCTGTGGAACTTTGAGAAGTTCCTCGTAGGCCGTGATGGCAAAGTGATACAGCGTTTCTCTCCGGATATGACGCCGGAAGATCCGATTGTGATGGAAAGCATCAAACTCGCGTTGGCTAAATAATGTCTTCAGTGATGCAGTTACAGGATGTGGCGGAATCGACCCGGTTAGGGCCTCTGTCCGGTGAGATTCGGGCAGGGGAGATCCTGCATCTTGTGGGGCCGAACGGCGCCGGGAAGAGCACGCTGCTGGCGCGGATGGCAGGGTTAACCAGTGGGACAGGAACGATCGCTCTGGCGGGGACTGAGCTGGCGTTGTGGCCCGCCGCTAAACTTGCCCGCCATCGTGCTTATCTGGCGCAGCAGCAAAATCCGCCCTTCGCGATGCCGGTATGGCACTTCCTGACGCTACATCAGCCAGACAAAACGCGCACAGACCAGTTGATGGCGGTGGCCGAGTCGCTGGGGCTGGCGGACAAACTTGAACGCAATGCGAAGGAGCTCTCAGGTGGGGAATGGCAGCGCGTCCGTCTCGCCGCGGTGATCCTGCAAATCGCGCCAGAGACCAACCCACAGGGGCAGCTATTGCTCCTTGATGAGCCCATGAACAGCCTTGATGTCGCGCAGCAAAATGCGCTGGATCGCATTCTGCACCGCTTGTGCCAGCAGGGGATTGCCATCGTGATGAGCAGTCACGACCTGAATCATACCTTGCGCCACGCGCACCGGGCGTGGTTGCTCAAACAGGGGAAACTGCTTGCCAGCGGTCCACGTGATGAAGTGCTGACGCCAGCGCATTTAGCGCAGGCGTATGGTCTGCACTTCCGGCGTCTTGACATCGAAGGTCACAGAATGATTATATCAACCACTTAAACGAAATGGTTTCTTGAAAACCCGCGTAAATACCCGCTATAAGGGGTGAAGAATAAAAATACAGAGGATTCGCCTGAATGCGTTTCTGGTTTCTTTTTTGCACAGCACTGTTGTTGGCCGGATGTAGTAGCCACCGAGCGCCGCCGCCCAATGCCCGGCTCTCTGATTCCATTACCGTGATTGCCGGCTTAAATGATCAACTCCAGACCTGGCGCGGGACGCCCTATCGTTACGGCGGCATGAGTCGCGGTGGTGTGGATTGTTCCGGTTTTGTGCTGATGACCATGCGCGATCAGTTCTCTTTGCAGCTGCCGCGCGAAACCCGTCAACAGGCAAAACTGGGGACGGAAATCGATAAGGACGACTTGTTGCCTGGCGATCTGGTGTTTTTCAAAACCGGGTCGGGAGAGAGCGGTTTACATGTGGGTATTTATGATACTAACGGTCAGTTTATTCATGCATCAACCAGTCGTGGTGTGATGCGTTCGTCGCTGGATAATGTCTACTGGCGGAAAAACTTTTGGCAGGCGAGACGCATTTAGTCGTAGGGCGTTATTTCGATTGAGGATGTCCCTCGCTTTTATTGCCGAAAAAGAACAATGCTGGATAAGCGTTTATAATCAGGATAAGCTGAATACTAAGGAACCGGGGCTCCGGGTGAAAAGGACAACATGAACATTTTCCTTCTGGCATTAAAAAAGATGGATGACGACATCCTGTGTAATAGGTTGCCGAATCACTCCCTGTATGTGGGACTGCCGTGATGAATGTTTCACTGGATAACGTGTATCATTCTGAACTCTATTTTCAGCCCGCCAGGAATGTACAACGAAAACTTATCGGTTTAAGCGTTATCGCGAACTTTGTCAGTGAAGACGGTAACGTTCGTATCCCAACTGAACTGGTGCTTCCGCGACTTTCTCCCGAAGAACAGTGCCAGTTATTTATCGAAAAGCTGGCGCTGATCGAAACGTGCCAACATTTTTTTATTCAACATAAACTTGTCGCCTGGATTTATATAACCCCGGCAGTTGTACCGTTATTATTAACCAATAGTGAGTGCGTTTCAGCCGTTAAACGATTTTCGTTTCTCGAACTCATGATTAATGAGAATTTTCCCGAACTGTCTGAAGGCAAAGAGAATAAAACGTTGCATGCGCTGGCTGAACGTTTTCCTCTGGTACTGGCCAATTTCGGTGCAGGGGAAAGTGCCAACAAAGCCATATTCGATGGATTATTTAAACGAATTATCCTGGACCGGAATTTTGTCCATCGTCGGGCCACTCGACTTTCCTTCGAACCGTTCATGCGCGCCATCCTTACGCAAGTGTCGCCTTATTGCGAATCGCTGATGATCGCCGGTATCGACAGCGAAGCGATGTTGACCCGCGTGACGCCATTCGGTTTTAGCGGTATGCAGGGCGGGCTGTGGCCTGCCGTCTCGGCCAGTCAGGTCACCCAATTACTCCATGGATAACCTTTCTGTTTGCTGGTGTTTATGACGGAATTAACCGTCTACACTACAGGCAGGAGGCCCTATGACCCTGTCTTTCACAGCCCGCTGGCGCGATGAACTGCCAGCAACATTTACCGCACTGTCGCCAACACCGCTGAATCACTCGCGACTGATTTGGCACAACGATGCGCTTGCCGAACAACTGGGCATCCCCGATTCCCTTTTTCATCCTGACAGCCCGGCGGGTGTCTGGGGCGGCGAGGCGCTGTTGCCGGGGATGTCTCCGCTGGCGCAGGTCTATAGCGGTCATCAGTTCGGCGTCTGGGCGGGTCAACTGGGTGACGGGCGCGGTATTCTGCTCGGTGAGCAGTTGCTTGCCGATGGCAGCACAATGGACTGGCACCTGAAAGGCGCGGGTTTGACGCCGTATTCGCGCATGGGTGATGGTCGTGCGGTATTGCGCTCCACGATCCGAGAAAGCCTTGCCAGTGAAGCGATGCACTACCTGGGGATACCAACGACCCGGGCGCTGACGATTGTCACCAGTGAAACACCAGTTTACCGCGAAACGGTGGAGGCGGGGGCGATGCTGATGCGACTGGCGCAAAGCCACTTGCGCTTCGGTCATTTTGAGCATTTCTATTACCGTCGCGAGCCGGAAAAAGTTCAGCAACTGGCGGATTTCGCCATTCGTCATTACTGGCCGCATCTCCAGCAAGACGCCGATAAGTACATTCTCTGGTTTCGCGACGTGGTCGCGCGGACCGCGTCACTGATCGCCGACTGGCAAACCGTGGGTTTCGCGCACGGGGTGATGAACACCGATAACATGTCGATCATCGGGCTGACGATGGACTACGGTCCGTTTGGGTTCCTGGACGACTATGAACCGGGCTTCATTTGCAACCATTCTGACCACCAGGGGCGCTACAGCTTTGACAATCAACCGGCGGTAGGTTTGTGGAATCTTCAGCGCCTTGCGCAAAGTCTGTCGCCCTTCATCACCGTTGAGGCGCTCAATGATGCCCTCGACGGGTACCAGGTGGCGCTACTGACGCGCTACGGTCAGCGGATGCGGCAGAAACTGGGGTTCATGACCGAACAAAAAGATGACAACGATCTGTTGAACGAATTGTTCAGCCTGATGGCCCGCGAGCACAGTGACTATACCCGTACTTTCCGCATGCTAAGCATGACAGAGCAGCAGAATGCCGCCTCTCCACTGCGCGACGAATTTATCGATCGCGACGCCTTTGATGACTGGTTCACACGTTACAGAACGCGTTTGCAGCGCGATGCAGTCGATGATGCTGCGCGTCAGTCGCTAATGCTGAGCGCCAATCCTGCGGTGGTGCTGCGTAACTGGCTGGCGCAGCGGGCGATTGCGGCGGCGGAGAAAGGCGATATGAGTGAACTGCATCGCTTACATGCCATATTGCGCGAGCCTTTCCGCGATCGCGATGATGACTACAGCCAGCGTCCGCCGGACTGGGGCAAACGCCTGGAAGTCAGCTGTTCAAGCTGAAGCGCTATTTGGTCAGCAAGAGTTTACCTGCCTGCGTTTGACGCAGCAGGTATTCCTGACCGTTGTGATCGATAATCACTTTACCGTCATCACCTAACAGTTTCTGACTGCTGATCTTGCGGATGGGCGCAGGTGGGAGAGCCGCGTTTTCTCGTTCCTTAAGGCGGGGTGACTCAATGTTATCCATACGGGTATCACGATTTATTAATAATAATTAATGTAACAATGATTTTTATTATCAATAAAGTGCACGATAACAACAAGTATTAAATGTGGTAGTTTGCGAAAAGGGGAGAGAATATGCCCACCCTGTACGGATGGGCGGACGTTCAGAAGCGGCTGTCCACCGCCGAGGCCAGTTTGCTCAGCAGCAGTTCAGTGTCTTCCCAATTAAGGCAAGGATCGGTTATCGACTGACCATAAACCAGCGGCTGCCCGCTGATAATTTTCTGCGTACCTTCACGCAGGAAGCTTTCCGCCATAATGCCGGCGATGGCTGTCGATCCGTTACGGATTTGCTGGCAAATATCATCACAGACATCCAGTTGACGGCGATGCTGCTTCTGGCAGTTGCCGTGGCTGAAATCGACGACCAGATGTTCTGGTAAATCAAATTCATGCAGCGTATCGCAAGCTGCAGCAATATCTTCAGCATGGTAGTTCGGCTTTTTGCCACCGCGCATAATGATATGGCCATAAGGGTTGCCGCTGGTCTGATAAATGGTCATCTGACCGGTTTTATCGGGTGAGAGGAACATATGGCTGGCGCGGGAAGCGCGGATCGCGTCAACGGCGATACGGGTATTTCCGTCGGTCCCGTTTTTAAAGCCGACCGGGCAGGAGAGCGCCGAGGCCATTTCGCGGTGGATCTGGCTTTCGGTGGTCCGCGCGCCAATGGCACCCCAACTGATCAAGTCGGCAATGAATTGACCGGTCACCATATCGAGAAATTCCGTCGCGGTTGGGATGCCCAGTTCATTGACCTGCAACAGCAGTTTACGCGCCAGTTCAATGCCGTGATTCACGCGATAGCTGCCGTTGAGATCCGGGTCGGAAATGAGTCCCTTCCAGCCGACAACGGTACGTGGTTTTTCAAAATAGGTGCGCATGACGATTTCCAGGCGCGCCTGATGCTGCGTGCGCAGCGCCTGTAAACGCGTGGCATACTCCAGTGCGGCATCGAGATCGTGAATGGAGCACGGACCTACAATAACCAGCAAGCGGCGGTCTTCACCATTCAATATTCTTTCTATCCGGCGTCGGGAGTCGGTGACGTGGCTGGCGACGGCGGGCGACACAGGATGCCGTTGCGCAAGTTCAGCGGGCGTGACCAGACTGTCTATACGCGCGGTACGCAGTTCATCGGTTCTGTTCATGACAATTCTCAGAAATTTGTGGCTTCTACGGCAGAGGTACCGGGAAGTGATGGGCACAACCTTAAACCAATCCCTGCTGATTTCAAGTGCGAGGTGCGTCACACCTCGCGGCAGAACGGTATGATAACAAAAAAACAGAACTCGTGAACTAGTTTATTAGTACATGCGTCGACTTAATCCCATGATATCGAGGATTTTGGTGGCAATCTCTTCAACTGAATAGTTAGTACTGTTCAACCACGGGATCTGGTTCTTACGGTAGAGCGCCTCGACTTCGGCCACTTCCATACGGCACTGACGCAGGGAGGCATAGCGACTGTTTTCCCGGCGCTCTTCGCGGATGGCGGCCAGACGTTCAGGGTCAATCGTCAGACCAAACAGCTTATGTTGCAGGGGTTTTAACGATGCAGGCAGAACCAGATTGTCCATGTCGTCGGCAATAAAAGGATAGTTTGCCGCGCGGATGCCAAACTGCATTGCCAGGTAGAGGCTGGTGGGCGTTTTGCCGCAGCGCGAGACGCCTAACAAAATCACCTGCGCCTGGTCCAGGTTGCGCAACGAAATGCCGTCATCGTGGGCAAGGGTATAATCAATGGCGGCGATTCGCGCATCGTACTTGTTCAGGTTACCCGGATTCAGCCCGTGCGTCCGGTGAGCAATCGGCGTGGGGTAGAGTTTCATCTCGTGCTGTAGCGGGGTGATCAGCGCCTGCACGATATCCTGACAGAAGCCTTCGCTTTGCAGAATGATGGAACGGATCTCCGGTAATACAATCGAATAGAACACCAAAGGGCGCACGCCGGTTTGTTGATAAATGGCGTCGATTTGGTCTTTAACGGCGCGGGCGCGGTTCTCATTTTCAACAAACGGCAGCGTAATACTGCTGATAGTGACGGGGAACTGTGACATCACCGCATGGCCCAACACTTCAGCGGTAATTGCCGTTCCATCGGAAATATAAAACACGTGACGATCTACAGCATTATCCATTTTCACACCCTGAAAGTCAGTCATAATTCTCTGAAAGCATAAATTAAAATTACTCTGAAGCGTAGAAAATAACGCTTATTTTGAAAATGAAATGGTATTTTTATATTTTATGAAAAGTGCATTTCATTTTATGGAACAGATGTTTATACCGACACATTTTGTGGGGATCGCCCGCCATTCGCGGGTTTGCGCAAATGGGTAAACTGTCCGAAAAAATAAAAAATATATTTGCTTGAACGATTCACCGTTTTTTTAAGCGGGTTAAATATGCAAAGATAAATACGTAATTAAGCGTTTCCTAAACTCGTTCATTTATCACAAAAGGATTGTTCGATGTCCAACAATGGCTCGTCACCGCTGGTGCTTTGGTATAACCAACTCGGCATGAATGATGTAGACAGGGTTGGGGGCAAAAATGCCTCCCTGGGTGAAATGATTACTAATCTTTCCGGAATGGGTGTTTCCGTTCCGAATGGTTTCGCCACAACCGCCGACGCGTTTAACCAGTTTCTGGACCAAAGCGGCGTAAACCAGCGCATTTATGAACTGCTGGATAAAACGGATATTGACGATGTTACTCAGCTTGCGAAAGCGGGCGCGCAAATCCGCCAGTGGATTATCGACACTCCCTTCCAGCCTGAGCTGGAAAACGCCATCCGCGAAGCCTATGCACAGCTTTCCGCCGATGACGAAAACGCCTCTTTTGCGGTGCGCTCCTCCGCCACCGCAGAAGATATGCCGGACGCTTCTTTTGCCGGTCAGCAGGAAACCTTCCTCAACGTTCAGGGTTTTGACGCCGTTCTCGTGGCAGTGAAACATGTATTTGCTTCTCTGTTTAACGATCGCGCCATCTCTTATCGTGTGCACCAGGGTTACGATCACCGTGGTGTGGCGCTCTCCGCCGGTGTTCAACGGATGGTGCGCTCTGACCTCGCATCATCTGGCGTGATGTTCTCCATTGATACCGAATCCGGCTTTGACCAGGTGGTGTTTATCACTTCCGCATGGGGCCTTGGTGAGATGGTCGTGCAGGGTGCGGTTAACCCGGATGAGTTTTACGTGCATAAACCGACACTGGCGGCGAATCGCCCGGCTATCGTGCGCCGCACCATGGGGTCGAAAAAAATCCGCATGGTTTACGCGCCGACCCAGGAGCACGGCAAGCAGGTTAAAATCGAAGACGTACCGCAGGAACAGCGTGACATCTTCTCGCTGACCAACGAAGAAGTGCAGGAACTGGCAAAACAGGCCGTACAAATTGAGAAACACTACGGTCGCCCGATGGATATTGAGTGGGCGAAAGATGGCCACACCGGTAAACTGTTCATTGTGCAGGCGCGTCCGGAAACCGTGCGCTCACGCGGTCAGGTCATGGAGCGTTATACGCTGCATTCACAGGGTAAGATTATCGCCGAAGGCCGTGCTATCGGTCATCGCATCGGTGCGGGTCCGGTGAAAGTCATCCATGACATCAGCGAAATGAACCGCATCGAACCTGGCGACGTGCTGGTTACTGACATGACCGACCCGGACTGGGAACCGATCATGAAGAAAGCATCTGCCATCGTCACCAACCGTGGCGGTCGTACCTGTCACGCGGCGATCATCGCTCGTGAACTGGGCATTCCGGCGGTAGTGGGCTGTGGAGATGCAACAGAACGGATGAAAGACGGTGAGAACGTCACTGTTTCTTGTGCCGAAGGTGATACCGGTTACGTCTATGCGGAGTTGCTGGAATTTAGCGTGAAAAGCTCCAGCGTAGAAACGATGCCGGATCTGCCGTTGAAAGTGATGATGAACGTCGGTAACCCGGACCGTGCTTTCGACTTCGCCTGCCTACCGAACGAAGGCGTGGGCCTTGCGCGTCTGGAATTTATCATCAACCGTATGATTGGCGTCCACCCACGCGCACTGCTTGAGTTTGACGATCAGGAACCGCAGTTGCAAAACGAAATCCGCGAGATGATGAAAGGTTTTGATTCTCCGCGTGAATTTTACGTAGGTCGCCTGACGGAAGGGATCGCCACCCTCGGCGCGGCGTTCTGGCCGAAACGCGTGATTGTGCGTTTGTCCGACTTTAAGTCGAATGAGTACGCAAACCTGGTGGGTGGTGAACGCTACGAGCCAGAGGAAGAGAACCCGATGCTGGGCTTCCGTGGCGCGGGTCGCTATGTGTCGGACAGCTTCCGTGATTGCTTTGCGCTGGAATGCGACGCGGTGAAACGCGTGCGTAATGAGATGGGACTGACTAACGTCGAAATCATGATCCCGTTCGTCCGTACCGTTGAGCAGGCAAAAGCGGTCGTGGAAGAGCTGGCGCGTCAGGGGCTGAAACGCGGCGAAAATGGTCTGAAGATCATCATGATGTGTGAGATCCCGTCCAATGCCCTGCTGGCTGAACAGTTCCTGCAATACTTTGACGGCTTCTCGATCGGTTCTAACGACATGACACAGCTGGCGCTGGGCCTGGATCGTGACTCTGGTGTGGTATCTGAGCTGTTTGATGAGCGTAACGACGCGGTGAAAGCGCTGCTGTCGATGGCGATTCGCGCCGCGAAGAAACAGGGTAAATACGTCGGGATTTGCGGTCAGGGTCCGTCTGACCACGAAGACTTTGCCGCCTGGCTGATGGAAGAGGGGATCGACAGCCTGTCGCTGAACCCGGATACCGTTGTCCAGACCTGGCTGAGCCTGGCGGAATTGAAGAAGTAAGGTACTGCCGGATGGCGATGCGCCGCCATCCGGCAATTTATGCCTCACGGCATTCCGACGCTAATCGCTGAATAATATCCTGGCGTAACAGGAACTTCTGGATCTTCCCGGATGCCGTTCTGGGTAACTTTTCGACCACCACAATGTGCTCTGGATACTTATATTTCGCTACCCGTTTACGGCTAAAGAAGGCAACCACTTCTTCCAGCGACAGTGAATGATGCGGCGCTTTCAGCACGATGTAGGCACAGGAACGCTCGCCTAAACGTTCGTCCGGCATAGCAACCACACTGGCATCGTGAATGCGGGGGTGCTGCAACAGAATATCTTCCACTTCGCGACTGCTGATGTTTTCTCCGCCCCGAACGATAATATCTTTCTTGCGCCCGGTTATCTGAATGTAGCCCGCCTCGTCCATCCGACAGAGATCGCCACTGTAGTACCAGCCCTCGCTATCCAGCGCCCGGGCGGTTAGCTCAGGCTCGTCAAGATAGCCCATAAAGACGTTTGGTCCGCGTGATGCCTCTTCCCCTTCAACGCCCGGAGGCACGGGATTACGCGCCTCATCAACAATTCTGATCTCCACGCCTGCCGCCGCATAGCCATCGGTATTCATCATACGGGAAGGGGGATCGTCGAGATTCACTACCGCATGCGGCGAGCTTTCCGTCGAACCATAAACGCTGAGCAGTTTAATGCCGCGCTGCTGGCAGTCGCGAGCAATGCGCTGCGGAATGGTCGTTCCTCCGCACAAAAAGAAACGCAGCGAAGAGAGATCGGCAGGCTGCCGTTCCACAGTACAGAGCAGGTCGTACACAAACGGCGTCGCCCCTAAGACGCAGGTACAGCGCTGTTGCTCCAGAAGCGCAAGGCAGGCCGTTGGGGTAAAAATATCCAGTAGCACGCTGCGCGCGCCGATCAGAAACGGTGCCGTCACGCCGTGTAAAAAACCGGTGGCGTGTCCCAGCGGCGCTGGCATCAGAAAGACGTCCAGCCAGGTCAGATTCAGACGCGCGCAGTAGGCCCGCTCGCTGGCGAGAATATTGTTGTGGCTGAGCATGACGCCTTTTGGCAGTCCCTCGGTGCCAGAGGTAAACAGCACGGCGGCCAGCTCGTCGCCGTGAACCTGAATGTGACGGGCAAGTGGCGCGTTGTCCGCAACGATCTGGCTGAGGGCGAGCGAGGTTGTCGCCAGTGCCAGTTTATCGACGCCGATAACGTGTTGCAGATGTGGCAACTGGTTTTGCAGGGGCAAGATCAAATCGACCGGGCGCGTCTGTTTAAACACGGTTGGGGTGAAAAACAGTTTTGCCTGGCACTTGTTCAGCACCCACACCAGCTCGGCTTCGCGCCAGGCGGGCAGCAGGGGAACGGATACGGCGCCGGTTTTCAGACAGGCGAGATAGATAACGGTAAATTCGCACCAGCCGGGAAGCTGAAAAGCGACGCGGTCGCCGGGCTGAATGCCGTTCGCCAACATCCAGCTCGCCAGACAGTTTGCCGCGTGGTCGAGGGCGGCGTAAGTGAATTCCGTACCGTGGTTATCCACGACGGCGATTTTGTCTGGCACGCTGCGTGCGGTATGTTGCCAGTAGTCTCCCAGCGAGGCATCGCCCCAAAAGCCAAGCTTGCGGTATGCGTCCCGCCGCCCGGCGTCAAACGTTAATGTGACACTCATCGGAGGTTCCCGGTCTATCAAGGGGGTAGTAGGGGATTGCAGGCCGGATAAGACGCCTGGCGTCACTCTCCGGCATTTGTGCCCATCCCTCGTTTCAGCCGTAGCGGAAATCCACGCCAAACGTGCCTGCGGGGTACTCCCATTTTTCGAGGATCGTCTCACCACATAGCACCCGGCAGGTTCCGCACTCCAGACAGCCCGCGGAATCAAAGTGAATCGTACCTGCCTCATCCTGCTTATAGAGTCCGGCAGGGCAGGCATTCAGCAATTTTTGAAACTCTTTGCTGTCCGGGTTCGCCGCCAGAATGATGTGCGGATGGCCCTCATCAACATGGAATTTATTGACGCCCAGTTTGACGTCGACGTTAACGCGATTTTCCTGGCTCATAGCGCCGTGACTCCCTTAATGCCATCTTTGAGCAGATTCATCAGCCCGATCTGTTTTGCATGTGACAGGATCATTTTGCGCATCGGCTGATTCGGGCTGCCATCAATGGTGAATATGTCATTCATGATGTCCGCCACCATTCGCGGGTACTGGGTGAACAGGCGCGGATTCTCCATCAGCGCCGGGATCTTACGGAAATGCTGCATATCACGCATAACGCACCCTTTCTCCAGCTCGTGTTTGTATTGCGCAAGCGTGCGGGCAGAGAAGTCCTTGCGCTCTTTGGCCCCAATCGCGGCGTGTGCCGCCGCTTCGGCAGAGGCGATGGCTAAATCCATTCCGCGTACCGTAAAACCGAGGTTCAGACAAAAGCCCGCAGCGTCACCGACAATCATCACACCGTCGCCTACCAGCTCCGGCACCATCGCCAGTCCGCCTTCTGGCACCATATGTGCCGAGTACTCCAGCAATTTGCCGCCCTGAATCAACGGATGAACGGCAGGGTGCTGTTTAAAATCTTCCAGCATCTGCGGTACGCTTTTCTGCGCATGGGCCATGTCGCCCAGCCCGCATACCAGACCGAGGGAAATGGAGTCACGATTGGTATAGAGGAACCCGCCGCCCATCAGGCCGTTTGACGGTGATCCTGCGAATAACCACGCCGCGCCTTCATTTCCGGACAGATTAAAACGGTCGTTGATTTGCTCCGGGGAGAGGCCAATCAACTCTTTCACACCGACAGCGTAATGGTGCGCCGATGAGGCAGGTACCATGCCCAGCGAACGGCCCAACATTGAATTGACGCCATCAGCGAGGATCACCACGTTGGCTTCGAGAATATCGTCGCCAGCCTGTACGCCTGTGACCTGGTTGCCTTCACGAATCAGCGCATCCACGCGCACGCCAGGGATAAATTGTGCGCCAGCCGCTTCGGCTTGCTCCATCAGCCACGGGTCGAGACGGTTGCGCAACACGCTGTACGATGCCTGAGTCGGTACATCCGGCTGTTCGCGATGGTAATCCAGCGTGATCGCGCTTTCTTCCGTCATAAACGAGATTTTCTCGCGGGTGACTTTGCGTTCAACGGGCGCCTTCTCGCCAAATCCGGGCATAATCCGCTCAATCACATGGGCGTAGAGACGCCCCCCGGTCATATTTTTACTGCCCGCGCTGTTACCGCGCTCGATGACCAGAACATCGAGTCCGGCTTTTGCCATGATGTACGCCGCCACCGTGCCCGCTACGCCAGCACCGACGACGATGGCATCAAATTTTTCATCCGACATGCTTAAAGCTCCCTTCCCGCCGTTTGCACAGCGGGAGATGTGGGTCAAGGTGAGAATTAGCGCAATTGCGCGATCAGGGCAGGGACCACTTTGTAGATGTCGCCCACCAGTCCGTAATCGGCATAGTTAAAGATTGGCGCGTTTTTATCTTTGTTCACGGCGACAATCACTTTCGCGCCATTGCCGCCCACCATATGCTGGATCTGTCCGGAAATACCCAGCGTCAGATACAGTTCGGACTTCAGCAGTACGCCGGAAACGCCGATGTAACGCTCGCGCTCCATCCAGTTTTCCCCTTCGGCGATAGGGCGTGAACAGCCCACTTCCGCGCCGAGTACGGTGGCCAGTTCGCGCACCATGTTCAGGTCGTCTTGTGCCGCCAGGCCGCGACCGACGCCTACCACGCGTTTTGCTTTGCTTAAATCAACGCTGCTGAGCGATTTGGCGCGACGTTCCTGACACAAGATCTCCTGGCGCGGGGCCACCCACTCGGCGGTAACCACCGGGCAGTCATGCATGGGATCCGCCTCAATCGGCTCCAGTACGCCAGGGGCGAGAGTGATAATGGCCAGCGGGCTGTTCAGTTTTTCTTTGCCAAACGCCAGGCCGCCATACATACGATGCTCGGCAAACAGCGCGTTCTCTTCAACGCTCACTGCCGTCGCATCGTTAACCATGGCCGCATCCAGCTGAATACTCAGACGCGCGCCCAGCGCTTTGCCGCGCTTGGTTGCAGCCATCAGCAGCAGACCGTCGCCTTTTTCCCGGATTTGCGCGGCCAGCGTTTCGGCGTAATTTTCGATTCGCTGCAGGTCGGAGTGTTTATCCAGTACGATGATGCCGTCAGCACCGAGCGGCTTAACCTGCGCCGCCTGCTCAGAACCCTGAACAATGGCATAGACCTGTTGACCCCACTGACGTGCGCCAGCCATCAGCTCTGCGTAGCGTTCAACGTTATCGCTAAATACCCAGACGTGGGTTAATTGACTCATGATTGTGTTCTCCGTTGGGCTCAGTTCAGGGCTTTTTTCAGGTGTTCAGCCAGTTCGGCGATGGCTTCCGGCGAATCGTTATCCAGAATGATGTGCTTACGCGCCGTTTGTGGCGGTACAGTAATGGCAACCAGTTCTGCTCGCAGCTCGCCCTGACTCCAGCCGATGTCGCTTGCCTGCCATGTGTGTACGGGCTTTTTCCCGGCGCCAAGAATGGCTTTCATTGAGGGGATGCGTGGCACGTTAATATCCGATGTCACGCAGATAACGGCCGGAAGTGTCAGTTCTATCACCTCAACGTCCTCTTCCAGCGTACGCTCTACAAGCAGCTTATCGCCCTGACGCTGGAGGCTGCTGACGGCGTTAAGGGTTGGCAGTTGCAGGATCTCACCGACCAGTAGACCAACCTGTTGTGCATAAAGGTCGCCAGACCCTTCACCAAACAGGAGCAGATCGAATCCGATTTTTTCCACCGTGGAGGCAATGGCCTGCGCCGTGTCTTTTGGCAGCGCGTGTTCCAGCTGTGCATCCTGCATCAGATACAGTGCATGTGGCCCGCGGGAGAGCACATCCTTACGCACTTTAGAGTTTTGCAATAATAAGCCGCCCACCGTCAGTGCCGCGATCTCATCCTCTGCCTCGGTGGCCAACTGCGTTGCGGCCTCAATGGCGTTGAGATCGAACTGACTGATTTTGGCGTCCGCATTGTCAAAGCTCAGCGCTTGCTCGGGCGTAACGACAATGTCCTGTTCTTCAGGTACCAGCTTAAAGCAGGTTATTATTTTCATGGCATCTCCTGTGAGTCGCATACCGACAGTGACAATCAGGCCACCCCGGCGGAAAGTGAAAATTGACTGGAAATAGTGTGCGATAGACGGCGGCTTTTTATCGACGGAGCAATCTGTTTTCGTTACCAGGTATCTTGCAAAAAAAGTGGGATCGCTCGTACAAAAGAAATGAGTAGAAAATCATTTGAGAAAATTAAACGTATTATCTTGCAGGTAAGGGAAATAATCTTGTTTTGCCCTTACTAAATACAGTTGTATAACCGCCATACTCGCTTTATTTTATCCTCATTATATTGTTCAGGATGAATTTCTGCTTGTGGAGGTTGTCATGTATCAACGCTGCTTTGATAATGCCATGGAAAGCCTTTTTGACCAGGGCAAAACCCCGCGATTTTCCCGATTTGTCATTAGTGATGATCCCCGTTGGGAGTCCGGTCATCATGTTCATGACAATGAGACCGAGCTCATTTATGTCAAAAAAGGCATCGTCAGATTAACGATCGATTCTTCCCTTTATGTGGCTCACGAAGATGATATTGTCGTGGTGGAGCGGGGGCGGTTACACGCCGTGACATCGGATGTGAACGCGCCAGCCACCACCTACACCTGTGCGCTGTATGGCTTTCGCTTTCAGGGCTGGGAGGAAAACCAACTGCTACAATCGCATTCCTGTCCGGTGGTTGCCGTCGGCCAGGGAAAAGAAGTGATCAAAAGTATTTTTAATGAGCTCGGGGTGATGCTGCCGCAAAGTAAAAATGGCCTGACGTCGTCCGTCTGCGATGCTTTTGCCTATGCGTTGACGGTGCTCTTCTTTGAGAACTTTAAAAATGCATATCGTTCGGAACAAGGACATATTAAAAAAGATGTTCTGATTAAAGATATTCTGGTCTATCTCAATAATAATTATCGGGAGAAAATTACGCTTGAGCAGTTATCAAAAAAATTTCGTGCCAGCGTCAGCTATATTTGTCACGAATTCACCCGCGAGTACCATATTTCACCGATTAATTATGTGATTCAGCGGCGGATGACCGAAGCGAAATTTGCCTTAACCAATACTGATTATTCACAGGCCGAAATTTCCTGGCGCGTCGGGTATGAAAATGTCGACCACTTCGCGAAGCTGTTTTTGCGCCACGTCGGCTGTTCGCCAGGCGATTATCGTAAACAGTTTAAAAACAGCCTGACAGAGCAGGCCTGCCTGTTGTCCGACGTCTGAGTATATGTGTCATCATCGGTAAGCGTTTGAATGGCCGGATACGATGCAAGTACCGTATCCGGCCTGTCGATTACTTGTTCTGATAATCCTTCAGGATCTGCCGACCTGCGACATAAATCATGATCTCATCCGTCCCGCCGCCAATCCGTTCACAACGGACATCGCGCCAGAATCGGGAGACACGCGCTTCGTCGGTATAACCCAGCCCGCCCATAATCTGAATTGCATCGTCAATCACTTCCATCGCGGTGCGGGCACAATACAGTTTCGCCAGCGCGGCGCTGGTACGCAGTGACTGCTCCTGATCGGCCTGCCATGCCACCTTCAGCACCATATTGCGCATGTTGTCGACTTTGATTGCCATCAGCGCCAGCTTTTCCTGGATCATCTGGTTGTGTCCAATCGGTTTGCCAAACGCAATGCGCTGGTTGGCATAACGTGCGGCATCCTCAAAGGCGCATTCGGCGAAGCCGGTACTGCGCGCAGCGTTGATCAGACGTTCCATCTCAAAGTTATACATCACGTTGAGAAAGCCCATGCCTTCTTCGCCCACCATGTCGCTTTCATCCACCTCAACGTTGTCGAGATAGACTTCGCAAGTGCTGAGCATATGCCAGCCGATTTTGTGCAGCGGATTGATTTTGATCCCAGGCTTGTTGGACTCCACCCACCAGAGGGTAAAGGCTTTCTTCGGATCTTTTGGCTCGGGATCGCGCGCCAGCACCAGCATGTATGGGTACTCTTTGGCGCCGGTAATAAACGTTTTCTGGCCGTTCAGGTACACCTTGCCGTCTTTGCGCGTGTAGCTGGTGGTGGCGCTGTTGTTGTCAGAACCCGCACCTGGCTCGGTTAACGCCAGGGCATAGGCCGGATCGCCGGTCTCCAGCGTGCTTTCCGCCGTTTTCCGCAGTTGTTCTGGCGAGCCGAAACGGCGCATGCTGTGAATACACTGCCCGTTGGTGATCAGAAAGGCCGGGGCGCCGCATTTTGACACTTCCATCAGGGCCAGCATTTGGGTGACATAGTCTGCCGGAATACCGCCGAACTCTTCCGGTACGCCCAGCATGGAAATCCCGTTATCCGCCAGCGCACGCATAAACTCTCTGGGGTAGGTCGCCGTCTGGTCGCAGGTGCGGAAATACTCTTCCGGAAAATTGCTGGTGATCAGTTCCCGGATACTGGCAAGCAGCAGCTCTTGCTCTTCGGTTAAAGAAAAGTCCATCATCATACTCCTTTTAATTCGCCGCTTCCGGCAGTTCAAAACCCATGGTGGCGTCGATAAATAATCTTTCATCCATCAGTTTCAGGTCTGGTGAAATAACCGGTGCGAAATCCATTTTCGCCAGAATATCGCGCTCCAGATCCACTCCAGGGGCAATTTCAATAAGATGCAGACCGTCCTCTTTTAGCGTAAATACCGCGCGTTCGGTGATGTAGCGCACGTCCAGACCGCGCTCGAGGGCGATTTTTCCGCTAAAGGTGATTTCCGGCAGTTCGCTGATGAATTTATTCACCCGGCCTTCCTGGACGATGGTTAATTTACCGTCGGCCACTTCTGTTTTCAGACTGCCAGCGGTTAGCGTGCCGCAGAAAACAATTTTCTTTGAGGTCGCGCTGATATCGATAAAGCCGCCAGTTCCCATGATTTTGCCGTTAAATTTGTGCACCCCGACGTTGCCGTGGCGGTCAACTTCCGCAAAGCTCAGATAGCAGACGTCCAGCCCACCGCCATGGTAGAAGTCAAACTGTGAGGTCATATCAAGAATGGCGCGAGTGTTGACGTTTGCGCCAAAAGCGACACCCTGGGAGGTGATCCCACCCACGGGGCCGGTTTCAACGGTCAGTACAAAGTCATCTGCACAGCCTTCCTCACGGGCCACCAGTCCAATGCCATCCGCGATGCCGACGCCAACGTTACCGACCGCACCTTTACGCATTTCAAACAAGGCGCGACGGGCAACCAGTTTGCGTTGGTTGAGGGGCAGAGAGAGCTGGGTGCTGTCGTCGAGGGTGAAATCGCCCGAGATAAACCGGTTCACCGGCGCGCCGCCGTACAGTTGCGTCTGGTCTGGGTCGACCACCACGATATCCACCAGATAGCCGGGGATACGTACGGATTTAGGATGCAGCGTGGCTTTCTTGACCATTTTCTGCACCTGCATCATCACGATGCCACCGTGGTTGTGCACCGCCTGAGCCAGCACCAGCGCGTCGAGGTACATCACCTCATCTTCAAACGAGGCATAGCCTTCGCTGTCGCAGGTGGTGGCGCGGATAAACGCGACGGTAGGCGCAATCGCTTTGTAGTAGAGATATTCTTTGTTATCAATCTCCACCAGCTTGATAAGGTCTTCTTTGGTGACCTCATTGAACTTGCCCCCCTGTTGGCGCGGGTCGACGAAGGTGCCAATCCCGATATCGCTGAGGATCCCCGGCTGGTGGGCGGCAGACGCACGCAGAGCCTGAGTCAGCACCCCTTGTGGATAGTTATAGGCGACAATCTTATTTTGTTCCGCTAAATCCGAAATACGCGGCGACTGCCCCCAGTGCCCACACAGAGCCCATTTCACCAGGCCTTCCTGAGCCAGCGGGCTGATTCCGCGATCGGCGCGATCGCCCAGACCCGTCGGACTGATAATCGATAAATTCCGTGGCGTTTGCGTTTGCTTATATTTATCGGCTAAAGCGGTAATTAAGGTGGTGGCTTCCAGAATACCGCCGCCTGCGCCTAATATACACAGTACATCTTCATCTTTAATATAATTTACCGCGTCCTGGGCCGAGAGCACAGGCACGCGACCATTAACGCGTGGTGGTCTTTCAGGTTTCATATAAACTCCTGGATACCCGGCAGAAGCCCTACGCCGCTGTGTTCAGGCGCAGGCCTCCGCTGAATATTCATGTGGAATATTCACTGTGGAATAAAATATATATTTAATGGCGGGAGAGAATCTGTCCCGCCTTTATTTCGTTAATTACGCCTGATGTAATATCGTTAATACCGTACGCAGATCGCTAACGGATATTTGTCCCGGTGCCGAAGCCTTTTTAACCGCGCCAAAGGTCGCCGCGGAGCCGAAGACTTCACCGGCCAGCCGCGAAATCACACCGGTTTTCGACATCGACATGGTGATCACCGGACGGTCAGCGTACTGTTCCTGCATTTTCAGCGTAGCGGAAAGCAGCGTCAGAACATCTCTGTGGTTCTGCGGCATCAGGGCGATCTTCGGAATATCGGCACCCAGTTCCTGCATTTTGCGCAGCCGTGCAACGATCTCTTCTTCTGCTGGCGTCTTGTGGAAATCATGGTTGGACATGATCACGCTGACGTTTTTGCTGTGCGCGTAGTCTACCGTCGCCTTGACCAGCTCATCACCGGTAAACAGTTCGAGATCGATCATATCCACCAGGCCGCTATCGACCGCCGCGCGATTCAGCGCGAGATAGGCGTCGGTTGAAATGGCTTGTTCACCCCCTTCCTTCGCACTACGGAACGTAAACAGCAGGGGAGTCTGGGGCAGTTCAGTGCGGATTGCGCGGACAGCCTCCAGGACGGCATCGGCAGAGGCAACATCGGCGAAATGGTCAACGCGCCATTCCAGAATGTCGAAATCCGCGTCGCGATAGGCCTGCGCTTCTGCGCGGACGCTGGCGATATCTTTGCCCATCAGCGAGACGATTATTTTTGGAGCCCCTTCGCCAATCACGAGGTTTTTTACGGTTACGGTTTTCATTTAATACCTTTTATCAGTCTTAGTTCCTGGCCGTCAGGCCGCAAACCCCATCACCTGTTTTACGTATTCCAGCGGAAAATCTTTGCCGGTCCACAGTTTGAACTGTTCAGCGCCTTGCCACAACAACATGCCGTAACCATCGATTGTTTTGCAACCGGCCTGTTGCGCTTGTTGCAATAACTTCGTCATATGCGGGTTGTAAACGCATTCGGTAACCAGCAGTTCCGGACGTAGCAGGCTCACGTCACTGACAATCGATTCATTTTCCAGCGGCTTCATGCCGACTTTAGTGCCATTGGTCAGGATATCCGCTGTCGCCAGCGCGTCAGCGAAGGCCTGCTGGTCAGCAAGGTCTGTCACCGTCACCACGCAGTCGGTGTTTTCATTCACCCGCTTAGCGAAGTCCACTGCTTTCTGGAAAAATTCATCATTGCGGTTAAAGAGTTTAATCGCTTTGATCCCCTCAATGGCTGCCTGCGCACCAATGGCCGTGGAGGCGCCACCCGCACCCAGTAATACCATGGTTTTACCCTTGATATCGAAACCACTCTCTTTAATTGCGCGAATGTGACCGGTGCCGTCGGTATTGTAACCACGCAGGTAGCCGTCATCATTGACGATGGTATTAATCGCGCCAACCAGTTTCGCCGCCGGGGTCAGTTCATCAACAAATTCACAGGCCAGCTGTTTATTGGGCATCGATACGCCGGTCCCGCGCATTTTTAACGCTTTCAGCCCCTCGATAGCGCCAGCGAAGGTGCTGTTGTCGACCTCAAAGGCCATATAGGTAAACGGCAATCCGGCTTTCTCCAGCGCCTTATTTTGCATTTCAGGCGACAAACTGTGTCTGATGGGATAAGCCATTAAGCCGATCAGTTCATATTTCGCGGTTACATCCATAACATGACTCCTTAAATTGTCGCTTAACTTTTTGTTGAAAAATAACGTTCGCCCAGACGGATATCGTTTTGTGGAATATTAAAGACCCGGTAATAGCGAACAAAAACGATAATGCTGGTGATAAAGGCCAGCAGGGCAAAAGCGAAATCCAGTAAAATGATGTATTGCAGGCCGATGGTGGAGAGGTAACCGGTAATCAGCGGAATAACAAAATTCGCGAGGCCGCCCATCATCATATAAACGCTGGTGACTTTGGCTTTGCTCTTCGGAAAGAATTCCGACATCACCGACACGCCCAGTTGTAAAATCCCGCCCGCGGCAGAGAAGCCAATCACAAACGCGCCCGCGTTACACACCAGCGGTGACGGCCAGAGATAAATGACGGCCGCGGTAACGGTAGCCAGTCCGGCATTAAAGACGTTAGCCCAGATGGGGCGAACCATTTTTTTCAGCAGTGCGGCAAAGATAAAGACGCAGACCAGCGAACCCAGGCTGTAATACGTGATGGTTTTCAGCGCATCCGCTTCTTCCATTCCGGCGAAGGCCATGGCGTATTTCGGCATCCAGACCACGATAACGTAAAAGGTGGAAAACGCCGCCACGCCAAACATGACGGAAGCCACTCCTTCCAGCCAGACCAGCGGTTTGCTGTTCATCTGCGGTAACTCTTTAGCGACGCTGGCATCCACCAACTGGCCGGGGAATTGACTGCGCAGTAACATCAGGGTGATCAGTACAAACAGAATGCCAGGAATGATCACGCCATAGCCGTACCAGATGTTGTTGAGCAGCATATAGCCGACCAGCATCGGATAGAGCATCTGTCCGAAGGAGACCATTGCTTTGACGAGGATCACCGCGGAACCTGACGCTTTCGGGAAACATTCCATCAGTGCCGGGTAGCCTCCGGTATCAAGCGCAGAGTTGGCCACGCCAACGCAGACGGCGAGGACAAAGGCCACCATCAGGTTAGGACTGGCAGGGATGCCGAAGAAAAAGAGAATATATAACGCGGCACCCAACAAAATGATCGCCCGACGACCGAATTTATCCGACAGGACGCCAAAAAACAGAATACTCACCAGACGACCAAGTCCGATGCCGGAAATTAAATAGGCGATCCCTGCGCTGTCGGTAGAAAACTTCGCGGCGAGTGAGGTCATATTTTGCGCCAGCGTAATGACGCTAATACCGTGGAGAAAATAGCTGAGATAAATACAGATGACCGCCAGGAAAAATGGCGTGCTGAAAGCCTTATTCTGTGACATTTTTTCAAAGCTCCTTGCCGGTTAATTTAATTCTGCTTTCGCCAGCGTTTTTATATCCGGCGATTTTTTATTAATATACGATGGTGAAACGACATGAACTACATAACATGACGTTTTCGTAACCAGGTATATTGCAGACGAAAGTGTGAAAACCCACGTATCCTGCGACGTTTTATTGTTAATAACGGTGTTATACAAACTATATTGCAGTCAGTGATAAGAATATTGCATTCGGCGGATTCAGCCTTATTCCGCCACCGGTGACATCATCAATTGACGTTTCGTTTCGAGACGGCTGCGATAGCCAATAAATAGCGCCAACAAGAACCCCACGGCGGCAATACCGGTATCGAACCACATAATATCGGCGATGCTCCTTTGTGAGAGATGGGCCGTGACCAGCGGGATCGTAAAGGTAGCAATGCTGCCCGCACTGTAATAAATGCCGGTGGCTTTCCCTTTGGCATGCGGAAAGCGGGCGGCCATCAGGGTCAGACCGATTTGCACTACGCCCCCGGCTGATGAAAAGCCGATCACAAAGGCAAAGACGATCACGACATACATCGTGGGATGCAGGCACACCGTCAATAGCGCGACAAACGAAACAAAAGTGTACAGCATCAGCAAGGTGGTTGAACGCACCGTTTTGCGCACCAGCGGGGCGGTAATCAAAACGCAAAGCAGCGAACCGCAGGTGTAGATACTCAGCAGTTTGATCGACAGGGTATACGACATCCCGGCGACAAACTGACCATACTGCGCCAGCCACTGGCTGATGAGATAAAACGTCGCCATCGAGATGTAGCCGTACAGCGTATAGCTGGCAAGGTCGATAAATGCGCAGCGATGTCTTTCAGCCGGGCGCTGGTGCGGTTCGTGTGTCGGTGTGACCGGCGCGAGGCGGCGTCCAGGATGCGGTGGAAAGGCGCAGCGCAGTAAAAACAGACCGTTAACCAGCATGATGGCGGCGGCAACGATAAATGACCAGCCAAACCACAGTTCTGCCCAGACGAGCAGACTGATGATGATGGGCAGTAAAAACTGTCCGCCGGAGACAAACGCCTTAATCAGAATGTTGGCGGTGCTCGGCGAAGAGGGAAAGGCCTCCATCAGGCTGGGATAGGTCCCGGCGTCAAGGAAACTGTTCGCCATGCCCGCGAGGACGCCGAACGCATAAGCGATGATGATATTATGGGTCGTCAGAATACCGAAAAAGAACGTCACATAACAAAGCATCCCCAGAATGATGAAGGGGCGGCGGCCAAACCGATCGGATAATAATCCGGCGCAAAACAGCACGCTTAAGCGCCCGATGCCTAATGAGGAGATCACGACTGACACCCCAGCGGCATTGGTCTGCCACTGTTGTTCGAGCGATGCCATGTTGAGACTCATCAGGATGACTCCCATACCGTGCACCAGGTAATTGAGATATAGCCCCATCGCAGTGGGGAAATAGTGATTTTTCATGATGCCTGCTCAGCGAAATGGCTAATGATTTTCCCTGGTACGGGGTAAATACCCGTGCCTTAAAAGTACAATGGGTCTCTATATTTGAAGTTTCTTAGTATGAATCGCCAGTGGCAGGAAATATGTGGTCTAACACAATCGTTCCAGGTCGTGGGCATAGAGTTCGGCAGCAACGGATTGATAAATCTTCCAGTCAAGAAAACTGCCATCACGATAGACCGACTGAAAATCGGTTAAATCAGAAAAGAAACGCATGGTATTATTACCAATGCGATTGTTTATCTTCTCTATAATAGCATTAATACGTAATTTTCTTTTTCTACGCATTTCCAGCAGCGTTTCAACAATGGCGGGAGGGAGTTCACATTCGCCATTTTCCCACCGCTGCCAGTCGGCGGCATTATAATCTGGCGCAATCCACGATACGCACTCATCAATGGTCATTGCAAAAACATGACGTAATGCCTGTAGCTCATAAGCGTTCATCATTGAATGACCTCATATTAAAAAACAGTAAAGCATAAATAACATTATCAGGCTGATTTCGGCGTGAAGAGAGTCGCAGTATCTTGTGCAATATTATTTGTTATCGGCATGTGAAAAGGGGAATTCCCATGAAAAAAAGAGGGATAAAGGCAGAGGGAAGGATTATTTTGCGGTGAGACAGCCGCCATGTCAGGATAAAAAAAAGCCCATCGTGGGAGATGGGCAAAGACTACACACAGCAATTCGTTGTTTCACTCAGGGGATTTCCATACTTATAAATCAATGTCTTGATCTATAACCGTGAGCTAATAATAGGGTATGGGGTGTTTTAGCGTCGATCAGATTCGTCTCAATAGTTTAAAGACTGTAAAGAATTTGCGATACAAATCAGGGACAACGAAGCGGGAACAGGAAAGACAGAGGCATCGCGCTACACTATTGATTAGCTGTGCTAAACATTCAGGCGACCACAGTCGCCTGCTGTCGTGCTATTTTTTAAGGTTTTCGATTTCACCCAGTTCTTCGAGGATCTCTTCAGGTTCGCTGGTCGGCACAGGCGCTTCGTTAACCCAGGCCGAGAACAGTCGCCATGAAACGGCCAGCAGTACCGGACCGATAAACAGCCCAATCATGCCAAACGCAATCAGGCCGCCAATGACGCCGGAGAGGATCAGGATCAGCGGCAAGTCCGCGCCCATACGAATCAGCATCGGGCGAATGACGTTATCCAGTGTGCCCACCACGCAACTCCAGGCCAGCAGCACGCTGCCCCAGGTCGTATCGCCACTCCAGTAAAGCCAGATAATGGCCGGAATCAATACCGGTAACGGCCCCAGTTGAACCAGACAGGAGAGGATCATCACCACGGAGAGCAGTGTGGCATAGGGTACGCCGGACACGGCCAGACCGATGCCGCCCAGCACCGCCTGCACCAGGGCAGTGACAACCACGCCCAGCGCCACCGCGCGGATCGCCTGGGCGGCCAGCAGCATCGCTGCGTCTCCGCGTTTTGCCGCCAGACGGTAGGCAAAATGACGAATACCCAACGCCACCGTCTCTCCACGCCAGTACAGCAGGGCGCTGAATAACAGCATCAGGCCGCAGTGCATCATAAAACGACCGATGTGAGCGGCCTGACCGACAAACCAGGTTGTTGTGGTACCGATGTACGGGCGAACCTTCGCCATAATCGCCGTACCGCCCATATCCAGCAGGTTATGCCAGCCGGCATACAGTTTGGCGCCAACCAGCGGAATGCTGTTCAACCAGGCCAGGTCCGGCAACGTCATATCCCCGCTCGTGACAGCGTGGATCAGCGGTCCGCTACCGTCAACGATACTGTTGACCAGCAGGGCAATCGGGATCACAAACAGCAGTACTAATAAAAGTGTCATCACCAAAACTGCCAGCGAACGGCGGCCCCAGAGTAATTTTTGCAGGCGCAGTAGAACGGGCCAGGTCGCAATGACGATCGTCCCGGCCCAGGCAAAGCCCAGAATAAAAGGTTGAACAATCCAGAGACACGCCACAATCATGATGGCTAAAAACAGCACCGACAGCAGCACTTGTGCGATATCCCTGGGCTGACGAATATTGACCATAAACTCTTTTCACCTATGTAGTGCGTCAGATCGTTGACGCGACGCGACCGCTCGAAACACGTCTCATAATGATGAGCAATTTCAGCGGTTTTTGACAGGCGGATTCTGCCAGTATTTCTGTTGGGTGTATTAGAAAAAAATGTGATACAACAATAAGCAAACGATTAACTCCCACAACACACAGACCGCAGGAAAGGGTCACGATAATGATTCCACAAATTTCTCAGGCACCCGGCGTCGTTCAGCTGGTGCTCAATTTTTTGCAAGAGCTGGAGCAACAAGGATTTACCGGCGATACGGCAACCAGTTATGCCGATCGTCTGACAATGTCGACAGATAATAGTATCTATCAACTTCTCCCCGATGCCGTGGTTTTCCCTCGTTCAACGGCTGATGTGGCGCTCATTGCCCGCCTGGCGGCGCTGCCACGCTTTGCCTCGCTGATTTTCACACCGCGCGGCGGCGGTACCGGCACGAACGGACAGGCGCTCAATCAGGGCATCATTGTCGATATGTCCCGCTATATGAGCCGCATCATCGAAATCAACCCGGAAGAGGGCTGGGTGCGGGTGGAAGCGGGGGTGATCAAGGATCAACTGAACCAGTTTCTGAAGCCATACGGCTATTTTTTCGCCCCGGAATTGTCCACCAGTAACCGGGCAACGCTGGGTGGGATGATTAATACCGACGCCTCCGGACAGGGTTCTCTGGTCTACGGGAAGACATCCGATCACGTGCTGGGGGTGCGGGCCGTGCTGCTGGGCGGCGATATTCTCGACACGCAGCCGCTGCCGATCGCACTGGCGGAAACGCTCGGTCAGAGCAACACCACGATTGGCCGTATCTATCGCACTGTGTTTGAACGCTGCCGCGATAACCGTCAGTTAATTATTGATAAATTTCCCAAACTGAACCGCTTCCTGACGGGCTACGATTTGCGTCACGTGTTTAACGATGACATGAGCGAATTCGATCTGACCCGAATTCTCACCGGCTCGGAAGGGACGCTGGCGTTCATTACGGAAGCGCGACTGGACATTACGCCGCTGCCGAAAGTGCGTCGACTGGTGAACGTGAAATACGACTCTTTTGACTCCGCGCTGCGCAATGCGCCGTTTATGGTGGACGCGCGCGCGCTGTCGGTGGAGACGGTTGATTCAAAAGTGCTGAACCTGGCGCGTGAAGACATCGTCTGGCATTCAGTGAGCGAATTGATTACCGATGTCCCGGACAAAGAAATGCTCGGCCTGAACATTGTCGAATTCGCCGGGGATGATGAAACGGTTATCGACGCGCAGGTGGCTTCCCTGTGCGAGCGGCTTGACGAACTGATTGCCCGCGAAGAGGCGGGCGTGATTGGCTGGCAGCTATGCACTGAACTGGCGGGCGTTGAGCGTATCTATGCCATGCGTAAAAAAGCGGTAGGCCTGCTGGGTAATGCGAAAGGGGCGGCAAAACCGATTCCCTTTGCCGAGGACACCTGTGTGCCGCCGGAACATCTTGCTGATTACATCGCGGAGTTCCGCGCGCTGCTTGATGGTCACGGTCTGAGCTACGGCATGTTCGGTCACGTTGACGCCGGGGTGCTGCATGTGCGTCCTGCGCTGGATATGTGCGATCCACAGCAGGAGGTGCTGATGAAGCAAATCTCCGATGAAGTGGTGGCGCTGACGGCAAAATATGGCGGTCTGCTGTGGGGGGAACACGGCAAAGGTTTCCGCGCTGAGTACAGCCCGGCGTTTTTCGGTGATGAACTTTTCGCGGAATTGCGGAAGATTAAAGCGGCGTTCGATCCGCAAAACCGGCTGAATCCGGGGAAAATATGTCCGCCTGAAGGCATCGACGCACCGATGATGAAAGTCGACGCGGTCAAACGCGGCACCTGGGACCGGCAAATTCCGCTGGCCGTGCGCCAGACCTGGCGCGGCGCGCTGGAATGTAACGGCAACGGTTTGTGCTTTAATTTCGATGCAAAGAGCCCGATGTGCCCATCGATGAAAATCAGCCTCAATCGTATCCACTCACCCAAAGGGCGTGCGACGCTGGTGCGCGAATGGTTACGTTTGTTGGCGGATCGCGGTGTCGATCCGGTGCGACTGGAAAATGCGCTGGCAAGTAAACGACCCAGCCTGCGTTCTCTGATCGCGCGTACTCGTAACACCTGGCACGCCAACAAGGGCGAGTATGATTTCTCGCATGAAGTAAAAGAGGCGATGTCCGGCTGTCTGGCCTGTAAGGCGTGCTCGACGCAGTGTCCGATCAAAATCGATGTGCCGGAATTTCGTTCGCGTTTCCTGCAACTTTACCATACCCGCTACCTGCGTCCGCTGCGTGACCATCTGGTGGCGACGGTTGAAACCTATGCGCCGTTGATGGCCCGGGCGCCGAAAACCTTTAACTTCTTTATTAATCAGCCGCTGGTGCGCAAGCTGTCCGCAAAGCATATCGGCATGGTCGATCTGCCATTGCTCTCGACGCCGTCGCTGCAACAACAGATGGTCGGGCATCGATCGGCGAATATGACGCTGGAACAGCTTGAAGCGCTGTCGGCTGCGCAGAAAGCCAATACGGTGCTGGTGGTGCAGGACCCGTTCACCAGCTATTACGATGCGCAGGTGGTGGCTGATTTCGTCCGTTTGATTGAGAAGCTGGGGATGCAGCCGGTTCTGTTGCCGTTCTCGCCAAACGGTAAAGCGCAGCACATTAAAGGATTCCTGACCCGCTTTGCGAAGACCGCCAAAAAGACCTCTGAGTTTTTGAACCGCGTGGCAAAACTGGGGATGCCGATGGTCGGTGTTGATCCGGCGCTGGTGCTCTGTTATCGCGATGAGTACAAGCTGGCGTTAGGTGACGCACGCGGTGATTTCCACGTCCAGCTCGCCAATGAGTGGCTGGCAACCGCGCTGGCTTCGCAGGAACCGCGCGAGGTTAGCGGCGAATCCTGGTATTTCTTTGGCCATTGTACCGAAGTGACCGCGCTGCCCGGCGCGCCCGCGCAATGGGCGTCGATCTTTGCCCGCGTTGGCGCGAAGCTGGAAAACGTGAGCGTGGGCTGTTGCGGCATGGCCGGTACTTACGGTCATGAGGCGAAGAACCATGCGAGTTCGCTGGGCATTTATGAACTGTCATGGCATCAGGCGATGGAACGGCTACCGCGTAGCCGTTGCCTTGCAACGGGATATTCCTGTCGCAGCCAGGTGAAACGGGTTGAAGGCACGGGCGTGCGTCATCCTGTACAGGCATTACTGGAGATTATTGGATGATCTGGAAACGTGAAGTGACCCTCGACGCCCTCAATGCGATGGGTGAAGGCAATATGGTCGGCCTGCTGGATATTCGCTTTGAGCATATCGGCGACGATACGCTTGAAGCGTCAATGCCCGTCGACGGACGCACGAAGCAGCCGTTCGGTCTGCTGCACGGCGGCGCTTCTGTCGTGCTGGCAGAAAGCATCGGCTCGGTTGCCGGTTATCTGTGCACCCAGGGCGAGCAGAAAGTGGTGGGGCTGGAAGTTAACGCTAACCATGTTCGCTCTGCGCGGGAAGGGCGCGTGAAGGGGATCTGTAAGGCGATTCATACCGGCGCCCGTCATCAGGTCTGGCAGATTGACATCTATGATGAGCAGCAGCGACTGTGCTGTACTTCGCGGCTGACCACGGCAGTTGTGTGACGTTGTCACCAAAAAAGTGTGATCAGTATTGCTTTTGGTCATAATCTGCACAGCGAAAGGTGATATACTGTGCAGGTTTTGACCATAAGCGAGGATGATATGACTAGCCAACTAGACCCGGCCCAACTGGCAATTGAGTTTTTACGTCGTGATAAAACAGAGCTTTCTCCAGCCCAGTATCTCAAAAGACTGAAACAACTTGAGCTGGAATTTGCCGATTTACTGACGCTCTCTTCCACTGAATTAAAAGAAGAGATCTACTTTGCCTGGCGCCTTGGCGTTCATTGATTCAGCGATCGTTAACGTAAAAAGAACCCGACATGCGCGTCGGGTTTTTTTGTTCCTCACTGGCGGTATTACCACGCCATCTCGCCAGAATTCACTTTCGCGCTCAATTCCAGCGAACTTTCCTCTGCCAGTCCCGGCCACGCCGCTTTCATCGTTTTAATGACCCAGGGCGAACCTTGCTTCGCCGCCAGCGCCTGTTCGAACGATTGCAGATAATCCTGCGTGAAGTGGATGGCCCGATCGCCTTCAGGGCGCTCACCAAGGTAATGACCCGGAATAACCTGTGCAGGCTTTAGACTATCCATTTCAGTCAGAACATGACGCCATGATGCGCGTTGCGCTGGTGTCTGGGTGTCAGCGGTCCAGACGTGAATGCCTGACGCCACGCCCGTGCCGCCGAGAATGGTCCGGTTCGCTGGCACCCAAACATAGGCCGCGTAATCACTGGGATGACGCAGTTCCAGCGTTTCACCATCGATGCGAAAACGCGTTTCTGTGGTTGCCTGCGGGACGGTCAGCGCCGTTGGCGCACCCTCTTTCATCTGGGGTCCCCAGTACTGCAACTTAGCCTCTTTGGTGGCTCGAATATGCTCAACGACCCGTGGTGTGGCCAGTACCTTCGCGTCAGGAAAGGCTTTCACAATCGGCTGCAGGCCGAAATAGAAATCCGGATCGCCGGAGGTAATCACGATGGCTTTCAGCGTCTTGCCACGGGATTTAATCATCTCCACCAGCTTTTCACCGTCTTTAGTGCTGAACTGCGCATCAAACAATATCGCTTCCGTCGGACCGGATACTAACGTTGAGGAGACAGGGAAAATGGCGTTCTCCTGCGGGTTATAGACGTCAAGTTGCAGCGGCGCGGCAAACAGGGGGGAGGCGACAGCAGGCAACAGCAGGGCCAGCAGTTTACTTTTCATGAGGAATAGCCTTATGCAGATGAAATGGTCTTGTGTGTGGTCTGTATTTTAAGGGAATTGAGATCTGTTAGAATTCCCGTATCAGAACATGCTGAGTTTCATAAAACGATCGGATGGGTGGCGATGGACAGAGTGATGGCGGCGACGGTATTCAATCATATCTGCGATTTAGGCAGTCTGAGTGCGGCGGCGCGGGCACTGGGTCTCTCCAGGCCGATGGTGAGCCGCTATCTTGATGAGATGGAGAAATGGGCCGGGGCGCGGCTGATTCATCGCACCTCGCGCAGGCTGACAATTACCCCCGCCGGGGAGGAGGCGCTGGTGAAGACGCGAACGCTGGCGCAGCTCTCACAAGCGATTGGCGCGGCGTCGGCGGCAGACATTCCCAGCGGAACGCTACGCGTCGCCTGCGCGCACTTTACGGCAATGCATATTCTCGCCCCGATGCTGCCGGGATTTTTAGCGCGTTATCCCGAACTGCGCATTGAAGTTGAGATAAACAATCAGCCAGTTAGTCTGGTCGGTGAACGTATTGATGTCGCCATTCGCATTACCGATAACCCGGAGCCTGGCGCGATTGCCCGCCGGCTTGGCGATTGCGAATCGGTTCTCTGCGCATCAGAGGCGTATTTGCGTCAGCACGGCACCCCACAGACGCTGGAGGATCTCACTCAGCATAACTGTCTGTATTACAGTGGGTTTGCAGGAAAATCGTGGCACTTTCTCAACGAGCAGGGCGAGGCGGTCTCGGTGGCGATCAAGGGGAATTTGAGTGCCGGGATCTCGTCTTTACTTTGTGAATCTGCGCTGGCAGGCATGGGGATAGCGCTGGTGCCGGAAAAGGAAGCGCGTGACGGACTGGCTCAGGGACGACTGGTTCGCCTGCTACCAACCTTGCAACCCCGACGCCTTGCCGTGTACGGCCTGTATCTTTCCCGTGAACATCAGCCCGCCGGGCTTCGGTTGTTTCTGGAGGCGATCCAGACCGCCATGCCGTAAAATCCATGAATTGATCTGACGTATAAAACAGCAGATAGCAATTTGTGTTAAAAATGACCTTTGCCGATATGAGACTATTCTTATCGCCCCTTCAAGAGCTAAGCCATCATGAGTGCCGGAGATAAGCGCCGGATGGGGCCGGAACCCTTAGGGCTGTTACTGACAACCTTAAGGGTTTTGTTTTTCTGTGCTTTCACGCTTCTCACGTCATTCCTATCCCTGAAATAGTCATTTTCTATACATCTTTACTGTTTTGACCAGTCCGGTCGATGACAGACGCTAAAGTCATTATTAATCAGTAAATTGAACAAATTCATCCATTCCTTTTAACCCACGTGGCAGGGTCTATGCTTAATAAAAGCGGTCAAAACAGGTGAAACACCGTAATGCCCCTGCTGTTGAGGGGTTGAAGTGAGAATCGTTATCACTAACATGGTGTTATAGCCTGATGGCTCACTATGCGAGGTAACCCTATGGAATTGCATTCAGGAACATTTAATCCGGACGATTTTGCCTGGCGCGGATTGACGCTAACCCCGGCGGCAGCGGCCCATATTCGCGAACTGGTCGCAAAGCAGCCGGGCATGCTGGGCGTGCGCCTGGGCGTTAAACAGACGGGATGCGCGGGTTTTGGCTATGTGCTGGATACCGTCAGCGATCCGGAAAAAGACGATCTGCTGTTTGAGGTTGAAGGCGCGAAGCTCTATGTCCCGTTACAGGCGATGCCGTTTATCGACGGCACGGAAGTGGATTACGTCCGTGAAGGATTAAACCAGTTATTCAAATTTCATAACCCGAAAGCCCAGAACGAATGCGGCTGTGGCGAAAGCTTTGGGGTATAGGCGGTACTATGTCTCGTAATACTGAAGCAACTGACGATGTCAAAACCTGGACCGGCGGCCCCCTGAATTATAAAGAGGGTTTCTTTACCCAACTGCAAACAGACGAGCTGGCGAAAGGGATCAACGAAGAGGTGGTGCGCGCCATTTCGGCCAAACGTAATGAACCGGAGTGGATGCTGGAGTTTCGCCTGAATGCGTACAGAGCGTGGGTCGACATGCCGGAGCCGCACTGGCTGAAGGCGCACTACGAGAAACTGAATTATCAGGATTACAGCTACTATTCCGCGCCGTCGTGCGGGAATTGCGATGAGACCTGCGCCTCTGAGCCGGGGGCGGTCCAGCAAACCGGGGCAAACGCCTTTCTCAGCAAAGAAGTTGAGGCCGCGTTTGAACAACTTGGCGTTCCGGTACGCGAAGGCCGTGAAGTCGCGGTGGATGCCATTTTTGACTCCGTCTCTGTTGCCACCACTTATCGTGAAAAACTGGCGGAGCAGGGGATCATTTTCTGCTCCTTTGGTGAGGCGATACACGATCATCCCGAACTGGTGAAACAGTATCTTGGCACCGTCGTACCCGGCAACGATAACTTCTTCGCCGCGTTGAATGCCGCAGTCGCCTCTGATGGTACTTTTATCTATGTGCCGAAAGGCGTGCGCTGCCCGATGGAGCTTTCAACCTATTTTCGCATTAACGCCGAAAAGACCGGGCAGTTTGAACGCACGATCCTGGTAGCGGATGAAGGCAGCTATGTAAGCTATATCGAAGGCTGTTCCGCACCAGTGCGCGACAGCTATCAGCTGCACGCGGCGGTCGTGGAGGTCATCATCCACAAAGACGCCGAGGTGAAATACTCCACCGTCCAGAACTGGTTCCCTGGCGATAACAACACCGGCGGCATTCTGAACTTCGTCACCAAACGCGCGTTGTGTGAGGGCGAGAACAGCAAAATGTCCTGGACCCAGTCGGAAACGGGGTCAGCCATCACCTGGAAATACCCCAGCTGTATTCTGCGCGGCGACAACTCGATCGGCGAATTTTATTCGGTGGCGCTGACCAGCGGTCATCAGCAGGCGGATACCGGCACTAAGATGATCCACATCGGCAAGAACACCCGCTCGACCATTATCTCGAAGGGGATTTCCGCCGGACACAGCCAGAACAGCTACCGCGGGCTGGTCAAAATCATGCCGACCGCCACCAATGCCCGTAACTTTACCCAGTGCGACTCGATGCTGATTGGCGCCGACTGCGGAGCGCATACCTTCCCGTATGTTGAATGCCGCAACAACAGCGCGCAGTTGGAGCACGAAGCGACCACCTCACGGATTGGTGAAGATCAGCTGTTCTATTGTCTGCAGCGCGGTATCAGCGAAGAAGATGCGATCTCAATGATCGTCAACGGGTTCTGTAAAGACGTGTTCTCCGAGTTGCCGCTGGAGTTTGCCGTCGAAGCACAAAAACTTTTAGCCATTAGCCTTGAACACAGCGTCGGTTAAGGAAGAAACATGTTAACGATTAAAGATTTACAGGTCAGTGTGGAAGAAAAAGCCATCCTGCGTGGGTTGAACCTTGAGGTTCGTCCGGGGGAAGTGCATGCCATTATGGGACCGAACGGCTCCGGGAAAAGTACGCTTTCTGCGACGCTGGCAGGGCGTGAAGATTACGAGGTCACCGGCGGGTCGGTGATGTTTAAAGGCAAAGACCTGCTCGACCTGGCGCCGGAAGAAAGAGCAGGCGAAGGTATCTTTATGGCCTTCCAGTATCCGGTGGAAATCCCCGGCGTCAGCAATCAGTTTTTCCTGCAAACAGCGCTCAATGCGGTGCGTACGTATCGCGGCCAGGAATCGCTTGATCGTTTCGATTTTCAGGATCTGATGGAAGAGAAAATCGCGCTGCTGAAGATGCCGGAAGATCTGCTAACCCGCTCGGTAAACGTCGGTTTTTCCGGCGGCGAGAAGAAGCGGAATGACATTCTGCAAATGGCGGTGCTTGAGCCGGAACTGTGCATTCTCGATGAATCGGACTCCGGGCTGGATATTGATGCCCTGAAAGTGGTTGCCGATGGGGTCAACTCACTGCGTGACGGTAAGCGCTCGTTCATTATTGTCACCCACTATCAGCGCATCCTTGACTATATCAAGCCGGATTTTGTCCACGTCCTGTATCAGGGACGGATTGTGAAGTCTGGCGATTTCACGCTGGTCAAACAACTGGAGGAGCAGGGATATGGCTGGCTTACCGAACAGCAGTAATGCGCTGCAACAATGGCATCACCTGTTTGAAGCTCAGGGTGAGACGTGTTCTGAACAGGCACAACAGCATCTCCAGCAGGTTCTGCGTCTGGGGCTGCCAACGCGCAAACATGAGAACTGGAAATACACTCCGCTGGAAGGACTCAGCAACAGCTTGTTCGTCAGTCGTTCTGCCGATGTTTCCCCGGCGCAGCGCGATGCGTTAGCGCTTAACGTGGAGGCATTGCGACTGGTGTTTGTCGACGGGCAGTTCAACCCGACGCTCAGCGACAGTTGGGAGAACAGCGGTTTTGAGGTGGCGATCAACGACGAGCGCCAGACCCTGCCGGTCGCGGTACAACCGGAAGTGTTTTTGCATCTCACCGAAAGCCTGGCGCGTAGCGTGACCCATATTCGCGTTAAGCGTAACCAGCGCCCGGCAAAACCGCTGCTGTTGATGCACATCACCCAGGGCGTATCCGCAGAAGAGGTGAACACGGCGCACTATCGTCACCATCTTGAGCTGGCGGAAGAGGCGGAGGCGACGATTATCGAGCATTACGTCAGTCTGAATGATGCCCGACATTTCACCGGCGCGCGCCTGACCATGAACGTGGCGGCAAACGCGCACCTGCATCACATCAAGCTGGTATTTGAAAACCCGCTCAGCCATCACTTCGCCCATAACGATATCTTGTTGGCGGCAGACGCGTCGGCGCACAGCCACAGCTTTCTGCTCGGCGATGCGGTGTTGCGTCACAACACCAGCACACAACTGAACGGCGAGAACACGATCCTCAGGATCAACAGCCTGGCCATGCCGGTGAAAAATGAGGTCTGCGATACCCGCACATGGCTTGAGCACAACAAAGGCTATTGCAACAGCCGACAGTTGCATAAAACCATCGTCAGCGATAAGGGGCGGGCGGTATTTAACGGGCTGATTAACGTTGCCCAACACGCGATCAAAACGGACGGGCAGATGACGAACAATAATCTGCTGCTCGGCAAGCTTGCAGAAGTGGATACCAAACCGCAGCTGGAAATTTACGCCGATGACGTGAAGTGTAGTCACGGGGCGACGGTAGGGCGTATTGACGATGAGCAGATGTTCTACCTGCGCTCGCGCGGGATTGCTCAACGGGATGCGCAACAGATGATTCTTTATGCCTTTGCCGCAGAACTGACGGAAGCGCTGAGCGACGAGGCATTGAAACAACAGGTGCTGGCGCGGATCGGCCAACGTCTGCCGGGAGGCGTAGCATGACATTTCCCATCGACACAGTACGTGCGGATTTTCCAGTCCTCACGCGCGAAGTGAATGGTCTGCCGCTGGCGTATCTCGACAGCGCCGCCAGCGCGCAAAAACCGGCGCAGGTGATTGACGCGGAAGCTGAGTTTTATCGTCACGGTTATGCGGCGGTGCACCGGGGGATCCACACCCTCAGCGCTCAGGCCACCGAAAAAATGGAGAATGTGCGCAAGCTGGCATCGCTGTTTATTAACGCACGCTCTGCGGAAGAGCTGGTGTTTGTGCGCGGTACAACGGAAGGCATTAACCTGGTCGCCAACAGTTGGGGGCCAGAGAACGTCCACGCGGGCGATAACATCATCATCAGTGAGATGGAGCACCATGCCAACATTGTGCCGTGGCAGATGCTGTGCGCGCGGGTGGGCGCTGAGCTGCGGGTGATCCCGCTGAACGCCGACGGTACACTGCAACAGGAGATCCTACCCACCCTGTTTGATGAGAAAACCCGGCTGCTGGCGATAACGCACGTCTCTAATGTGCTGGGTACGGAAAACCCTGTCGCCGAAATGATCGCGCTGGCGCATCAGCATGGCGCGAAGGTGCTGGTGGATGGCGCTCAGGCGGTGATGCACCACCCGGTAGACGTTCAGGCGCTGGACTGCGATTTTTACGTCTTCTCGGGTCACAAGCTGTATGGCCCGACCGGTATTGGTGTGCTCTATGTCAAAGAGGCGCTGTTGCAACAGATGCCGCCCTGGGAAGGGGGCGGGTCGATGATCGCCACTGTCAGCCTGACGCAGGGGACGACCTGGACGAAAGCGCCGTGGCGCTTCGAAGCGGGGACGCCGAATACCGGCGGGATTATCGGCTTTGGCGCCGCGCTGGAGTATGTTTCAGCGCTGGGACTGGAGGCGATTAACGAATACGAACAGAACCTGATGCACTATGCACTGGAGCAACTGAAGGCGGTGCCGGATCTCACGCTGTACGGCCCCAGTGACCGTCTGGGTGTGATTGCCTTTAATCTCGGCAAACATCACGCCTATGACGTCGGCAGTTTTCTCGATAATTACGGGATCGCCGTGCGGACCGGACACCATTGCGCGATGCCGCTGATGGCTTTTTATCAGGTGCCGGCGATGTGCCGGGCGTCGCTGGCAATGTATAACACCCATGAAGAAGTGGATCGCCTGGTGACAGGCTTGCAACGAATTCATCGCTTACTGGGGGTAACAGGGAGGCACTATGGCTGCGCTGCCGGATAGAGAAAAATTGTTGCGTAATTTTCAGCGTTGCGCTAATTGGGAAGAGAAGTATCTGTACATCATTGAGCTGGGACAGCGATTGCCGGAAATATCCGCAGCGGACCGTTGTCCTGAAAATACGATTCAGGGATGTCAGAGTCAGGTCTGGATAGTGATGCGCCAGAATGCGCAAGGCGTTATTGAGCTGCAGGGCGACAGTGATGCTGCCATTGTGAAAGGGCTGATTGCGGTCGTCTTCATTCTGTATCACCAGATGACGGCTCAGGATATCGTGAATTTTGATGTGCGGCCGTGGTTTGAACAGATGGCGCTCGCGCAGCATCTCACACCGTCTCGGTCGCAGGGTCTGGAAGCGATGATTCGCGCGATCCGTACCAAAGCAGCAACGCTTAGCTAAACTCAATAGACAGCTTTCATCCTGTCAGGTAAGGCAGCCGGCTGTCTTACAGGATTATCAGCATTCTGGCCATGCCAGTGAATACAGGAGGTTGGGTATGAAACGCGCGTCTCTTATTACTCTAATGCTTATCGGCGCTTACAGCGCCATACAGGCTGCCTGGGCGGTGGATTACCCCTTACCGCCAGCAGGCAGTCGCCTTGTTGGACAGAATCAAACGTATACGGTGCAGGAAGGCGATAAAAACCTGCAGGCGATTGCCCGTCGTTTTGATACTGCCGCGATGCTTATTCTGGAGGCAAATAATACCATTGCGCCTGTGCCAAAGCCGGGCACCCTGGTAACGATCCCGTCACAGCTATTGCTGCCCGATGCGCCCCGAGAAGGCATCATCGTTAATCTGGCTGAACTGCGGCTGTACTACTATCCGCCGGGCGAAAATATCGTCCAGGTCTATCCGATCGGTATTGGTTTACAGGGACTGGAAACGCCGGTGATGGAAACCCGCGTTGGGCAGAAAATCCCGAATCCGACCTGGACGCCAACGGCAGGCATCCGTAAGCGCTCTCTGGAGCGAGGCATTACGTTGCCGCCGGTGGTCCCCGCCGGGCCGAATAACCCGCTGGGGCTCTTTGCACTGCGTCTGGCGCACGGTAATGGCGAGTATCTCATTCATGGCACCAGTCAACCAGACAGCGTGGGTCTGCGCGTCAGTTCCGGCTGTATCCGGATGAATGCCCCGGACATCAAAGCGCTGTTCTCCCAGGTTCGCACGGGAACGCCGGTGAGAGTGATTAATGAACCGGTGAAATATTCTGTGGAGCCGAGCGGACTGCGCTACGTTGAGGTCCACCGACCACTGTCGCCGGAAGAAGAACAAAACGTACAGACGATGCCGTATGTGCTGCCTGCCGGGTTCAGCCAGTTTAAGGCGACGAAAGAGGTGGATGACGCTCTGGTGGATAAAGCGTTGTATCGTCGCGCGGGTTATCCGGTGGCGGTCTCTGCCGGGCAAACGCCAACGGTTGAAGCTACACCTGCTGTTCAGTCAGCGCAAAATGGATCAGTACAGGAAGAGACGCAGACGCAGTAGTGAGAGTAGCGGGAAGGAAGAACGCGAGACAAAAAAATGGCGCACAATGTGCGCCATTTCTATTACACAGGTACTATTACTTACGGTATTTAGTAGCCTGGTTGTCCAGACGCTGGTTAGCGCGAGCTGCGTCGTCTTTAGCAGCCTGAACGTCGGAACGCATTGCGTTCACGTCGTTGCTCAGCTGGT